>Ga0210399_10001846_pt1 | contig 16518 bp, 16 predicted proteins | sample IncBWC14MmetaG_FD_150865 | JGI IMG/M metagenome (GOLD analysis project Ga0210399, IMG submission 150865) | Forest soil microbial communities from Barre Woods Harvard Forest LTER site, Petersham, Massachusetts, United States - Inc-BW-C-14-M | ecosystem: Environmental > Terrestrial > Soil >...
TTTGCGGCCGTGGGAACTGTGAGTTATAACCACGGCCGATGTCCCCGGTGCGGACAGATACGGACCGTGGTGACCTCGCACAGCTATGACGGACATGAAGATTTCGGCGACCTCCCGGTTCGCGCGCTCGGATTGCCCCTGTACGACGTGTTCACGGGGCGGGAGAAGGAGCGGGAGATCGGCTATTTGATTTCCGGCGATCGAGCCGAGGTGCTCGGGCGGTTGAGCGTGGAATCGGACAATGAAGCGTAAAGAAAACGTGAGGTCACAAGGTCCCAACGTCTTGATCGACGCCGACGTTCTCCGGCAGATTCGACAGCATGCGCGCTCGAGCACGAAGACCGAAGTCTGCGGCGTTCTAATTGGAAGCGAAAACGATAAGCATGTGGAGGTGGAGGCGTGCATCGCGGGATTGAACGCGGCGCAGGGAGGCGCCCATGTCACCTTTACGCAAGACACGTGGGAACACATCTACAAGATCAAAGATGCAGAGTATCCCGGCCATCGCATTGTCGGTTGGTACCATTCGCATCCCGGGTTCGGCGTTTTCCTTTCGGATCATGACACTTTTATTCACCACAACTTCTTTTCCTCCCCACTGCAGGTTGCTTGGGTATATGACCCGCATAGCGATGAAGAAGGTTGTTTCGGTTGGCTCGGCAAGCGTCTGGAACGACTTTCCGAAATCGCTATCACCGACCGCAGGGGCGGAGAAGTTGCTGGCGAGTCGGGGAAAACTGAGCCGGCGATGTTTTCTGTGGAAGGGGATGAAGATCCGGAACCGAAGCTCGAGATTTCACGCAAGGCCGTGGAACCGCGTCCCTCGTGGTTGCGCTGGACGGTGACCATCGTTTCTTATCTTTCCGCGGCTGTGCTCGGTTTTGCACTGTCCTGGTTCCTGTTCCCCCAAATTGTTCCCATACCGTATCTATTGGATTCGAGAACCGGACAACTCGTCGGCCATCTCGACCTGCGTACCGGTCGTCTCGTGATGGAGACCGAGGCGATCCCCAACTTCGAACCGGGAAGGCTATTGCCGCCAGCCGCGGGTCCCGGACAAGCGCCAGCCCAGGCTACGCCAGCTCCCGGCAATGAAAATGACAAGGGGAAACATGGTCAGCAATAACAGCGAGCCCATCAAGATCACGCTGGACGATCTAGCCCAAGTCCATATGCCGCAGGCTTCCGCTTCAGGTGCAGCGGTAGTTGCGGCAGCGGGAGGCCGGAGCTACGGCACGATCACCACTGGAGATGAGGTTCCTGCAGCGCTTGGCGAAGAACGCGGCAGCTTTCTGCTGCAGGGCTGGTTCTATCTCGGCCTTGCCGGATTCGCGGGTGCTCTGATCGGCTGGGCCATTTGCGAGCCCGCGTTTGTCGATGGCCCCGCGCCACACCGGTGGGGAAACACCTGGTTGTTGCCCATGGTCGTCACCCTGATCTGCGTTGCGTGCGCCATCTCCGAAAGCATTGTCGAGCGATCTGTTCGCAAAGCTCTGATTCGATCCGCACTCGCCTTGCCCTTGGGGGTTGTACTCGGCTTCGTCTTCTATTCCTTTGCCAACATCATCTTCAACGTGGGAATTGCGCTCTGCAGAGGCGCCGGCGCGCAGAGCTTCCGTAATCCCGCGTTGTGGATTGTACGCGGCGTTGCGTGGATGGTGTTCGGGGCAGCCGCTGGATTGGTCTACGGTATTCTGGGCCAATCGTCCAAGAAGGCTCTCTACGGAGCATTGGGCGGGATCATGGGCGCCGGAATTGGTGGCGTAATTTTCGATCCGATTGACTTGGCCTTGCGCGGCGGAGGAACCAGCCGTGCAGTGGGGCTCGGCTTGCTCGGTATGGCTGCCGGTGTCGGCATGGGCCTCGTCGAGAGCGCGCTCAAGGACCGTTGGTTTTATGTCACGGCAGGACCGCTTGCCGGAAAGCAATTCATCCTTTACAAGTCCACCACCGTGTTGGGTAGTTCGCAGCAATGCGATATTTACTTGTTCAAAGATGCCAACATCCTGCCCCAGCACGCGGTGGTGGAGATCAACGGTTCCCGGGTACAAATCCGCTGCGCGGGTCCGGTTTTTGTCGCTGGCTCACCTGCCCGACTTCAGGTATTGCAAAGCGGAGCGATCGTACAGATTGGTCGTTATGCATTTCGCTACCAGGAAAAACACAAGAAATGAATGCCGTGTGCCCCTATTGCCGGACGGAAATTGACACCGTCGCCGACGACGGATGGATGGAATGTTCCAGCTGCGGCACGCCTCACCATCGCGATTGCTTCACCGAAAATGGCGGTTGCACGGTTTTCGGTTGTGCCCAAGCACCCGCGGACGAGCCCAAGATCAGTCTCACCGGTCAGGAATTGGTTTCTACTCCGCTCGCCATGGCGGAAAGCTCAGGTTCAGCTGCCCCGGCGGCGATGATTGCCCTGTCGCCACCGCCTCCAGTCCTGAACACGCGCGACACGACCTCGGTACCTCCTCCACCAGTTCCCGGATACGCAAACACGCCCCGACTGCACGGCCTAGCAACGGACAACTCTCCGCGTCTGACGGCAGCCGAGTTGTACGCGGGCGTCGAAGCGCATAAAGACCGAGTGGTGTATGTTCTGTTGGGTTTGTTCCTGGGGTTTTTGGGGGCGCACAGTTTCTATGCCGGATATTACCGCCGTGGCGCCGCTCAGGCAGCGCTTAGTGTGTTTTCGTGGTGGTTATTTTCGCAGGGTTATGGCAGTCTTATCAGCTGGATTTGGGCAGTAGTCGAAATCTGTATGATCACTAAGGACGCTGACGGAGTTCAGTTCTCATAACACGGATGGCCAATGAATTATTTCGTTACTCGCAATGGTCAACAGTACGGACCTTACACTCTGGCTGATCTGCAGCGCTATGTGGCGACCGGCAGCATTTTGGTTACCGACATGACCCGCAGTGAGGGCATGACCGAATGGATCCCGGTTTCTCAGGTGATCGGAAATATTCCGGTGCCAGTCGCGCCGCAAGCTCCCTCGATCACCGCAGGCACTCTGTATCCCGATCCTCCAAATCTGCATTGGGGTATTGCGGCGCTATTGGGGATTGTCACTTGTGGTCTCTTCGGCTGGGTTTGGGCATTCGTCCAGGCTGTATGGGTACGCAAGGTTCGACCCGAGTCCAAGGGGATTATCTATCTTGCGATTGCGGTGGGATCGTTCGCAGTGACCATATTTCTGAGTCTGAATAAGCAGGCCGAGCCCGTTGGAGCGTTTCTGAACCTGGCAGGCGGAATCATGTGGTTAGTTGCTGCGTTCAGCATGCGGTCTGACATCGAGGAACACTATAATTCGGCCGAGCCGATTGCCATCAGGTTGAGCGGCGTGATGACTTTTTTCTTCAGCATTTACTATTTCCAATATCACTTCACGCGGATCAACGAACTGAAGAAACAAGGACGGTTCGTCATTCCTCAGGCAGTGTAGACAACGAGCGAATGTAGTATGAACTACTTCATTTCTCGAAACGATCAACCGTACGGACCCTACACTCTGGCCGATTTGCAACGCTACGTCGCCTCGGGCAATATTTTCGTTTCCGACATGGCCCGCAGCGAGGGGATGACCGAGTGGGTGCCGGTTTTTCAGGTCATCGGCAACATCCCTGTCCCCGTGGCGGCGGTGCGTTCCGCGGAATTGGGATTGTCGAGGGACGGCAACAAACTCATCGTAACCCGAGGGGCGATGCTTCCTCCTTATTGTGTCAAGTGCGCTCAACCAGCCGACGGCGCTCCCTGGGAAAAGAATTTTGCGTGGTGCAACCCGTTGTTAGCGCTTTTGCTTATCCTCGGGTTAATTGGCATCGTCGTCTATATCATTGTGCATCACAGCGCGCGTAAGCAAATGGCGCTTATCGTTCCGCTTTGCAAAGAGCATCGGCTAGCCAGAAAAACCAAGTTGTGGGTAGGGAGCTTACTGTTGATTACGTCGCCCCTGCTCATAGTAATCGGCGCACTTGTGAATAAGGACAAGGTGATCGGACTCGGATTCTTCTCGTTTTTGGTAATGTTGATCAGCGGGGCGGTCGTGCTGATCCAATCGCAGCCGCTACGACCCAAAAAGATCGACGATCAGCAGGGCCTTTTTGTCGGTGCACGCGAGCCATTTCTGCAGTTCATTGATTCCCACAGCCAGTCGGCATTCGGGACAGGTTACTGACGGATATGCGGTGGAAGATTCATTTCGCGGCAACAACAGTTCTGAGCTCCATCGCGTGTCTCTATTGGCTCCCACCCGCGCGTTATACCTTTTATCCGCGCTGTCCGTTTTTTGCGCTTACGAATCTGGAGTGCCCCGGCTGCGGGATGACTCGTGCATTAGCGGCCCTGCTTCACGGTCAGTTTGCGCTGAGTTGGCATTACAATCCGTTGGCATTGTTGTTACTGCCGATGCTAGCCGCATATTTTGCCACAGGCTACGCGCGGCTCATCCGGCACGGACAGTGGTCCTTGCCGCGACTGCCGTTGTCGATTCCGGCTGCATTGTTAGTGGCAATCGCACTCTTTGGGGTGGCACGAAACCTGCATGGGACGGTGCTGTGACTCTATGATTTCGCCGAGAATTCGCCGACTCAAACACGACTACGACAATCTGGTGCAGCGCTTTCATCAGTGGCCGATGATTCAGATCAGTGGCACGGCAGGCATGCCGCCGGAAGTTTATCGCTTCACTTATTCCGTCAAGGGACTGTATGTAGCTGCGAGCGGCGAGATTCTCGAAAGGGATATGCACGTGCTCGAAGTAAACCTTTCGCTCGGCTACCCCCGGCGGGCACCACAGTGCCGGATGCTGACTCCAGTCTTCCATCCCAACTTCGACGAGGCCAGTGTATGCATCGGTGACTTCTGGGCAGCTTCCGAAAGGCTCGACGATCTGATAACGCGCATCGGACGCATGATCGCCTACCAGGAATACAACACGAAAAGCCCGCTGAATGGACTTGCGGCAAAATGGGCCGCCCAGCATCTGGAATTGTTGCCGGTAGATCCGCGTGCAGTCGCGCCTCCCATCCCTGCTGCCGCCGAAGTGCCAAATCCACCACCGGAAATGGCGACGTCTGAGCCAGACCCATGGGTGGCACCAATCGTGATCGAATCGGCCTGAACGCCTGTCTCTTCCCTGTCGTAAGGTGCGCCACTCCCTAGCCTTGCCTGAGCAACGGCTTCGGCCTGTGGCAAGAGACGAATCGGAAGAACTCAAACCAGCGAATAGTCTCCTCACGCCTGGAGGGCGCTGTTTCGTGGATACTCTGATTCGAACGAGAGTAGTGGCAGATGGTGGGTGCCGTTGCAATGGTCGGGGATGCCAAAAACCAGCGCGAGCGGCCTAGACGAGATCGCGCAAAGTGACTACCGCAGTTCGCCGCTTTCCGTTGGACTCCAGCGAAAGTGTAATTTTCTTTCCAACCGGGTCGTGCCGGATCCTACCACGGACGTCAGGCAAGACCAGTTTGTCTGTGGGAACTCCGTCAATCGCCAGGACGGATTCACCTTGCTTAATGCCCGCCTCGTCTGCGGGGCCACCAGCGATGACATCCACGACCGTGAAGTGCTTTCCATCCTCTCCCAGCCACATTCCGGCGCGATCATAACTGTCCCGTCGACCGTAGTGCTTGTTCTTTTCGAAAATGAGTCGATTGCGCGAATAATCTAGCGTCAGATCGAATTGTGAGAGGACGTCCGGGCCGATTAGCCCTGCCATCTCTGAGGATGTGGTCAAACCTTTCTTCTGTGTCGAGAGCCGTATGACGAGATCACGCACTACGACCTCACCGATTCTTAGTTCCTTGGCCCTCGCCAGCAGGGATCGGACTGGGCCACCGATGCCCCAGCCGGTAACGCCCTCCAACTTTGCGTCATATTTTTCTTTAAGCTTGTTTTGATCGACAAAAGGTCCATAGGCGAGTAGCGAAGATCGAGCTCCCGTGTCAATGCCAAACTTCCCCCGCACTCCATCGAGCTCAGCATCAACAACCGGAATCTGCCGGGGGCGATCGAAGTGCACAATCACGCCGGGTCCTCGGTACTTGAAGTTATCGGGTAGAGTGAATGTCAGGACCATGTGGATGTAATCGTGCCTTACAACGACTTGCTGAAAAACCTCCAACCCGACGATGCCATCAACGGGCTTCTTGCCAAAGACGTTGCCCGAATCACCATCGGAAAATACCGTGGCTTCAAGACCCTCGAACCGAAGATCGCCGAGTTGGGCTTTTGCGATCTGCGTCCGGCCGGTACGCACCTTCTTTTCTCCCACGCCACTCTCCTGGCCAGCGTCTTCGACTTGCAAGCCTAGTCTTTGGGCGACATCATCGACGATCGAGAATCCACCCGCACCGCTGTCCAGAATAAAGTGAAATGGTCCTCGACCATTGAGCTGGACCTCGACAAAGACCCGGTTGTCGATCAACTCGAAAGGCAACTTTGTCGTTGTCTTACCATCGACAAGCGAGAACTTGGATTCAGCTTGTGACGGCGTGCCGAGAAAGGCACCCGACAGGAGAACAAGTGCAAGGCATGCTTGTTTGTTTCTGCTCAGGAGTTTCATATCTTTCAGTATCGGCCCGCCGGGCCGATTCACTCAATGGCCATCGGGAACCGCAAAACAGGCGTTGGATGCGGAACGTGCCCCTTGGGGATATCCGGGGGGACTCCACCCTCGTTCATGAGCCTGTTTCGAAGAAGCATAGGGCAGAGGCTTTCCTCGTAGACTCACCTGAAGTTTTGTCTGTTCGGCAAAAGGAGCCGTGAGAATGGACGTCGCAGGTCAATGCATATCTGTTTACCGTCAACAATTTAGCCTCCGGCCGCACGAAGCTGGCCGGGCCTCCAGGTAATCGTGCGAAGGGCGAGTTGCCGTTCCACTGACCCTAGAGTGCCATCCCCTTACTCTGACGAGCCATTTCCCCGGTGACGCCCGTCGCCCTACTCTGTCCAGGACGGGATTGCGCGGATCGCAGGCGAGGGAGTCTCCTTGCGAACGTTTCAGGGCTGCGCTTCCCGTCACCAGCCACGCCCGCGCAAGATACCAAACTCATTATCCGCCGCCCGTACTGCGTCCTGCGGCTCGACTTCAGACCGATGGCTGCACAGAAGGACGGGAGATTCGTCTGTGGGAAGTGTGGGCTTACCGTGCACCCAGAAGAGGCGGCCCATCTGTGCTCCTGTTGCCAATGCCTCAGGCTGAAAGACATTTCGGCTTGGCTGGAGGGAGCGTCGGCTGGCAGTAACGGGCGGGTGCACTCGCAAGGCGGTCCATTCTCTCTTTCCTCACCAGCCGTATCTTCATCCACAGTGTAGGCAAGCGGAATGGTCTATTCCGCGAGTTTTCAGTGCAATCTGATTACAACAATTTTCTATTGCCCACCGCTCTGCGGGACCGAAAGGCGAACGACCGCAGGATACTTTTCACTTCTTCGCTTGCACCGAAACGATCTACGTCGCAGTACATGAACATTGGGACGAAGGTTTGTCCCTGACCGGTTCTCGTATAGAAGTCAATGCGGGCTGGGCCGCCATGGTGGAGTAAAAAAACTTCGTATGCACCGAAACCATGTGCCGAGACCGACTGATGGACTTGTTCCTCGCTGAGCGGGGAGTCAAATAAACACGCAACTGAACGTCACCAAAAGATGATCCGTCCTTGCCCCAACCTTTCGCTAGATATGTCGAAACTCGCCTCGGATGGGTGAAGGATGACGGTCCGTCCTGAGCGACTGGCCCGATCAGCAGGCGCCGGGCTTGTGTGTCCACGCCCCATGACAATTAGGACGGTTAATGCTGCCGTCAACAGCGACCTTCGCGATCGCATGTGTTCGCCAAGGCCCACACAGGAACTGGCGAGCTGGAAGTTACCGGAATTTCCACTAGAGCGACAGTCTCATAACGGGCCGAACTAGTCCGGCGTGTTTCCTTTCAGTCACTTACCTTACGTTAAACATCGTCGTTTACGTCCCATTTCGGCGCATTTCCGGTCCAATAGCCGATGGAAGAGCCGATGAAAATCGCATCGTACTTGCAAAATTGTGCGACTGTTTTGCGCTGAAGTAATGTTCCACCACACCGATTTTGCAGCGACGTTTAGAAAACGATTCGTCAACTGCGAAGCGGCATGCTCGAAGTTGTGGACCAGTCTTTCTTCTCGATGACTATCTAGTACACGACCCCAAGTTCCTCCGGATAACGCGTTAACAGATAGACGCCGCCAAATATGGCGGGCATGAGGAGGAGTTATGAAACGGATCATCGTCGACCAAGCTCGTCGGTCATCTAGGGTCGCCGTATGCGCATGGACGAAGGCCCTGACGCAGCAGCCAGCTTTCACTTTCTTCGGATGTCTGAGCATGGCAGTCCTCGCATTCACGTTTTTCGCGGTAAAGGCCAGCGCCGTGGATACTGTCGTTCACAGTCTTGCCGGAGCTCCGGGAGATGGAAGCATGCCCCAGGCCTCGCTGGTCAGCGACCAGTTCGGCAATCTCTATGGGACGACCGCTTATGGCGGCACAAATAACCTTGGCACGGTTTTTGTCGAATGCGCTCCGCTGCCGGCTGCGTCCCCTGATATAGCTCCCTGCGTATCGGGCAAGGCGGGATGGGTGAGCATCGTGCTCTACAACTTCCGGGGCATCGCTTTCAGCGACGGCGCCAATCCGACCAGCACCCTGATCTTTGGAGGCAAGTTCGCCGGACGCGCTTTTACCCTCTACGGGACCACTTGGAGCGGGGGTGTCGGCGGCAACTGCAGTACGGGAGGCTGCGGAACCGTCTTTGAACTATGTGCTCCCGCTGCGGTTGGTGGATGCGGCGGCGCGTTCTGGATCGAGCATGTGCTCTATAGCTTCATCGGCGGTGGATTCGATGGCGAAAATCCCTTCGCCGGCGTAATTAAAGACAAGAACGACGATCTTTACGGCACCACTGTCTACGGCGGTGGAAAGGGCAACTGTCCGATTGGCGGCGGTAATTTCAACTGCGGGACGGTCTACAAGCTAACGCCTCCGCCTGGATTCGCTCCGCCCTGGCCCGAGAAGATTATGCACAGCTTTGCGGGTGCGCCTGTGGATGGCGCCAATCCTTATGGAGCGCTGTGCTGCAATTCCAACCTTGGCATTAAGTTCCTCTATGGGACAACGGTTCTCGGCGGCAAATGGAACAACGGAACCGTGTTTAAGTTAAAGAACCTCATTCCTGCTCCTTCCGTTTGGCTCTACAGCTTCACGGGCGGACTGGACGGAGCGAATCCTTACGGCAACGTGGTTCTCGACGCGGCCGGAAATGTGTACAGCTCAGCGGCAAATGGTGGCGGAAAAGGCGCAGGTACGCTCTTCGGGCTGCCGCAGCCTCCTCCCCCGGCTCCCGTCGCTCCTCTGTACACGTTCTGCTCGGCCCCAGGCTGTACCGATGGCGCCAACCCGGTTTCGGGTCCGACCCTCAGCGGGCGCACCAATCTGTTCGGCACGACCTTCAACGGAGGCGCGCCCGGCTTTGGCACGGCCTACGCCTTCACGATCCCCGGCGCCATTCTTGTTCAGCAACACGCCTTCAATGGTCCCGGAGGTGATGGCGCCGGTCCCTTTGGAGGGATCGTCACGGATCCGGTGTTCCCAGGTGATTGGTACGGTACAACCTTGGATGGAGGCGGATTCGGTTTCGGCATCGTTTACCAGATACCGTAGCCGCCACCCGCAGTGGAAACGGCAGGGGAAGGCCACTTCCACTGCGAGCGAAAGTGCCTTGCCCTCGAACCAGGGGGCAGGGCATTTTTCGTCCCAGTGAATGGAGAGAATCCGCTCGGTATGCCATGCGTGTTCATTGTTGTTCTGGTATTTGCAGGTAGGCCGATTCGCAACTGTCGAAACCAGGGGTGGCTGTTGAAAACGGCGCTCGGGAGCGGGGTGGTGAGCGCGACGGTCTTTTAGGTCAGAACTGGTCCGACGTGTTTGCGTTCAGTTACTTACGTTGATGTTAGACATCGTCTTTTAAGTCCCATTCTTGCGTATTCCGCCAGAATGGCCGATGGAAAAGCCGATGAAAACCTAGTATAAGTATTTTGTTTACAATGTGGCGGCGTAGCTCAGGTGGCTAGAGCGACGGTCTCATAATCCGTAGGTCGTAGGTTCGAGTCCTACCGCCGCCACCAGCTTTTTCAACAACTTGCAGAAGATCCGGCGGGATCTCCATTTCGCGCGGTTGCGCGGGGGTTGCGGTTTGTTGCGGACTAGTTTTCGCCTTTTCGACTGGGACCTCGTCCAGTCGGTCCACAAAAGACACGTTCGCACCTGGGATCAGGTGACCGTAGGTGTCCACTGTCACCTGGATGGAACTGTGGCCCGTCTGCTCCTTCACGTACACAATTGAAGCCCCGTTTTGGAGGAGCAGCGATCCGAAAGTGTGCCGCAGATCATGAAGCCGAATTTTTCGGATGCCGGCCTTGGCCAGCACAGGAAGGAAGAAGCGGTGGTAGAGGTTATCGGGATCTAAGATTACCCCCTCCGGCGAACGGAAAACAAGTTCGTCGGAAATGTTGTTCTTGCCCTCCAAGTACGCCTCCAGCAGACGTTTGTCGCGAAGTTCGACCAGTACCCTTCGCAGTTCGCGGGACAAATCAACCCGCCTCGCCTTCTTGCTCTTGGTCGTGGTGTGCTCGCGGCGCACATAGTTGTGCTGCACCAGGATGAAGCGGTCGGAGTGATCCGCATCCTCCCCGAGCTGAAGGTCGCCCCATTGGACTGCGACGAGTTCTCCGCGGCGCAGCCCCGCCCGCACTGCCATCAGGAAGAGGGGATAGTACTCCGGGCAAATCTCCCGAGCCGCCTTCAGGAATTGCTGAACCTCCTTGGTCGTAAGCGCGATGCCCTTCGCTTCGGCTGTCTTCGCGGAGCGCGTAAACCGGCCCAAACGGGCCGCCGGGTTCGATTCAAGAAGCCCCTCTTCGATGGCGTAACTGAGCAAGCCTCGGATGACGCATAGCGTGTTACGGATGGTGTTCCGCGAAAGGTCCTCGCCGATCAGGTCATTGATCAACGCCTTGACATCATCACGCTTAATCTCGTCGAGCCGTTTCTTTCCGAACCTAGGTCGGAGGTATTGTCCTAAAACGCCTTCATAGCCATCCGCTGTCGAAGTTTTGCACTCAATGCGCGCGTAGTCTTTCAGCCAACGGTCCGCATACGTGTCGAAGCTGGGCGCCTTCTCCGCATCGGAATCCAGGACGCTGAGGTCCCCAAGAGCAAGTTTGGCCTCGAGTAAGCGTCTCACCTGTTCGGCTGCTTCGCGGCTTCCGACGCACCTCGCCTTGCGGCGTCCGTGGTAGTTCAAGAACACGTACCATTTACCGCCGCGTTTGCGAACCGGGAGGCGTGTTGGTGATCACTTAGAGCCAGGCACCCCGATCCCCGGTCCAGACGGGCAACCCGCAGTCGCTCCAGATAGCTCATCAGGCGGCGGTGGCAGCACACCAAGCGGCCCCAACCAGCAGCAGCGGCAAGCGATACAAAACGCCACCACCGTGGGCGTAGGAGTGACCGGTGGCTTCATCATTCTCGATACGCTCCTATCGATTCTTAACTAGCATAAAGTCATGAGAATTGCGGACAGAGGTTAGAACCGAGGTTGACGATGAGAGTCTTGTCCCCGCCACTGGCGGTACTTCATTGATACTAGCGGTGCCTTAGAGAACTCGCGGAACGGAAGGAATCTTGGCATGACATTGGAACAATTGGAAGAAGAACTACCAAATGGGCTTCATGACGCCCAGATTAGATCAATCGCGCGCAATTTCGAGAACGGGACTTTAACTTTGGAAGTACGCATACTCATTGGCCTGCCGGATGATTCGCCTGAAAAACGAGATGAGTATCGTAATGGCTCCATTACATTTACCGGAGTTGAGCTATTTGTAATCGAGAGCCCTGAAGCCTCATCCGCATTCCTTGCGCCTGGGAGCGTGTCATTTAGCGTAAGCCGAAGTGAAGTGGATTTGTTTCCCGTTGACATCGTGGGAAAGCTCATGCAAGGAACCGACATGTACTCCTTGTTCATCTTGGACTGGCACTCACATATTCACATCGCCGCTTCAGACATGAGCTTTGGTTGGGAGGGCTAGTGAGGTTGGAGGCCGATTCCTTGAAACGAAACTGGGATCGCGACACTCCCAGGCTTATCACTCCGCCGGGGGCGCAAAATCAGAAACCCAATACAACAATCCTCAAAACGAAGCAGAGGCCAGACTTTCGAATGTCGTGTACAACGAGACCTCCAGTCTTCGCCCCGATCCGAACTCGAAGCCGTGATTCTGAAGCTCGGGCCGCTAGTCTCGGCTTCTAACCCTGAATAGGGACCAATGACATGGTGAAGCCTGCCCGCACGAAATCCATCGGCACCAAGTGTGAGCTTACTTGTGAAATACAACATCCACGTTGGGCGGGCGAAAGTCCACCTGGAAATTCGTAAAAATCAAATCGGTTTTGCCGCTGTGATTGAGGTCGGCGGCGGTTATTGAAACCGTGTCTGCCCCGGAAGCAAAGAACGACCGGCTGAACTGGCCATTGCCGTTGGCGAAGAAAATCACTCCCTGCTGGGCCAGCATCAGCCCCGCCGCAACGTCGATGTGGCCATCGTTGTTAAAGTCTCCCACCGCCAGCCCAGCTACGAATCCTCCTGCGTTGAGTTCGCTCGCCAGCAAAAAAGTACCGTCACTCTGACCGTAGTAGATGCCCACGTTTTGATCGCCGGGACCGGAGATCGCGACATCGTCTTTGCCGTCTCCGTTGAAGTCCGCGACAGCGGCGACCGCCCCATCGACGAGCGGTAAGGCTTCACTGGTCACAACCTTAAAGCTCCGATTCCCGATATTGAGCAAGGTGGCTCCGCCGACGGCGATGTCCAGCTTGCCATCGCCGTTGAAATCGCCAATGAGGTACGGTCCAGAAAAGACGTTTGGCGTGGCAACGGGCGTGAACTGGTAAGCGCCGTTCCCATAGAAGATTTGACCAGAACCAACAATGTCCGGATGCCCATCGCCGTCCATGTCGGCAACCATGATTGGCCCGTTGAGAGGCGGCAGGGTTATCGGGGACGATGAAAAACCGAATGTCCCATTGTTTGGCCAGATGACCACACCGGAACTGGAAACACCGATCAGATCAACCACGCCTTTTCCCGTCAGGTCCGCCACCATGAAAGAGGTTGGGTCCGTGTTGGCTGCGAACGGGAATGAATCGTTGCCTCCGTTCCGAAAGACGGTGCCGAAAATATTGTCAGGAAGTCCGCCAATGAAAATGTCGAGGAGTCCGTCGCCGTTGATGTCGCCAGCGTATGCGGTCGCTGCCTGTTGAGGAGTTAGCGCGACTGCCGAAGGAGACTTGCGATCAGTTCGGCCCAGTGCAACCGATACGAAACTGAAACGATCCGGCACAATGACATCAGGCAGGCCGTCGCCGTTGATGTCTCCCTCCGCAATCCCTACCCCCATCGGTCCGACTACTTGCTGGGGTGTGAAGTTTCCGTGTCCATCGCCGAACAAGTAGAGGATATGGGACGGCTCGGTCTCGCCGTCTGTACCCGCCAGATCGGGAAAGCCGTCGTGATCAAAGTCGCCAACCACAAGCCGGTAAACCTTATACCCAGGAGGGGAGATCGCCACGCTGGAAACCTGTTGAAACGAGCCGTCGCCCTTCCCTGCAAACGAATAGAGCTGTAGTACGCCGCTCGGTTGTACCGCCTGCACCACGAGGTCTGGAATTCCGTCCAAATTGAAGTCGATGATATTGGCCAGGCCGCCGATCCCGTTGAGTCCCGGCGTAGGGCTGTCGGAGAATTGGCCCGACCCTTGGTTCAGCAGAGTGTGGACAACAATCGGACCAGACTGGGAACTTTCCGTTGAGTAAACGATGTCGGGTCTGCCGTCACGGTTCAGGTCTCCAATCGTGAAGTAGCTGAATTGGTTGATTGTGGCTAACGTTGTAGCGGGCGCAAAGTTTCCCTGCCCTGTGTTGCGCAGCCATTCGATAGCGCTCGTGTTTGCCGCTCCGTTTTCGCCCGAAAGCACCAAGTCCAGCAGTCCGTCGCCGTCGAGGTCCGAGAGGTAGGAGAACACGGGATCACCAAGGAACGGCACCTGCGAGGAAGCGGTTTGCTGGAAATTCCCGTGGCCGTCGCCATGGAAGGCGGTCACTACACTGACGCCTACTCCTCCCTGGGTAACCGAAACCAGATCGGGAATTCCGTCACCATCCACATCGCCGACGAGGAGCGCATAAGGAGTGACCATGGAAAGAATTGTAGGAGGAGCGAGTGAACCATCGGAGCGGCCATTCAAGATCGCAATCCCGCCGGAACCGTTTGGGACATCGTTCGGCATGATAACGTCGGCAAAACCATCCCCGTTGACATCGGCGACGGAGATCCAATTCGGATTACTCTCTGTGCCAACCAGAAAGCCCGGAATCGCATTCATCACAAACGGGCCTTGCTGCGGCGCATAAACAGCCATCGAAACCGCGTTGGAAGTGCCGGTGCTCTGCTGGACAGTGATTTTATGAGTGGCGACCGTGTTATCGAAATCAGGACTAACCTCGCCTTCCAGCGTATGAGGGTCCAACATAAAGGTCGAAACCGGTTGTCCGTCGATCGCGACCAGTGCGTCAAATTTAAAGTTTGACCCGGTAATCAAAAGAGTGCCGAGCGGGACGCCTACCATGATGTTGGAAGGTGAAAGGGTAGCAATTGTCGGATTGCCCCCTCCTCCGCCCCCTGACCCCCCGGAGCCTCCACCACAGCCGCAAAACGCCAACATTGATGCCGCGAGGACAGCGTATATAAGTCGGCAAGAACACATCATTTGCCGTATTACACAGCAGAGCAACTACATTGTCCAGAAAGTGGAATGGCTCGAAAGCTATCTCTCCGCCCGCAGAAGTCTTCTCTAAAAGGCTCTGGTCCGGCAGGTTGGAAGAAATCTGCAATCCGTTTGCGATCCGTTTGTTGGCTTACCACTGCTTACTACGTACTCTCATGCTCAGACCACCTCGGCGAGAAACAGTCCCAACGTGATCGAGGGTGATAATCGCTGGACGGCGCTACTCCACAGCTGGCGTTTGAAACATCGGGCTCGTGGGCCCGTGTCTTGGCTCAGCGTGAAATGGAGAAGAGACGTTCTCCGATAGTGCATAGATTCCGCCCCTTCGGGCTCGATGATATTGGTATTCGATAGATCAGGAGATTTTGACGGTCCCGAATGGCGGTGAAACGCGGAAGGATGCGGATCGCAAGAAAGGGGAAACTACTCCAACCACAATCTCAAGAAGAAGCTGCGCTCTTTTGCAAAGCGTGCGGGAAGCCAGGCCACCGGAGCGACAACTGTCCGAGTAATTAGCCATGACTTAACGCGCGGGGCTAAAAGCCGAGCGAGATTGTCTTCAGCCCGCGCGATTACCTTACGGCCCATAGTTCCTTAGCACCCCCAAATATCCCTCCAAAAAACACGGAGAATGGTTAGCGCCACGGTAATAAATGCCGTTAGCATTAGCAACCGCACTAAGACATCGACCACCGATGCGCCGCTTCCAAGCCAGGCCCAGGTTCGCCGGCAACAGCGTTTGAGCAATAGCCATGCGAGCCTCAACTTGCTGCATTGTTTTCTCCTACGTCTCCGCTTTGGCATCGGGTCCCCCTTTCGATTTGCCTTAGCTTTCGCCCGCTCGAAAAACGTATTCTCTTGTGTTCGGCACGTGACCTCCTTTGTGCAAAATCGATTTTCTTCGGCAAAACTTTAGCGGAATTGCGCATCAGTATATGCGCACCTTGTGAAAACGCATTGGTTCTGCCTCAGGACTGAGGGTCACAAACGACGGGCTGACGGTATCTCATAGCACTCGGCGCAGTTCCTACGTTACCCAACCGACCATTCGTCCGCTGACGCAAAAGAAATCACTTGACACGGTATGATCCAAGACGTTTCTGTAGAAAGCTTCTCTAGGATTCCGAACTGCATGCTATCCTTTCGGGTCGCAACAGGGGCAAGCATGAGTCTGGAGTCCATCACCAAGCAAATTAGGGAAGAGATTTCAAAATTGATCAGGTAGTGCATCTGCTCGAACGCGGAGCGAGAAAGACGACGCGGGCCAGGGCACGACGCAGAATGTCAGCAGCAGCAGCAAGAAAAAGAATTTCAGCGGCAGAGAAAGCCCGGTGGAAGAAAGTCAGGGCAGCCAAGAGATAGAGAAAAGTGCCGACCTCGTAAGAGTGCCCACTCCAACGTTTTGTGTGCGGCCGATGCCTCCGTGTACCCGCCGTCTACCTCATCTTCGCGATTCAGGCCGACGCGCTTGTGGTGAAAGTGACTCCGCACTTCGGGCAGCGCACCTGAGTGGTATTGATTCGGCGCAGTTCTGCCGGTGGAATCTGGTATCCGCACTGCGGGCAGGGCGTGGCCAGTGACGCTCTCACTTTTTCGAGATTGATCTTTTTCCGGGCGGGCATTCGGGGATTTTACAG
>Ga0210399_10001849_pt1 | contig 16512 bp, 22 predicted proteins | sample IncBWC14MmetaG_FD_150865 | JGI IMG/M metagenome (GOLD analysis project Ga0210399, IMG submission 150865) | Forest soil microbial communities from Barre Woods Harvard Forest LTER site, Petersham, Massachusetts, United States - Inc-BW-C-14-M | ecosystem: Environmental > Terrestrial > Soil >...
AGCAGGCTGGCCGATCTTGGTTTCGAGTCTGTCGCAGGCGGAGTGCGCCAATGAGCATAGACATCAACAATCCAGACAGCATTGCGGGGCACCTTGCTGCAATAAGATCGCAAAGTGTTGCCGTAATGAATGTGCCGGAACATCAGGCCACGGCGGCATCAGCCCTTCCAATGATAAAACCGCCAGCAGAACAAGATCGGCTTACCGAGAAAGAAGCAATACAGATCGTTCAAAAGTGGGCAACAGAAGATGCCGAAATCGAATTGTCGGAACGAATGTTGTTTAAAGAGATGGTTGAACGACTCCGAGAGGCAGCCGAAGTCCGAGGGTCCGATCTTTCGGTTTCTCGATTGAAAGAAATCGTTTCGAAGTATGCGCCGAATGCGCAGCACGGAGATGTGCAGCAGCCGAAGCAAACGCCTGTCCATCCGATGGAACTGGAACCATTAATTGAATCTGGAATTGCGGAATATACAGATGATGTCTGGTTGGTAAAGCGATGCGACAAGTGCGGACAATTCAAAACTACCTGCTGTGGACGCATCACATCAGAATTGGCCGTCCGAGATGACAACACCTTAACTAATCTTGGAAGACAAGCGGTAGGACTAGACCCGATTAAACCGCCGAGACCGCCACGAACTTTAGAACAAATCAAAGAAACGTGGACACTAGAATCATGGTGGAACAGCTATCGCAGCGTGGAGGAGCTAGAAGGAAACGGCACAATCAAAATGTACATCGAAAACTTTTTGCCTGAAGGGGCCACGATAATCTGTGGTCTTCCGAAAGAAGGCAAAAGTTTTCTTGCGCTGTCCATTGCGAAGGCGTTGACCAGCGGCAAGCCGTTATTCGGTAAACCAAAGTTCAGCGTTCCAGAAATTGTTCCCGTTCTCTATCTAGCGGCTGAAAGTGGCGACGGTGCTCTAAAGCTGCGATGTGAAAAGATGGGCATCACAAGAGATAAAACTAAGTTCATTGCTAGAACGTTGTCTCAAGGCCCGATGTTTGGATTGGATGATGAGAATATCCGGCATGCGATCAGAGCAATGAAACCAGTCGTTATCCTGGAAACTCTGATTCGATTCAACGACGGCGACAATGAAGATAGCTCTACAGAGAATCGAAAGCTGGCTGAAGCTATTTTCCGATTGATCGCCTGGGGCGCAAAAGCCGTTATAGGGATACACCATTCCAGAAAGGACCTAAACAAGGCCAGCCCGACGAAAGAAGCCGCAGTGCGCGGTTCAGGCGACGGCCTTGCGATGGTGGACGCAGTTTGGCTGGTGATGCAAGACGAAAAGCTACATCAGCGGGGTAAGGGTCCGAATCAGATAAATGTGGTCGGTTGGGGGCGCGATTTTAACCCCGTTCCGATGACACTAGCCCTGACCAAAAAGGCGACCAAAGAGACGCCTGCCGAGAAGCTATTTGCTCCTGGAATCGTCAGCACAATTGATTCAGCCGGGGACCTGGAGTGGGTGGATAAGCGCATCGTCTTCGGCCAGGAGGCGGAATCCGCCGATCAGATAATCGAGCAATTGGTGATCGAAAATCCATCGATATCCAAAAAGGTGCTTGCCGAGAGAACCAAACTATCGGAGTGGGAGATTAGAAATGCTCTGAAACGTCTCGGCTATCGTCGGGAAAAGGGCGGTAAGAAAGGAGCAAGCGACTGGATCAAAGTTCAGTCATAACCGATGGTGAACCGATGGTGAGCGTTGGTGAACCGATGGTGAGCGTTGGTGAACCGATGGTGACTCTATCGAGACCGATGGTGAGAGTGGGTTTGCCTGTTAAGGCAACCACTCACCAACGGTCAAGGTCCATTTTGAGAGTAATAAGAAGAGAAGAAATTGGACATCGTGCCTGGCCTCTCCTGGATGTAGTGGCTCACCGAACGCCAGCGAAATGATTTAAGAACCAGGAATTTCCCGTGAAAATGAGACGAAGCGAGACCAACCCCCGTAATTGACAGAAAGCACGCATTTTATGGGCATATAGAATCTTCGAAGATTGTTGAGATGACCGTCACGAGTAGGTAAATCACACAGGAACCGGAAAGTACGTTGTAGCTGGCCAGGAATTGCATGGAAAGGGCACCACGGAGGCGATCAAGCTGGCAACCCATGTTTTCAGTTATATAGCGAATCTGTTGAGATTCGCTTGACAGTTAACCCGGCTGCTGGTAGGCTTGGAGCATGGAACAGGACTCAAAACCAACCATCAGGAAGGCATTTGGGTATCTCCGCGTCAGCGGTGAATCTCAGGTGAAAGGCGACGGCTTCCCGCGTCAGAAGGCAAGCATCAAGAAGTGGGCCGAGCAGAACAACGTCAAGATCGTGCGTTGGTTCGAAGAGAAGGGCGTGTCGGGCACAGTGCTCGAACGTCCGGCGCTCTCGGACATGATGGTCGCGTTGATGTCGAACGGCGTGCATCTGGTCGTAGTCGAGAAGCTGGACCGCATCGCTCGTGACCAGATGGTGCAAGAGTCCATCATCCAAAGCCTTATCAAGAATGGTTTTGAACTCGCGTCAGCCGCGCCTGGCGAAGAGAACTTGTGTGGCAACGACCCTGGGCGCAAACTGATGCGCACGATCATGGGTGCAATCGCTGAATACGATAAGCAGATGCTCGTGTTGAAGTTGCGAGCCGCGAAGCAGAGGAAGAAGGCGCAAGCCGGATGGTCCGAAGGTCGGAAGCCGTTCGGTTTCCGAGATGGTGAAGATCAGATCGTCGCTCGCATGACCGAGTTGAAGGCCGAAGGTCGGAATTGGGAAAGCATTTCGAACCAGTTGAACGCTGAAGGTTTCAAGACCCGCAGCGGAGGCAACTGGTTTCCCGCAACAGTTCGTCGCATCGTTCTCGCGCAACAATAATTCGCAACAAATCGCGCAACGGTTTTCGCTGATCTGCTGTTGTTAAATTTTCAACTGAAAAATCGAGCGCCGTTTAGAAGTCCGTCGAGTCGTGATTGTGTGCGTGGATGGGACTCCTACTCATTTGAAAACGACTTAGGGAAGTTAGGCCATGCCGGGCTGTATGGAGCCGCGAACCCCCAAGGGGTATCTCACAACAAAAGATTTCGAATGGTTTGCTTTTTGGAGGCACCCAGGGATGCCAGGTGGGGCGTGCAAAATTCGGGATGGGACCCAAAGGGTACCGGGTGGAGACAATGGCGAAGTGTGAGCATGAAAAAGAACGAACCAGGTGCAAACAGTGCGCCGATGCGGGAACGGGTGGAGGTTCCATTTGTGAGCATGGCCGGGTGAGGCAAAGTTGCAGTGTGTGCTCGCCGGAGAAAGTTTACGACGCCTATAAATACAAGGCCCATCATAGGCATCTTTCTTTCGGCCTGGCTCTCAAGGAATTTGAAGCGATTGCGACCGCGCCATGTGCTCTGTGTGGAGAGAACTACGCCCCTCGCGGAGTGGATAGAAAAGATTCTCGGATTGGATACCTGCTTTGGAACTGTCAAAGTCTCTGCTGGACCTGCAACCAACTGAAGAGGAATATCCGCAACGGGAAGGCCGAGAATGAACAGGCGCTCTTGTCTCATATTTTGAAGATCGCAGCCCATCAGGAGAAGTTGAAGCAGAAGGCCGCGTAAATCCGAAAGCGAAAATAGTGCCTCCCGTCCCCACGACCCCATAGCCAGGTTGATTTTGCCAACGATAACTTTAAGAAGTTGTATTTCCGGTCGCCCGGAAACGGAGTTGAACTATGAAGAAAAAATATAAAAACCGCGCTGAACAGCAAAACGCCTATCGTGAACGCATAAAAGCAAAAGAGGAAGCTGCCGCCGAAGCAGCCGACCTGGATGCGCAGATGAAAGCCCTGAACCTTTGCGGCTTTAGCGAGATTGCATTTGATACTCCGGCGCAGACATGCCAGGAAGAGATTCAAGTTCACCGCAGTTGGCTTCGCGCCCTTGAACAGCCGGATGTGCTCAGTGGAGAAACCCTCCGTCAATTGGCAAAGCGCACCTGGGATGCATTGCTCGCTTCGGAGGGATACGGAGTTAGTACCGATGAGGGTGGGAAGTGGGTTGACACCCCCAGAGGTAAGCAATGGGTTCGTGGTTTTGGTGTCTGGTATCCACTATTCTCACCCAGCCAGCAGCATTTTCAAATACCGTTTGATTCGACACGATTTCCAGGTGGGCCATTTTGTGAGGGGGTCCGTGATGCGGCAAGGCCAGGGTGGTTCGAAGAACACTGGAAGTCGCCTTCAGATTGTAGCGGCGATGAAATCATTTCCATCAAGGATTTGCCGAGTCTTCCACCCATCAAACCACAGAGAAAGGCAGCATGAACATGAATATGGTAGCCGGGAATGCCACTGGTGGGTTAGACCATCGCGTTCCCGGTTCAACAATTTCGCGGAATCGGTATTGCCTTCCGGTCCGGCACAATTTCAAAGGCAAAAAAGGAAACAACAGCATGACCAGACAGGAAATCACGGACGTATTTCTCGTTCGAGCCTTACCAGCAGAACGAGTGGAATTACGTCGAACGTTAGAAAAGATGTCAAAAGAAGAATTGGAGGAGGCATATAAAGTGCTCCAGTTACAAGCCAAGGAAGAACAATTGGTTGAAATTCAGGCTGAACGTGCGGCTAACAAAGCCATGTTTGAGTTGCAAAAGCGAACAGATCGTGAACCGCAACGCAAGCGCGAGGAAGAACAGCAGTTGGCCGAGGACCGTAAGACTTTCGCGGACGCTGCAAAGACACTCCGAACCTTTGCTCTGAACGAAGCAAACTTCAGTGTCATCAGGTCCATCCTTGGACCGAGCTTCACGACATACAGCATCCAGCAGGCGATTGGTTCGAACGCACTAGAATTAAGTCCCCCGACACAGCAGGAACAGGATGAATGGACACGTCAGGAAATTGAGGCCCACAACCTACGATTGCTTAACGCCGATATTCCAACACTCCGCAAATTGGCCCGTGAAGCGGGAGCACAGATCGCAACACGGCCAGCGGTACCACAGATGGATGAAACCCAGCGAGTACGACAGGCGGAAAGATCGGGAGGCATTTCATATCCGCCTCTACCAGATGAGTTCCGAGACGGAAACAATCCTGAAGAGGTTTTGGACGCGGCGTTTATCCGAAAGTGTTCGAAAGAAACGATACGGCTTTTGTTGAAACGCTACGGCGCAGATCAGGTAAACGAAGCATTGCGGACCAGAATCGGTGGAATTTATCAGTATTAGGAGAATCGAAATGACTACAAGACGAGAATACACTGCTAAAGATGTTGAGCAAATTGACGAAGCGGAACTACACCTTCGCGCGAGGGGACTGGGCGAAGAGAACCAGCGAATTGTCGATCTGATAGACCAGTATTTTCAAGCCAATCTGACCGTCGCTGTAACTGCTGTCAACGTCATTAAGCTTGTTGAAGCACAGCCGGGCCTCAAATGGTTAAGTCCGGCAGAGTTGGAATATAGGCGCATAGCAGCGGAAAATCCTGAGGCGGCGGAGAAGCTGGCCGATTGGTTTGCGACCCAGGGTCGTCCAGGAACGTTGGTGAATACAGGGGACTTGTATTTTCAGAACGCTTCTAATCTCCTCCAAGAACTTCGTGGACGTGACGTTAATTCTGCAACTATTAATGGTGCAATCGGGCGCATTGGGGCACCGACATCAAAATTTAGTACTCGTAAGCGACCCCCGCTGCACTTTGTTCATCAATCTCGACCGCAGGATCCACGCCAGCATCAGGCCGATGGAACTGGTTTTTTGGGTACGAATCTTAACGAGCCACACTGGAAGCGCGTCCAGCGAGAACGCGAAGCCAGAGACGCAGCCAACCATCAATCAGAGGTATCCGCCCAATCGGTGGTAGTTCGTGAGGCCCAACAGAAGGCAGAACAACTGCGGGGAAATACCCATAGTGAGAGCGAACAAATTGCCAGGTTGTTCGTAACCACCAGCACAAATCAGATCGATTGGGTTCAAACATTGGCAGCGCGTCTGAAACTTCAGAAGAGTCTAAACAAGGCGCAGGAAGTCCGAAGGTTCATAAGATGAGCGAAGAACTCCACTGTGTCGCATTCGATTACAACAAAGTCGCGGGAGATGTGAAGAGTTCGACGTAGGTCGGAGTATTGACGACAACGGTACTTCTAGCTAGGCTTACGCTACACTTCGGTGTAGTGACGAACACTGAAACCAGGCCGCTCTATCTCATCACACACGAAGATTCGGTAAAGGAGAATCCCATGATTATCTGCTTCAGGTTTGGTAACGTCGAGCACTGTTACGACATTCCAATCATTGAATTCCCGTTTCCAATTCATCGACCCGGCCCCGGCCTGTAAATTACCCCGCGTTTCTCCACGACGCGACGGTTATTGCGGCGATAAATGGGGCATTAGCGAAGATCTCCGACAAAGGTGTACAACAGGCGCTACACGCTGGAGTTAATTCAGCAGTCCAGGCCCTCCAGAAACGCGCCGGGGAGCATGTTGGGAGCGTTAGACTGTAATAGGAGCTTTCGTAACGATGTAAGCAGCGAAACATTTTGGTTCTACTGAAATCCGTCGTGTTTTCTGGCCCGTCCGTTTTTCCTTCCTAGAGTTTGATTGAGATGGACGATCTAATCCAGAAAGCACGGTGAGACCAGGCGGAACAAACATCCGGCCAACGTCAACCTGGGCAATCCCAATAAATGTTTGCGTTGAATCATTGTGCCGGACGATCACGAGGCTGCTCAATTCGAATGAGCCGTGACCGTAAGACAGCCAGGAGGCGCGATTCTGGATAGCTACCAGGTCGCGCCTTTCCATTTCAAAACGTTTGTCCGAGATCAACTCGGCAAAAAGCATCGGCGGCGACTGCTCTCGCCCCGGTGCGTAGGAGAAACAAGATGGCAAAGAAGGTAGAAATCCAGGATGCGAAATTAAGCCCTGGCAAAACACAGCGTGCTCTAAAGGCCGGGCCGCATGGCAAAGTCCATCACGCCGATGGTTCGACACAAGCCTCGCCCAATAAACACAAAGTTACAGACGGTACGGACAAATCTTAAATAAAGTTTGGGGCACCACGTTGCGGCACCGCCCTAACATGATCTTCCAAGGAAGACATGAATCCAAGTGCGCAGCACGGGCTTCATCAGCCAGTGTTCGTTAAAGCCCAACTCGTGAAGCCCTTTTCATATTGCAGTTCGCGGCTACGCCGCAGGAGAAAGTTTTATGACAAATCTTATTCCGAATTTTCAAATGCGCCACGACGTTCAGGTCGGCTACAAGGATGTGACTGCCACCAGCGGTTTCTCGCCGGACCTTACTAGGTTCCTTTATAGCCTACCGACTCTAAATGTCTCTGGGTCTAGTGCGAACAACTACGCCGTGACTGTCAGTTTTGCGAACAACATCCAGTGCATAAATTTCACTGGTGGCGTCCGCACTGCAACTTTGCAGAGCGCAACTCTGGCGCAGCAGGTCGTCTACACTTTTGCAAATACGAGCGGAACATATCCGGTCAGCATACAACTGGACAATGGCGGAACAGTCGGCGCGTTGGGTATCTACCCGCTGAACAGTGGAACCATCATCCAGTTCCAATTTAACGGAACCAACTTAAGTTAAGCACGGTCTGACGGCTGTGGTTTTGTTTTTCTGGCTGCGCAGCAGCTAGTGGCAGTCGCGGGAAAGTCCCGCCTCTGAGGTACAATCGGTCTGAAGTAAGGGAGAAAAAGATGACCCAAGCGGAGGGCGAGCGCGGAGCCAAAGTAAGATTTCCACCTCCACTCGTTTATCTAGCTTCCATCCTTCTGGGAGTAGCCTTGCGGTATGCGGCGGGGCCACTTGCCGTTGCGGCTTATCGATACCTCGCGCTAGCGGCAGGTGTAACAGTTCTCCTGGCTGGATTGTGGCTTATCGTCGCTGCGTGGATGCTTTTTAAGCGGACGGGGCAGGACCCAAAGCCGTGGAAGCCCACTCCAGAGATCGTGTTGAGCGGACCTTACCGATTCACGCGAAATCCTATGTATTTGGGGCTGACGTGCATTCAGCTCGGCCTTGGACTGGCCTTGAACAATCTTTGGATTTCTTTACTGGCGGCGTTTTCGCTTTTGGCTGTGCATTTCATCGCGGTAATACCAGAAGAGAACTACCTCACCGAGAAGTTCGGAGACAGCTACCGGGGCTACCTGGTCAAAGTGCGGCGATATCTTTAAGGCCGATGAATCGGCCATTCTCTGCGTCCAAGGGAAGTCAACCCTCAGTTTGAATCAACTCAAGAATCTTCGTAACGGCGGGAATGATTTGCTTGCGGTATTGGAGGACGGCGAGCTTCACTATCGTGCGCTAGATCGCCGGGTTCAGGCATCGGTGCCAGGTTCCATCCTTGCACGCCGCCCAAAGCGCCACACGATGCCCAATGAAGCCCTAAAGTCAGTAAGGAAACCAAATGACAAACGAAGAAATCAGACTATGGGTCGTAGAGTACACGAAACGAACACAACCGGATTTGTCTGCGGTCAAACGCCCGATGGCCGACGCCTCAAAAGACGAAATAGGAATGAGAGCTTTAATTGAATCTCTTAGTTGGGAAATATCTCAGGAAACAACTCCCGTTTCGTATTCTCGGCCATCAAACTCAAGCGAAGCTTGAACTCTGCGTCCTCGACTTTGTTGCGGAAGTCTCGTCTCGCTTTTACCATCATCCGGGCGATATCACAGTCTGAAAACTCGCCCTTGCGTTTAGAGAACTTTTTAAACTTCGCAATATCGTCCGAATCCCCTCTCGGCATTTTTCGTCCGAAGAATTGCCGAATCGACTCTCCGCCCGCCATACAGACTTTAGCCATCAAGAACACATCTGCGTCTGATTGAGCTAATCGGTTTTCGAACCCTGGGACAAATAGACCCATAGATGCAGAGCTAAAAGGATTCCAAGCATTTTGGTCAAACTTGATTAGCGGCCCAAGTATTTTGAAGTTCGAACTATCAAATCCAAGCTGAGTTGCGACTCCCACAACAACCATGAGATGCCCGCATTCGTGGTAGCAAGCCGATTCAATCCTTTCCGGTGTAGACAGACTCGTATGTATGCCTTCCCGAGCCTTGGCATACCACGCGTCCTTTACGGCATAGTCTGGAAAGTCTTCTTCTCGAATAAGTCCGTCAATAATCTCTCTTACAGTTCTCATCGTGAGTATAGTTTACCTGCTCTTTAATCAGCAGGTCGGCACACTGTGCGGTTTTGTGCCACCAGCCTAGTTCAATCGAATGCTTGCGTCGTTGCGTCGATTTTGGATAGCATTTCTTTAGGAGCCGTGGCAGTGGACAACAGAGTGGATTTTCCGACGTCAGAACAGGTTGAGAAGGCCACCCGCGACGACTTGGCGCGGTGGTATCGGTTCCTACTTCCGAATGGTAAAGAGCAACAGGCCATCCTGGACAAGATAGCTGACCGCTTCAAAAAGCTAGGCGGTATGACCCCGGAGCTTTCTAAGCGTATTGGCCACGGTGGGGCTTAGAACATCGGTCTATTGATCTTGGTTTCCACTTCTGCCGCGTCCTGCACTCCTAAATACTTTTGAGTAGTCCTTAGATCGGCGTGACCCAGGTATGCCTGAATCGTCCGCAATGTAATCCCATGTGTGTGCCAGAACGTTGCACGAGTCTTGCGAAGACGGTGCAGATAATGCAGACTGCAACCCTCACTGTACGTTGCGCAGCTCTTCTCGACCTGAGTCTTGGTGTAGCGTCCTTCGCTCCTAGTCGTCTTGCAATTCCCGCAGTTCAACCCGGCGCGGAACGCGATCTTTTTGAACTTCCGAAGGAAATGGCCCTCCGGGTCGACCCGTTCATTCGGAAATATCCATTCGGACGTTGATTCCTTCTTGCACTTCTGGAGCATATCGACCAGTTCCCGAGTGATCGGAATCTCCCGGCGCTCGTGAGACTTCGGCGTGAATTCCCCGGCGCTTCCGTCGCTGTACTTGAACTTCTTAGCCTGGACCACAAAGTGTGGCACGTTGCCCTTCAGCACCAGGTCCGTCCATTTCGCGTGTGCAACTTCCTTCTCGCGGCAGGCAGTCATCAGGAAGAACGTGTAGCGGCATGTCTCAGCTTCGTCCATCTCGGCAAATAGCTTTTTCAAGTCCTTCTCAGAGTACGGCTCCGCGATCTCCTCTTCCACGGTTGGCAGCAAATCCTTGACGATTTTGTAGGGGCTTGCGATTCCGGCTTCCTTCAGCATGAACACTACAACCATCACCTTGTTGTTTATCGTCTTTGGTGCTGCGTTCTTTTCGTCTTCGAGCCAAGTAACGTATGCGTCCAGGACTTTACGGTCTACCTGGTCGATATATTTGGCACTGGACTGCTGGAGGAATTCGTTCAGGATGAAGGTGTAGTTCTCGACCGTGGATGCGTTCTTGCGTTTCTTCAGGTTCAGGAAGCTGACGATTGCATCCGCGATGAGCACACGGCCAGCGCCATTCTCAGCCGCGATAGACTGGCCCTTTTCCTTGCGGTCACGTTCCACCTTAGCTTGATCGAACGTGGTCGCGTCCAGAGTCACCCAGGGCTGCGCTCCGTTGGCCTGGGTTGGCCGGATGTAGTACGGACCGTGTATGGATGCTGTTTTGACGCCACGGGCCTCCTGGATGCGCCGATAACGCCACACGTGGCTGTTTCCACGGGGTTCCTTCAGGCGTTGGTATATGGCGAGTCCTGCCATAAAGCCTCCATCAGGCTCTATCCAAATCGGGAAAATAACGTAGCAAGGCGTAGCATACGCCTAAAATTGCTAATTTTTCAAGGAAAATGAATATGGCGGAGAGGGTGGGATTCGAACCCACGGTACGGTTTCCCGCACGCTCGCTTTCGAGGCGAGTACTTTCAACCGCTCAGTCACCTCTCCGCGGTCAGGAAGTATATTTTAGCAGAGAGGTTGGCGTTCGGGCTATGCCGCGTTGGGCACAGATCACGGGGAAGAATCGGAGCAATTCGGGAAAGTTAGCGGCGTGCGGCGAAGAAGGATTGGAGAAGGGAAGTGGCCTCGGCGGCTAGCACGGATGGGGTGACCTCGACCTGGTGGTTGAGCTTGGGACTGGTGAGCAGTTCGAAGCAGGTACGGAAAGCGCCTCCTTTTGGGTCGTCGGCTGCATAGACCAGGCGAGGGACGCGGGCCTGAATAATGGCCCCGGCACACATGGCGCAGGGTTCGAGGGTAACGTAAAGAGTGGTTTCCGCGAGGCGGTAGTTGCCCAGTTTTTTCGCTGCTGCACGAAGAACCACGATTTCCGCGTGCGCGGTGGGGTCGCAATCGCGGATGGTGCGATTGCCGCTGCGAGCGAGAATCTCTCCACGATAAACAAGCACCGCGCCGATGGGAACTTCGCCGGCTTCGGCGCAGGCTCGAGCTTCTTCCAGCGCGATTTGCATGAATTCAGAATCGTTCATCGTGGCGTAGTTGAGAATATCACGCTCGTTCACCTGCCGAATGGATTGCCAGGCTTGCGGGACTCAAAGAGGGCGAGAATCCTTGACATCCGGCAGTTGGCAAAAGAGACTGTGAAGGGCTTACTCCCACGCGCTACACGCGCTAGAAAACTCCATGGAAATTCGCAGAGATCCCGTCACACAGAGTTGGGTTGTATCCGGGCAGCGGGAACGCCCCGAGGATGGCGAAGGGGGCTGTCCGTTCGATCCTCCGGCGATCGACAGCGCGAAAACGATATTGTCGTGGCCTTCGGATGGTCAATGGCAGATTCGAGTGCTGCCTCATCCGGAGCCGTTGTATCGCGTGGAAAACGATCCGGGGCGCGCCGCGGAGGGGATTTACGACAAGATGGGTCCCCTGGGAGCGCACGAGGTGGTGGTGGAGACGCCGCAGCACGACAAACGATTTTCGAGTTTCAGCGACGAAGAGCTGGATCATGTTCTGGGCGTCTGGGGATCGCGGATTGCCGACCTGAAGAAGGATGCGCGGTTCAAGTACGTGACCGTTTTCAAGAACGAAGGGCCACAAGCCGGGCAGGAATGGACACACGCTCACTCGCAGGTGACGGCAACGATCTTCGTCCCGCGGCGCATCAAGTACGAACTCGCCTCCGCCCACGACTGGTTTAAGGACAAGGAGCGGTGTGTGTTCTGCGACATCGTGCGCCAGGAAGAAAAGCAGGGCAAGCGCATCGTGGACGTCCAGGGCGATTACTACGCGCTATGCCCGTATGCTTCGCGCGTGCCGTTCGAAATCTGGATCCTGCACCGGCGGCACAACCATCTTTTCGAGCAGCCGAGGCCTGGCGCGAATCGGCGGCAACTGGCGGCGCTGGTGGGCCGGGTATTGCGGCGGTTGGAGAAGATCGCCACCTCATTTCACCTGGTGGTGCATACGGCGCCGAATACGCGGAACAAGAAGGGCGAGCTTTCCGGTTACTGGAAGACACTCTCCGAGGATTACCACTGGCACATCGAGATCATGCCGATCCTGGAAAAGCGCAGCAAGTCGTACAGCATCAAGGAAGTCTATTTCAATTCATTGCTGCCGGAGCAGGCCGCTGAACAGCTCCGCGCGGTCGATCCCAACACATGAGAATTTCAGCGCGGGGCAATTCGGAACGCGGCGGCGCGCTGATCAGCCTGATCATTCTGGTGGTTGTGGTGGTGCTCTGTGCAATTGTGTATTGGGCGCGGCATCCGATCATGCGGTTTGCAGCCGAATCGTGGGTGATTGACGAGCCTGCGGCACATGCCGATGCGCTGCTGCTTCTGGGCGACGATAATTTTTATGCGGACCGCGCGACTCGCGCGGCGGAGATGATACGGCATGGTATTGCTCCTGTTGTAGTGGCCAGTGGAAGGCGGCTGCGTCCGAGCGCCGGTGTGGCGGAACTTCAGGAGCATGACCTGATCGAGCGCGGCGTTCCGAAAGACAAGATCATCCGGTTTCCGCACGATGCGGACAGCACTTTGGAAGAAGCCGCGGCTCTGGCTCGACTGTGCTCGGAACGCCATTTTCGAAGCGTAATTGTGGTGACCTCAAACTATCACGCGCGGCGTGCGCGCCACATTTTTGCAAAGGTTTTTCCGCCGGGGATTGCCGTTTCGGTGGCCGGTGCGCACGACGGGGATTTCGACCCTGACCACTGGTGGGAGAAGCGGAAATCCGAGGAGCTGTTTATGCACGAAATTGTGGGGATGCTGGTGGCGTTCCGTGAGGGCGGCCGACCGGGGGCAGGCGAAAAATAAGAGAAGGGAATTGGTTTTCGTTTCCGCAGTGGAGTGAAATGCCTGTGGACCGTCAGGTCACATTCTTTCGGGAAGCAACTCGCATTCCTCTTTACACTGATTAAGTGCTGTAATATGTTATCCTTTCTGAGTCGCAGCAATCTCCCAGCCCTCGATAAGCGACTTTGGAGACTCTAACCTAAACGTCGAGGTGTCCTTATGTGGCGAAAAGAAGATGGGCGGCCGCAAAATCCCAACGAGATTTCCACAGGTCCTGTGAATTCCACTACTCCCACTCCTACTGCTTTGGGGCCTGCAAGTTCCAAGCCCCCGGCCAGTGTTCCGACTTCTTCGAACGCAGTGGCGTGTTTGAGCCAGGGCATCCGGATCAAGGGTGAGATTACGGGAAGCGAAGATCTCTTCATTGATGGGAACGTGGAAGGCAAAGTGACTTTCAGCAACGCCGTGCTGACGGTTGGGCCGAACGCCAGTGTGAAAGCCGACATCAACGCGCGAGAGATCGTGGTGCGTGGGCGGGTCGAGGGGAGATTGGACGGCTCGGAACGCGTGCAGATCTGGCATACCGCGAAAGTGAATGGCGACATTCGCTCGGCACGCATCGCGATCGAGGATGGGGCGGAGTTCCGCGGAAAGGTGGAAGCCGGGAAGGCGCCATCGCGGCCTGCCGAAAACACTCCTGCGAAAAAATTCGAGAACGCAAAACCAAAGGATGCGGAGGCCAGCCCGGAGAGAACTGCTCCGGGCGCGGCGGTAGCAGGGGCGGACTGAAAACATGGGATTCCTGAACAAGCTTGGAATTGGACTTGGCACGCAGACGGCGCGGGAGGGTTCGCGGCCGATTGCCGGTGCACGCAGCGTACACAATGGCAACGGCTCGGTGTTGGCGGTCGGAACGAATCGCGCGCCGGAGCCGCAGGAAACGTCTCGTGGCTCGAACGGCCTGAAGGAGTTCCTCTGGAACCTGGATGGGCTGGGTCGCGGCACTTTGCTCGACCTGGGGCCGGCGTGGCAGACCACGCTGACTTTTTTCATTGAGCGTGGTTTCCGCGTCACTTCGGACGATATTCTGCGCGACTGGTCGCAGTTCCTGGCGGAAGAAGACGCCAAAGCGAAGGCTGGCGGGGAAGCCACTCCCGAATCGTATGCGGAGCGGTTGCCCGAGGCTCGGGCCAAGCGTTTTCTGGAGGAGAACCTGCAATACCAGCCGGCATCGTTTGACGCGCTGTTGCTATGGGACGTGCTGGATTACATGGAGCCCGCCTTGGCCAAGCTGATGATCGGCCAGTTGACGGATCTGCTGCGTCCGGGCGGCGTGGTGTTCGCGATGTTTCACAGCAAAAAGCCGGCGGGATTTCAGAGGTATCGCGTGGCGGATACGACGACGCTGCAAGTGTTGTCCGCGAAGCCAATCTTCCCGGCGCAAAAGGTTTATCAAAACCGCGAGATTCAGGATCTTTTCGGCCGCTTCCGCACGATGAAGTCGTTCGTGGGCCGCGATCAGCTTCGGGAAACTCTTTTCATCAAGTAATTTTCTGCTTACTTATTTCGGGGACCGCTCGAAAGCCGGGGCGGGGTTAGGTCAGACAAGTTTAGACAAGTGCTTTTCGGCTATCTGCCGATAGGCGAGTATTTTGTTGCTTCGGTCAACTATTCGATCCAGAGTTGGGCCGATCAGGTTCCGGGGAAAAAGTCAAAACCCGCACCCTTGAAAACCATAAGGGTGCGGCACCCAAATTCGTCTCACCCCTTCAAGGGCGCGCCAGCCTGTGATTCCATTGATTCGGTCCGGATTACCTACTAGGCGCATTCCGAATGTACCGCTGTTTAGACCAGAGTCTCTAAGCCATATTGTTCCGCATAAACGGAGCGCAATGTCTTCATGTACCAGTCATCGAGATCTAGATATTGGGGCATATGAGCAAGATCAAACGGTGCCAGAGAAAAGAGTGCTCCGTCATATTTTCGAAAGACCGAGTCCACTATGCCTCTGTGAAACACGTAATAATCACTGCTAAGCCCCTCTGTCCAAAGAACTGAAGTCACGGGTTCAATGAGGTCATATTCTTCACCACTAAGAGGCTGGAGTATTGTCTCGGAATCATCAAAAAGATCACCTCCGCCCATGAGACACCAAAGCTGTTTCAAGTCTTTTGGGACTGAAAGTGACCGCGTGCGCTCCCAGTCTTCTATTGCAGAGAGCAAGAGAGGGCCTCTCCAAGTAAAGATGCTAGGATGCAACTCGGAGTCACGCAGAATCAGGTCAATCACGGCTTCGCCTTGGCTCCTTCCAGTAAAGTGACAAACTAATTTGTTCCATTCTGGAATCTCACTCCTTGACCAGCAGGCGGGTGGGCCAGAGAATTTTCAGAAATTATTCCGCTCCCCAGCACGGAGGGAGTATATCATCCGGGTACTAAGTATGTAAGGTACGAGACTTGGGTGCCGCACCCTTGAAAACCACAAGGGTGTGGGTTTTGACTTTGACGCGCAACCCTTTGAAACGCTACCACGGCCGGGGCGACCTCCACTTCATCACATTCTGTTGTTGCCGGAGGGATCGGTTTTCGATGTGTGACTACTCTTCCGCAAGGATGTCAACAGAGCCAAATGCTTCCAAGAAATCCACAAGTCAATGCGCTGAGAATGGGCGAGATACCCTGGGCCGCGTTTTTATTTTCTTTTCGCTTGCGCCGCGCAACCCGCGGGCGTACAAGAAAACCGTGAGCTCCTGGAGCTCCGGAGGGTTGCATGAATCCACCGGGCTTAGAAGCGCAAGACAGCTGAGCACACCGCTCTTGCGGTGCGAGTCGCGAACGAACCGGTTGAAGGCTAATCCGCTCGTTAAGCGACGCAGCAAAAGAAAAAAGAGGGCCCTCATGGAGGGCCCTCTTCTTATTTGGTCTCGTCAGATTTTGGTTTACTCGCCGGCCTGCGGCGAGTCTCGCCTAGTTTTTACCACGCCAAATTGCAGTGAGCGCGCTTTATCAAGCTGTGGGCTTATGTGAGGCGTGCTGGTGCTTGCCGTTGTGTTTTCTGGAGTGGTGTCGCCTCTGATGATGCTTCGACGCGTGCTGCGTTGAAGGATTGGTGGACGATTCCGGCGCCGGAGCCTGCCGGGCGGCGGAAAATGTCGACAGACAAAATACCGCGGCTAAAACTAGAACGATGCGTTTCACACGAATCTCCCTCAGGAAATCCCCCGTAGAGAGAATTCAAGCACAATGCGGGCGGAAAGTCAGGAAAAAGAAAAAGAAAGGCGGGTTTCAAGTATCGAAAAAGGAAAGGATGCGGC
>Ga0210399_10001851_pt1 | contig 16491 bp, 15 predicted proteins | sample IncBWC14MmetaG_FD_150865 | JGI IMG/M metagenome (GOLD analysis project Ga0210399, IMG submission 150865) | Forest soil microbial communities from Barre Woods Harvard Forest LTER site, Petersham, Massachusetts, United States - Inc-BW-C-14-M | ecosystem: Environmental > Terrestrial > Soil >...
GACCCCAAGCCCTTTCGCTGGACCAAAACCGCCGACGACATCCTGGCCTCCATCGAACGGTTTTGTCACCGCACGATCGCCGTCCCGGCCCAATGTGGATAGGAACTTCTGATTCAGGACACTAGCTCTCGCGAGACGCGGCACGCTGCCTATTGGGTATTTACCCAAAAACCGGCAGGAGTGAGGGGCCCCTGTCGACCAGGAGGCTCGCTCCACTATGATGATTAACCGCAGCCGTTGGGGCACGGGCTCCGACCCGGTAAGACGAAACAGGTGCCCGGATTGCCGCCGTAGAGTTGGTCGCACTCGACCGGTTCATTGACGTGCAGCAGGATAATCTGCTGCGGTGGCGAGCCAGGCCATGTCGCGGTGCCTATTAGTATTATATCGGCGCTCGCGTCCAATGGGACATTGGTGGGGTCGCCGTTAGGCCGCCGAAACGAGAAATACCCCTGAGCCGGCTTAAAATGAGTCGTCCACGATTCGAAAAGCGCGGTTGCCGTGCTCGGGTTATCGGGCGGGATCGGATAGACGCAGTACTCGATCAAACCGGGGACTCCGCCAACCGGGTTTTCATCACCCGAGAAGAAAGAGTATATGCGGGTGTTTCCCCCATTTAAGATCCTGACGCCCACGTTGGGATCTTCTTTAAAGTTACCGATTGCATTGCTCGATGGACACGCGAACGTCGGCGAGGCCGCGGCCAACGCCAACACACCGACCGCCGCGATGGCGGATCGCTTCAAGACTCGGAACATCTGCTTACTCCTTCTGCTAAATGATTGGCTCCCTGCGCGGGACCATGGGCCGGCTCTGCCGCTCGTGTGGGCCCTGACTAACACGACCCCCGTCAGTGGTTTGTCCGAATGCCGGTTTACCGCGGGTTAACTTATGGGAAATATGTAGGGAAAATAACGGGTTCCCCTCGCTCGTTGATTGCATCAGAGCAACGATTGCAGGGTGGGACAATCCGTGACGGATCGCCAAGAATAGAGGCAGGGGACGACAATGAGAGTGAGGCTATACGGGCTTTACAGACACAGACCGCCTACGCCCGACGATGAAGCGGCCACGCGCTCTGAAGCCCATGGCCTCAAGGTCGTCATGAACCGCTGCCCGGCGATCGAGATCCGCCGCCTGTGATTGCCGCCGCGCTGACACGAACAGAGGCCGAAGTGGTAGCCATTGGCGTTCGAATACCCGCCCGTTGTCCCGGCGCAAGCCGGGACCCACGGTTCCGCAAATACCAGATTTTGAGCGTTTTCTGCGATCGTGCCCCTTCGGGAGGCGCCACGTCCGGTCATTCCGGGGCGCGGGCGCAGCCTGCGAGCCCGGAACCCAAGAACACTGGCCTGTGAATACTGTGGACGGGTCGGTGTTCATAGGTTCCGGGCCTGGCCCTCTGGGCCATCCCGGAATGACTCTCACGACTGCAGGCGGGGATTGCCGTCTAACCGGTAGGTCTTCACACGCTCCTGCGCCGGGAATGATATAATTTGCCGCGAAGGTGTGACGAACACCAATTGGATTACAGCTTCCTTCGCCGCTGTGACGATTAGCGCGGCGTCTTGTTTTCTAACTCCTATCGGGACGTATCCGATCCGCCTTGCCGCCGAGTAGGCTGAGGGGCAATCTCGAAATCGGCGGTCAGGCGATCGAGCCTGACCCTCGTCGGGGAGGCAAGCGATGCGTGTGATGATCAAGTTTGCATTTCCAGTTGAGCCCAGCAACGAAGCAATTCGCAGCGGCAAGCTGCAGAAAGTCTTTCAGCAGCTCACCGAAGACCTCAAACCTGAAGCCGGCTACTTCTTTCCTACCGGTGGGGAAAGGGGCGGCTTTTTCGTCGTCGATATGCGTGAATCGTCGCAGATTGCGGAAATCGCCGAGCGGTTCTTCTTCGGGTTGAATGCCAAGGTGGAGTTCGTGCCGGTCATGGCTGCCGACGATCTGCAGAAAGCCTTGTCGAGCGTGCAAGGGACCATTCAGCGCTACGGCTGAGCCGATGAGCCCCTTTCCCGCATCGCGCAGGGCCGTCCGGGGAAAATTCGAGGACCATCTTTCCGAAAGTCTGCCAGCGAAGTTTCCCGTAAACGACCTTTACTTACCCTCTCCCCCCGCCGGCCGGGGGGAGAGGGCAGGGTGAGGGGGGCCGAGGAACCGGTTCGCGGCACCGCCCACCTCACCCTCCCGCTTCGCGGGCCCCTCCCTCTCCCCCCTGAAGGGCGGAGAGGGGCTCTTGCACACCGGATGACGTAGTTATCGGTTGAGCGGAACGGCAGTCTCACAACCACCTCCCGGTTTCCGGACAGCCCTGCGCGATGCAGGAGCGGGGCTTAAAGCCAGTCCAAGCTCTTCTCGTCTTCCAGGTGCTGGAGCCGCTCATAGAGCGCCGGCGCGTGCTCGCCGAGGGCGGCGCGGGTGAGGCGGGAGAATTTGTCGGCGAGTTCGCCCTGTTCGAGCATCCCGTTCTCAGCATGGCCTTCGAGGCGGAGTCCATCGGCGAGCGTGATCGTGACCGTGCTCGCCATCCCGCCATGCTCTCCGCCCAGCTCCGGCACCAGCCTGACACGGCGGGCGAGCGCGCGGATCTGCGGGTCGGCCAGTGCCGTCTCGTCCCAGGATTCGGGGTCGCGCGCCTCACGATAGAGCGCCAGCGCGAGGGAGAACGGGATGCTGTATTGCGCGAGCATCAAATCGGCGGGCTCCAGGATGTTGTGGCGCTCGATCATGCGCTGGGTGCCGGTGACAGTGATCGCCTCGACCGCCGCTCCGGTAAAGCCGTGCTCGGCCTGCAGATCGCGTGCTGCCCTGACCGCGGCGTGCGCAGTCGCGTGACACGGATAGCGCTTCAGCACCGTGGTCGAGACGACATATGTCTCGCCGAGGCCGCGGGTCAAATCGGCCTCGTCCCATCTCGTGCAGAATACCTTGAGAAAGCCGAACTCGCCTTCGAGCACGGTACGCGGACCCTCGAAGCCGGCGGCGGCCAGGCTGGCGGCGAGGACACCGGCCTCGGAGGCCCGCCCGAGGTGCAAACGCTTCACCATACCCCCGTCACCACGGGCAAATTCCAGCAGCCCGCCGCACAGCGACCCGGCAATGCCGAGCGCATTGGTCATCGCCGCGGTGCTCAGCCCCAGCAGGTGCCCGGCCGCCACCGCACCGCCAAACGGACCGGTCGTGCCCGGCGCGTGAAAACCGCGGGCCTCGTTGGTGTGTCCGGTGGCGCGCCCGATCCGGATCATCACCTCATTGCCGGCAACAAAGGCAGCGATCAGCGCCCGGCCATCGGCGCCGCGTTCCTGGGCGATGGCGAGAGCGGGCGGCACCACAGTGGCGCCGGGATGGGCGCCCGCACCCGGCCGCGTCAGGCTGTCGAGCTCGAAGGCGTGCGCGAGCGCGCCGTTGGCGAGGGCTGCTGACGGCGCCTGCACTGCCGGCCCGTCTCTGCCGAGGATACGGCACTTGCCGCCGGGCCCGGTGCGCTCGGCATAATCGATGACGATGCGGCTCCACGGCATCGCGGCTCCACAGATGCCCGCCGCCACCGTGTCGGCGATGCATTCCTTCGCCCGCTGCACGACCGCCTCGGGAAGATCCTCATACCGAAGGGCGGCGGCATATTCGGCGAGCCGGACGGTTTCGTGCGCCATGTTGTCGGACCTCCCCGGTTGACGGTCGGATGCCGCGATGAGACGCTCCGCGACGCAGCACAGGGGAGGTTGTACCTTGCAGAGGCTAGACGCCACATCCATATACCTTGTGTTATAATAGCAATTATCAAAGGCGTTTTATGAGGAATACACAAGCGAGCAACCATATGTCGAATTCCGCTGCCAATTCCGGCGCGATTCCGCTGCCAATTCCGCTGCCGGCAGACCCGGTCGAGTTCATCCATATCGTTGATATATATCTGATTTTCGGTGTTGAGTGGGCCTTTTCGCGGACCAAAACGCATTTTTCCCCTGCTGGCAGGGGAAATCATCGTGGAACGACGACAGGACGCAACACATGAGGACGGGCGAAGAGTACCGGGAGGCCCTGCGCGACGGGCGGCGAGTCTGGGTCATGGGCGAGGGTTGGGTCGAAGACGTGACCACCCACCCGGCGACCCGGGCGATGGTCGAGGAATACGCCGCTTGGTACGACCGCCATCTCGACCCCGCGTGGCAGGAGGTGCTGCTGACCCCGGCGCAGGCCGGCGCGGAGCGGGTGCCGTGGGGCTATGTGCTGCCGAAGAGTCCCGAGGATCTGATCGGCATGGGCCGGTCCTTTGCCAAGACGATTTTTCTGAGCGCGGGCAACATCACTCACACCCCGGCCTACGGCAATTTGATCCAGCTTGGCGTCCTGACCGCAGCACAGGCGCACGACGCCCCGGACGAGCAGATCGCCGAGGCGCTGGCCTATCGCGAGGCGATCGCCCGCACCGGGCGCTTTCTGACCTTTTGCGGCGGCGCCCCGATCATCGGCCAACGCATGCATCCCGACCCCAAGCAGCGCGTCTCGCTGCACCTTGTCCGCGAGACCGATGCCGGGGTGGTCATCCGCGGCAGGCTGGGCATGCATACCAGCCCGCCCTATGTCGAGGACGTCTATATCGGCTCCTTGTCGCGCCTGGAGATCGGCGGGCATCCCGCGGGCTTCATCGTGCCGGTCAATGCCCCCGGGGTCACCATCCTGTGCCGCAAGATCGCGACCCGCGACCAGAACCCCTTTGTCGCCCCGCTCAGCAGCCGCTATGACGAGCTCGACGGCCAGATGTGGCTCGATGACGTGTTCGTCCCGTGGGAGCGGGTCTTTTTCGTCGATCCGTCGCCCGAGGCGATCCCGCGCTGGCTGCGCTGGCACCACCTCTACGGCTGGCTGGCGAAGGCGGAGTTCACCCTGGGTCTCGCTTTGGCCTTGACCGACGCGATGGGGCTCAAGGAGCACGAACCGACGATCGACTATCTGATTGACCTCGTCGTCGCGGTGCAGACGGTCCGCAGCTCCTTGACCGCGGCCGAGCGCGATCCCGATTATACCCCGGCGGGATATTGCTTCCCCGACCACCCCCATCTTGCTGCGGGTGGCATGGCTGTCTTCAAGGCGCGCCAGCGCATGTCGGAGATCCTGCGCATCCTGCCGGGCTCCTCGCTCGTCGTCGTCCCGTCCGATCGTGATCTCGCGGCACCCGAGCTGGCTGACGGGCTCGAGGAGTCGTTCGGCGGCGGCGGGTATACCGCATTGCAGCGGGCGGCTCTGCTGCAGCTCGCCTGGGATCATGTCTCCTCCGCACTCGATGCGCGCGAAGCGACGTTCGAGGCGCATGCGAGCGGCGGCATGCCCAACTGGCGCGGCTGGCTGCGCCGCAACTTTCGGGATTACAACACGCTGGCCAACGCCGTGTTGGGTCAGCTCGACCTGCCGATGCCGGAAATCGACCTCACCAGCATTCGTGCGGCACCGATCGCGGCGCGTCGTACCGTGGCCCCGCCGCCCGCCGAAAAGCCGTAGCGGAGCCGCCGATGAGCGTGCCGCATAAATCCTTCGAACCCGGCGTCGCCTGTCCGCTCGACGGAGTCCGCGTCGTCGACATGTCGCGCCTGGTCTCGGGCAACATGATCAGCCTCCAGCTCGCCGATTTTGGCGCCGAAGTAATCAAGATCGAGGATCCGAAGAGGGGCGATCCGTTGCGCGCTTGGCAGAGCGAGGGGGTCAGCGTCCATTGGAAGGTGTACTCGCGCAACAAGAAGAGCCTGGCCATGAGCTTGCGCGAGGCGCGCGGGCGCGAGTTGCTGCTCCGCCTCCTCGCCACGGCACGGGTGCTGATCGAGAATTTTCGTCCCGGGACGCTCGAAGCGATGGGCCTGGGTCCAGAGATCCTGCACGAACACAACCCCGGCCTGATCATCGTCAGGGTTTCCGGCTGGGGACAGGACGGCCCCTACCGCGACCGCCCCGGCTTTGGCACTTTGGTCGAGAGCATGTCGGGCTATGCCGCGCGCACCGGCTTTGCCGACCGCGAACCGGCCTTGCCGCCGACAGCACTCGCCGACATGGTCGCCGGGCTCTACGGTGCCATGGCGGTGCTCGTCGCGTTGCGGGAGATCGAGGCGAAGGGCGGGAAGGGCCAAGTCATCGATCTGCCGTTGCTCGACCCATTGTTCTCGTTCATCGCCACCGAAGCGGCGATCTACCGGCTGACCGGGTCGGTGCGCGAGCGCACTGGCAGCCGGTCGGAGACGACCTCGCCGCGCAATGTCTTCCGCACCAAGGACGGGCGCTACATCGGCATCTCGGCCTCGATCCAGGCGATGGCCGAGCGGCTGTTCCGCGCGGTCGGCCGCGCCGACATGATCACCGACATCAGGTTTCGCACCAATACCGACCGGGTCAGCAACGCCGCGGCCTGCGAGAGGCCGATTGCCGCCTTTATCGCGGCGCGCACGCTGACCGAAAACATGGCGATCTTCGAGCGCGCCGAGGTCACCGCCGCACCGGTCTACGACATCGACCAGTTCATGGCCGATCCGCATGTGATCGCCCGTGAGATCCTGGTCCAGCCACCTGACGACGCGATGGGGCACCTGCCGATGCACAATGTGATCCCCCGCCTCTCCGCGACACCCGGTCGGCTGCGCCGCCCGGCGCCGGCCTTGGGCGAGCACAGCGCCGAGATCCTCGGTGCGCTCGGGCTCGACCGCGCGGAACTCGAGGGGCTCGCCCGCGACGGCGTCATCGGCCTGGCGGGAGAGACGCCGTGACCAGCGCAACCTTGCCGGTCTGGCGCTCGCTGCTGTTTGTGCCGGTGACCGCCCGGCGCTTTGTCGATGGTGCTGCCCGGCGCGGCGCCGACGCGATCATTCTCGATCTCGAGGACAGCGTCGCGGCCTCGGAGAAGGAGCGGGCGCGCACCTTGGTGCCCGAGGCGGCCGAGATCGTCGCCCGCGGCGGTGCCGATGTCGTGGTCCGCATCAACCGGCCTTTGCGCCTGGCGGTGCGCGACATCGAGGCGGCGGTCGGGCCCGGCGTGCTGGCATTGGCCTTGCCCAAGGTCGACGGCCCCGAGCACGTGCGGCTGCTCGCCGAAATCATCGACGAGGTCGAGATCGAGCGCGGCATGATGCCGGCGACGACGCGGTTGATCGCGATGGTCGAGACCACGGCGGCGTTCTTCCGCATCGCGGAGATCGCCCGCGCCCATCCGCGGCTCTGCGGGCTCAACCTTGGCGCCGAGGATTTCGCGCTCTCGGCCGGGATATTGCCCGAGGCCGAGGGCCTCTTCATGCCGAAGCAGATGGCGGTCTTTGCCGCCCGCGCCGCCGGCATCATGCCGCTCGGCTTTATCGGCACGGTCGCCGAGTTCCATGACCTCGAAGGGTTTCGCCAGACGATCCGCCGGTCCCGCCGTCTCGGCTTCATCGGCGCCTCGGTCATCCATCCGAGCCAGGTGCCGATCCTCAACGAAGAATTCCGCGCCAGCCCAGAGGAAGCCAATCACGCGCAGCGCGTCGTCGCCGCCTATGAAGAGGCCCTCGCCGCCGGTGTCGGCGCAGTCACCGTCGACGGCAAGATGATCGACGTGCCGGTCGTCGAACGCGCCCGCCTGCTCCTCGAGCGCGAAGCCGCAATCGCCGCCCGCGAGGCCAGAATGCGGATGCCCGGGGCAACGGATAGCTGACGGCGCCGGACTCCCGCCCTCGGGCGCGAGTGTGAGTCGCCGCGGACGATGTCCTCAATGAGCATCATGCGGGCCACACTAATGCGGATGTTTGGCCGTCCTCAGGGTGCTCTGGGCAGATTGGGCGGTCTGGTTATGGCGCGCATGAATGCGGATTGCGGCGCGTGGGTTGTCGAACTGCTGGAGGTGGGTTTCGGTTCGGGCGTCGTTGTTCAGCATCTCTCGCAGCTGGTTTCGGCGGGACATGTCGCCGGCATTGACGCATCGCAGGTGATGCTCGAGGTCAGACCGAGGGTATCGAAACTGAGGCCGGGATACTCCGTGTCGCGATCGAATCCCACCAGCTTATAGATGAGTCCCATGGTCAAGGCTCCACCGTTCGCCAATGGAAACGCGGGCAAAATCCCATCTCGGAGGGTGAACGACCCTGCCGGCGGATGTGACCACCCGGTCAGATTGGCGGCGGCTTGGTTACCTGGAAGCTCTGGCGGGTTTCCATGTGGCGGATCCAGCTCTGCAGTTTCGGGTGCTCGGCCATCGGCGCCCGGCCGTCCGGCACGTTGCTGAAATAATAGAGCAGCGGGATTGCCATAAGATCGGCGAGGCTGACGAAGTCAGCCGCGAGAAACCGATGATCCTCCATCAGCCGGTCGATCTCCGCCAGGCACAGGCGGGCGCGCGGCAGGGCAGCGGCGATCGCCGCCTCGTCGGGGGTGCCGCCGAGAACACGCGGCACCAGAAAACGGTTGAACAAGATTGTCCCGGCGATGCTTGGCCAGGCATAGGCGTCGACGATACCGATGATCTGGTTCATGCGCGACCACTCGTGCACGTCTTCGGGCTGCAACGGCGTGCCGGCGAAGCGCTCGTCGACGTAACGCATGATCGCCTGGGTCTCATAGAGCGCGAAGCCGTCATGCTCGAAGGCCGGCATCTTGGCGAAAGGCTGACGCGACAAATGGGGCTCTTGGCGATGAGCGCCGAAGGGGACGTCGACAAGTTCGTGCGTCACTCCTTTTTCCGCCAGGGCCAGCCGCGCGCTCCATACATATGTGCTCATGGCGGGGCCATAGACGATCGGGTGAGCCATCTTCCCTCCCGTGACTCAAGCGGCCACCCGGCTTGAAAACCGCGGCCGCGAGAGCAGCTCTTGGACCATCCGATGCGCATGGTAGTGCATTGCGCATTTGACAGCGTAATATTGGATGATCTGTGGCTCGTGCCGATGCCAGACGAACCGAATCAGGCGGCGGCGATACTCGCGACGCAGCGCCGCATCGGGCACACCCCGCATCAGCAGCATGAAGATCGCGGCCGCCTCGGCGAGGAGCCGCGCGTTGAGCTGCAACCAGCGCAGGGGGTGACGGCGCAGGTAGCGCCTCCGGGCTTGTGTGAGCTGCAGCCGCCCGTCGAGATATAATCCGTCGAGCCGCTCAAAATACGCGTCGAGCGAGTATAGCTCGCGCATCAGCTCGGTGTAGCCGTCGTACAGGGCCTCCCGACTGATCCGCAGCGGCACAACGTTGGTGCCGAAGCCTCCACAGTTCTCCGCATCCTCGGAAAAGGTGAGCCTGCCTTCGCTCGCGAGCCTTGTGTGAAGCGGGGTGCGAGGTATCGCCACCAGCATATTGACCATGGCGCAGACGATCCGCGCTTCACGCACAAAGCGGCTCTGGGCGGCGAAAACGGTCGCATCGTCGTTGTCGAAACCGACGATGATGCCGCACCATACCTCCATCCCGGCTCGTTGGATGCGGTGCACCTTGTCGAGCATGCTTCCGCCGCGGGCGCGCAGGTTTTGGAACTTCTTGGTCTCGCGCAGCGACGCCTCGTTGGGAGTTTCGATGCCGACGAAAACGCTGCTGATGTTGGCCTCCACCATCAGCTGCATCAGGTCGTCGTCATCAGCGAGATCGATCGAGGCCTCGGTCGCGAACATCAGCGGATAGCCGTGTTCCACCTGCCAGCCGACCACATCGCGCAGCACCTGCTTGATCGCCTTCTTATTGCCGATCAGATTGTCGTCGACAATGAAGGCGAAACGCTGTCCTGCGGCGACCAGGGCGTCGAGTTCGGCCAGCACCTGTGCAGAGGACTTTATCCGCGGGCGGCGGCCGAAGGTAACGATGATGTCGCAGAACTCGCACTCGAAGGGGCAGCCGCGCGAGAACTGCACGCTGCCGTACGCGTAATCCTTCATCCGCATCAGGTCGAGGCGCGGGGCCGGAACCGTCGCCATATCGGTGCGCTCAGCCTGCTCATAGCGGGTCTGATGACGCCCCTCGCCCCACTCACCGAGAAACCGCGGCCAGGTCTGCTCGGCCTCGCCGATAAAGATGACATCGGCAAGGTCGGCGAAATCGGACTCCTGCACGGTGGCCCACGGCCCGCCGACGACTGTGAAGACGCCGCGGCGCTTGAGCTCATGGAGGATTTCGTTCATCCGCTGGCGCTGGACGTTCATGCCGGTCAGGCCAACAATGTCGGCTCGGGCGCAGCGTGCGAAGTCAATCGGCTCGATGTTCTCGTCGATGAGGGTGATGCTGTGCCCGGCCGGGGTCAGGGCCGCGAGCAAGGCGAGGTTGGCAACCGGCATGACCGCCTTGACGCCGAGAAACGGCATCGCGTGTTCGAGGCCCCAATATGAAATCTCGAAGCGGGGATTGATCAGGACGATATCGGCCATGTGATCTCATTCCTCGCACAAATGAACTGGAGCGGAGCTGCGGATCGAAGCATCGTCATAGATCCCGATATTCCTTTCAAGAACGCTTTGAGCCATTTATAGCGGCCAGTCTACGTTGATCAGCCACAAATCAAACCGAATTGCTAGCGTTCCTCGTATCGCCGATGCTGAGGTAGTGAGCGACCTCGGCAGGTTCTGGTCGCCGCGGAAGGTTCAGGATATGCCGATTTGGAAACCCGATCCGACCTTTTATCCGTCGCCGCGTCTGGCGATGAAGGCGCCGCCGGAAGAGCTGGCTTTTGTCGCTGCATTCGACCCGATGCGCCGCCAGCCCGACACCCTGGCTGTCGTCGATGTCGGGTGGTGCTGATTGTTGGCTTGAGGCGGGCTTCGTCGCCTCATTTCTTCGACGATGGTCCAGAGAGTGCCGGTGTGGCGCCGCCGCTGTTGTTGATCAGCGCTCCGAGGATCGCCGCGGCGCTGTCGAGACCGGTCCCTTGACCGCCGGTCGACACCACCGTTTGCGGGACCAGCCGCCCGATCAGCGAAACAATCTCAGGTTTGTCCTGGACGGCCTTGAGCAGCTGCTGGACGAGGGTGATGGTCAGCACCCGGTCCTGCCCGAGCACGTCGGCTTGCGCCCGCTGCCCTTGGGCAATCTCCTCGAGCTCGAGCTTCTGGCCCTCGCCGCGAAGCTTGGAGGCGTTCTTGTTCTGCTCGGCGACTTGAACGCCAATCACCGACTCGACCAGCTGATGTTGCTGTTCGGCGGTCGCGCGTGCTTTTTCGGTTTCGATCCGCTGCGTCTGCGCCTTCTGCTCCTGCTGGTAGGTGACCTGGAGCTGATCGGCCAGTTGCTGGCGCAGCCGCGAGACCAGCAGCTCGGGCGGCAAGGCCGGATCGCCGAACTTGACTTCTTTGATGACGATCCCGGCTCGCAACCCCTCGGGTCGAATTGCATCCTCGACTGCGTGCTCGAGCTCCGCACGATTGTCGGCCAAGTCCAAAACGTGGCGTCCTTGCGCCCCGACGACATTGCGCACGATCGATCGGATCGTCGGCACCATGATGTTGTCTTCGATTTCCTTTAGCCCACCGACCGAGGCGACGACAAAGGGGGCGTTGTCGGGGGTGACCTGGGCGAGAACCCTGAGCTCGAGCGGAACCAGCCAGCCCTCGACAAACGGCGTGATCGCCGGGTCGGCCGAGCCTTGAGGCACCGGGATATCTTTCGACCGTTCGGTCTGCTTGAGATTCCCTGCCTGATCGAGGCTCAGATCGATATAGCGTCTGTTGTAGCCACCCTTGAATTCCCAGGTCTGCACTCGGGTGCTCATCATCGTTATCTTGTAAGCCGCTTCATTGGCATAATAGCGTCCGGGCTGCAGCGCCCTTTCCCAGATGCCGATGCATCCGACCGGAACGAGAATGGCGGTGAGCTTGCCCTTATCGGTTTTAGCCTCTTGGGCGGCGACGGCTTCGCCGCTCTCGTTCGTCGACACCGTCTTTTGCAGGCAGGACGCCGGCTTGTCCGCGGCCAGATTGCCGAAATGGACGGAATCTATGACGTTGGATTTAACGACGGCGACGGAACCTTCGAGGACATCGACGGCATTATATATGCTGAGTTCCCAGAGATAAGTGTTGAGCCGGTACGTCCCCGGCGTCAGGATCGTCGTTTGCGGCCCTCGCTGGCCGCCATGGGTCAGGAAATATTCGGCGTCGAGCATATCCAGCTCATGCCCGGGGGAAAAGGCGTCGGCCAGGAACTGATCTGGCCGAAGCGGGGCCCCGTCCTTGGCGTTCAAGAACCCGTATTTGCCCGACGGGATTGAAACGACTTTCTTGTTTTCGACCTGATAAATAACGTTGACGAGAAACCAGGGATGCCAGCCCGGGGTAAGGATCTCCGCCTGCGGCCCTTTTTCGCCGTCGGTCGCAATGATGTGCTCGCCGGGCAGCGAGGTTGTTCCATAGATTTTGTTGAGCACTGCAATCTCGTCCGACTCGACATGGACATACGAGGTTGCCGCCAGGCAGGTCAGCGCAATCACGAAAAAAACGATGCGCAGTGAAAGGGAGAGCGTGCGGAAATCCGGTCGCGCCCGATTGACAAAAAGGCTAAGGAGAGCCGGAGCGACCGCCGCAAGGATGAAGTACAAAATCGCTACGACGACCCAAAACATCGAAACCTCCAGACGGCCGCCGAGCGGGGCCGCGTCAGCTCAGGACGAGTTCCGCGGCGCCAAGCCCGGAAACCTCCACCAAGACCCGGTCACCGGCGAGCGGGTGTTGGATCGGCACCATGCTGCCGGTCATCACGATCATGCCGCGCCGCAACGGCGTCCCGCTGGCGGCGAGTTTACCTGCGAGCCAGGCGAGCGCGTTCAGCGGGTGACCCATCACATCGCTGCCGACACCGCTGCCGATTTCGCGGCCGTTGATCGACAGCCGCGCCCTCACTCGCGCCAAGTCGTGGGCCCGCCATTCCGTCATCGGCGCCCCGAGGACGGCTCCGGCGCTCCACACATTGCCGGCGACCATCGCCGCGGCGTCGAGGCGGCGGTAATCGTAGCGCAAATCCTCGATCAACTCGATCGCTGCTGCGGCGCTCTCGACCGCCGCGGCGACGTGCTCGGGATCATCGCCTTGCGGCAGGTCAGCGCCAAGGCGCAGCACGATCTCGGTCTCGACCCCGAGGCGGCAGTAATCGCGCGTGCTGAGCTCGGCCCCGCGGTCGTGCACCTGGCGCGAAAAGATTACGCCGTAGCAGGGCTCGGTGATGCCGCAGAGCTGCTGCATGACCGGCGTTGTCAGGCCGATCTTGTAGCCGGCGACGGCGCCCCGGCCGGTCGCTTCCTCGATCTCCTGAAAGCAGCGGCGGATCGCATAGGCCTCCTCGAGGCTCGCCGGATAGACCTCAGCCGGCAAGATCTCGGTCGGCCGGCGGCTGCGGAACAGCTCGACGATGCGCTCGGCCTTCTGCCGCGGATCGAGATGGGGCATTCGTGTCTCTTCGCTCTGCGCACCACAGAGGCACAAAGAGCACGGAGAAACAATATTTACGACACCAATGTATCCGAGCCGTCGACCAATTTGCCTGATCGAAAGTGCTGACTCAGGTCCCGATCGCCAGCGGGGCCGAAAGTTTCTTGAGTGCGGCGACGACGGAGAGTGCAGTCAGCCGGCCGGTGCGCGGATTTTCAGCCGAGGGCACGTTCTCGATCTGCATCGTGAAGCGGGCGGCGTCGGCCTCGACCTCGATCCGATGAACATTGCGGGTGAGCGTGGGGTCGGCCCAGATCTCGATCGTCGTGCGATCGGGGCCGAGCCCGGCGAGCGCCAGTGCCGCTGCCACATTGACGTTGGCGGGGAAGCCGCGGGCCGCCTCGCGGGCGTTGCCGGTGAAGACGCGCTTGGGCTCGGACAACCCCGTGACGGCGATGGCGTTCGCCTCGAGATAGGGTGCCCCGGCGAGACCGCGCGGCGGCTTGCGGGTGATCATGTGGACGCGCGAGATGCCGCCCTCCGCCGCGGCCACCACCGCATCGAGGCCCAGCAATGCGCCGGAGGGAACGAGGATGCGCCCGCCATGCCGGCGCGCCAAGTCGACGAGATCGAAATTGTCGATGAGCGCGCCGCAGCTTAGCACCATGACCGTGCGGCCATGCACGAGCGCCGGCTCGGCGATGCTGCGCAACACCTCCGCCGGGGCGCATTCGACGACGATGTCGGCGTCCTCCCACACACTGGCCACCGGCACGACCGGCACCGGTCGAGCGAAACCACTCAGCGCCGCCTCCGCACGTTCGATATTGCGGGCCGACACTGCGGCGAGCGTCAACCCCTCGATGCCGCAGTCGAGACGGGCGGCGACCGCCTTGCCGATCGCGCCGAACCCGGCAATGGCGACACGCTGCGCCATATTACCCCCTGGCTAACAACTACTGCGGGACGCCCTCGACGATGTAGAACCGCCCCTTGGCGGATTTCTGCCGTTCGGCGATCAGATCCTTGTAGGGCGGGGAGCTGTACCATTTTTCCGCGTCCGCCAGGCTGTCGAAGCTCGTGATCACGATGTTGCCTTGCACGGGCGCGCCTTCTTTCATGTCGGGCTTAGCGCGAACAATGATACGGGCGTTGTAAGGCTTCAGCGAGTCGATCGCCTTGGCGAGGTAGGCTTGGTAGAGCGGCGGATCAGTGACCTCGACCTCGGCGATGGCGTAGGCAGGCGCCTTGCCCGTCTGCGCGTGCAGCCCTTGGATCATGCCGGCGCCGAGTGCGAAGCCGGCAAGCAACACCACCGCGTACTTGCCCTTTTCTTTCATGATTCCCCCACTTTGTCGGACTTACTCCGCATCAATACGACTTTGGCAGCCCCAGCACGCGCTCGGCGATGTGGCTGAGGATCAGCTGCGGGCTGACGGGCGCAATGCGGGCGATCTGGATCTCGCGGAAATAGCGTTCGACATGGTACTCGCGGGCATAGCCCATGCCGCCATGGGTCATGACCGCGGTCTCGCAAGCCCGGAAGCCGGCCTCGGCCGCACAGTATTTGGCGGCGTTGGCATAGGCCCCGGCCTCCTCGCCGCGGTCATAGGCCGCCGCCGCCCGCAATACCATCAGCTCGGCCGCTTCGAGCTCGATCCAGCGCTCGGCGAGCGGGTGCTGGATCGCCTGGTTCTGGCCGATCGGGCGGCCGAAGACGACCCGCTCCTTGGCATAGCGGGCGGCGCGGCCGAGGGCCGCACGCCCAAGGCCCACCGCCTCGGCGGCGATCAGGATGCGCTCCGGGTTCATCCCGTGCAGGATATAGTGAAAGCCCTTGCCCTCCTCGCCGATGCGGTCGGCGACCGGCACCTTCAGCCCGTCGATGAAGAGCAGGTTCGAGTCGACCGCCTTGCGCCCCATCTTGGGGATCTCGCGCACCTCAACCGTGTCGCGGTCGAGATCGGTGTAGAACAGGGTCATCCCCAATGAGGGGCGTGCGGCCTCCTCGAACGGCGTCGTGCGCGCGAGGATCAGCATTTTCTCGGCGACCTGGGCGGTCGAGATCCAGATCTTGCGGCCCGAGAGGACATAGTGGTCACCCTCGCGCACCGCCCGCGTCTTGAGCCGGGTCGTGTCGAGCCCGGCATCGGGCTCGGTCACCGCGAAACAGGTCTTCTCCTTGCCGGCGATCAGCGGCGGCAGAAAGCGCTGCTTCTGCTCGGCGGTGCCGAAGACGACGACCGGGTGCAGCCCGAAGATGTTCATGTGAATCGCCGAGGCGCCGCTGAACCCCGCACCCGACTCCGCCACCGCCTGCATCAGGACCGCCGCTTCGCTAATGCCGAGACCGCTGCCGCCGTAAGCTTCGGGCATGGCGATGCCAAGCCAGCCCGCCTCGGCCATCGCCCGGTGGAACTCGTGCGGGAACCCGCCCTCGGTATCCTTCTCGAGCCAATATGCCTCGCCAAACCGCTCGCACTGCCGCAAGACCGCGGCCCGGATTTCCTGCTGGTCGGCCGTTAGCGTGAAGGTCATCTCCGCCTCTATTACAGCAACGTCGGCGAGCGGGTGTAGCGCCGCTAGGCGCTTCATCTGGATCGCCGAGGTCAGGCAGTGTACCACCACCGGCTTGGTCTTGACGGCAAAGGCGCGGGCGATGCCGTCGACGACCTCCCCCTGCTCTTGAGCACGCCCCTCAGGAAGCCATCACAGGCAGCGTTCATTCCTCCGGCATTCCCGCCTTGCGCAGCCCGGCGAAATAAGTGGGTTCGTACAGCGCTCGAATCTTCGGCACCCCCTGCCATGCGCCCGGAAAGTCCTTCAGATGAGCGATGCTCGAAAAAAGATCTCCGCCGTCCAGCCTTCGGGCTTCGGCGAGTTCGGCGGCGGCGCGTTCGGTTTCGCCCCTGAGGGCATAAGCGGCGGCGAGGCGGCTGCGAGGGAATGGTGCGGCAGGTATGGCGCTGCGCGCTTTTTCGAACCAGACGATCGCCTCGTCGATATGCGATTGCAGCAGGTGCACGGTTCCAATCAAGTAGTAGCAATGGCCAATACCTTGATCGCGGGGGCTGTGGCGGATAGCTTGCTCCGCGAGCGGGATCACCTCGTCCAGCGACCCGGCGGAGAGCTTGCGGCCAGGTGAGACCGA
>Ga0210399_10001852_pt1 | contig 16485 bp, 16 predicted proteins | sample IncBWC14MmetaG_FD_150865 | JGI IMG/M metagenome (GOLD analysis project Ga0210399, IMG submission 150865) | Forest soil microbial communities from Barre Woods Harvard Forest LTER site, Petersham, Massachusetts, United States - Inc-BW-C-14-M | ecosystem: Environmental > Terrestrial > Soil >...
AAAACCTGGAACAATCAGCCACTTGCGGTTCCCGCGGGACCCTATTCTAGCCGCTCACTTGAGTCCAAGGTCCGTCAAGACTTTCGGGTTTACCTCATCCACCGCCAGCAAGTTGTGGCAGGCTGAGCAGTCGTTGGTAATCGTTTGTCCATCCGCGCTGGTGTGGCTGCCGTCGTGGCAACGGAAGCATCCCGGAGAATCCGTGTGTCCGAGATTGCTCGGATGCACACCCCAGGTCATCTTCATCGCCGGGAAAATATTCCGCAAATAAATGCCAGCGACACTTTCCGCGGACTGTTGCACCAGAGCGCGCCGGGAATTGTAAACGTCTGGATAGCTCGCGCGGTAATAGGCATTCAAGTCGTCCACGATTCGTCGATGCGCCGTGTCGCGATCCGCATACTCGACTTTCAGCAGCTCAACCGCTTTCTTCCGGATAAATGGCAATTCCGGGCTGATCGAACCCGCCGCCATCTGTTTGTTCACAGCGTTCTCCGGCAACTCGAATGCGTGCGTCGGCCGGTTGTGGCAATCGATGCAGTCCATGGAGCGGTGTTCGCCCGCAGCAAGCTGCTGTTTGGTCGATTGGATGTCGCTCGAAACAAACTCGACCGTTTTTCCCTTGTCATCCGTGTAGTACACGATCGGGATGACCTGCCGCTCCGCGTCCGTCGAAATATATTGAATCCGCGATCCCTCGTCCAAGTGCCGCCCGTGAATGCCCACCGCCCCTTGCCAGGTCCGTCCGCCGACCTTCATGAGCAATGCCGTGGTCTGCTGCGTATTCTTCTCGTCGTCTTTATAGCTGGTTTTCACGACAAATTTGTCGCCGGTCACGCGTTGTGGCCAGTGGCATTGCTCGCACGTTTCGCGCGCTGGCCGCAAATACTTCACCGGCGCTGGAATCGGCTGCGAATAGGTATGAAATGTCACAGCAAAAACCTGCCGCAATCCCGAAAGCTTCGATCGCACGAACCAGCCCGCGCCCGGACCGATGTGGCACTCCACGCAGCTCACGCGCGAGTGCGGCGAACCCTGATACGCGGTAAACTCCGGCTCCATGACCGTGTGGCAAGTCTGCCCGCAGAATTGCGTCGAATCCATGTACGCCACGCCGCGATACGAAGCTGTTCCAAAAATCACGACGTTCAGGAATGTCGCAACTCCCACAATCACAAATCCACGCCGCACCATGGGCAGCCGAAAATCGACAGCCGGATAGATCTCCTCCAACGCTCCTGCGGCCAACAGCTTCCGTCGGCGAAAAAAAATGCCGATGGGAATAAGCACCAGGCCCAGCACAAAGAATCCGGGCAATATCAGAAAAAGCAATATTCCAATGTAAGGATGCGGAGGCCCGGGAAGGAGAAAGTCGTAAATCCAAAAAGCAATTAGTGTGAACGCTCCGCTGGTCGTCAAGACCGCGCCCGTCAACGAAATGGGGTTTTGCCCTAAAAAGTAAAGAAATCGCAGCCAGTTCCGGACGTTTTCAGGAAGTTTCATGCCTTTTGGCGCCTGCCTGTCTCAATAGATCGTGAAAAAAGCTTTAGGAAATTCCACATCGTCGCCGCTCGGTTTCACGAGCTGCGAATCCAGGGAGTGTTAAACAGGTTTCTGCCGCTCCCGGATGCTATTTCTTGCAAAGACTCCGAATATAAGCAATCGCGTCCTTGATCTCCGCGTCGGTCAGTTTTTTCTCGTAGCCAGGCATCTTGTTCTTGCCCTTAACGACAATCGTCGTCCACTCTTCATCTGTCTCCTTCTGCACTTCCTCGGAGCAAAGATCATGAGCCTTGGTCGCCTTCCCGACGGGAGTTTCCCCCTTCCCCTCAGGGCCGTGACAAGTGGCACATTTCCCCTTGTACACTTTTTCTCCGCCGCTCTGCGCTTGCGCCATCTGGTTCCCCATACAAATCCCGCCTGCTACCATCGCCAAGACCGCCAACGCTCTCAGATGCATCACCGTCTTCATCTTAGTCTCCTTCCGATTGCGGCTCCGCCTGACCTAAATGCAGCGCGTTCGTGAGAAGCGCGCCGCATTCCATCAATTCTGACTCTCTCGAACCCAGTCGGCTTACTTTTTCTGTCCAAGTGCCCGAGTATATGCGACGAGATCTTTCACCTGATCCGCTGTCAGCGTTTTGAACGCCGGCATTTTTGCCTTGCCCTTAGCGATCACATCGCTCAAGTCCGCGTCGCTGGCCTTTTGCACGTCCTCGGACCCGAAGTCCCGCGCCTTGGTCGCTTTTCCGGCGGGAGTTTCGCCTTTCCCGTCAGCACCGTGGCATGACACACATTTCGCTTTGTACGTCGCTTCCGCTGTGTTATCAGCACCGGCCGGCGCACTCGAAAGCGCCAACCCCGCCAACGCCACACCGCTCGCGATCGTCGTGATCCACTTCATCGTTTTCTTCATCTTTTCCTCCTCATCTGCATTCAGCACGAGCTGAACAAAAACGGTCCGATTCCGCTCGTCCCGCAAACCTACCTTGCTTCTAACTTAGTTCCGAGTCCAAAACCAGAACCTGGAACCCGATCCTTTCTGCAACTCCCGCCTCGTCTTTACCCGCTCGCCGGACTGCGTTCGATCTGCCGGATGAGCAGAAACAGTCCAACTAGCGTAATAAAGATGAACAATACTGCGACACCCAGTCCTCTCCTTCGGTAATCCCGCTCGGACAATGCATCCTTACCTGCTTGTAGGTCCTTGGCAGCAATTTTCAGTCCGGCTTGAATGTCCTGGTGCACCAGCGGCGGCTGGAAGCTATGGATAGTCACACGCGCTTTCGTCAAGGAATCGCGCGCTTGATCCTGCTGCAGGCGAGCCTCGCTGACATCCATCCCCGAAGACTCGGCCACTCCCAGCAAACGATCCGCGCTTTTTACGGAATCATCCAGTTGCGTCAACCCCGCCAGCATGTTGGCCCGAGCTAGGTCGCAATTATCGCCGGGAGAGTGGCACTGCATGCATACGCCCTCAGGCCCGGTATCCAGCCTCGCGTCCGTAGGATGGGTGATGGCATGATTGCTGTGGCACACCACGCATCCCGGAAGCCCCGCGGACTGAAAAACCACCTTGTGCGGGCTTTTGTCATACATCTGCGCCTGGAAGACGTGACAATTGGAACAGACATTTTTGACGGAATCGACACCGGGAGGAGCCGCGCCATGATTTCCATGACACGTGGTGCAGGTAGGAGCGCTCAGATCGCCGCGCGCGACCATCGCGTCATGATGCACGCTGGTGTTGTACTTCAAAAACTGGTCCGTAGGAATGCCATAGGATTTCATGTACGCGGCGTCGGCATGGCAACGTGAACAGGTTTTCGCGATATTCAGGGGGTAGACCTTGGAACGCAAGTCACGGGCGGGCCGCAGATCATGCACACCGTGGCAATCAATGCACACCGCGACTTTCGTATCACCTTTGGCCAGCAGTTTGCCGTGCACGCTGGTCTGATACTGGCTGAACTGGTCGGTGCGCAGTCCCGGATTGTACTGTTTCATGAGAGCGGCATCGGAATGGCAGCGCCCGCACAGCGCCGGAATCTGACTGCGCTCGATCTTTCCGCGGAATCCAGCGGCTTTGTTCATGGCCTCCATGTCAGCCTTCGTGGGATCACCGCCGTGGCAGCTCGCGCAGGTCAATCCCTTTTGCGAATGAATGTCTTGAGCGAACTGCGCCTCCGTGACTTGCAGCGGCGCGTCCAGCACGCCGTGGCACTCCACGCAGGTGTTGGCTGTCTGCGCGCGGCTTCCTGAGGTCCACGCGCACAGCGTCACGGCCAGCAACGCCCGGCGGCAAAGCCAGCTATTTGGCCATGTAACCATAAATGGTCATCGCCACGATGTAACACAGCGCAAACACACCCGCCCCCCTGACGAGCGTTCCCCCACGCTTCTCTTGCCGTCCTTCGAGAAACGGAAGCAGCACCCAGATAGCCCCGGCCAGCCCAAAAGCCAGAATGCCGATAAGCTCCCCATCGATACGCCAGACCTTCGATGGAATGAGCTTCAAACTCTGAAACATGAACATGAAATACCACTCGGGACGAATCCCGGCAGGAGCCGCGCCAAACGGATCCGCTTTGGTTCCTAGCTCCCACGGCAACCATGCGGCTAGCGCACCCAGAACCCCCAGCGCGACGTACCACGCCATGACTTCTCGCAGCAGGAAATTCGGCAGAAACTTCATCTCCCGCACCACGGCCGGATTGACCTTGGCCTTCGCTGCCACCCCGGGGGGAAGACTCATACCAAACTTCTGCACCAGACCCAGATGAATCAGAATCAGAAACGCCGTCAGCCCCGGCAGGACAGCGACGTGAACTCCGAAGAAGCGCGTGAGTGTAGCGCCCGTCACCTCTTCCCCGCCCCGCATGAGCACCATCATCGTATGGCCGACCAATGGAACTTGCCCGGTGATCTCCGTCCCGACTTTGGTGGCAAAAAAGGCCAGCGTATTCCATGGAAGCAGGTAGCCGCTGAAGCCAAACCCCAGCACCAGAAAAAGAAGGATCATGCCGCTGACCCAAGTCAGTTCTCGAGGCTTCCGATAGGCCCGCAGGAAAAGGACGCTGAACATGTGCAGGAAAGCCGTGAAAATCATCAGATTGGCGGCCCACGAGTGGATGGATCGCACCAGCCATCCGAACTGCACGCGCGTCATGATGTACTGCACACTCTCGAAGGCTTCGTTTGCGCTGGGCCGGTAGTACAAAAGCAGCAGAAGGCCAGTCGAAACCTGAATCCCGAAGAGAAAAAGCGTGATGCCGCCCAGGAAGTACCAGTAGGAGAGCTTGTGAATAGGAACGGTCTTGTGGCGCAGCGGCTCGGCTAGTTTCGCCCAGTCGAAACGCTCATCGACCCAGCTGCGGAGATTCGTGATGAGCTGCACCTCAGGCACCCCGCTTCCGCGTGACCACGATCTCGCTTCCGCGCACGTTCACTTGTAAGTTTTCCAGCGGCCGCGGAGGAGGACCCGAGATGTTTCGTCCGTCGAGGCCATACGTGCCATTGTGGCAAGCGCACCAGATTTCGATCAGGTCGGTGCGGTACTGAACCGTGCAGCCCAGATGCGTGCACACGGCAGATACGCAGTGGTATTCGCCCTCTGCGGTGAGCAGCAACAACGCCGGGCGGCTGCCGAAGCGGAAAACCTTCGAACCATTCGGTTTGAGATCTCCGACTTTGCCCGCGACGACTTCGTCTTCGCCCAGGTCAGGAACGGCAGGCGGCACCAGATACTTCATCACGGGGTAGACGAAGGAGACGACCGAGGCAAACACCCCTCCGCCGAGCAGGAGCTCGACGAGACGGCGCCTTCGGGGCCGAACCTGTTGGGTGTCTTCGATCGTCATTGAAGAAGTAATTTCTGTTTTCGAACGCTCGCGCGTTCTGCGGACAATCAGTGCTTCTTTGCCAGATCCCGGACGAAACCAACCAGCTGGGCAATCTGCTCTTTGCTGAGTTTTGTCTCATACGCGGGCATTTTGTTCTTGCCCTTGGTGACAATCTGTGTAAGCTCGGCGTCGCCGAGTTTTCGAACGTCCTCGGAGTGCAGGTCGGGGATTTTCAGAGTCTGCCCCATGGTGGTCTTCCCGGCGCCATCGGGTCCATGACACATCGCGCATTTGGACTTAAAGAGGCTTTCCCCCGTTTCTTGTGCTCTTGCAGGTGCACCGAACAACAAAATCAAAGCAATTGTCACGGCAGCCCACACGAGTTTATGCGTGAAGATTCTGCTCACTGTGGTCTCCCAAGTTTCCTGTTTCCAAAAAAAATCACGGCCGTCCCTGTCGCATTTCAAAATGCGTATTTAATGGAAAGCGTGTACAAGTTTCCCCGGAAGTTTCTCGGCGCAAAGATGTCTTGTACTGCCGCGGTTCCGGCTCCAAGCGTGGGATCTTCGTGGTAACCGTAATAGTCCCAGAAAGCTTTGCCAGTCCACTCCTTCGTGAACTTGTACTCCACTCCGCCGTAGGGATGCAGCCACTTGGAGTTCAGCGGGCCCTCCACCTGATTGGGAATCAATTCTTGGGGATCGAGCCGGAGTTGTGAACCGCTCGTGCCCGTCAGGTTCGCGCCCAAATGCACCGTAAACCGGTGAACGGGCTTAAACGTGGCGTCAAAAAAACCGTAGCTGGATTTGTTCGTGTACGTTGAGAGTTGCTGCACGAGCCCGACCACGTTCGGACACGCTTGAATGCCTGGCCCGTTTTGACCGGCGGCCACGCTGATATAGCAGATCAGCACTTGCGAAAAGACGTCGTTGTAGTCGTATCCAATTTCCATACCGAACTTGGGATTGGGCTCGATCATGGCCGAAACGGCGTATGTGCGGTTGTGCTGCAGGTCTCCCTGTTGGAACTGGTTGTTCCGCGATTCCCAAATCAAAATGTTGCCATCCAGGTTCAGCCAGCTGGTCAAATCGTACTTCGTGCGCACGCGGTATTCCTGCGACTCTTTGGGACTTATGCGTGTAAAAGTCCCGTCCGTGCTGAACAGTTCGGTATCAAAACGGATATTCCATTTCTGGTTCGGGCGAGCCCACAGACCGAACAAACCCGAGTATTCGTTGATCGGAGGCACGGTCGCGCCTGCGGGGGCGAAGCCGGTGCTCGAGGCAAAAGCGATGGAGTTGTCTGCGTTCAGCGTACAGCCGGCGGGAAGATTGGCTTGCGTAACAGCTCCAGGACTCACCACCGCGCAAGCACCACGAGCGGCCGTTGCCGCAGTTGGACCGGGGTAAAAGACTTGGTCAAGCGTTTCGAAGAAATTGTCGGAGATATAGCGGTGCCGATAGCGGAACCCGACTCGCACGCCGAACTTCTTGGAAAAACGGTAATCGAATTCGGCCAGATTGGTTTTTTCCTCCTGTTTCAGGAAATTGCTGTCCACGACGATGGAGAGGTCCGGCGCCGAACTCGAATTGTGAACTACGATTCCCGGCGCCACTCCCACTGGTGGCGTGCAGGTGAGCGGGACGGGAGCGGTAGGCGTAAAGAGATTCGCATTGGTATTTAGGTTAGGGCTAAAAAATGAACAACTCGAAGCGTCGAATTCGGCTGGATTGTGCCAATTCGAATAATGAAAGGTATCGTTGAAGCTCAGCTTGTCAGTGATATGCCAGGTCGCTCCGAAATCCGCGACGGCTGCCACGCGCCGTCCGGACACGGGTCCCGTATTGACCTGGTTGCGCAAATTGGTGCGCGACTCGCGGCCAAAAATGGTTTGGTCATAGCCGGACACGCTCGTGTCACCGCTCGAGTAACTTATCCGCCCGGTCAGATCCAGGTTCTGCCAGTAATTCGACTGTATTGTGAGTTGTTCGGTCGGCGTATTTGTTCGCGTGCGTCCGTGATCCAGATAGCCGTTCAAATAGGCGCTGCACGTGGGGTTCACAAATCCGGAAGCGAGAAACGTTGCGGCGCAGGGTGTGCTGGCGCCGGCGTTGAAAGAAACTCCCAAGTCCACGTTCTGAGTGGGACTAACCGGAAAGGGCTGCGCAAAATCCGCGATTCCCGTATCGCCTTTGTAGTAGTTCCAGATTTGGTCGTAGCTGATATTGGTTCGCGGAAGAAGCTTGATATCCATCCCCAGGCGGTAGGCGTTGACGGTGGTCATGATGTTTTGCAGCAGAAACTGCTCCGTGCCTTGGTGAATCGTGGTAAACCCCGGGCCTTCATTTATGTTGTGCGTATACCCCATGCGGAAGCGCACTTTGGATTCCGGACGGATGATCAGGTTGTAGCCGCCCATCTTGCGCCGCGTGTTCATGCTATGAGGCGAGAAGTTTAGGACGCACGCCGTGCAGCCCGTGCCACCGTACCCGGCAGGTCCGTTCGGAAACGGCGTGGTCGGGTTCAGCGGATTTGCCAGCAGCGAGTAATCCCAAAAGTTTTCGTCCTTGCGGAACAGCGCGTCAAACTTGTACCAGGTGTTCTTGGACACGCGCAGCCGTGACACCTCGTTGGGATCGCCGCCGTACCCGAAATTGCTGAAAGAGAAGTGATCAAACAGCGTGCCCGCGTGGTTCAGGGAATTCATCTCCGTGGTGAATCCCAGGAGGCGCGCCCCTTGCTGCAAGTTCACAAACGTGTCGTAAGCCTGCGTGTCCCCGGAGATGTTCGTGAATCGCCCGCCGAACTCAATCGACTGCTTGACGTTGTAGTTCCCCTGGTTGACGCCTTTCTGTTCCTCGTCCTGCTGTGCCACGGCCCGAGGTGCTCCCCCGAGGAGCGACCCGCCGATCAACAGCAACCCAGCGCCTATCATCAGGTGCTTGATGCGGATTTTACGCAAAGGACGGTCTCCTCGCATGGCGGCTCTCCCTCACGGGGTAAAGAAAAACTTGTTGCTGTTCGAACCATGAATGGCGGTGTGGCACATGGTGCAAGCTTGATATTTTTGTGCTTGGTTATGGAAAGTGGGGGTAGCAGCTGGACCGGCATCCGCTGAGAAAGCGTGACACTCCAGGCACAGCAGGTTCACCTGTGCGCGTTTCAGCAGCCGCGGATTCGAAGAACCGTGAGGTGTATGGCACGCCGCGCAGCCTTCGATTTTGACCGATTCATGTTCGAACGTGAATGGTCCCGCTTTTTCCGTGTGGCACGTGAAACAAACCAGATCTTGCGACCCCGTAGCGCGCAATTGGCGCGACTGGAAACCGCCATGCGGATTGTGGCAGTCGGTGCACTTCACCAATCCTTCGTTCACGCGGTGATGGAAGGGCCGGTTGAATTGCTGCTTCTTGTCCAGGTGACAGCCGTAACACAGATCAGGCTGCTTCGCTTTCAGCAGAAACTGGCTCTCTTTTGCGTGGTGGGGGTCGTGACAGTCGGTGCAACCCACTCCATTTTGTAGGTGCACGGAACGCGCGAAATTGCCGTGCTCTTCGCCATATTGGTGACAGTCCAGGCAGCGCGCGCTTATCTCCTGCGCCGAAGCGCCCTTGAACGTGAAAATCTTGGTCTTGTCTCCTCCGCCCTCGACATGTTCCTTCCCGGGACCATGGCACGCTTCGCAGCCATGCCATTCCGGCCCTTTCTTGGTATCCAAAGTCGTCACAAAGTGTGGTGAATCCTCATAGTTCTTGAAGAATCCTTTGACCGGCATGTCTTCGTGGCAAGTTTTGCAGGTCTCGGCACCTACATAGAGCGAAGGATCGGTGGGACGGGAATAACCCTTCTTTTCCGTCTTCTTCCCGGAAGTATTTTCTTGAGGCTGTCCGCCAGACGAGACCACGGCAGCCATAAAAAAGGACACCAGACCAATAAGCAACACTATCCCGGGCCTGTGCCGCTGAACGCCCTTCATCGCCCCTCCGCTGGAACACCCGTTACTTGAACCCCGGCGTCTTCGAAAACTATCGCAAGCCGGTTTCCACGTCTGTGACACTCGTCACACTACTCTGTGGCCGAAGCAACCAAAGAAGACTCGCAAGACAGCCGTCTGATTGGGTCAACGGGATACTTCTTCGATTTCGCTTTGGTACCGGCATAATGATTGCAAACCCGAATGGAATCGGGGATTAACCCCGGCTATTGGACACCCAGCCTGTTTTTTGGCAGACAGGAATAGCCAGGAGGCGGACAAGGCTTTCGCGTCATCCATGTTGGCGACGGCATTATTGTTCAGGGATTAGTGTTCGTCTGTGCAATATTGCACACTCTAGGCTGAACAGAGGGAAACTGGGGATCGGATGACTATCGAGAATGAGGCATGGCAAAACTCGCCAACCGGATGGTCTCTAAGGAATCGTACCGGAGAGAACCGCATCCGTGGAGCTTCTTCATGATGCATGTTGGCCCAACGAGGCGGCTGGAGGTATTGGATTGGGGCTCCCACATTGGCAAGAACTTCATAACATCTGCAGCGGATACCGCAAGTTGTGTTCTTTGGAGCAGTTCCGGCTTAGAGGAGGCTGCACCATACTTTTGATTTCGCCGCTTCCGTCAGGATTCAAGGAAAGACGCGTCGCAAGCACATTTCCCCCGCTGGCTCGACAAGCATTCCAATCTGTCGGAGATAGAAGCAGAGTCCTGGGCGGCGGCAAGGGAATGGTTCGCCGGTGAAGCTCAGATAGTTAAAGACGTGGTTACCGAAGCCGTTGACCGCACTCGGCGGGAAGTAGACAGCGGCCTTCGTTGGTGATGTGGGCGACGATGGTGTGGTTTTTTTCGGTGCGGGCGATTTGGATGGGCGGGCGACGAGTTCGCTGCCGAGGCTTGGCGCCTTGGCAGCGGTAGATGACTAAGACCGGGTGCGACTTCTTTACGGCTAACTGTTTCCAGATTTGCTGCAGAGGCTCGGCGGCCCTCGACAAAGTCAAAGTAAAGATTGCTTGGTGGACGTGACAGGGATCGAACCTGCGACCTCATGCTTGCAAAGCACGCGCTCTCCCAGCTGAGCTACACGCCCACAGTTGGAGTACCATCCATTCTAAAGCATTTCTCCCAATTCCAAAATCCATTCCCTCTCATTTAGGCCAAACTGTGAACCCCTGGAGTGAGACAGTTTAATGTTGCACACTTTGCGTGAAAGGAGCCGCAAAGTGGAACGAAAAAAGGGGCAGCGGTACAGTAGTGAATTTCGTCGTCTGGCCGTCGAACGAATGAATGCGTGCGACAACATCGTCGCGCTCGCCCGGGAGCTCAGCGTCGGTCGAAGACTGCTTTACGTTTGGCGTGATCGATTCGACGAGACCGATCCCCCACCTCAGCGAACCCGCGAGCTGATCCTGCGCAAGCAAATCCTTAAGCTGAAACGACTATAGGCGAATAAAACTCTGGAGGTGGATTTTTTCAGACGTGCCTTGCAAAGAGTAGGAGCTCGACGTCCCCGGAAAAACAGTCTTGGCGACGGGGTCTACGAAGAAATACCAAGAGAGACGCCATTGCAAGGTCACTTGAGTGTCGAGCGGTGTGCCGTTTAGCGGACGTTAGCCGTGCTGGATCTTATCGCTACCTGAGAGGAAGGTCGCGAGTAGAAGAAGAAATGACCATACGATCCGCGGTCCAGGATATTGTCCTTGAGCATCGATGGCGGTACGGCTATAGGCGAGTCACCGCAGAGCTACGAGCTCAGGGAATGAGCGTGAACCACAAGCGGATAGCGCGGATTATGCAGCAGGACAATCTGCTGGCAGTCCGACTGGAATGGTTCCCACCCGGCCAGCAGCATATTCGCGCCGCGCGGATTTATCTGCATCTGGTCAACCGAATGACATTGTCGGGCCTGAACCAATTGTGGGCCGCCGACATAACTTACGTCCGCCTCGCCTGCGAATTTGTTTATTTCGCGGTGGTGTTGGATGTGTTTTCACGGAAGGTCATTGGATGGGCGCTAGGGCGGAGTCTCATTCGATGCGGAGGGCTTGGATGGGATCGAGGCGGGAGGCGCGCCAGGCGGGGAGCAGGCAGGCCAAGCTGGCGACAAGAAGTAAGATGACGGCCACGGCCGTGAACACGCTAACGTCGAGTGGTTCCACGGCGTAAAGCAAACTGCCGATCATCTCGGAGGCGGCTACGCCACCGGCCAAGCCGAGCAGTAATCCGATGCTGGCGGGGCGGAGACCATCGGAAAGCATGAGGGCCAGGACTTGACTGCGCTGAGCGCCAACGGCGATGCGGACGCCGATTTCCGTGGTGCGTTGCGAAACGATGTAGGAAAGCACGCCGAACAATCCCACGGCGGCGAGGAGCAGCGACAAGACAGCGAATGCCAGAACGAGCGTGGCGTTAAAGCTGGCGTCAATCGTGGACTTGCCAATGATTTGATCCATGGTCAGGATATCGGAGACAGGCAGCTCGGAATCAAGTTCCTGAACGATTTGCTGGATGGGCAGAGCCAGAGAAGTAACGTCTCGGCTGGAGCGAACAGCGAGCGTCCCACCGCTTTCTGTCCCTGAATAAAACGGGAAATACATCATCGGCTGGGCAGGTTTGGCAATCTCATGGCGCGTGTCGCCCACGACGCCGACAATTTGGTAGGGGCGTTCACCGAGGGTAAGCAAATGCTTGCCAATGGGGTCCTCGTCACCGAAATATCGGCGAGCAAAGGAGCTGCTGATGATGACTTGGTTGGCTTTGTCGAGCCGTTGGTTCTGGTCGAAGGTTTGACCGCGCAGGAAAGGGATGCCAAAAGCTTCGAAATAAGAGCGATCGACCCAGCGGTGAATGGCGAACTGCATTGTGCCTTGTGGCAGCGGGGGATGTTCCTGGATGAGGAAACCATTGTCGCCACCATAGTCTTCGCCCGGGGCTGTGGTTGTGATTCCGGCAAACCGGACGCCCGGGAGCGCTCGCACACGAGCGAGCAGAGTCTCGAAGAAACTCAATCGTTGTACTGGCTGGCTATATTTGGCGTTGGGAAGATTTAAATGCATGGTAAGAACGTTATCCGTAATGCAGCCGAGATTGGACGAGCGTAGGCGCTCATAGCTTTTCAGCAGCAAACCGGCGCCGATGAGAAGGACGACCGTAAGACCCACTTCCAGCGCGAGCAACCATTTGCGCACTTGGACTTGTGAATGTCCCGCGCTGTGGGAGCGCGAAGATTCCTGGAGCGAAGAAAGAATCTGATTGCCTTTGATGGAAAGCGAAGACATGAAGCCGGCAAAAAGGGCGCAGAGAAAGGTCAAGCCGACGGCAAAAGCTACGACGGGGGCGTCGATACGAATGGCTTCGACGCGGTTCATGTCCTGTCGCGTTGCGACGAACCACTGAATAGCGGCATTCGCGAGGATGAGTCCCGCAATGCCGCCGGCAGCGGAGAGCAAAAAACTTTCGCTGAGGTGCTCACCGAGGAGACGCCAGCGGCTGCCACCGAGCGCGGCGCGAATGGCTAGTTCCTTTCGCCGGGCGGTGCCACGCGCGACCAAGAGGCTGGCGACATTGAGGCACCCGATCAAGAGGAGGCAGCCGGTCGCGGCGAGCAAGACATAGAGAGGGGTCTTGTAGTCTCCGACAATATCCTCCAGCAAGGGCCTACTGTTGGTGGCTTTGCTGATGAACGGATTATCGAGGTGCTGATCGTGGAGACCGCGGGTGATCAGAGTAAGCTCGGCCTGAGCCGCAGTTTCCGTGATACCGGGCTTGAGGCGGCCAACGACGGCAAACATGTGGTTGTCCAATTCTTGCCATCGTTTCGGCGATTCTTCATGTTGAATGGGAGTCCACACTTGCACGCCCGGTGCGGGATAGGCGAACCAGGCCGGCATCACACCGATGATTGTGTAAGATTTTTCGTCGAGATGAATGGGCTGATTCAGGATGGAGGGATCGCCGCCGAAACGCCGCTTCCAGAGCCCCCAACTCACGAGAACGGTGGCATTAGCGGAAGGTTGATCGTCGGAGGCGGTAAAACTGCGCCCGAGTGCAGGTGCAACGGCAAGGGTTGGGAATAAATCCCAGGAGCACTCAGAAGCGCGCACTTTTTCTGGAAACTCGCCGCCGGTTCCGGAAAGGCCATACTCGAATCCACGCGCAAGAATCGCGAGGTCAGAAAAGCTGGTGCTTTGCTTTTTCCATTCGGCGTAAACGCCGGCGGCAGAGTCGTTGTATGGAAACTTTTCGTCGGCGCTATGTTCGTATAAGCGAATGAGCCGCGACGGGTCTTTGAAAGGCAGCGGCTTGAGCAACACGGAGTGGACGACGGTGAAGAGCGCGGTGGTGGCTCCGATTCCGAGAGCCATAACTAAGACGCAAACTAAAGCGAAGCCCGGCGCGCGCAGGAGTGCCCTTGAGGAATAGCGCAGATTGCGACGCAAGTGATCGAGGAATTCAACGGTGTTCGCTTGCCATAATTCTTCGCGAACGCGGACGGGGCTGCCGAACTTGAGGTGAGCTTGGCGGCGGGCTTCTTGTTGGGACATGCCCCGGGCAATGTTGTCGTCGATTTCGTGGTCGAGATAGGACTCGATTTCGCGCTGGAGTTCGGAGTCGTGGGAGGTCCTGCGAAAAAAACGGCGTAGGCTCATGGCGCCCTCCTGATTTGCGGCGTCGCTCGGATCTACTCAGGTCTCACGCAGAGAACTCGCGCAATGGCTGCGACGCGCTCCTGCCAGCGGTTTGTTTCTGCTGCGAGTTGCTTTCGGCCCGCGGGGGTCAGTTTGTAGAATTTGGCCTTGCGATTGTTTTCGCTCGAGCCCCAATACGAAGTCAGCCATCCGCGGTCTTCCAAACGATGCAGGGCCGGATAGAGCGAACCTTGCTCGACTTGCAGAACGTCATCCGAAGTGCGTTCGATGACGTGGGTGATGGTGTGGCCGTGGGCGGGACCGAGCACGAGAGTGCGCAGGATCAGCATGTCCAGAGTGCCTTGCAACATTTCTTGGCTAGTTTGACTTTTATTGCGTCCCATGCAGCTCCATTTCTTGGCCTAGAATGCCGATGGGAAGCACTATACTCCACTCGATGTTCTATGGGAAGGAGGGCGGGAGTCGAGTCCGGGCGCTGCTACGACATCGGAGGAGGAATCTCTCATCGCGAAGTGGAAGAGATGATTGGGATTGCTCAGAGTCTGCAGCAAGACGTCGAGCAATGGATTCGCACAAACCACTCCTCACTTCTTTAGAATTCGGAGGTCCCCAAGCACGTCGGAGAATCTCGATGTAACTGTGAGCCAGAGACACGGCGCTCAACGTGCCATTTGCTATTCGCGAATAGCGAATATATATCTCAACGTGCATCCAACAACAACGGAGTGAAGGGCGAGGAGGACCGCAGTATCAGCCGCAACCTATGCTCTGCCAACGAGGTGTACCGGGCCGGGATATTGCGTGAGGTTCCTATCGTTGGTCAGCAGCGTAATGCCCTCCACAGTCGCTTGGGCCACCAGGATGCGATCGAACGGGTCCTTGTGTCCGGAAGGTAGTTGGTCGATATTGATCGCGTGTTCGCTGGTGATAGGTAACTCGGTATATCCATTGTCGAGCAACGAACGGCGGAGAACTCTCGGGTCCACATCAAAATCATCTCGACCGAGACTGCGCTTGATGGTGATCTCCCATATGCTGGCGGCGCTGAACAGCAGCTCATTCTCGGGCTTCTCGATCTGCACCCGGGCAGCCTTGGGGAGCCGTTTCGGTTCATTCGCGACCCAGAGCAGCAAACGCGTATCGAGCAGCAGCTTCATTTTTCGCCACCGAACATGCGTGCGATATCCGTGCGGCCCATGGTGTCGAAGTCCGCTGGCACGCGGAACTGACCTTCGAGAAAGCCGAGTCTTCGCACCTGCTTGCCAGTGGGCGTTTCGAGCGCCATGACCTTCACCAGAGGCTTGCCCGCCTTGGCGATGATGAACGGTTTTCCGCTCGCTGCCTGGTCCACCAAACGGGATAGTTGGGTCTTCGCTTCATGAATGTTGACCGTGGTCATAGAGACTTCCAGGTGGGACAGCACGGGACCACTAGCGGGACATTACTCTGCCCCAAATGTCCGGAACAAGAATGTACTCCGCTCGTTCGGCAATAGCGGCTTTCCATTGAATGTCGCCGCGCCCTTTTCGTATCCGCCCACAATATACTTCCATCCAAACGTGGTCCCCCCGCTCAATTTCAATCGGTAAGTCTGTCCCGGTGCAACTTCCACTCCGCCTTGCGGAATAACAAACATCACCTGATCGCAGTCTGCTGTTTGTACGCTCTCTGTCAGCACTGTCACCGTTCGTCCAGTTGCGTCCAGAACCGTCAGCGTCAAATGATCCTCCGCCGCGCCAGCATTACCCACCACCAATTGCACCTCGACGCCCACTAGTTTTGAGAGCGACGGCGTGAACGTTTGCTCTACATCGTTTACCAGATTCGTCCAACCTTTATCCCATCCCGCCGTATTCACCTGGTCCGGCGTCATCGATCCTTGGTGCACAGACGCCGGTACAGCCATGCGGCAGCACTGACCGCATCCGCTAATCTCCGCGCATTTTCCTGCGTCAGGATAAGTCAAAGTCCCTGCCACTCCGCTCGCGGGCCTCCCATCGAGAATGATGGATCGGGGTTCAAGGAAGTTGCAGCCGCAGAAGGCAGAAGAATTGGCGTACGGGTGATGAAAGCCGCCCGGTGGCGGCCCATAGGCCTGGACAACTTTCACTTCGAAAACAGGCAGACCAAGCCGGCGCAACCCCGAGAGCACCACGGATTCGTCTTTTTTCCCCTCGTAAGTACCTGCGTCTTCACTTTTCCATGAGCGTAGTTCCTGGCATGTCGCTTCCGACAACTTCTTCTTGGCCGCCGCTAGGGCAGACACTTCGATTTTCACTGAGTCCAGACGCATGCGAGGTGTGATGCGGATACCTGCAAGGGGGCCTTCGGGAAACGGGACGATGCCCAGGATTTCCCCGTCGCCAACAACAGGAATATAGAAAACGGCACGATCGGGAAGGTTGACTTCGATTCCAAGAGTTACGGTGGGCTCGCCCGACGGTAGCGCTTGCGGCCAACCTCGAAGGCTGCCCAACATGAGCACGGCGGTGAGCGTAAGCACG
>Ga0210399_10001857_pt1 | contig 16459 bp, 16 predicted proteins | sample IncBWC14MmetaG_FD_150865 | JGI IMG/M metagenome (GOLD analysis project Ga0210399, IMG submission 150865) | Forest soil microbial communities from Barre Woods Harvard Forest LTER site, Petersham, Massachusetts, United States - Inc-BW-C-14-M | ecosystem: Environmental > Terrestrial > Soil >...
AGGTTGGCCTTGGCCTCGTAGAAGATCTGGTAGTCCGAGGCGCGGTCGGCGATCGCGGGGAACAGCTCCTTCAGGTAGCGCATGTCGAGGATGTTGTCCACCGCCTCGAAGCGGAAGCTGCGGTACTTCCGGGCCAGGATCGCCAGCTCGTCCAAGACACGTTGCGGTGATTTGGCGCGGAATCGCATCGCCGTCCCGTTGAGACCGCAGAACGTGCAGTGGTGCTTGGCGCCCCACCAGCACCCGCGGGCGCTCTCGAAAGGGATCCACACCTCGCGGTATGCGGCGCGAGGCAGCAGGTTCAGGCGCTCCGCCCGTTCGAAGTACTCACTGTAGTCGGGTGCCGGCAAGTCGTCGAGATCACCGTCTGGCGGCTCGGGCGCCGCCGAGACGAGCCGGTCACCGGCCCGGCGGGAGACTCCGGGCACGGTTGCCGGGTCGGCTCCGGCGGCCAGCGCGCGCAACAAGCGCGGGAAGGATGCATCGGCCTCGCCAGTGACGGCGAGGTCGATGGACTCGACGGAACGGACCAGCTCCAGGCCCATCTCACCGTCGAAGTTCGCCCCGCCGAAGACCGTCACAAGGTGCGGGTACCGTTGCTTCAGCCGGCGCGCCAGCGCGAACGACGCGGTGTTCTGCTGGAACGTGCAACTGAAACCGACCACCCGCACCTCGTGCCACGAATAGGAGTCGACCAGGGAATCCAGCAGTGCAGGGACGTCGTGCTCGCGGGTACGCAGCAGCCGGTCCCGTGCCTCCGGCCAGGTCCCGGCCAGGAACGACAGCTCCCCGGCGAACTCGTCCAGCAGCCGTCCGTCGGGATCGGGAGCCTGCGCGCCGAACGCCGCAACCGAGAAGAGCCAGTCGCCAACCAGCGGACCGCGCGTATCGGCGAGCGTGCGGTAGTAGTCCGCGCCGATCCGCGCCGCGAAGTCAAGGTTCGCGTGCAGGGTGCGGACGGTAAAGCCGTGTTCTTCGCCTATCGCCTTGAGCAGGCCCAGTTGGATGGATGGACGGTCCAGGCCCATGAACGGCATCGAGACCAGGACGGTACGCATACGGTGGCGTCAGCGGCCAATCTTACGGACCGTCACGTGAACCTGCGGTCCGGAAGCGGGGCCTCCCGGTGCCGGATCCGGGGTGAATGCGGCGTCGAACGTTTGCTGCAGCGACCCGACGACCTCTACGCTGACGGTTGCTGACTCCTCGTCGCCGCCGGACACCCTGCGGATCGCGGTGACGAGGGACCGCAGCAACTCAGTCGCGGGCAAGGTACCGGCATCAAGAGCGTGCGCGAGAGCGTCGATGTCGTCATGGCTGACGGATACGCTATCCAATTCGGGCCTCCGGGTCGGGCTGTTCTCCTTCGTCGGTGCGGTCGGTGGCGTCGTGCCCGCCGCCGGACCGCCGGGTGTTCGTGAGCTTAGCGCGGACCTGGTCTGCTTCCGGGTGGCGCAACAGGTCAAGGATGTCGGCGGCGTGCCGCCACGCGGTCCGGGCAGAATCGACATCGCCAGCCGCATAGTGCGCGTCACCAAGTGACGCCGTGCTGTCGGCTTCGTTGTACCGGTCATCGAACGCCTGGTAGAGCGCGACGGCGGTGCGGTAAGACGAGATGGCCGCCTCGTGCCGGCCGAGTCGCAGGCTGGCATAGCCGAGGCTGTCCCACGTCTCTGCCTGGCCGAACCGGTCGCCGAGTTCCCGCTGCAGTTCGAGGGACTGCTGGCAGTACGTGACGGCCTCCGCGTAGTCGCCGAGCATGGCGTGGAACCAGCCGATCGCGTTGAGCGCCCTGGCCTGTCCGGCCCGGTGGCCGGCGGTACGGAACAGGCCGACAGCCTGCTGCGCGTGCCCGAGCGCCTCCCGGTAGCGGCCTTGACGCTCCAGCAGCCAGGCGTGGTGGCGGTGAGTGTGAGCCTCGCCGACGGTGTCGCCGGCCGCATGGTACAGGCCTAGCGCATGGCGCAGGCAGACGTCCGCGTCGCCGAGACGGCCCAAGTGAATGTACGCGCAGCCCAGGAAGCGATGCGTGAAAGCCTCCTTGACCGGGTCGGCCAGGCTCCGGGCGGCCCGCATCGCGGCGGTGAGCGCGTCAATCGAGTCGTGCCAGTGCCCGTGGTAGGTGAAGAACCTGATCAAGGCCCAGGCGAGTTGCCAGGCAAGCGGATTATCGTCGGCCTGGCGGATCATCGCCATGAGCACCCGGTGCTCGGCGACGAACCATGCCAGCGCCTGCCGCTGGCTGACGGCGTGTTCTGGGGTGACTCCGGCGGGCATCGGCGGCGGTGTCACGGGATCGTCCCGGTGCGGGTTGAGCAGCCGGTCAGCCAGGTACGCGCTATGCGCGTAGTGGCCCAGCGCCCGGTGCGGCGCGGCGGCCCGCTCCGCATCGGTGTCGAGACTGTGGGCCAGTTCCCTGGCGTATGCGTGGAGCAGGTCGTGGGACGCGTACCGGCCTGCGGTGCTTTCGAGCAGGTGCGCGCGGGCGAGTTCGGCCAGCAAGGGCCGTACCTCGGCGACCGGCTGCCCGGCCAGGCTGGCCGCGGCCGGCGTGGCGATGTCGGGTCCAGGGTGCGAACCCAGCAGCCGGAACACTCGCGCGGCCGCCGGGCTGAGCTGCCGGTACGACCAGGAGAACACCGCCCGCACGTCGCTGGCCAGGTCGGGATCGGTGAACTCGGCCAGCCCGCCCTTGGCCTCGCGCAGTCCGGCCGCGAGTTCGGCGAGCGGCAGGCCGGGCTGGGTGGCCGCTCGGGTGGCCACGATGGCGAGCGCCAGGGGCAGCCGCGCGCAGCTGGCGATCATCTCGTCCACCGCGGATGGTTCGGCCTTGATGCGGGCGGTGCCCAGCCGGTGCTCCAGCAGCTCGCGTGCCTCGTCAACCGACGGCAGGTTCAGTGTCATCGGGAACGCGCCGGCCGTGGTGATCAGGCCGGCGAGCTGGTTGCGGCTGGTCGCCACGGCCATGCAGCCGGGCGCCCCAGGCAGCAGCGGACGCACCTGCTCGGCGTGGGTCGCATTGTCCAGCAGCACGAGGACCCGCCGGCCCGCCAGCAGGCTGCGGTAGAGCCCCACCTGTGCCTCCAGCGTGGCCGGAATCCGCTCGGGCGGCACGTCAAGCGCGTCGAGGAATCCGCGTACCGCCTCATCCGGCGTCACCGGTGAGCGGTTGGCTTCGAACCCGCACAGGTTCACGTAGAGCTGCCCGTCGGCGAACCGGGAGGCCGCCCGGTGCGCCCAGTGCACCGCCAGGGCTGTCTTGCCGACGCCGGCCATCCCGTCGATCGTGACGATCACCACCGGTGCGGCGGGCGCGTCCCGCGCCGGGGGCGCCGTGGCGAGGAGGGCGTCCAGCTGGCGCAGCTGCGCCTCGCGCCCGGTGGACCCGTACACATCTGGCGGCAGCTGAGCTGGCTCTGTCACGCTCCGGGCGGCGACCGCCTGGTCCAGCTGGGGAGCGGGCCGCAGCTCGCCGCGCAGGATCGCCTCGTACACGGCGCGCAGCTCCGGACCGGGATCGGCGCCCAGTGCCTCGGCCAGCCGCTCCCGCACCGTCGTATAGCGGTCGATAGCCTCCGCATCCCGGCCGGCCGCGTGCAGCGCCTCCATCAGCAGGCACTCGAGCGGCTCGGCGAACGGGTACTCGGTGATCAGGTCGGGCAAGGTGCTGACCACCACCTGGGCGTGTCCGAGCCCAAGCTCAGCGCGCCCCCACTGGACGGCGGCGTCCAGGCGGCGCCGGTGCCAGCTCTGGCGTACGTTCGCCGCCCACTCGCCTGACAGCGCGGCCACCGGGGTGCCTCGCCACAGGCCCAACGCCTCGGTGAGCGCGCCCGCCTGTTCGGCATTCGTGCGGGACGCGTCGCGACCCTGGTCGGCCAGGCGCCCGAAGCGGTGCAGGTCGACCAGGTCCGGGTCGATGTCGAGCACGTACCCGGCGTGCCGCCGCTCGAGCCGCACCGCGGTGTCGTCGCCGAGTTCGGCCGCCTGCTTGAGCAGCTGGCGGATCCGGCTCAGGTGCGAGTACAGGACGTTGCGCGCCTCGGCCGGCGGTTCATCGCCCCAGATCCGGTCGATGAGCGTCTCGATGGGCACCGGCCGCCCCGGGTCCAGCGCCAGCGCCGCCAGCACGGCCTGCTGCCGGGGCGTACCGACGTCAAGTAGCTGGCCCGCGGCCCGTACCTGGACCTCCCCCAGCAACCGGAACTCCATCAGCCACCCTCGATGATCAATCTGCCACCGACCGTCTCCCGCCATGCTGACCTAGGCCGCAAGGTCGCCGCAAGGTACGCGAGCAGGCCTGCGGGTGATCGTGCACATATCTGCCAAGGAGGCGCGATGACCAGCGAGCATAACCACGACAGCCCCCGCCGCGGGCCAGCAGGCTGCGACACCGCAAGCCGCCACGGCATGCTGCTGTTCGGCGAGGACCCGGTATATCTGTCGCACCTGCCTAGGTACGCCTGCCCGCGCAACTTCCAGGTACTGCTAGAGGTCGGGCTTGACCGCCCGGCGCTGGACACCCTGCGCGCCGACCGCGCCCGGCACGGGGATGGCATGTACACCGTCGACCCCGCGCCCTTCCCCATCGCCGACTTGGAGCCGCACGACGGCGCGCCGGCCCGGACATCACTGGAAGTTACCCTGGTGCGCGGGCACTTCGAGCGGGGCGGCACCCCCATCTGCACCGGGCTGCGGATGGACATCAGGAACGTCGTGTGGTTCCGGCAGCTCGACGCCGATTCCATGCCGGACCCAGGCCCGGCCATGGAGTACCTCTACTTCGGGCGTGGCGAACAGATGTACCTGGTCCACGCGATGCGGGCGCGGCCCAGCTTCGATCAGGTGCTGACCGTACGGCTGGTCCCGGGCACGGTGCGCACCCAGATCGGGCACCCGCTCGACGACGACGTGGCGGCGATCCAGTTCGGGCAAGCGCAGCGCGCCTCACTCGGCCGGGACGACCTGGTGGAGCGCCGGGTGGTCGCCGGCGAGGTCGCCACCGCCTCATTCCCGCTGGCCCGCTCGCCCAGCTTCTCCCGCGGTTTCACCGTCAGGGTGGAGGCCGAGCGGGAGCTGTACCTCGAAATCGGGGAACTCACCTGACCCACGGCGACCGAACGCAGAAAGGTACTAGTAATGACACTCCAACCAGCCGGCTATGTCTGGCCGGGCCAACCATCATCCGCTCATTTGGAGGCATGAAAATCATGAAGGTCTACCAGAAGCTGACCGTCGAGAATGGCTGGGTGAGTGAATTCACTCGCCACGACGGCTTTCACGGCGGCGCGTTGCCGACATCGGCGGTCATGGGGCTGCTCTCGCACACCATGGTGGGCAACCTGCCGGGCACCGACGATTTGTTCACGCCGGGACCGCATGGCTCAGGCAACTCTGCGCACTTCGGCACCGCCCAAGATGGCACCGTCATTCAGTGGGTGCCGCTGGGCGTGGTGGCCGAGCACGCGGTGGCTGCGAACCCTCACTGGTATGCGGTGGAGAACGCCGATGACGGCGACCCGAACAACCCGTACACCGATGCGCAGCTCTCGCGCATCGCACAGATCCTCGAGCTGACCGCGCGGCCGGAGTACGGCCGGTTCGCGATCCAGGTGACCGACTCGCCGGACAAGGAGGGTCTGGGGACGCACAGCATGGGTGGCGCCGCCTTTGGCGGCCACTCGTGCCCCGACGCCGACAAGAACCCGAATCACACTCGCTCGCTGGCCCGCGCCGAGATCGTACGCCGCGCAAATATCATCCGGCAGCACGGGCAGTACCCGGCGCCCGAAGCTGAAGCCATCCTGGTGCCCGCAGCCAAGCCCGTAGCGCCCGGCACCTTCAATGAGGCGCACCTCTCGCAGGTCTTCGCCACCGACACCACGGGCACCGAGCATGACGCGTGGCTGGCCTATTTCCGCAACCTACTGGCGTGGCGCACCGTTCACAAGGACCTCACTGCGCACGAGCAGCACGTCCTGGTGTTCGCCCACAGAACTCTCCAGCAGATCTAAGGACGGCAGCACGCCAAGGAGGCAACTGATGGATGTAGTTACCTTTGCGGCGAGCTTTCCCGGGCCTAGGTGCGGCACGGGCCGCGGGCTCAACACGGGATTGCGGCTGGCAGGCTGCACAACGGTAAAACGTGAAGCCGTTCTGCGCGCAGGTAGGCGAGGAGTCCATTAGCCTTGCGACCCCGACCGAGGTGGCGAGCGGTGCCGAGTACGAAGGACGGGCCGAACTTGGTACCACCCGCCCCGGGGATGGCGTGCGATTCAAGGGCAGGGGCTTCATACAGATAACCGGCGTTTCAACTACGGTGAGTAATGACCCAGGGGAGGTTAGTGATGAATCGTATCCGCATCCGAAGACCGAGGGCTCGGGCACTCTCGCCGGACCCGCAAGACCCGGACATCGTCTGGGCCAAGGGCGCTCGCGCGGACCGCGCGTTCCTGAAAGGCGCCCGGGACATGATGGCCTGGGCCGGCAGGCGCCTATGGCTGGCTGCCTGGACAATGATCCGCGCGGTCAGGATGGCCCACCACGAGCAGGTGCGCATGTGGGAATGCATCTTGCTGACCAGCGGGGCGGCGCCGCTCACCGCAGCCGGTCCGCTGCGCTGGGTTCGGTCGCTGGACGGTTACCGGCTCATAGGCAGCCATCTGCCGGCTCAGGACCTGAGCGAAACGGGGCGGTAACTCGGGCTGGCGGCCGCGGGTCAAGATCCCGGCCTCAGCACCGCCAGCGGATCCGCCAGGACCATCCCGAGCCACCGGACCGTCACCAGCTGCACCGCGAACCCAGCGTTATGTGCCCGCCACTGCGCCGGCCCGCCAACGTCCGGTCCTCACGCACTGGCGGTCCAGCGCTAGCAGGGATGTGCCGGCGACGTGCCGAGGACAGGCTTAGCGCATCGGACCGCCACTTTCGAACCTCAGGACTCGATCATGGAACTGATCGTCACGATTCTTGTCGCACTCCCGCTCGGATTCTTCGTCCGGAGCCGGGTCGCTGCCTACGTCGCGTTCATCGCGATCCACTCGTTCGTCTTCTCCTATCAATGCATGGAGTTGATCCGTGAGTGGGTCGGCGGCGACTACAGCGCGTTTCCCAAGGACCCCAGGGCCGGGACCTGGAACTACGCCGTGGTCAATCTGATCATCTACGCGGCCGGATTTGGCCTGGTCGCGCTCGGCCGCAAGCTCGGCGCGAAGCGCCGCAACCGGACCGCAGAGCGGAACCCGGAGACGGCCACACCGGTCGACCTCGCCCATTAGGCCGTCGTCCGGCAACTCAGCGGAAAGGAATTGAGGACATGACCCGTATGCGCGTCGCCATCGGCTGCACGATGGCATTGGCGGCTTCAACCATGATCGCCGGATGTCAGACGCACAGCGCCGACAAGGCCAACGGCGATACCACCGTACTCACTCTGGCCACGATCGACGACGTCAACGACAACGGTCAGTCGTATGGGCCGCAAGCATTCGTCGACAGCCTCGTCACGGTGTCCGGCGGTCGGTTCAAGGTGGAGGTTACACAACATTACGGCAACGGATCCGCGCAGGCCGAGTCGAATCTCGTCAAAGCGATCGCATCCGGCACCATCGACGGCGGCTGGCCATCGACGCGCTCGTTCGCCAACGCCGGCATCCCTGGATTCGCCACGGTCGAAGCGCCGATGACGATCAGCAGTTACGCCGCTGAGAAGGAACTGGTGTCCGGACCGGTCGCCGGCGAGCTACTGCGCCGCCTCGACGGCAGCGGTGTCGTCGGTCTCGGTCTCGCGGTCGGTCCGCTGCGCCAGCCGTTCGCCACTCACGCACCACTGTTGGCACCGGCTGACTGGCACGGGGTACGGTTCCGGGTGTTCAACTCGCCAGTGCAAGCCGACACGGTCACGGCTCTCGGTGCCGTACCGGTGAACATCGGTCAGTCCTGGACCGAGGAGGTCCGATCCGGCAACCTTCGCGGCGCCGAATTCGACATCGCGCAGTACGCGCACAACGGCTACGCGACTGAGGCGGGCGATGTGACCGCGAACGTCGTGCTGTGGCCGAAGGTCTTCGTGCTGAGCCTGAGCAAGAAGCGGTTCGACAGCCTGACCTCACAACAGCAGGGCTGGGTACGAGAAGCCGCCGCGCAAGCCGTCAAGGCGTCCGCGGATGCCAGCTACGACGACAGCACCATCGCACAGTCCCTGTGCATAACGGGTGTCCGATTTTACGACGCGAGCGCTGCCCAGATCGCGGCCCTTCGCTCGAAGGTGCGACCGGTGCTAGACAAGCTCGCCATGACTACGTCCGACGCCGCGCTACTCCGTGCGATCCAGGCGATAGCAAGGCGCCACCCCACACCCGAGCCGCTAAACGTTCCCGCCGACTGCCGGTAAGGCGTCTCCGCGCCAACAAGCTCGACCGCGACGATACCCACCACCGTATCGAAGCTTCCCGACGGTGTATCAGGTGGAGATCTCTCGGTAGCCGATGTCACCGCCGCAGGTTACGACAACTCCGACGGGACTTCGGGGATAACCACGATCCGCGTAAAGCACGGAACCTACACCTGGAGCTGCCGGCCGCTGGCCGACCCGGGCAAGGACTGCGGGAACTCGGCGGGCGAGAGCCCGGTGTTTGCCGGCGACCTTCGCGGTAGCGGCAACACAGTCTGGTTCGTATACCGGCCGGACCTGACCGCCAAGCTCACCGGCTGCCTGCTACCAGCTTCCGGCACCCTCGCCGGGCATTGCCTCCCAGGCGATCCCTACCGGCTGACCTGGTCGCTGAAAGGCAACACCCTTTTGCGCACAGATCTATATGCCGGGTGGCCCAATGCCCAGTGGGTCGACAAGCCGTGGCAGAAGATCAGCTGAATCGACCGGGGACCTTGACCACTGGCGAGCAGCAGACCACCGCTACCTGCTAGCGGAATCGCATGCCTTTCAGGCGGCGGTCGTTGCGATTGCCTGCTCAGCCGTCCTGACCTGGATTTGCGCCTACGGAGAAAGGAGCCCCGATGTCTGACTACTCGGGCTCGCACTGGCCGCCGCCGCTCAGCTTTCTCTCCGCGCCCAGACGCCGCCATGCCATCGGCGCGGCCATCGAGACCCCATCGTCATCATCGGTACGCCCAGCCACGTGCACCCGGGCGGGCTGCCTGACCGCGGGATCGCAGCCCTGACGCGTGCCGTTCCAATGCCCGCCAAGAGGAGCTGAGAGCGACCCTCGACGCCGTAGGCGCGGTGTACGGCGTCCTCGTGCTTGTCTGGCAGGACGGGCATGGCTCTCAAGCAGCGGCGGGAATGTTGCTGCGGGTTCTGCCGCAGTGGGAAGCCAAGGCGGCGCAGCAGGCTGATCCTGTATAGCCGCGCTACGTCGTCGGCGGTGTAGAGCCGGTGGCCGGTATCGGCGTCCCCGACAGGCTGAGCAGCCAGCAGGCCCCGACGGAGCGAGACGCGGCCGGCGGACCCTCGCGGGGTCGATGAGGAACCCGCGGTCCTGGACATACTCGGCAAACGCCCGGCTGATCCGCGGCTTGTCGGGGCCAGGGAAGTGCTGCGCCTGCCACCAAAGGTCGGGGATGGTGAACGCCGCGGCGATGCATGCGCCGGCTAGGAACCACCAGCGGGGAAGAACTTCCGGGCCCACTACCGACAGCCTGCTCATCGCCACGCTGGAGCCAGCGGCCGGCAAAGGACCCTGGCCAATGCGCTGCACGAGTACGGCCGACTCGTGCGCACCATCTGAATCTGCCGCTATGTCGCCGGCGAAGAACTCCGGCGGCGGTACGCCGCCAGCTCAACAAGGGCAAGCGCGATGCTGTCCGCCACCGGTGCCGCCGTGTTGCCGGCATGGCTGATCCGGACCGGCCGCATCCGCCTGGCGACGCACCCCCGGATCCACGCTGACACGTGCCAGCGCACCCAAGGAGAACGCAATGGACAGCCACGCGATGTTCCTCAACTGCCCCGCCTATATGGACAAGGACGGCGGCACACGGTGCGGGCTGCCCGCCGAAGTGGAATACCGGTACACCATGAACTCCACCGACGGCCCGCTGGAAAGCGCCAAGATCAGCTGCCCGCGCCGGCACCACTTCAACGCGCCCATTGAATACCTCACTCTGCCAGAGCAGCCGACCGCGACCACCGCGCCAGCCAGCCCGCCGCCAGCTCCGACCGTTCAAAGCGCACCACCGCACGCCCGACGGGAGGGAGAAAGACCATAACACCGCCGATATGGGCCAACTACCCGCTGGCCCTGCTGCTCCTGCCGGCCTGGGCTGGCATCCATCTGCAGATGACCTCGCCGCCGCACACGCCTACCTGCCCGCCAGGGCAGCACTCGCCACCGACGGCGAGCCGGAAACCGGCCCCGGCCACCACCTGAGCAGCGCCGGCGGACCGGCGAAGAACCACCCGCCGGCCCGGCGGGCGACAGGACGATCCGCGCGCTAGCCAGCCAGCAGCGGGGAGTGCAATGAACGCTGACGGCGCCCACGCGACGACCCAGCCGCGCGGGCGGTACGGTCAGGATCTCGGCGAAGTTGTCCTGCCGGCCGGAGGACCACAGGTTACCGTTCGCGGGGCGACGGGACTGATAATGGCAACAGGTAACGCCAGGGGGTGGCACGCCGAAGGCCAATGAGATCTTCGAGGCGTCGGCAGGGTTCCTCGTCGGCACCGGCGAGGGAGCACAAGTGCTGCTGGGCGGCCTCGCCCGGAATTGCACGGTCGGCCGTTCATCGACGCCGGATCAGAGACGGCAGGCAGTATCGGTCGATATGAGCGGTTGTGCGAGACGGTGGAAAACCGAGGTCAGCCAGCACCGATTCGGCGGTCGGCTCACGTGCGCTCGTCGGCGACGGGCACGCTCGGTCTCGGCCGTCTGGGGCCAGGGCGGGCCGGCCGCCTTGCGGCAGGGGCGATCGCGAGGCGCGGACTGCGCCGGGAACTCGTCCTTGCGGTCCGCGGGAAATTGGGAGAGGGTGGCCAGGCAATCGCCGTCGTGTTCTGCGCTTGCGGCGCGGGACAGGGAGGGAGACGTCGATGACTTGTCCTGCCTCAGCCGGCCGGCCGCGCAGCGGGTTGAGCCGCCGGCAGGCGCTCGCGGGTTTCGGGATCGCGCTGTTCGGCGGCGTATCGGCCCGGGCCGCGCGGGCGGGGGCCGCGGTCGCGCCCGTCCGGCATGCCGGGGCGGGGCTTGCGGCTGGCCTGACTGACCTGCAGCTCGCCGGTCAGCGGGTTATCGGCTCTTATCCGGGCCTGACGCCACCGGCGAGCCTGTTCACCGACATCAGCAGCGGGCAGGTGGCCGGGGTCATCTTCTTCGGCGAGAACATCTCCAGCGAGACCCAGATCGCCGGGGTGATCACGCAGTTGCGGCAGGCGCAGGCGCAAAGCCCGGTTCAGGTGCCGCTGCTGCTGATGACCGACCAGGAAGGCGGGCTGGTCCGGCGGCTGCCCGGTCAGCCGGTGCTGTCGGAGAAGCAGATCGGGCAGTCCTCCGATCCGGTGGCTGCGGCGGCCGCGGCCGGCACCGGGGCCGGGCAGAACCTGGCAGGCGTGGGCATGAACGTCAATCTCGCGCCGGTGCTGGACGTCTACTACAAGACGGGCAACTTCATCGACCAGTACCAGCGCTCCTACAGCAACAACCCCGCCGTGGCCTCCGGATGCGGCCAGGCGTTCATCACCGCCCAGCAGCAGACCGGCGTTGCGGCTACCGCCAAGCACTTCCCCGGCCTGGGCTCGGCCACGAAGAACCAGAACACCGACAACGGGCCGGTGACCTTGACCGTCGCGCTGACCAAGCTGCACACCGTCGACGAGGTGCCCTATCCGGCCGCCGTCTCGGCCGGGGTCAAGCTGGTCATGGTGTCCTGGGCGATCTACCCGGCGCTGGACGCCAGGCTCCCGGCCGGCCTGTCGCCCGCCGTCATCGGCCAGGAGCTACGCGGCCGGAACGCCTTCACCGGCGTCACCATCACCGACGCCCTGGAAGCCGGGGCGCTGAGCGCGTTCGGCACGACCAGCCAGCGCGCGGTCACCGCCGCCGGCGCCGGCATGGACCTGATCTTGTGCTCGGCTCGCGATGTCAGCCAGGGCGAAGCCGCCACCGCCGCGCTGGCCAGCGCCCTGGCCAGCGGGCAGCTCGACCCGACCGCGTTCAATGCCGCAGTGAACCGGGTGACCGCCCTGCGCGCGAGCCTGCCCTGACATCCCGGCGACACCCTCCGAAAGGAATGCCAGCGGCCACGCAGCGTTGCCAGTCCATGGCGACCGGCGCACGCCGACCCGCCTGAGGTGCGCCAGGCTGGTCAATTGACCCGGCGAGCAGCCCGGTACCGAAAGATCAGTATGTGAGCCTGTGCATGCGGCCATTGCGGGGACTGGTTGCGCGGTCATCCGCCTGTGGTCCAGAACCAGCTGCACCAGATCGGCCGCTCCTGGTCCTTTGCTCCTACGCCGGAACGACTCGCTGGATCCCGGCTCGGCGCGACGGCTGATGTGGCGCCCGCTCTGGCGGCGAACAATCCGCGTCACTCTCACGCAGAAGCCCATCGACCACCCACTCCACAACGCTTACGCGCGATGCCCCGCCGGTCGCGTGTGACGGAACCGGTGGCGGGTCAGTTGCGCGGCGCTGATGATTGGTACGTGTCCGGTGTCTATGTCGCGCTAGGTGACTCGATGTCGATCGATGACTACGCCGGCGGCGCAGGCCGTGGGGCGGCGAGCTTGCTGTACCGCAACTGTGACGCCGACTTCCCCGGGTGGGCGGGCCAGGAACTTGCCGCCACTGGCCTGCAGGCGCAGATCCTTGCCCAGGACGGGGCCACCGCAGCCGATGTGCTCCAGCAGCAGCTTCCCCTGATCGAACAGCCTCCAGCCGTGGTCACCCTCACCATGGGCGGCAACGACCTGCTCGCCATCTACGGGAACAGCGCGGCCGCCGAGACCGCGATCGGCGAGGTGATCGCGGCCGGCGAGGAGATCCTGTCCCGGCTGAACGCGGCCAGCGGCGGCGCCCGGATCGTGGTCAGCACGGTTTATGACCCCAGCGATGGCACCGGCGACGCTGGTCCCGCCGAGCTGCTGTGGCCCTGGCCAGAGGGCCCGGCGGTGGTACAGGCACTCAACGCCGCGCTGACTGGCCTGGCCAGGCGGCATGGCGCACTCGTGGCCGATGTCCACGGCTGGTTCTTGGGCCATGGCGCCACCGCCGGAGCCCCGTCCCAGGTGCTGTCCCGGCCCGCCAGCCGCAACCTGTGGTACTGCAACCTCATCGAGCCCAACGCGTGGGGTGCCCATGAGATCCGCCGCACCTGGTGGCAGGTCCTCCACGCCGGCCGCTGACCACCGATGCCGCTGCGGCACAAGCAAGCCGGATCCCCGGTGGCTTGAGGAGTTCCTGGCCATGGGCGCCGATATCTACCGCGGTGTCCTGCCCGCCAAGCTGGTCGAGCTCATGGCCACGGCCGTTGACGCCTCCTGCACCCACCTCTACACCCCGGGTATCCACCGCCAGGTTCAGGGCGCGCTCGCCCAGGGCGGCACCGTCGAAGAGATCATGGAGGTCCTCAAGCTCTGTGGTGCGCTCGGGGTCGACGCCTGCGAACTCGGCGCGCCGATCCTGTCCCAGGAACTGGCCAACCCGGAGACGAGGCAGGAAGTGAACGCCGCCGGACGGAACGCCTTGCACCGGCGGGCTGCTCCCGCGAGCGCATATTGCGTGTGCTCTAAAGGGATCAGCGCAACGCGTTTCAGCAGGTCGTCGCCTGGCCGACCCAGCTTCACCCCGCGGATCGGCTGAAGACCTCCACACGATCTGCGTCGTTTCCATTGCGCATCTGCACACGGCTGCTATGGAACTGGACATAGGTTCTCGGGCTGGCCCGCTGGCGGGTGAAGGAATGTTTGCTGGCCGGTTCCCGGCAGACGGGATGGATACGCATGATGAAGGTCTGCATCGAGGGGCCTCCGGGGAAGCTCGGACAGTACCTGGTGCAGCATGCTGCGGCGAGGTGGGGTCGAGTTGAGCGCTGAAGCGTCGCAGGTCGTGACCGGTACCCGGTCGGCTAGCCGTCCGCGGGACATCCGCGTCGGGCGCCATGCCCGTGATCCGGGGGGCGGCATTGAGGCCGGTGATGTTATGACTGTCCCGGCGGCTGGTCGGCCTGGGCATGGCATCACCGCGAGCCTCCGGCGCCAGCCGGTCCGCATCGTGGAGGGCCTTGGGGAGGGCGGCTACCGGGATGCCTTCGAGGTCGTCTGCTGCGACTGCGGTGACCACCCCTATTGGGATTACTCGGAGATCTCGCTGTCACTGCAGCGGATCCGCGGGCCCTACACCACCATGGCCGCGGCCCTGGCGGCGTATGACCAGCACCTCGGGCTGGGTACCGCACGGCGCCGGTCATGACCGGCCCGCGACCGGGCTCGGCCCGGCCTCCCGGAGAAAATGCACCCGCTGAGGCAGATCTCGCCGGTACGCAGGCTGAGCGCGACGTCCCCCAGAGCGGGCAAGAACCAGTCAACAAGCCGCGTCGGCGCATCCGCAGAAGCGTCGTCGGCTTGCTCGTCGCGCTTTCCTGCCTCCTGGTGCTGCTGTCCGCCACGGTAGTGTGGGCGCACAGGACCCTGCTCAACACCGGCACGTTCGTCGGCACGGTCGCGCCCGTCTTCGAGGATCCAGCGGTGGCCTCCGCCGTGGCGGCGCGCGCCACGGACGAGCTATTCACCGAGCTCAATGTCCAGGCCCGGCTGCGGGATGCGCTGCCTCCCAGGGCTAGTTTCGCGGCCGTCCCGATCACCAATGCCACCAAGGGCTTCGTTGCCGGTCAGCTGACCAGCGTGCTAGCCTCCTCCCAGTTCCAGGCCGTCTGGACCGCGGCGCTGACCTTCACCCACCAGCAGCTGGTGGCGGTGTTGCGCGGCCAGAACACGGCGGCTGTTTCCTCCTCTGGCGGCTACATCGTCCTGAACACTGTCCCGGTCATCAACCAGGCGCTGGGGAAGGTGTCGGTCCTGGCCTCGGACCTGGCGGGCAAGCCCGTGACGCTGCCCGCCATCACCAGCGCCGACCCACCCAAGCAGGCGGTGAACAAGCTGTCCGGGGCTTTGGGAGTGCCCTTGCCCGGCAACTTCGGCCAGATCACCCTGGTCCGGTCCAGCGACCTGGCCACCGTCCAGCGAGGGGTGAAGGCCTTCGACCGGCTGACCCTGGTCCTGCCCTTGGCCGCGATCGTACTGATCGCCTTGAGCCTGTGGCTGTCGGTGAATCGCCGCAGGACCGTGCTCCAGCTGGCGGTGGGCGTATCCCTGCTGATGATCGTGGAAAGGCGCGTCGTCATCCACGAGCAAGGCGCGCTGGCCAGCGCCGCTCACAACCCCCACGTCGCTTCGAGTGTCCTCGGTGATCTGCTGCACGGATTCTTCGTCCTCACCGGATGGGTCCTGGGCGTGGCTCTGGTCGTCCTGGTCATCGCCGTGCTGAGCGGGCCGTACCGATGGGCGGTGGCCTTCCGCTCGCGGGTGAAGCGGACCTGGCGCAGCATCGCGGGGGCAAGCAGCGGTGACCGCCGGGGCCAGGTGGTCACCTGGATGGCTTCTCATGCGGCTGGCCTTCAGCTGGCCGGCGCCGTCGTCGCCGGGATCCTGCTCCTGATCGTGCCCGTGTCATGGCTCAGCTTCCTCATCATCGGCGTGCTGGTCGCCGCCTGCGAGATCTACCTCCAGCGGATCAAGCCTCCCCCGCCCGATGAAGCATCGCCCGCCTCCGGTCCCGGCAACCAGGCGGGCCTCCCGTCTCGCATCGGCGAAACCTAGACAAAAGTCATCGAAATGTTGTAACCACAGGCCGGACGGCCTCGGGCAGGCGCTCTGGAGTTCGCGAAGGAGCTGGCTGGGCCAGGACGGGACCGAGACTTAGTGACGGACCTGCCATCACCCCCGCACCGCTGCCCGAATCGCTGCGGGTAGGCCTGGACAGCCCCCTATGCCGTGCCAAAACCTGTACATCTGCGCTGAGGTGGTGTTTCTCGTGGTCATAAGCCTGCTCTGCGGTACTCGCTGATCAGGCCGTGGCGACCTGCCTGCGCTTGATCCTGGTGGTCATATCGATCGGCTGGCCAGATTCATGCAGCGGAGGTCGTTGTTCCCGCGACTGATGCGGCCGATGCTCGTTGTAGTGCCGCGCGTACTCGGCCAGGATCCGCCGGAGGTGTCGTTCGCCGTGGATCAGCAGGTGGTCAAGGCACTCGCGCCGCAGTGTTTCCACATACCGCTCCGCAAAGGAATTTGCCCGAGGCGACCGGACCGGCGCCTTGATGATCCGCGCGCCCTCGCTGGCGAAGATCGCGTCGAAGGAATCCCCGGCACACTACGTGCTTCGAAGACCTTGTCGCCGCGCTGCGGGTGTGGGCGAAAGGCCTGCTGTGCCTGGAGGCGGCCGTTGAG
>Ga0210399_10001859_pt1 | contig 16450 bp, 18 predicted proteins | sample IncBWC14MmetaG_FD_150865 | JGI IMG/M metagenome (GOLD analysis project Ga0210399, IMG submission 150865) | Forest soil microbial communities from Barre Woods Harvard Forest LTER site, Petersham, Massachusetts, United States - Inc-BW-C-14-M | ecosystem: Environmental > Terrestrial > Soil >...
GGCGGGAGCGGGTTTGGCATCACCGGCAAAGGCAGTTGGAGTGGTCTTGCGGGTGAGAAAGAGGGCCAGGAGCGAACCGGCCAGGAGAAAAGAAAGGACTAGGACCGAGAGGAGCCATGCGCGGGGAACTTGTTCCGCGACAGGGTGAAATTGTTCCGCCGCGGCATGGGGGTGGCGGTCGGATTTCGAGGCGGCATCCTTTTTGTGGAAGGCCAGAGTGTAAGTGCCTTTGGGGAGTTCAATGCGGACGTGGTCGTCGGCACCTTCGCCGGCGTAGTACTCAAGAAGCTTCGAGCGGAGACGGCCGGCCTGGACACGGACCATGGAATCGACGGCGGGGTCAAAATCCGGTGTGCGGCCGAACTCTTCTGTAGCGATCTGGTATTCCTTGACCGGGGCGCCGGGGTGTTCGATGGCGTGATGCGCGAGATAGCGCAGGAGCTTGCAGAGAGACTCCGAGCCGTGGAGGACGGCGCTGGCTGCAACCTTCTCCACCTGGCGTAACTGTTGCTCCTTATCCGGCATTTCGCCCCTGTAACCCCGATAGAATCCCTTTGTAACAACGTAACAAAGGGTGGAAACCACTGCAAGGGAAGAGGTTTCGGATGTAACAGTATCAAACGTGGTGAGACTTCTTTCTATTGGAAGCATTTGAAAAATAGATGCACAACAAGGGTGCGTTTTCACTTTTCGGGCGGCCAAATACAGCGGTTAATCGGGGGATGTTCCCAAAGCGGAATCCTGGGGATAGGAATCCCGTTCGAACGCAAGTCGAGAGGCGTTAAGGGAGAGCACTGCACGGTGCCTGGTCAGGATCGGGTGTGGTCAATGTCATATTCTTAGAGAAGAAAAGGGGCATGGCATGAAGATGAAACAGCTATGGAATTGGGCTATGGTGCTGCTGATTCTCCTCTCGACGGCGGCTGGATGCCTGGCACAAAGCGATACGGCGCGCTTGCAGGGGACGGTGACGGATCCGCAGGGAAACGCGGTGAGCGGGGCGGTGGTGAACGTGACAAGCGTCGAGACCGGACGCGTGTCTACGGCGACGACGAATGAGCTTGGGTATTACACGGTGACGGCGTTGCCGCCAGGGAATTACCGCGTGGACATTGCGCAAAAGGGATTCAAGAAGGTTTCGCGGACGCTGGAGCTGCAGGTGGCGCAGTTGGGCGTGGCGGATTTTCAATTGGCGGTTGGCGAAGTGACGGAGACGATTACAGTGGAAGCCGGATCACCGGTAATCAACGCTCAGGACTCGGCGTTGGGTACTGTGGTCGAGGCTAAGCAGATCGAAGAATTGCCTTTGAATGGCCGCAATTTCACGCAAGTGGCGTTGCTGGTACCCGGAGTCATTCGGGGCAGCGGCAATGCCACGGGTAATAATGGCAACGCGGAAACATACCGGTATGGCCAGGAGGGTGGCGCCTCGCTGGTCGTCAATGGAGTCCGCGCCCAAGCGAACAACTTCATTCTCGACGGAATTGATAACAATGAAGCGCTGGTGAATACAATTGTCCTTTTCCCTCCTGCCGACGCCATTGACGAATTCAAAGTACAGACCAACGTCGCGCCTGCGCAATATGGCCGGGCGGGCGGCGCACTGGTAATTACCAGCATCAAGTCGGGCTCGAACGATTACCACGGCGACGTCTTCTGGTTCAACCGCAACAAGGCCTTGAACGCCGAAGATTTCTTTACGAGCCCTCACACGCCCACCCCGAGTTTCGTGCGCAACCAGTTTGGCTTTACAGCCGGCGGACCCGTGATCAAGAACAAGCTCTTTCTGTTTGGCGATTACCAGGGATTGCGGCAAAACGTACCCAGTGGACCAGCGTATTCCACGGTCCCGACAGACGCTATGCGAGGGAAAGGGGCTCCAGCTGGAGAAGCCGACTTTTCCGCGCTGCTTGATTCCACAATGACTGCCGGACTTACCCTGCCGACAAATGGCGTCATTTACGATCCGACGACCGATGGCTCGGTAGCGAAAACAGCCACAAACCCCAACGGCGCTTTGCAGTTCATGGGTAACGGCACGCAACCGAACGTCATTCCTGCAAACCGCTTGAATCCAGTGGCTCTGGCTTACCTCAATGCTTATCCGGAGCCGAATTGCACGCACGCCCAAGACAGCAATTGCAATCCCATAAACCACAATTTTAAGCTCAACCGGACAGTCATCGAGAATTGGGACGACTGGGACGTCCGCGGTGACTACATTATCGACACGAAGAACTCGCTATTCGTTCGCTTTAGCAGTGGCCACTCGAATCAGACGAACACTACCTCCTTGGGCGTTCTCCCTTCGGGCTTCGGTTCCGGTACCAATTTCAACTACCCCTCCGGAGCTTCAATCGGCCTAACGTCAACGATCAGCTCGGCGGTGGTCAACGAATTTCGCAGCGGCTATGTCCGGACCAAATATGGATACGAACCCCCTTTGAGCACTACCGCCTGGTGCACACAATTCGGCATCCCAAACTGCTATAACATCGTGACGGGCGGCATCGCACTGATTGGCGCATACGCACAACAAATCGAATACACCGGAGATTTCGGACCCTATTTGGTGCCGCAGACTGGTTTCAACTACAACGACACCCTTACATGGACGAAGGGCCGCCACACGATAAAAGTTGGAGGCAGCATTCTTCGCCGAGAACTCAACCTTTTTCGCCCGAATTACGGCAAGGGCGGTTTCCGACCTGCTGGAAATGGAAATAGCCCCTGCTGCAATGGAGGCTCAGGGCACGTGGATACCGGGTACGAAATTTCCGACTTACTCGCGGGTTTCGTGGACGACTATGAGGTCGGCGCGCCCCTAGGTATGGTCGGAACCCGGACTTGGGAGAACGGTTTCTTTGCCCAAGACGACTTCCGCGTTACTCGCCGCCTGACACTGAACCTGGGACTCCGTTATGACATCCTTACTTGGCCGACTGAGGTCGAGAATCGCCAGGCCAATTTTGACATCACCACAGGGGGGCTGATCGTGGCAGGAAGTAACGGGACGCCCAGAACGCTGATTCCTAACGACTATCACAATTTTGGTCCGCGCCTCGGCTTTGCCTATGACCTCCTAGGTGACGGGAAGACCGTGCTGCGTGGCGGCTATGGCCTGTTCTACTTCATCGACCGCGGGGGTATTAGCAATCAGTTGGCACAGAATCCTCCGTTCGCCGGGGTACAGACGGTAACGTATGCGCAAGGCTTCCGCATCACGCTTTCGGGATCTCTGCCTTGCGAGCCGACTTGCACGCCGGCACAGCTTATCTCCACGAACGCGACCGGCCCACTGCCATCGGGAGGCTTCGTCCTCGGGACAGGGCAAGGACAGTTCAATCTAACAGCGCCTACAGGCGTGAGTGTGGTTGCTTTACTTCCCTCGAACATAACGCCCATGGTTTCCGAATGGAACTTGCAGATACAGCACCAAGTCGGCAACAACCAGTCCGTAAGCATCGCCTACGTTGGCACACACGGGGCGCACTTGGTGCGGAATTATGATACCAACCAGGTTTTGTTCAATACCGGTGCGAAGCTCTATTCGCAGTTGGGTAGCATTGATACCCAGGATACAAGAGGCAAGTCGGACTACCACGCCTTGCAGTTGCAGTACGAGCATCGCTTGTCGCATGGCCTCACGGTGACGGGTGCGTTTACATGGTCGAAGACCCTCGACGACGGCTTTGGCAACCTTGATGCGGGCAACGGCAATGTTCCGCAGTTGTATACGGACTACGGGATTGAGCGCGGTCTGTCCAACCAGGACGTGGACTACGTTTTGTCTTCCAGCGCGTTGTACGAACTACCCTTTGGCCGGGGCAAGCGGTGGGGCGGTGACGTATCCAAGTGGATGGACTACGTCATCGGAGGCTGGCAGATCAACGCCATCTACACATTGCAGGGCGGCACGCCGTTCAGCATTACCGCCAGCGGCACTCCCAACACAGCTCGCGCGGACCTGGTCGGTAAGGTGCGTGTAAATCCAGGCAATCTCCAGAACTACGTGGATGCCTCTGCCTTCGCTGTGCCGGCCAAGAATGCCGCGGGTATCTACATTGCTCCCGGCACTGCGGGCCGAGATATCGTTCGCGGACCCGGATTCTCGAACCTGGATTTCGCTCTGTTCAAGAATTTCCCGGTCACGGAGCGCATAAAAGGCCAGTTCCGCGTACAAGCCTATAACCTGACCAATACTCCGCATTTCAGCAATCCCGCGGATACGAACCTGAACGACGGAAAGATCGGACAGATCAACAGCGTTCTAACCAACAGCTGGCGCCAGGTCGAACTCGCTTTGCGTTTCACGTTCTAGCTCGAACACCCCGGGAGGGAGGCGGAGAGACTCTCCGCCTCTCATCCTTTTTCAGACTTGAAATCTTTGCGAAAGGGTACGTCCTTGCTTCCTAATAAACGGTTGCTCGCTATTTTTGTCCTTGCATTAGCGTTTTCCGCGCGGGGTTCGGCGCAAAATGCGGCCGGAGGGCCGGGGGCGATGCCGACCTGGACGGCGGGCAGCAAAGAAGCGCTTGGCACGGCGACTGGTACCGAGTCGCATGTGTGGTTCACGCTGGAAGGTGGGATTCTGACCGAGGTGTATTACCCGCGACTGGACACGGCGAATTTGCGGACGCTGGAGTTCGCGGTGAGCGATGGGAAGACGACTTGGGCCGAGTCGAAGGATTTGCTGCATTCGCTGCAGCGGGTGAATGGCGACGCACTGCTTTACCGGCAGACGAGCAGCGAAGCCGCCGGAAAATTCAAGATTGAGAAAACGTATGTGAGCGATCCGCAGCGGGATGTGGTGTTGCTAGAGGTTACGTTCACGGCGCCCGCGGGGTATGAGTTGTATGTGCTGGCGGATCCGGCGTTGAAGAACAGCGGGTATGGCGACACGGGATTCACGCAGGACGGGACGCTGGTGACGCAGAAAGAGGATGTGGCGTGCGCGCTGGCGAGTTCGCCGGCATTTTCGGAGGCGAGCAGCGGATTTGCGGGGAAGAACGACGGATATACGGATTTGTTGCTGCACCACAAACTGACCTGGAAATACGAGCGCGCGGAAACGGGAAACATTTTTCAGGTGGCGAAGCTGGGAGGCGCGGGGCGGTATACGTTGGCGCTGGGATTTGGAGCGGATGCAACGACGGCGATTGCTGCGGCGAAAAAATCGCTGACCCGGAAGTTTGCGGAAGTGAGCGCGGAATATGTTGCGGGTTGGAAGGAATATGTAAAAGGGCTGCGCAAGGTGGATGCGCGTTACGAGACCGAGTTCCAACTGGCTGCGATGGTGTTGAAGGCGCACGAAGATAAAACGTATCGCGGGGCGATGATCGCTTCGATGACTATTCCGTGGGGATTCGCGGCGAAATCGGATACGGCGGGAGTTGGCGGATATCACCTGGTGTGGGCGCGGGACCTTTATGAGGTCGCGACCGGGTTGATGGCCGCGGGGGATCGCGCGGCGGCGGATCGCGCGCTGACGTATTTGTACTCCGTGCAGCAGAAACCGGACGGGGGGTTTCCGCAAAACAGTTGGCTGGATGGGCGAGCTTACTGGACGGCACTGCAAATGGACGAAGTGTCGTACCCGATGATTCTCGCGTGGCAATTGGGCCGGATGGATGCGGAGACCTGGACGAAGCACGTGCGGCCGGAGGCGGAGTTTGTGGTGTCGCACGGGCCAGTGACGCAGCAGGAGCGCTGGGAAGAAGTGGGAGGCTATTCGCCTTCGACGATTGCGGCGGAGATTGCGGGGTTGGTGTGCGCTTCGGATATTGCGCGGAAAAACGGCGCGGTGGAGGATGCCGAGCGCTACATGAAAACCGCGGATGATTGGGCGGCGCATATTGAACCGTGGATGGTGACGACGACCGGGCATTTGGGAAATGGTGCGGGAGAGCCGGGCTACTACATTCGAATTGATAACAACACGGACCCGAATGACGGATTCAAGCTGGATGTGCGGAATGGTGGCGGCGTGTGGGACGAGCGCGACGTGGTGGACGCGGGGTTCCTGGAATTTGTGCGGCTGGGAATTCGTCCGGCGGACGATCCGATTATTCAGCATTCGGTGGAGATTGTGGATGGCGCGATTCGGGTGGAGACGCCGAAAGGGCCTTCGTTTTACCGATACAGCCATGATGGGTATGGTGAAACTTATTTTGGAGGGCCGTGGCAGGGAGAAGGCATCGGGCGCCTCTGGCCGATTTTTACCGGCGAGCGCGGCGAGTATGAAATTGCCGCGGGGCACGACCCGACACTGTATTTGACGGCGATGCTGCGTTTCGCGAATCAGGGCGGAATGATTCCGGAACAGATCTGGGAGCAGGCGGAGCCGACGCGGGCTGGATTTGTGTTTGGGCAGGGAACGGGCAGCGCGACGCCGCTGGCCTGGAGCATGGCGCAGTTCCTGCGGCTGGTGGTGTGCGCGGAGGAAAAACGGATCGTGGAGACCCCAGCCGTCGTTGCGGCGCACTTTTTGAAGAATCAAAGATAGCGGCCCGATAGCTGGCTCGGAAAACACCTTAGCCGCCGCATGTGTGTTGCAGGAAGCGGGCGTGTTGGTTAAATTTGTAAGGCCAGCGCCCGGGTGGCGGAATGGCAGACGCTGAGGACTTAAAATCCTCCGGGGATTTTTCCTCATGTGGGTTCGACTCCCACCCCGGGCACCATTTTCTTCTTTCTCTTCAATCGTTTACTCCCTACCAGCCCCGCGTTTGTTGCTTGCTTCAATTCTCGTGCTTCCTCGGATGTGCCCAGTTTTGTGCCCACCTGCGAAAACACGCGGTTGATGGCCTCGGCCTGTGGATTGATGTAGCGCTGCGTGACTGTAATCGAACTGTGCCCAGCGATTCGAGCAAGCACAAAGATATCTCCGCCCGCCTTCTCCCCAAGGTTGGTTAGAGCGGTGTGCCGCAGCGTGTACGGCACAAAGACTTTCACGCCAGAATCGCTAAGGGCGTTCTTGTGCTGGTCTTTGGCAGCATCGCCGTTGAAGTGGCCGCAATCGCTCGAACTCGGGAAAATCCATCCCTCATTCGGACGCCCACACGATTCGTAGCGGCCCCATAGCAATTTGTAAACGCGTGGCGTCATCGGTAGCATTCGCTGCGCGGCCTTCGACTTTCCTTCCATCACTTGGATTAGGCCCGTGCCATCCTCATTGAAGAACACATGTGACCATCGCAGGGCAAATACTTCACTCGGGCGGAACCCTTCGTCCAAGATGATTGTGGCGCAGTCTCTCCAAGGCTGCGGACACATTTCCAGATAATCTTTGACCTCATCTTCATTCAACACTCGGTCGCGCTGGCGCTCACCTGTGGCGAGCGCGACTTTCACGGGCCTATCCAGACGTTTCCATTGAAACGCTAGGTTCAGAGCACGGCGCAGCGTTCGCAGTCCACGATTGACGCCGGAGGGTGAAAGTTTGGAGTGTTGGCGAGCGAACTGTTGGGCATTCTGGTCACTCAACTCGTCCAGTCGCAGGAGCGCCAAATCCGATTTCGTCAGCAGCGTGCTTCCGTCTTTGTAATATCGCAGGGTGTTGGGTTTCGACGCGTGTCGTGTCTCCACATACGGCAGGAACTCCTGCTTCAGAAATTCCTTCAATGTGGGGGATGCCTTCTTCTCGCGTATTCCGACCTCACCCTTCGCCAGCGATGTCCGGTGAGCGGACTCCATGTTCCGGGCAACTTTGTCGTTGCGCTGCTTAGTAGACTCGCGCACGAGCTTGCGTTGCCACATGAACTTATACCAGTAGGTTTTCCCGCGCTTGTAAATCATTGAGGCTTTCTCCTCGCTTGCTTGCTCCGAATCTGCTTTCCTGTCCTGTTCCACCACTTCAAGGCATACTGCCGCTGAGCGTACTCAGTGCACGGCCCGGACTCGCAGTACTTCTGAGTCGCCCTTTTCTTGATGAAATATGGCGACTGACAGTCGGGGTTAGCGCAAATCGCTGTTTTGTGCACCGCGTGGTCGCAGAGGAATAAAATGCAGACCGTGCTCCAGAGGTCATCAGCGGCAACCTCAATTCGTCCTCGGCGGAATTCCCAGGTAGTCGCCATGTGGTCGGTTACGGAGTTGCGAATATATTGGAGCGCAGCTTCATCCCCGCGCCAGGCATCCCGCAGCCTTTGCTGAAGTTCCAATTCTGGCGCCAGGTAGTCGCCGAGAAGACCTGCCTGCCCGTGCCTTACTTGAAGGTTTAGGCTCTTGGCCTTACCGCTCGCGAGCAACTCTCCCCAGCGAGCTACGAGGGCTTTCACCGACTTCTCTTCACCTCGCAAGTTGGCCAATGCTTCGTGCGGTTGTTCCCCGCGGGTTTGTTCCCCGGCCACGAGGAAAAGCTCAATTTTGCGTCCCTTCCTGCTTGAGGTCATCAATGATTCCTATCGCGCGGGTACCTTTAGGTCTATGCATTCCATTGTAATCTAGCACATTATAGCCGATAATGTTACTAGAGAGCAAGACGAATTGCTAGCCTAAAGGAAGATGCCAATGCCCGAAGCTACAGAGGAAACCGAACTGCTAACAGTCCCGGAAGCTGCCGGCCTTCTTCGACTACAACCAAGCACCATTCGCAGCTGGATTTTGAATCGGCGCCTGCCTTTCGTGAAGCTCGGGCGTGTCGTGCGTATCCGGAAAGCGGACTGCGATTCTCTGGTCACTGAAAGCACCGTGCCCGCGACCGGAAAGCGACTGGCGGCATGACGAATTCAGCGAGCGCAACGACCACGCAATCATTCTCAGACCAAGAGTTCCTTGTTGAAGCCGCTCTGCACGAAGCTGGACACGCCGCCGTAGCAGTGAGGCTCCGCTTGCCATTTACCAGAGTGCAGGTCTATCCGAAGCCGATATGGGAAGGCGGTTATCTCATCGGTGGGCAGGTGGAACACCCGGGCTACAGCTGGCTCCGCTGCCGCGCCCACATTCCTGTGTTTCGAGAACGTGCGGACGGTACGTTCGTTCGGAACAGTGTTGAGGAACGAGTAAGAATCATGGAGCGGAGCGAGCGGAGGTATTTCGAGAGATTCTTGGTGGTCCTTTTCTCTGGCATCGCGGCGCAACAGGCTTTTTCACCTTCTTCTGCGGATGACGACGAACTTGCCCGTTACAACGGTGCAGACGACATTAAGCAAGCCGTGCAAATTGCGAAGAAACACTGCGGCATCCCAAAAACGAAGCTCGTCCCTTTTCTTCGCCGGTTTGAACAGCGCGCGCGGCGCATGATGGCTGACCCAGCCCTCCTTGCGGACATTTTGTTGATTCAGCAGGAACTTCTGAAACACACCGCGGTGAGTTCAAGAAATGTTCGGGAGCGTCTCCAGAAAAGCGGAAAGAGAAAGATGGGAGTGATAAGAAAGCGGTGTGCCACCCCCTCACTCCTGAAGAACGATTTGAAGGGGATAGTTTCCGAAAGCGCACTTCTCGCACGTGTAAATCGAGTTTTCCGAAAAGAGTGTCCTTACTCTTCATACCGCAGGGTACTTCGGAGAGCGAGGAACGCTCGGGAAGCGACAGAACGCGGCTTGTTTTACATCGTAGATAATCTCGACGGCAGCTGGCGCGTACACCAAGACATTGACAAGGTGGCGCGGGAGCTAGGAGTTCTCTCGAAAGACGAACTAGTGGTGGCAGCGTGAGAAAAGCAGCAACAGAAAAAGAGAATCGGAATCGGGAAGCAGCTTGAGCACCGGCACACAAGCAATGATGGATGTTCAGTTTGTTCCCGCACAGGAGCCAGCGGAACTTAGTTCCGCCCCGTCCAACCTATCCAACGCCGAACTTGTCCAAACCGTGGTTGGGGCTTTCACCAAGATTAAGGAGGCTCTGCCTTTCATCTTGGAGTTGAAGTCACGCTTTGCCGCTCTACCGCCGGGCATAAAGATTGCAGGTTGTGAGACCTGGACGGCATTTTGCACAAACGTCCTTCACCGAAGCGACCGTGCTATCCGCAAGGCGATTGCGGCACAATCCGGCCGGAAGCCCGAGCGAAAGTCACGCGGCGTACTCGTTCCTCAACTAGAAGAAGTCGAGGAAGACTACGTGTCCGCAGGGACATCAAACGGCTGGGACGAGGTCCGGAAAGCGCCGCCGTCGAACGGACCTTCAGTTGACGAGTTACTCCGCGGTCAAGTTTCAGAGGCAATTCTGCAAGCTGCCAGAGAAATAATTAAAGAAGGCCGCCGAGCCCTAGCGATGAAGTACCACCCCGACAGGGGCGGAAGCGCTGAAGGAATGACCGTGCTCAACCAGGCCGAGCCGTGGCTTTCGGACTTTGATTGAGAGGGGGACAGCGGCGTGAATCTATTTGTAGCAACCGGCCATGTGAAGACCGTGCCTGAGCGTCGTACCTCCGCTGCGGGCAAACCCATCGTTTATTTCACGCTGGAAGTTGAAGACGAAATCTTTCCGGGACGGTCACGCTACGCCGTGGCCGCTATTGACCGACTGGCCGATTATGCTCTGGCCAACCTACACCCTGGCTCTGAGGTTTTTGTGCAGGGCCGTCTACGCAGCAATGACTCCGGAGCAACTATCTTCGCGCGCCACGTGCGCGCGTTTGTTCTCTGAAAAAGGCCTTAGGGCAACAAAGGAAAAGATGACCGACCTAGAAATTCAAGAACTCAAGAGCAGGGCAGGAAAGTCAATCTACAAAAGTTTCGTTCGTTCGCGGAGCAAGGAAGACAGCAGCGGGGGTTTCCGTGGTCCGTGCCCTATCCACAAGGGCAAGGATAAAACCGCCTTTTCGGTCTTTAAAAAGGGCGGCGCGTGGATGTGGCATTGCCATACTGAGTGCAATGAGGGCGGCGACGTTATCAAGTTTGTCCGCAAACTGAACGACGTGGAGTTTCCTGCTGCACTCACTCAGATTCAAGAACTTCTCGACGGTCGCACAGCTCCCGCTGAGCCGGAAACAGCAGAAGCCGCTGAGTCCGATACGCCTGAACCCTGGCCCGAGTGGTTGCCTTGGTACCCGACCGGATGGCAACCAATCACACAAGCGACGCGCGACGCGATTGCCGCGAAGCGAGTGGACCACACCCCGGGCCTTCAGGCTATGCGCGATGGTGGAGTGGTTGAGGCAAAAGGAAAGTTCGTTGCCTTTCCATGCATCGTGAGTGGTGAGGTCCGCAACCTCCGAGTGCTGGACTTCACCCGGCCGAAGGATGACTGGCAGTTTTGGCAGTTCAGACCCGGACCATTGCCGGGGACAAAGATTTGCCCCGATACCAGTGTGCTTTTCTCACCTTTTGATTTGCTCAACATTGATATTTTCGAGCCGGTCTATATTGTGGAAGGCCAGTGGGATTGTCTGACCATGATGGAGTCTGGATTTCAAACAGTCGGGCTTTTGAGTGCCGGACAGCCCACGGTCTCCAAGGACGCGCTCAAAGTCCTGGTAAACGCGGTAACCGTCCATTTGAATTGACTTCTCCGGTTACCCGACTTACCAGGAGTTGGGACCTTTCGCACGACCTGCAGGTGCATTTGAAGTGCTTCTTTTGGCGCGAAAACGCATCAAGCCAAAAACCACGAGAGCATAGATGGCGGCATTAACGGGGATCGCAATCGTGGCAAAATCCGCCTTTGTAGCAGTGTGAACTCCGCGTATCACCATGCAGGTGTACAACCCTATCGCTTGAAGCCAATACAAGAAATAGTTGGGAGTGAAGCGGGAGCCTGTAAACAACGCCGACGAGAGCAGCAACCCCGCAAGAATCGCAACCCACACAGGTCGAGTACGTCCTAAGGTAGCGGACACCGCGCAATCATGCCACGAGGCGAGTGCGCTTCACAAGATAGCGCCAGCTCCTGATAAACGCCCTAACCGTCCATTTGAATTGAGTTCTCCGGTTAGCCGACAAATCAGGAGCTAGCGGGCGCATTCCTCAAGAATGCACCATGTACAAGGGCATCGTACAATGCACGCAGGTTATTACTGACGATCAAATACTGGAGAAATTGTCGTGACGAAAGACGAAGCTTGGAAGCTGGCCGAGCATTGGATTGCCGCCTGGAACGCTCATGATCTGGAATTGATCATGACGCACTATGAAGATGCAATCGAGTTGACTTCGCCGGTTGCCGCACAACTGCTGGGGACGCCTGCTGGGAAGGTGAACGGAAAGGCGAATTTGAGAGCTTACTTTCAACGAGGGCTGGAAGCCTATCCGGAACTGCATTTTTGCCTTGAGGACGTATTCTTGGGTGTAAGCAGCGTGGTGCTCTTGTACACAAATCAAAAGGGGACACGCACAGCAGAGTTCATGGACTTATCGGCGATTGGAAAGGTAGCTCGGGTTGTGGCGAACTACAGTGCTCAGCAGGCGTGATCCGCCTGCGCCAGATTTCTAACTTCTGAAAAGAAAAACGGAAATCAGACGCGTCAGTCCTGATACCTAAGTTGCCGGTAAGCCGACAAATCAGGACCTAACCGTAGAAGGGCCGCGTCTTTGGCTTTTACGAAACAGCTGCTGCCGCTCTTCTCCGGGAGCGCCCAGCTTTCACTAGTTGAGGTCGCATTGACGCGAAGAGCACAGCGTATTGTTCCACTTTCCACTAGTTCGTAGCATGGAGTCATCTCGCTTTCGGAGTCGGTCCGTGGCTGGTTACGTCCTCGCGGGTCGCTTGAGGGAAACAGATGCTCTCTGGCCCTGCCCCTGAAAAGGCTTCGTGGAATCCAGTTCTGATTACGATTGGCATCGGCATTCTTCTCGCGATAGTTTCCTTCGTCGTAGTAACCTCGCAGTGGGGCAGGCCGACAACAAGCGTCGCCACCGTCGGGTTCTTCGGAATCCTCTTTGGCATTCTAATCTTTGCAATAGGCTGCATCTGGTTGATCGTCAAAATAATAGTTGCGGTGTCCCGCACTCGCTGATGAGGATACGCCACGCTGCCTCGCGTTCAATAAGCCATGAAAAGACGGAAAGCGATTCAAGAAATCATGGAGCATACAAGTGAAGAATTAAAGCGTCTCAGCCCGGAGGAAAAAGAGCAGCTCCAGACTGACACGCTAAAGCAGTTTGGTCTGCCTCCACTACCTACGCTGCGCATCTGGGCGAGGGAAGCGGTGATCTTCAGTCTAATTGGTGCTCTATTGGTGGCCATAATAGCCTCATCTCCGATGGAGGGCTTTAGGTATGGCTCGGTTTTCGGATTTGGCATTTGGATTTTGTATCGGCTCATACGGTTTGTGCTCCCTTAAACCTGAGGCGGGCACGTCACTAAGTCCTGATTAACGCCCTAACCGTCCATTTGAATTGACTTCTCCGGTAACCCGACAAACCAGGACTTTGTCTAATTGCCGGTCCGAAAGCGTAGAATTGCCTTGCGTTGAATTCTTGTAGGTATCGAGACAGTTCCGGAGAGACCTACCGTGAATTGCATGGAATGTGGAGAACAGATGGCAGGGGGCGGAGTCATCATAAGTCGCCCGGACGGACGTGATGAATACCGCGTGCATGCAGGCGATTGCGCAGAAAGCGTCAAGAAAAAGCTGACGGGTGATGTGGTCGTGCGAGAGATTACCGAGGCCGACCTTAAGAGATACAAGGCGATACACGAGAAATTCGTAGAGACGATTAAAGACTCATACCCGACAGACTAAGACCGTTGATTTACGAAGGAGTTACCGGACCTGTGGTATAAAATCATCCATAGAACCAAGCCTGCTACTGAAGCAGTTACTGCTCTAGTGAGGATCGTCATGGACCGCGTATCTCTGAAATGTGAAGTCCACGGGCTGTCAAAGGATGAATTACTGAAGCGGATGTCGAAAGAGCAGGCCATCAATCTCATTCAAAAGCTATTGCGCCTACTGGAAGAGTCTCCGAACGACCCCGAGTTACCCGCCAGCCGGATGAGAATGCAGAAAGTGCTAGAAGAGTTGAATCAAACGTGAGCTGTGAACTTAGATTGGACAAGTGGGTCTCGCAGCAACTTTACCGGTAAGCCCAAACCGGTAAGGTCAAGTACTAGCCGGAACCTTTCCGATTTTCCCTGCAAATCAGGCACAATTGACAATCCTTGGTATAGAATTCGGTAAGGTACTCGCTACATTAATGCAATTCCGAACAGTTAGACCTAGGAGGAGACCGACATGGGCTTAGAGTTGCGTGCGTTCCTGGTTTTGTTTTTGCTTTCGCTGGCTGTCCCAGTCGTTCTGTTTCTTCCGTTGCGCACCAGTCTTCGCCAGCTGCTGCAACAAACCGTCAAGACCGACGCTGGAGTCACGTTCTACCTTCGGTCTTTCCTTCTCGTTCTTTTCCTCTCCGCTCTCTCAGCGGCCATAGGAACCTCGTTTAACTTGAAGCCGGACTCTCACTTCATGGAATACGTATGGAAGGGAGCGGAGGGGCTGTCCGGGACTCTGGAGAAAACACTTTGGTTCACGGTAGTGTACGCGGTCCTGATCACCATTCTTGTCGCCACGTTGAAAATCAAAGATGACAAATGACACGTACCTAGTCGTTTCCTACGTCGTCTGTGCTGCCCTTTCGATTGCGCTGGGCGCCCTAGTTTATTTGTTTCTGCGGCGTCCGTTTGCTGTCGTTGCGGACGCGGCACCTCGGAAAAATCTTCGCTCGATATTGAAGAGGCTCTTCCCCATGGGATTGCTCTTCCCAGCTTTGCTCGGCTTCGTTTCTGTTTCTTATCAAAGCTGCGACCGGCGAACGTATGCAAAAATTGTCGAGAGCCGGAGCTACCTCGTCCAGAAGAATCAGGAACAGATTTCTACAATCTTGTTGTCGATTGTGGTCGCGGTCCTCGTCTGGGATGTTGTCATCCTCGTTCTGACAAAACTCGCGCGGAGAGAGTCCAATTCCCAGTAGGTTAACGCAAAAATCGGAAAAGTTCCGTCTAGTACTTGACTTGTCCGATTTCCCGACTTACTAGGAGTTGATGGCGGGACCCACCATTCGACTCGCGGGGACTCACTTCAACTTCAACTCTGGTTCCAACGGAATGGCTTCAAAGTATTTCGGAACGACTATCTTCGTCTTCGGTGAGGCTGCTCGAATCTCCTGGATGAAGGATTGCAGTGCGTCTACTGAAGCCTGCTGAGAAGCGCCATACGGGGCGAAGAAGTTGTCCCAATGTGTCGGCAGCACCAGCAGCGGAAAGTGCAGGTCATGCATAAGGCGGCCACTATAATCGTAAATTTCCTTTCGGGAAGATGCAGCGCCCACAAGAACGACGTCCGGTTCTAATCCTTCGATCTCGCGCTCAATGTAGTTCATCCCGCCAAACACGAGAATCTGATGACCGTGGAAACGGATCAGATATGCGAGCGTGCCTCCTTCTGGGTGCATTTGCTGCAAGGTCAACGGTGCTTTCATGCCTGCAGGAGCGATCTCAGAACTGAAATAGTGCTTATGGTCCAACGGGCTGTGGAGGCTAGGAATCACCTTCACGGAAAACACGCCGAAATCGAAGTCTTCGCCGCCGCGCACGGTGATCAATTGCTTTTCGGGAACACCGTAGGCTCGCATAACATTTTCCGTGCTCTCGGTTCCGATAACCGTGGAGTGAGTACTTAGGGCGATATGAGGGACATCTAGGACATGGTCGTAATGCGTGTGAGTCACGAAGACGAAGTCTGCATGCGGGACATGCGCATCGATGGCCGCAACATCCGGCGCGGCGACGTCATTCCATCCGTATACCGGCCGCGTGTCTCCCGGCGTTCGTGTATAGGGTGGCGCAAGGGGCGGTGGCGGCCCAAGGATTCGAGAGAGATAGGGATCGATCAGAATAATGGTGATTCCGTCGCTTATTCTCCACCCTGCCGCCCCCATATATTCGAGGGTAACCCGACCATTTTCTTTCGTGCCTGCGGGCTTCGGTATTGCCGTGGCACCGGCGACAATGACGGTAAAGCAGAGGCAGAGAATCGCTAGGTTTCTCATGGCAAAGGACCTCCTTGAGGATGGGTTACCGCGAAGTCTACCTAGGATACGCGCAAATCGAACACGTGGTTTTCACTTGATTGCATAACAATGTCGGCTCCTCGACCCGAGTAAACTTTGGTTGTTCGACGACCATAGGCTCGGGAGAAAGGAGCCGAACATGATGATTATAGGGGTAGATTACCACCCGAGCTTTCAGGCGGTTGCATTTTTAATTGAAGAGACTGGTGAGTGTGGCGAACAGGAACTGAACCACAGTGATGGGCAAGCAGAAAGATTCTATCGAGACCTGAAGCAGCGAGGAATCTGCGTGCGGGTAGGCATGGAGGCTACTGGATATTCACGCTGGTTCGAGCGGCTACTGGCAGAGCTGGGGTTCGAGGTATGGATGGGCGATCCTGCGGAGATCAAGGCCAAGCGAGTGAAGAAGCAGAAGTTTGACCGCGAGGATGCTCGACTCTTACGCCGGCTGATGCTGGAAAATAACTTTCCGCAAATCTGGGTACCGGGTCCGGAGAATCGGGATC
>Ga0210399_10001860_pt1 | contig 16445 bp, 13 predicted proteins | sample IncBWC14MmetaG_FD_150865 | JGI IMG/M metagenome (GOLD analysis project Ga0210399, IMG submission 150865) | Forest soil microbial communities from Barre Woods Harvard Forest LTER site, Petersham, Massachusetts, United States - Inc-BW-C-14-M | ecosystem: Environmental > Terrestrial > Soil >...
GCAGTTTGAGGGCTGGGAAAACTGGGGAAAATCAACGTATTTATGCCGAAAAAAGGAGGTAGAAACCGATCGATACCAAAGAGAATTACGGGAAACTGATCGCGAAAGATACCGCTTCCACCGCGCAATACGGTCTTGCCATCATGGAAAATGTTCCATGCGAAACCAGCCTGGGGTGACAGCAGATCCGCAGGTGTCCCGGCAAATACTTTTCCGATGGTTGGTCCAGAATCCGTTGCCGGGTTCCGAATCACTGAGAGACGGCCGTGCACCTCGCTTGGATTGGAGTAGAAGTCGTACCGCAGCCCGGCGTTCAAGGTGAGACGGCTACTTACCCTCAAGAAGTCCTGCACAAAGCCGGACGCCACACTCTGCCGATAACCGCGATCCGAATCAGACACGGAAGGAACAGAACCAAGGTATGACAAAGGCAGAGCTTGAAGGAAAGATTCCAGGGCTGGATTGTTGCTCTGTGCCGGAAAACCGAAGGGACTGAGATCCGCGAACGAATACAGTCCATTTACCGCAGCGTCCAGGGGGCCGTTAGACTGAATCCTTCTAAACTCTCCTCCGAATTTCAAGGTCTGACGACCAGCCGTGCGCGAAACCTCCTCCTGAATTTGATATACGGTCGAAAAATCACCCACGGGAACCTCTACGTTGTAGCCAATGAAGCTCATACCCACAACGTCGATCATCCCGAAGGGTCGACCGGGCACCCGGGAGATGGAGAGACCAGGGTGTGTGTCGACAATCGAGGTTGACGCGGTAGTCCGGTTAATGCCGAATCGCAGTTCGCTGAATACTTCGTGTCCGAGACTTCTGCGGTCCTGAATACTGAAGTACTGATTGCGTGCTTCATGTTCAACCGGAAAGCCTGGGGCGTAAGTTCCGGGCGGTGTTCCGAAGTACGGCACAAAAGAAGAGCTGTCGTCCACAACGTAACGCACGAACAGCGAATGCGCGTTGGAGAAATTATGGTCCGCGCGAACCATGCCGTGATGCTCGTACGTCGCACCCTTGTCCGCCGTAATAAGGTCTCCAGTTCCATCCCCGTTGTCAGCGCCATTCGAAGGAGGAAGTAAAGCAAGGAACGGTTGTACGCGCGGATCAATCCCAACCGAGACGCAACCACTGGGTGAGGTACTCGTGCAAGCGCTCGGATCATTGGCAGCTGGCAGCAATCCCCGGTGCGCCAGGGTGTCCGGAACGGTGGCAATGGCCGTGGATGCCTGCACTTCCCGGAACCCTTCATAGCTGACAAAAAAGAAGGTGCGATCATGCGCCACAGGCCCACCCATGCTCGCTCCGAACTGGTTCCGTACGAGTGGTGGGATTGGACTGCTACTTAGATCGAAATAGTTCCTCGCATCGAGCGCAGCATTCCGATGCAATTCAAATAACGATCCATGGAAATGATTGGTGCCTGATTTCGTGATGGCCTCGATGACGCCCCCGGCATTTGTACCGTACTCGGTGCCAAAACTCTGGGTTAAAACCCGTACCTCCACGAAATCATCCAACCCAAGAAAAAGCCCGGAAGCACCTGCTGGTGAATAGCCCCAGACGGGGTCATTCGCGTCCATGCCGTCGATCAGAACATTCGCCCAGCTTGGGCGCATGCCATTAATCGATACTTGCCCCGCCTTCCCGTTCGACAACAATGAGGGACCACTGCTAGGTGTTGAAGCAACTCCCGGGACCAGGATTGCCGCTTTGAACAGATCGCGGCCGTCTAGAGGAAGCCCAGCTAAGCTGCGTTCCGCAATCACTCCTTCAACGGTCGTCGTGGTGGTGTCAACGCCTGGAACATCCGCCTTGACCGTCACATGCAGGGATACCTTTCCAACAACCAGTGACAAATTGATTCCGATTGCGGCACCCGGGCTCAGGGCAATTCCTTCGCGAACCTCGGCCTGGAATCCTTCTTTCTCTACGCGAAGCGTATAGCTTCCGGTCGGCAAGCCCACCAGCCGATATTCGCCCGATTTGTCGGTGCGCCCGTCCCGTTTCAATCCTGTGCTTACGTTCTCGACCGAAACCTCGGCTCCGGGAACAACAGCTCCGCTGGTATCTGTCACGGTACCGAACAGCGTCCCCAGTTGCGTTTGTGGCCATGCTGGCGCCGCAATGAGTGCTACTAACAAAAAGACGAACAGCACGCTCTTACTTTTCGAAAGAGAACACGCCGAAATAACCATCGGAGCGATCATCCTTCACCCCCACCACTTGCTTCTGTGCTCAGAGTTGAGAGTCCGTGGTCAGCGCACGACCTCAATCAGCGACATGTTGCCACGGCTCGTTCGGTTCTCGGTTCTGGTCCAGCCCCGCTGCCTCCACTCGCCACACTGGTCGAGAGATCCCGAGCTTCTTCATTTTGGAAATTAGCGTGGTCCGCTTCAGTCCTAGACGAGCGGCGGCACCTCGTAGTCCTCCGACAATCCAACCTGACGCATCTAATGCTCGCAGGATTACTGCTCGCTGCGAATCCCAGAACGTGTCTTCCTGTGCGGAACGCAGTACGACGAAGTTCGCGTTGGTCGGTTTCTCTCCTATCAGATTCCCGTCCACAGTGGAGAACGGATTCGCAAGTACTCCTTTCTCCGAGAGGATTACGGCCCTTTCGATCAGGTTCTGAAGTTCTCGTACGTTCCCCGGCCAGGAATACGAGGTGAACGCATCCAACGTTTCTGTTGGAACGCTACAAATCCATTTACCCATGCGCCGGGCAAAAACTTCGACGAAGTGCGAAACCAGGAGCGGAATATCCTCCCGGCGTTCGCGCAGGGGCGGCAGCACAATCGGAAACACGTTTAGACGATAGTAGAGGTCGCTGCGAAACTGGTTCCGTGCGACCATTTCCTCCAGATTGCGATGGGTCGCGACCACCAGACGCACATCGATGTGATGGGTCTTTCCGCTTCCCAGCCGCTCGAACTCTTTTTCCTGCAGCACGCGCAGCAGCTTGGGCTGCAAAGCCAGCGGAATATCCCCTATTTCATCCAGAAAGAGAGTGCCACTGTCGGCCATTTCGAAGCGGCCAATTCTTTGCGCGAAGGCTCCGGTGAAAGCGCCTTTCTCATATCCAAACAGTTCGCTTTCCAACAGGTCGAAGGGAATGGCCGCGCAATTCAGTTTGACGAACGGCCGATCGCGTCGCGTACTGGCTTTGTGAATCGCCTCTGCAATACGCTCCTTTCCCGAGCCTGTCTCTCCGAGAACCAGCACGGTGGAATCGGTCGGCGCCACGCGCTGCACTTCAGTAAGCACGAACTCGAGCCCCGTGCTGTTGCCTATGATTTCTTCAAATTTGTCTCCCGCACAATTCTGATCAATTGGCGAGGCTTTGTTGATGTTTTCCATGACAACCTCCCAGGGAAGTTCCCCGAAATCGCAAGCTGGGCATCATTCAGACAAAACCATTGCTGCATTCACTTCTATCAGTCCATGATCACGTCGTCTCCGTAACGCCTTTCTCGTGACGCAGCGCTGAGCGAATCCATTGGAGTAACTGCTCGTCGCTAAAAGGTTTTCCCAGAAATGCGACCGCGCCCGCTTGCATTGCTCGCCGGCGCGATTCCTTATCGTCGTAAGCGGTGATGAAAATGATAGGAATGCGGCAGCCCGCGGCAGCTAGCTGGCTTTGAAGCTGTAATCCATTCATGCCCGGCATCCGCACATCAACGATGAGACACGAGGCATCGTTCAGATCGTGAGAGCTAAGAAATTTCTCGGCAGATTCAAAGGCTGCCGCTCGAAAGCCAAAAGATTCGATGAGCAGCGTTGTAGTCCTGCGAATGGACTCATCGTCGTCAACTACCGAAATTAGATTTCTTGCCATGTGACTTCTCCAATGACCCCACGGTACTCTCAGAGGGAGAAGGAATCTATTGAGCGTTGGTAGATTTAGAGTCCCAGAAAGAGGAACGGGGGTAATGCTTTCGTTTACGAGGTTTTTTCCGCAGAACCCTTAAGCTTCTCGATCATTCTTACCAGGTCGGCAAAAGATTGCGCGTTCATCTTTTCCATTGCCCGGCTACGATGAACCTTCACGGTATTTTCCGCGGTCCCGAGTTGATCCGCGATCTGTTTATTGAGCATGCCCAAAACGGCCATGGAGATCACTTCCTGCTCGCGAGGAGTCAACGACTCGAAGCGCTGTCGTAGGTCCGTTAAGTCCTTTTCCTGTTCGCGTCTGGCACGATCTCGTTCGAGTGCGATGCGAACAGCATCCAGCAGATCCTGGTCGCGGTATGGCTTGGTGAGGAACTCGATCGCCCCGGCCTTCATAGCGCGAACACTCATGGGAATATCGCCGTGACCGGTGACAAAGACTATCGGGATACGAATGTTTCTCGCTGCAAGCTCGCGCTGAAAATCGAGGCCACTCAATCCACGTAATCTGACGTCCAGCACAAGGCAACTGGGTGCATCTGGCGGTTTTCTTTGCAAGAAGGTTTCAGCCGAGTCAAAGCTCTCAACCTGCAGACCCACGCTGCTGAGGAGAAACTTGAGCGAAGAACGTACTGACGGATCATCATCGACAACAAAGACGACGGAAGCGCGAGTCATGAAGGACTCTCGGCGTCTACTGGCAGCGTGAAGGAAAACACAGTGCCGTGGGGAAAATTGGGTGTGGCCCAGAGCCGCCCGCCATGCGCTTCAATAAGTGAGCGGCTGATGGACAAACCCATCCCCATACCGTTCGCTTTTGTGGTAAAGAAAGGAGTGAAGACGCGGTCTGCTTCCAAACCTAGGCCAGTGCCCGAGTCGCGTACCGCAATCAATACGTCGCCAGACTCGTCGATCCGCGATTGCACCCACAATAAGCGAGGTCGATCAATGATCGCAGTCATGGCTTCGACGCCATTCATGGTCAAGTTCAGCAGGACCTGCTGCAGCTGAACGCGATCGCCTAGTAGCAGCGGGAGGGCTTCTGCCAGTTCACTCTGGACCACAATCCGGTTCTCCTCGAACCCGTGCCCCATCATGGAGAGCACCTCTCTAATGACTTCGTTAACGTCCAGCCTGTTTTTTTCCCCGGGCGCCTTCTTGATGAACGCCCGGATGCGAGCGATGATCGCGCTGGCGCGGGTTCCATCCGAGACGATTTCTTCCAGCGCCCGGCGCAGCACATCCGGCTGGAGGTTCTGATTGGCGAGCAACCGCAGGCACGCGTTGCTGTTATTGTTGACTGCCGTAAGAGGCTGATTGACTTCGTGTGCTATGGAGGCCGCCAATTCGCCCATGGTCGTGAGTCTAGACACCCGCGCGAGCTCCGCTTGCGCGTTTTGGATTGCTCTTTGGGCCTGCTTTCGTTCACTGATGTCGCGGATGAAGCCGGTAAATACCCGGTGCCCGTCCTGGATCAGTTCTCCGAAAGAAACCTCCACGGGGAACTCCTTGCCATTCTTGCGCAGGCCGGTCAATTCAGTACCTTGCCAGTTGATATGCCGCTGGCCAGTAGCCACGTAGCGCTTGAACCCAGCGTGGTGCAGCTTGCGCAGGAATTCCGGCATGAGCATGGTCAAGGGTTTCCCAATCAACTCTTCCGGGGTATAACCAAAGACTCGCGTGGTGGCAGGATTAGCAAGCAGGATTGTACTGGTCTCGTCCAAGCTGATCACGGCGTCGCTGGCCGTTTCGACCACAAGGCGGTATTTTTCTTCGGTATAGCGGTGTGCAGATTCCTCCTCTTTACGCTGGGTAATGTCCTCGACAACCGCAAACCAAAATGGTGCCACGCCGCCCATTTCTGGAACGAGAGAAACGTTGTTGCGCACCCAAACTAACGTCCCGTCTTTGCAACAGTACCGCTTCTCGATCTCGAAGTGTTGTCGCTTGCCTTCCACGAGTTCTCCGACCAACTCTTGGTTGGTCTTTCGGTCCTCCTTGTAGGTAACGTCCAGGAAGGTCAGCTGATACAACTCTGATTCTGTATAGCCCAGCATATTCCGGAAGACGCTGTTCGCCGCGAAGAAGCGACCTGCGAAGTCAGCCATCGCTATGCCGATTGCTGAGCTCTCGAATGCGGTTATCCATCGCTGTTCGATATGCTGGGGCGGTCCGTTGTGAGCTGGGGCGGGTTCTGGGTGTGGCATACCACTTACTCCTCAGACTGACAGAGCTATGAGAGAGTGTTCGTCGACCTCACGCGCCTCAGGGTCTTCTAGGCCACGTCGACGACCGTTGAGATTCATGCCGCGATTACCCAGGCGGTTCCCTGACCGGACTCGCAATCTCGCCCAAAGGGCTGACGGTATCGCGGGGTTTTAGAGCTGCCGCTCTTGAAGAGGCCTGAGCAGGCTCTGGAGGACACCGCGACCGAATTAAATAAAAATATCCGCCGACAAGACTTGCGTTCTTGCGTAGAGACACAACAGCTAGCGTCGGCAGAGCCTCACTATCTGCCCGTATTTTCTGCCTGTCAAGAGGCACAACCAACCCCGAGGCTCGTCGGCGCGTCACCATACTCGTTCGGCAGCGGTAAACTGAGTCTGGTGGGTTTCGGCTCAGTTCACTTGGTCGTTCCCACACGCATCGAGTAGGTTTTTCTCGACGAGATAGCTTAGCGAAGCAATGGCGAGAGCGCGGTGCGAATCGCGGTGGAGAACACGTTCCGCGAAAAAATCACAAGAATCACAAGCATCAATCCGTGAATGTACACTGCCACTAGAAATTGCACCGAGCGTCGCGCCGATGGCGCGGCACAAAAAATTGTTTTCGCTCTAGATGGATATCCAGAGCTCATGATACGTCTAGCATTCTGGACTCGGTGCTCTGCAAGGACCGTTCCCGAGTAGCCTTTGGCCAACCCACGGCGACTGCATTCCGGACTTTACTTCCAGCAGCTCGAGAGTCCCGGCGCCTCGCTTGCTCCGTCGCGGGATCCGCACTTCGGCCACGGTCACGACGCTGTCGCGACTTTGCAGTTGCCCGACCACGGTGGCATTCGGGAGCACGTGTAAGCAGCACGCGCAATTTCTGCCGCGCTCGAAACAATCTGGCTTTCAGGGTCCCGATCCCTAGGTCCAGAATCTCGGCTGTTTCTCTGACCGTTCGTTCTTCCAGCCGGAGGCAGACGACGGTCCGCAATTTGGCATGTAACTGGTTAATTGCTTCGCAAAGAATGTGTTCGTTCTCCAGTTGTTCGTATATCTCCGCAGGGTTTTCCCTTCTATCCGGAATCTCTGGCGGGAACAGGTCCGCGGACTCTGATTTCACGTCGTCAAGAGAGATTGCCCCCCGGGTTCGATTCCTCCGCAGACACATCAGACCTTCGTTAATAACAATCCTCGTGAACCAAGTGGAGAAAGACGATTTCGCTTGGAAGCTGTCGAGGTGCATAAACGCTTTGTGAAAGCTCTCCTGCACGACGTCCTGAGCGTCCTCTCGGTTGCGCGTTATTCTGAAAGCGCGAGAGAAAGCCTTTGCTTCATGTCGCTTCACAAGAAATTCGAAGGCCTGACTCTCCCCGTTCTTTGTCGCTGCGACTAGCGTCGAGTCAGGGTCATCCCGAAACACGCATGTCATCGGTTCATTTGTCATTCTTACTCTTCCTTCCGCTGCAAACATTTCGCGGTCCATTTCACGCAACGCTTTCCGGGGGGAGGCTTGTTGCTTTGCGGTATTTCCATGCCTCAGTCGCAACCTTATGAGTTCCGCCACAGCGATCAACAGCATCGCTACTCCAGCGGCGCCGTGCCTTGAGGTCGCGGATGCACGTAGCGGCCGCCATTTCATCGAGGATGGCCACTCGCCTCATTGAGCGGACGAGACGCGGGTAGTGCAGCAAGATCGACGGGATGTGGTAGCTGCGCAGAAACGCGTTGCGTGCGCCCTTTCTTGTCATTGTCGTTCCCCTCAGTTTTTATGAGGATGCATCTTGCATGCCAAATCTCGATGACTCTCTCGCAAGACAAGCGAGCTCATTTTCTTGGTTTTAGTTGCGGATGGGATTGGAGTTCTGGAAATGGACTGCTACTCAGGGATGACGACTTCCCGACTTCATGTCAAAACGTCGACCGTTCGACACACCCGCCAAAACGCGTTCGTCAAGCACGCCAGAAACCGAACATGAAGGAACGTGAGCGCGGAGGAAATTCCACCTTCAAGGCTCAAGCCGACCATCAGAACCTCGAACATCTGTAAGAAGCAGTTCAGGTTCAGAATTCATTGCACCCCTGAGGGCAACCAAGTCGTCAGAGTCCTTGGGCGATTTCCGAGAGGAACCACGACCGACGCTCCGCTTGATCGATCCAGACCTCGATGAGGCTGGTGGTCGCTACATCGTCGTATTTCTCGCAAATTTCATGAGCCGAGCGGAAATATCGCGTCAGCGCCCGGTTATCGCTGGCGAGTTCTGCCAACATTTCTTTTGGGGCGACCCTTTCCTCGTCATTGTCCTTCAATCGCTGGTGCCGGGAGATGTCGCCGATTGATCGCAACGTCGTTCCGCCGATCTTTCGTGCCCGTTCGGCAATTTCGTCGGTTACGGCAAAGATCTGATCAGAGTGTTCGTCGAGCAGCAAGTGATAGTCCCTGAAGTGTTACCCGCTCATGTGCCAGTGGAAATTCTTTGTTTTCAAGTACAGTACAAATGTGTCGGCTAGCAAGCGACGCAATTCTGCCGTAATGTCGGTGACGCCTTCCCTGTTGAGGTCAGTCGGTCTTTCTTGGGCTGCCTCGCCGGCCTTCTTGGCTTGAGTTGCAGTCTCCTTTGACATTTCCGTCTCTCCTCCCGGCCACCAAGCATCAGAGAATCGGGCCGATCGCAGCAAACTCTCTGAGAACACCGAAAATCACATCGCATTCCACAATCTCGGGACAGTGACCGACAAGAGTCCTTCTTCCACGTCATCAGCCAATTTGCCCCCGCATTTCCACGCCGGAAATCTCGGCATCTGTCCCGGTTGGGCCGATTGACCTCGCCCAGATCCGTAATCCAATCACGATTACGAATAACGATAGTCCTAGCGGTAGGGCAACCGAAGTTAACTCAATTCCGAACAGTTCAGCCCCACCAAGACCAAACGCAAAAATCACCACGATAATGCCAAGTGCACGCGACGCCGCTTTTGCCCTTGTTTGACCCATGGCCGCTAGACGCTGCGTCGAGCCCGCGAGATAACCATCCAATCCGTCGACGAGAACCATTCCGAATGAAAACGCTACTCCAAGCACCCATGCACTGCCTAGGCCAGCAAGAATCAGAGCAGAAAGCTGCGACGCTGTCTCGAACCCTGCCGCTAATAGCATGCCGAGAAGCAACGGTTGAACTACGATGGGACGCGATCTAATCCGAGGTGCTGCCGCTCCCCGGAGCAGTCTCCACAGATTCACTAAGCCGATCACAATCAAACTCCAGGGACCAGCGAACGCCAAGCGACTTGCCAGAAAGTGACCTATTCCCATCGCAAGCAGCATCACAACCAAAGCATGGCCGAGCGCGAAATAGATTCCATTCGTTGTACGCTGCCGAATGCGGGTCAAACCATCGATTGCAGCGAGGTGGTCAGGATCCGTGCCATGCCGCATCCCCAGCGCCAAACCCATGACCGCTAATGCATCCATAAGTTCCTCGGGCGGAAAGTCGAACTCAATTGCAAGTCCATGTCCATCCCTTTCGAGCGAGGTTAGCGCCCTTGCTCGAATCGAATCGCAACTCATACTGAGGTCGCTATACAGACGGACTCGGGTTGACGACAGCTCGTCAGGAGACGGACTGCCTTCGCATCGACACATCGACACCTTCGGTCGAAGGGTGGTCATTCCTGACACCGCGACTGGCATCTCAGAGCCGGCGATATCGCAGGGACGCTCGGCTGCACTTGGTCGAGGACATTCGACAATGAGTCCGGGCGCCGACACGCAAGTCCTCGCTGCGACACACTCTACGATCAGCGCGTCTTATTGCGTTCATCGACAAGCGCATCGGAAAGCAGATTGCCCCGACACCTTTGGCATTGTTCTTGCCTCTATGCAGTGCCGAGAGCTCGGACGAAAGGGCTTTGCGCCGGAGCCGAAGTCGAGCTTCCAATGGAAGCAATCAGGAAAGAGGTCATGAAATCACTAACTTCCATCCGGTGGCATCGCATCTTGCGGGCACACCACCAGTGGACCGCGTTCCAGTCGATTCGATATACGCTTTGGCTCATGCGTTAGACAGATCTCCACATGCTCTATCGCGAATTCCGACTTGAACAATCAGATGAGTTCCAAGAACCCGAATGGCTTGCCCGTATGGGGGCCGTACTGGAAGTGCTCAACGAGGGCGTTGTCATCTCTGACGATCGTCCTCGCATTGTCTTTGCAAACTCCCGTTTTGTTGAAATGATTGGCATTCCTTCGGACGAATTGATCGGTTTTGACCCTTCTAACTTCTATTCTTCGCAGGAATGGGAATTTGTCGCCATGCAGATTGGTATTGCCTTCCGAGATGGACACAACCGGTACGAGTTTTTTCTGCCTAGAAAGGGCGGAGGGCGTATACCTGTCATCATCAGTTACAGGGCAATCGAAAAGTCAGGTCAGCGGTTTAGGGTGGTTACCTTCACTGACATCTCCAAGCAAGTGCAAGCCGAGGAAAGACTTCGCCGCGCCAACACCGCGCTTCATAAACGCCAGATGGAAATCGAGGAAGACCTGCGGCTCGCCGCGCGGGTCCAGAACAGCCTAGCTCCGCGATCGCTGGTGGGAGCCAGCATAAGTGTCGACGTCTTCTATCATCCGGTGCACTCGATCGGAGGCGACCTTGCTTTGGTCGAATCAGTGAATAATGAGCACCTTAATTTACTGGTGGCCGATATTTCGGGTCACGGTATCGGCTCCGCTCTCGTTGCCAACCGTATTTACACCCAGACCATGGTGCACCTGCGCAGTGGCATGCCTCTTACCGAGATGTTCGCTGAGCTGAACCGCTTCCTCATTGAAGACATCCGTGGCTCCGGAATGTTCGTCACGGCAGCTGCTGTACGCATCGATCCCGATCGACGCAGTATGGTCTTTTCCGGAGCCGGCCATCCGCCGGCAATACTCGCGCGTCCTGGGCAGGATCCATTGCTGCTCGAGTCTCAAAGTATGATTCTCGGTGCGCTGCCGAAGGCTGTGAAGTCGGCAGGCAACGCGGAGGTCGAACTCCAGCCGGACGATCGCATTCTCCTTTACACCGACGGGATCACGGAAGTTTTCAATGGCCAAGGGGAAATGCTCGACATCTCTGGCATCCAGGAAATCGTCCGCAAATTGTCATGCCTGCCTGCCGAAAAAATGAAACAAGGCATCCTCAACGAGGTGGCGGCATGGCGGGACGGCGCGCCGACCGATGATGCATGCCTATTGCTGGTGCATGTTCGCTGAGAAAGACATGAGGATATGGAAAGCTAAGAATTTCTTGGGGGCCGCCTCAGATTGAACAAAGGAGTAGATCCGATGAGAAGTACGGATTTAGAACACGTCCACGCTGAACACGCGATGCATGTGTCACACGGAATGCCTCCGAAGACTGCGGCCGCACATATGGGTCACGACCGGCATGCCGGACACTCGGTGGCCATGTTCCGGGACAAATTCTGGCTGACTCTGATCCTCACACTGCCCGTCGTCGTGTGGTCTGGGGAGGTTCAAAAGTGGCTGGGTTACACCGCTCCCACTTTTCCTGCCTCCCAATATATCCCTGCCTTACTTGGCACGACTGTTTTCCTGTATGGCGGAAGCGTGTTCATTCGCGGCGCCTGGGGAGAACTCGCTGACCGCCGACCGGGGATGATGACGCTGATCAGTCTCGGCATCGTGGTTGCCTTTGTCGCTTCGCTTGCTGCGACATTCGGATTTTTCCAGATCGATGTTTGGTGGGAGGTTGCGACGCTCATCACTATCATGCTCCTTGGCCACTGGCTGGAGATGAAAGCGGTTGCACAAGCAAGAGGCGCTCTCGACGCGCTTGCCGCATTGCTGCCCGACGCGGCAGACCGCATAACGGAATCCGGCGTCGAAAAAGTTCTTCTGGCGCAACTGCGAATAGGCGATGTCGTACTAATTCGGCCTGGAGGTCGAGTGCCTGCGGATGGGAAGGTCATTCAGGGTACCGCCGATGTTGATGAGTCGATGATTACGGGCGAGTCGCGGGGAATTTCGAAAGGGCCCGGTACGACCGTTATCGCTGGCACGGTTGCCGCTGGAGGAAGTCTGCGCGTCCGAGTAAGTGCCGTTGGAGAACAGACGTCCCTATCAGGAATCACGCGACTAGTCGCTACCGCTCAGGCTTCCGGCTCGCGCGCGCAGGCTCTTGCCGACCGTGCCGCCGCTCTCTTGATCTATGTTGCAGTGGCTTCAGGTGTGCTGACGTTCGGATATTGGTGGTTGGCTGGTGATGCCACACATGCACTCACCAGAACCGCCACTGTGCTCATCATTGCGTGTCCACACGCGCTCGGTTTGGCGATTCCCCTGGTGATTGCAATTTCAACTTCTCTGGGCGCGAGAAATGGTTTACTCGTGAAAGACCGGCTCGCGCTCGAACGGTCGCGCGATCTGGACATGGTCGTTTTCGATAAGACTGGAACGCTTACGCGTGGTGCTCCAGCATTATCCGGTGTGGTGGTTGCGACAGGTGTCGGCGAGGACGATTTGTTTTCGCGAGCCGCTGCGGTCGAGGCTGATTCGGAGCATCCGCTCGCCAAAGTGATTGTTGCCGAGGCCAAGAAGCGGGGCCTGCCATCATTGCCAGCGAGTCATTTCGAGGCTCTACCAGGCCGCGGCGCACAAGCGCTGGTGGAAGGCGAAAACGTCGCGGTCGGTGGCCCACATCTATTGAGCGAGAGGAATATTGCCGCATCACCGGAACTCGCCAAAGCAGCGGAAGCTTGGGCTGCCGACGGCAAGACCGTTCTCTTCGTCGTTTCAAAAAATGGCGCACTCGGGGCGTTTGCGGTGGAAGATGAAATTCGACCGGAGTCAAAAGAAGCGGTCCAAGAACTCCATCGACTCGGGATGCGCGTCGCGATGATTACAGGCGATTCGAAAACCGTAGCGGACTCCGTCGCACGGCGCATTGGTATCGATGACGTAGCCGCCGAAGTGCTTCCCGCCGACAAAGCCTCCGCCATCCAGCGATTTCAAGCAGGGGGGAAGCATGTCGCGATGGTGGGTGACGGAGTTAACGACGCGCCGGCACTCGTCACTGCGAATGTCGGAATTGCGATCGGCGCAGGAACCGATGTTGCCGTGGAGTCTGCTGGAATCGTCCTCGTGCGAAGCGATCCGCGCGACGTTGTGGGAGCGATCGAATTGTCACGCGCTGCGTACAGGAAAATGGTTCAAAATCTGGTTTGGGCGACGGCCTATAACCTGATTGCCATTCCGGTCGCCGCAGGACTCTTCGTCCGCTGGCGGATAGATCTTCCCATGAGCGTCGGCGCGATAGCGATGAGCACGTCAACAATGATCGTCGCCCTGAACGCCCAGTTCCTTCGCCGATTGAGGCTGCGCCGCTCACCATCGACGGTTTCCTAGACCTTTCCAGAAAAACTACAGCGGTTCAAACAACCGTTGCGACACTCCAAGGACCGAACGCGCGATTGAAGCTCGGCGAGCTTCTGACGTAGACGATTAAGAGCTTGCTCCCACAAGCTTTCCGGAAACACTGCAGCTTCCCTGTTTTCAGTTGCAAACAAACACGATCAGGGGACACGGAACCAACGGGCGTTCATGGGTGACCTCCTGGTTGGAATCTAGGCGCTCAAGTTCAGATCCCCGAGCCAATGCGGCGTCCAAGAGGGGCTGCAACGGTCTACGCCTGCTCACGAGGCAGGCGCGTCCCCATCCCGTTGAACCTGTGCTCTCCTTTTGTCAGAAACTTATCTGCTGGAAGTTGTAAAAAATTAGGCACTCTAGCAAGCCCTTAATGCGTTCGGCGCGTGAAAATTGTGGAATCCACGCGGATGACTGAACGTTTCTCGCACAACGTGGTTTAGGATCATGACCTTGCTTCTCTGGCCAGTGCAGGCGAAATTCGGCGGGTCCAGTCCACCAAATTCTTTAGCAGTTCCCGGATCAACTGTTTAGTCGGCTCATGAATCAGATTGCCGTTCTCATCGAATCGGTGTGCAGCATTCGCGATAACGACCTCAGGCTGATTCAGAGTAAACAAGTTGAGGGCTACAAGAATCTGCCGCAGATGGTATTGGGCTCGAGCGGTTCCGATTGCGCCGAGAGAAGCACCCATGATCGCCGCTGCTTTTCCAGACCAGGCGCTGTCCCCATAGGGCCGACAGGCCCAATCGAGCGCGTTCTTCAAGACTCCAGGGATGGAGTAGTGGTATTCGGGCGTTACGATCAGAAGAGCATCGGCGCGGCGAATGCGCTTTTTCAGTTCCACCACTGATGATGGCGGGCGCTTCTCGTCATCCTCATTGAACATCGGAATATCATCAAGCTGAAAGAGGTCGATCTCACTATTCTCCGGGACAAGTAATTTGGCCGCGCGGAGCGCACCCTGATTGTAGGAGCCGCAACGGAGACTTCCCGCGATGCCGAGAATACGGACGTGGCTGCTCATTTGTGGTCTCTCCGATTTACTTGCCTTCGGACTTTGACTTAATATCTCGCGCAATTTCCTCCGCCCGTGGAACACCCGGCCTTTTACTGCCGCGACAGAGAGGCCCATGACTAGAGCAGTCTCTCTTGTAGATAGCTCACCAAGTTCTCGCAGCTCGATTGCTTTCCGTACCCCTGGCCTCAACTTATTCAAGGCTGCGGACAGAATTTGCTCCTGTTCCCGATCTAAGCAACTAGCTTCAGGGTTTGGGGCCGAGTCCAGAAAATCCAGTGGCAGCGCACCTTCGGGCTTCGTGCTTGATTCTTTGATCGGCACCTCCTGCAGCCCACGGTTCCTGCGCAACAACATCAGTGCCTCGTTGATCGCGATCCGTGTTAACCAGGTGTGGAATAAAGATTTGCCCTCAAACCTCTTCAAGTGAATGAACGCTTTGTGGAAGCTCTGCTGCACGACATCCTCGGCGTCTTCCCGATTGCGGGTTATGCGATGAGCCATTGAAAAAATCTTTCGCTCGTGCCGTTTGACCAGCAGCTCAAATGCGCGAGCGTCCCTGGCTTTCGCGGCAGCAACCAGCGACGCATCTTCCTCCGCAACCAGACGATTGGCAGAAGAGCTCGTCGTTCTTGCTCCGCTAATCGCATCTATGCTCATCGGGACATCAGGACCGGCAGACCCGCCTCCCGCAGGACCGTCCGCGTGACGCTACCGAACATCCACTCCCTTAGCTGGGAGTGGCCATAGGCACCCATAACAAGTAGATCGGCACCGAAAGTGGCAGCTTGCGAGAGAAGAAGGTGACCCACCTCTTTTTTTTCTTTGGTCGATGACAAGCGCCTTGTCTCCGCCTTCACACCGCGACGCGCCAAGTGCCGTGCGACCTCTGCCCCCGGATCCTCGCCGTGACCAGCCGCACGGTCATGGTCGATCACTAAGACCTCGACCGCCTCGGCCTTCATAAGTGCCGGCATGGCGTCGGCCACGGCCCGGATGGACTCGCGTCTGGCATTCCATCCTACGAGAATGCGGCGGATCCGGGATACCGTGCTGACTGACGGAAACATGATGATCGGCCGGCCGGAAGTCAGGATAAGGGACTCTGCGAGGCCAGGAAGGCGATCCGTCCGGCCATCAGGTCGCGGTTGAGCGACCACGACCACGTCCGCGTAGTATGCATGCGCGCCCACCTCGCTGCTGAAGTAGGGCAGCGACCTCCACTCCGACTCTTGCCGGAGTCCGTGACGACGCACGATGTCCCTGAACAGAGCTCGGTGGTCTGCGTCGATCCTCTCGAGTTGTGAGCTGTGCGACTCGCTTACGCGTACCATGCCCGTGCCGCGGGCGAAAGTCTCCGCCGGCGTAATCGTGGGCTCCGGCTGCAGGAATACACCGAACAGGCGCGCGCCGTGCTCCTCGGCGAGTTCGCCGGCGAACTCCAGGATGCCTCCCGCCTTGGTATGCCCATCGATGAAGACGACTATTTCTCGGACCGCAGCTTCGCGCTGGTCTGGGCTCAAGACAGGAGCCCCCGGCGGCGGAGACGACGTTGACTGATTGCTGACCATGGCATCCTCCTTTTCGTATTACTACTCACATCAGACATTCGACGTGTTCCTCTCGATGTTCTCCACGATGTGCCTGAGGTAGAGAGCAGGATGACAAACGGTGACTTGTCATTTGGCTGCTGAGAAGTTCGTTGGTCTCAAGAGAGAGTTTTCGATATCGAAGATCAAAGGGCCGTTCTCCTCTGTCGATTTACGGATTGCCAGCCATTCAGGGTCTGACAAAAACGCATCCCACTTTTCTTGGCGCTGTGCAAGCGACTCCCATGCAAGCAGATAAGTGAGGTGTTGTTCCGAGCGACCAACGATCGTCGTCCAGAACCCGACTT
>Ga0210399_10001861_pt1 | contig 16443 bp, 16 predicted proteins | sample IncBWC14MmetaG_FD_150865 | JGI IMG/M metagenome (GOLD analysis project Ga0210399, IMG submission 150865) | Forest soil microbial communities from Barre Woods Harvard Forest LTER site, Petersham, Massachusetts, United States - Inc-BW-C-14-M | ecosystem: Environmental > Terrestrial > Soil >...
TCAACGAAGCTCCGATGATGGAACAAGGACACTTCAAACATCTTCACGAAAACGACACCTACATCCGGCCGGAAGACTTTCCCGTAGTCGATGATCTTCTCGACTGGCTCATCGACAAGCAGCGCCAGGGTTGGAAGATGGTGGATTCGATCCCGCGTTTGCAAAACATGAAAGGCTTCATGCGCGGCGTCGGCGAACACTGGGGATGCCGCGCCGGACAAAACTGGCTGATCATCCGCACTAACGGAACTCTTGCTCCCTGCTTTCCGATGTACAACGCCGCGTACGACTGGGGAAAGGTCGGCGATCAAAAGTTCGACGTCAAGCAACTTGCGGAAATGAAAAAAGGCTGCGAGCCGAATTGTTTTTCGACGCTGGGCTACAACGTCGCGTACTGCTACAGCGCGGCGCGGGTGATGAAGTGGCTGTGGAAACAAGCAATGAATGGCTTCCAGGGTGTTACCGGGAGCTTTGAATAGCTCGCCTGAGAAATCTAAGGAGGGCGTCGAAGGGCAATGTCAGAACCCGAACTTATTTCACAGCATGTGCAAAGGACCGCAGAAATCCCTTTCACGGCATACAAGCGGCAGCAGGCAGCTATGGCTCGCCGCCGCCTGTACCCGCTGAGTGCCTTCTACACCCTATACGCGATACTGGTGTTGGCGATTGCGTTTTCGACGAAGCATCCCTGGACTGCGGTAGCTTTTTTCTCGGCAGGCTGCGCGACGTGGACTCTCGTCGAGTACCTCTTCCACCGCTATGTGTTGCACGGCCGTTTTCCTCCCGGCAAGGGCTTAATTCGAACGTTTCTGCATGAGCGGCTTGACCCGCTCCATTGGGATCACCATGCGCGTCCATTCGATGGAAGTCACATCAGTGGCGGATTGAAAGACATTTTGCCTCTGTTTATTGTCGCAGCTCCCGTCAGCTTTCTGTTTCCCGTTTATACCGCGCCTGTGGTGCTCGCCGGCGCAGTACAAAGCTATGCTTGCGAAGAGTGGCTGCACTACGCGCTGCACTTTTCCAATTCCAGGTTTCCGCTCTTCCGGCGGATGAAAAAATATCATCTGTACCACCACAGCCCGCGAGGGATCGACAGGGGATACGGCATCACCACACGTTTCTGGGACGGCGTGTTCGACACGCGATTCCCGGAATCTGTGCGCCGCTCCCTGAGCAAGAACTGAAATGAAGAACGACGGCTTTGCTCTCATCACTGGTGCTTCCCGCGGTCTGGGAATGGCCTTCGCTCGCGCGCTCGCACAGCGGCATTGCAATCTGGTGCTGGTTGCCCGTTCCGCGGAACCTCTGCACGCGTTTGCCAACGAATTGCGCCGCGCTCAGCCTGTCTCCGTGGTGGCCATTCAAGTTGACCTTTCCACCGTCGGAGCGGGCCAAATCCTGGCGGAACAACTTTCAAGCGGCGGTATCCCGATCGAGCTGCTCGTTAACAACGCGGGCTTTGGTCTCCGCGGTGAATTCCGCGCCCATTCCCTGCCCCGGCAATTGGAGATGCTTCGGCTCAACAACCAGGCCATCGTCGAGCTTACTTACAGCCTTCTGCCGGGAATGCTGGAGCGAGGGCAAAAAGGGATCATAAATATCTCCTCCACAGCGGGCTTTCAACCGATACCTTTCGCCAGCGCTTATTCCGCGACGAAGGCGTTCCTGACTACGTTTTCATTGGCCCTTGAGCAGGAACTGCGCGGCGCTGGGGTAAGCGTTGTGACTCTTTGCCCGGGAAGGCTCGACAAGAAGCAAAACGGAGACTCAGGGCAGCCAGTCAAAGAAAAATGGGCAAGCATTTGTCAGAGCCCCGAGCAAGTCGTCGAAGAAGCACTGCGAGTGCTTGCCAACGGAGGTGGGCTCAGCATTCCCGGCGCTCTCAACAAGTTCAGCGTTTTCGCGCAGCGCTTGATACCCCGAAAAATTGTGCCGAGATTGGTCGCGAAGTTATCGAAGGCGTGAGAGACCTGAGCGCACAGCTGGCTTGGACGTGCCCAGCCAAAGGGCCCCGCCGTAGACGATGTATGGTGCAAGAACGCTTAAAGAATGTCGGTATCACGTCTCCTCCTCCTTATTCAGGACTGCTGAGGAGAGTCTATGCGTATCCCAATAAACTCCGGTGCCTCACGGAGTGACTTGGGACGACAAGATCCGAATCGCCTGAACCGTCGTACTGAAACTGAAAACGAGCGAATTCAAAATTCTCACTCGCAGCTACACCCCAGGGTTCTCCACCTTCGTCTTGCGAGGAGCTGACGAATATCGCCTTATCGCTGCGGCAACGTGTCGGCCTCAGCCCGCACCATCGGTTTCGCCTGGTTCGCGTAGGCCTGAGCAATTTCTGCGACCCTGAGAATGCATCCCGCTCAGTCGGCACTTTTTGCATAACAACAAACCGCGTAGGTCAGTTTCCGGTGGGCATGCTTATCGGGGGTTGATGTCTGGGCTGCCCGAAGCGCTTCTGTGTTGACTATCCGGCCCCCCGCGAGACAAGTCGGTTGTTTGACTAACCATCGTGTGGTGTCTCTTGGCGATGAAGTCCGGCGATTTGAGCCTCTTGGGTAGAATCAGCACAGCGGGAACTGCCATCACGAAAAGCAAAACGTACAGATTCGCGCGTAGAACGGATCCGAAGAAGGCTGTGCCCTCGGGGCGTGAACTCAGCCGCCAAATGGCCCATTCTTCCCAGACAGTGGTCAGCGTCATGCTTGCGAGCAGAGCTAGAAAGATTGCCGCGAGTTTGATCAGCCAGTACAGCGCGTGTTGATGCGTCTCAAGTGCCCCTCGGCCTGCCATGAACAGAATGCAGCTTGCCACCATCGCTCCAGTCATGGCCCCAGCGAGAGCCGCAGGCGATCTTCGGGCCAACCAAGGTAACGGAGCCGCTTTGACGAGCCTCCGTGTTGGTAGCCAGCAAAGAGCGCAGACCAGTGGCGCTCCGATAAGCCAAAAACTGGGGGCACTTGCGATCATCACAGCGACAAGGAGCCCAACAAAACTCGTTAACACGTTGCCGAGGAACATTCGCCAAGCGGCGCGCAGACGCGGGAGCCGTCGCTCGAAGACGGCGAACAGCACCGATTTCAAGACGACAGCCATTGCCAGCACAAGAATTGAGCCGGACAGCGCGAGTGCTGGCACCATGACCTGCATAAACGGAACAACAGGCTCGCATGCCAACGCCGGGTTCGCGGCGAAAACTGAAACTCCTACCAGCAGAAGTATCGAGAGTCTCGGTCTCAGCACAGGCACTCCTAGCCCTCAAAGGTCTCCAAGTGATACTTGGTTGTTTCGCCGTTGTTCAAGTTCGTAGACATCAGTTAGGTCGAGAACCCGATTTGTAGACAAATCAGAACTTGTAAGTCCAATAGAAGAACCCGCGCCCCTTCGACCAGTCGAGCGCAAAGAGATAGATACCCATATTCACAGAGTTCGCAGGTCTTTCTAGCACGTAAAGCTGAAATCCCGCCTTGTTTATGTTCCCCACCTCAAGATTGCCTCGTAGCACTTCTGGCCACCAGGACACACCGGGATTTGGCACTCGCGTCACAGAGGGCGGTAGCACACCGATCGTCTTGAGCTTCTTTCTTAGGATTTCTGCGTCAACTGCTGGAAAGTCGAAGGCGCACCATTCTTTCGATGGCGAGAGTTCGCCGACTACGCGGATGTTCCGCGAACTGTTAGGGATTATGTCATCCGGTACCCAGCCCCGTGTAATTGCGCCCGCTTTGTCTGCGTCCGAAACTGTCGGATAGAACGATTCCTGACGGTCGCCACAGCCCACGACGAAAATAGAACTCATGCCAATACAAACTGCGAGCACTTGCAAAATCGTGGTTCGTAAGCCCATGGTGAAAGAATACGCCGGTTGCCACGCTGTCAGGCTTCAATGACAGACCCTTGATTAACAAAGCCGTATTAGGGCGAGGGTGTCCGAAATACCTTCAACAAGAGGCGGGACTAACTAAATGAAAATCGTGGGACTGCATTTCTGCTGCGGTGATGGAGATCGGTAGCACTCGAGAAGCCTTGATCGAGATGGTATGATCCTGATTCTGCAGGACGCCTTCAACCCGAAGGAATTTCTCGCAGTTGATCACGGCCCGAGCGCTCGTTGTTTTACAATGTACTTTTCAGCGGGATTTCTTGGACTTGGGAGGCCGACCGCCTTTGCGTTTCTTCCGTCGAGCTTGCAACTGCCTGAAGTATTCAGGTCCTCGCTTGGCGATCTCCCTCCCACCCTTGCGTCCAAGTTTGACGGCGGCGGGATCTTTTTTCTGCGGCAAAATTCAGAGGGTCTACCTTAAATTCTCCAAACGGATTATGCCCGAGCAGCATTCGGGATAAACACAGGGTCCTCTTCATTGCTTCGTTTCACCGGCATCGAGAAAATTCCGAATCAATGCTACGGTTTCGGTCGGGCGCTCCTCCATCAGCCAATGCCCCGAACCGACAACCACGGCCTCCTGAACGTTCGTCGCCACGTGGCGCATGATCACGGCTTGCAATGCGCCGAAGGACTTCTCGCCGCCCACAGCGAGCACCGGCATCGGGAGCTTCGTCCGTTCGAAGATTTTGTTGTCCTTCGCATCTTGGGAAAAGGTGGTGAACTGCAAATAGCCAGCCCTCATTCCTCCCGGCAGAGCATAGGTCGCCGCGAAAAAGTTTCGGGTGGCTTCGTCGGGCTTGCTGGGATCTCCTGTGAAGTCATCCCATATGCGGTCAAAATAGATTCGCTCACGGCCCGCGACCAACCTTTCCGCGATTCGCTCACGGCCCGCGACGTTAGGTCCAAAAGGAAAGTTAAAAGACCAAACACCGGGATTGAGAAGTAACTTCATCTTGCCACACATATAACTACTGCACTCCTTTCCAATCTCGTTCCACGGTTCGATTCCGGGAATGGGAGCATCCATGACGACTAAGCGTTTCACTTTGTCGGGATACATCGCGGCGTACGCATAAGCCACCATGTTCCCGATATCGTGGGCAACTACGAACGTGCGGTCATACCCCAGCCCCGTGACAACCGCCCGGATGTCCTTGGCCTGGGTTTTCTTGTCATATCCACTCTCTGGCTTCGACGAACGACCGATGCCCCGAAGGTCAGGAACGACCACACTGTGGTCTTTCATCAAATCCGCCGCTAGCGGCGCCCAGGAATCGCTATTCTCGGCATATCCATGCAGCAGAACAACGACCGGCCCGCGCCCACCCGAACGCACGAAGATGTCCGCGCCTTCTGGGCTGTGAATCGTAGTTGCGCGGAAGCTAGATGGCAGTGAAGGGTGATTTTGGCCGATGCCCACTGACGCCGCGAGTAGCGTCATACCAAGAAAGACAATACTTCGCATGAGGACGCCTCCTGGCTTGAAGCGGATTGTTTCATAGAACGCCAGACGTATCCAGGCTCCGCCGATTTTGCTTAGTCCGACGCGGCTTCGCCAACGTGCTCTTTCACCACGCTTCGAGGGTCTTTGTCCTCGCGCAATCCTACAAACTTCGCATGCCGCAACCTCTAGTAGGACGGACTATGCCGAATGACAATCCGGGCACACTCGTGCAGACCGTTGGCAGGAGCGGTCGACGATCTTGCTCGCCGAACGCATGCGGCATAGTCCGACATTCGACATTGGTTGTTATGCCGAGTTCGGCATAACAACCAGATCCTTTCTTCGCTACGCTTGGCCTGTTTGTTTTCTACTCTCCGGCCTTTTCCTGCTGGTCTTCAGCGACACGGAGCTCTGGCCGCTGCTAATGATCGTATTGGGCGTACTTCTCGTGCTCTACCACGAGTAGCCCCGCAGTGTTCGCCTTTGTTGTTGGCTGGTGTGGCACCGAATGCGGTGTCAATCGTCTGGCCATAGCGCCGGGAGCTTGACACCACCGCAGAAATTGCCACTCCTTCTTCTCGTCTTTGTCTGCATCCCCTTTCTTCTGAGCCTCTTGGGGCGTTCTACCGTAGATCGCTTGGCTAGCCACGTGCAACACCAACTTAGGAAGTTTACTTCTGTGGGCGAGTCACAACAGCTCGATGAACTATGGGACTGGTAGTCAACATTTGAGGAGGAACCACTTTGAAGAGAATCACGATACCCACGCTCGTACTTACTGGCGTGTCCATGCTCGGAAGTGCCGGCGTTTCCGCTCAAGATGCACCCACACACTCAGCAACCGCGGCCCCCGGCAGTGCCGAAGCGTTTACGAACCAGCAATTCGCGCTGTTGCTCAAAGACATCCGTTCCATCAAAAAACAAGTCATCGCTGCAAATCTGACACTCACAGATAGCGAAGCGACCAAGTTCTGGCCGGTCTATGAGCAGTATTCGGCAGATTTTGCAAAGATCAACGACGCCAGAGCCGCGCTGGTCAAAGAGTATTCCGACGAGTACGGAACGCAAACCGATGAGCAGGCAGACAGCCTCGTTCGCCGGTGGCTAGATGTAGACATCGCCGCAGCGCAACTCCGCCAGAAATATGTGCCGATCTTTCGGAAGGTATTGCCCGCAACAAAAGCGGCGACCTTCTTTCAGCTGGACCGCCGCATCAGCATGATGATCGACGTTCAACTGACTTCGCAACTCCCGCTCATGCAGAGCCAGGACTAGTTCCGTCGGTAGAGATGAGCGTATGACGCGCAAACTAAATATCTCAGGTACTCAAGTGTTTCTGGTGATGGTGGCTGGCCTTTGCCTGGCAGGGCCACTGGCATGGATGTTTGTGAGGTACTGGCTGTTTGCACTGTAAGGAGAAGCGAGACCATGATAACCGTAAGAGCGAGCAAAAAAATATTCACTCACGCAGAGGTCGTGAATCTTACCGGAATTTGCGTCGAGCACCTGCACAATTTCGTGAAGCGCCATCGCTTGGGCTTCATCGCGCGCGCGGCCCAAACGGCTGAAGCTCAAGGCGACCAGCTGTTCTTCACGCCGTGGGACTTGACGGTCCTAGCGACATTGTTCCCGCGCTGCACGCACTGATCCCGAGCCAGCCACTTTCAACCAATCCCAGCAAACCTGACCGGAGATCAGGACGCGGGGGGCCTGGCTGGCACGCCGGGGCGGGCAGCGAGAAATGTCGTGCTACCAGTAATTTCCGGAAGTGCGACCGCTGGGACGGAGGTTCAAGTCCCCTCCCGAGCTGTTGCGTTCGAGCTCCAAGCTACTGGTCGCGAAGCCTGATTGATACTTAAGCCTTTGTAAATTGCACATCCAGGGTGATAGTCACTTCGTCGCCGACAAGAATGCCGCCGGCTTCAAGCGCCGCGTTCCACACCAGACCGAAGTCTTTGCGGTTGACCTTCGTGGTCGCGGAGATCCCAATCCGGGTATTCCCCCAAGGATCTTTCGTCGGGCCGGTCGGTCCTTCGACGATAAAGACCACCTTGCGGCTGACGCCGCGAATGGTGAGTTCGCCCTCCACGGAGAGCTCCCCTGCTGCGACCTGGTTAATACTGGTGGACTGGAATGTCAGCGCGGGAAACTTTTCCACGTGGAAGAAATCCTCGCTCTTGAGATGCGCATCACGTTGACCGTCGCGTGTTTCGATCGAGGCTGCGTCGATGGTGGCCTCGACATGCGAGTTTGCGTGACCCGATTCATCAATCGTCAAGCTCCCGGCGATTTTGGAAAAATGGCCTTTCACGCTGGAGATCATCATGTGCTTGACCTTGAACTCGGCGATGGAGTGAACCGGATCAATGCTCCAGGTGGTTGTGGAAGTGGCCGACAGCTTAGCCGAAGTGCTCATATTTTTATCCTTCCTCTCTTTCGATTATTGCCTGCTGCTACAGGATTAGATGCGTTATAACAATAGTCGTTACAACATATATATAAAAAGATCGACTCGCTTTATGGCCGGGTAGGCGGCCGGCACGGCCAACGAGTAGGGTTGGATGCTCCGGCAGAACTTTGCCGCCAAGTGCTGAATCATCAGGGAAAACAGCACCAGGGCCAATGCCAGCGCAATTCTTGGATAGAAACCGCCCGCACGAAACAGTTCGACAATAAGGATCGAACTGGCGGGTACTAGAAGCGTCAGCGACACCAAATCAGGACGATGGCCTCTACCTAAATCCAGCCGCGAGAGGTCATCAACAGATTCTTTTTACTCGCGCCCATTTACTACCCCTGACATGAATTCGAGACTGGTCATGGAGCCGTTAATCCGGGAGCTCGGCCGATAGTGCGCTCGAGCTCGGCCCAGGCCAGCAGATATCCGAGCCTGGCCTCGAGCAATTCTGCTTTGGCCTCGTAGTTTGCTGCGGTGGCGTGTCTTACGTCCGAGATTAGGACAACACCTTGGACCGCTTGATTGGTCGCCAGACGTTCGCTCTCCTGGCGTAGCTGCGCGACCTGCGTGGCAACATCGACCATGCTCCGAGTTCGCGCAAGCTTGTTGTAGCTGCGCTCAACCGCTACGGCGACTTCTTCTTTCAGGCGCTCCAGGTTTTGCTCGGCCTCGGCAAGCTGCGACCCTCGCTCGCGCACGGCAGCCCGGCGCTTGCCGAAGTCCCACAGCGTGTAGTTCAGGTTTACTCCGACGGTCCCAAAGTTGGTTACGAAGAACGGCACACCGTCTTGGTAGCTGTGGCGGGCAAATGCGGTGATATCTGGAATGTACGCCGTTTTTGCTGCAGCTATGCCGGCGCGTGCTTTCTCGACTGCTTCCTCAGCAGCGCGGACCTCGGGATTCTCCTCCCAGGCCTCTTTCACGTACTCGGCTTTCGGCAGCGTCTCAAAATTTGTATCGACCTCGGACTCGAGATCCAATTTTGTGTCCAGGGGGAGGCCAAGCAGATCGTTCAACTCGACCAAGTAGTCTTGGATCTTGAGATCGGCGGTGAGGACCGACTGCTGGCCCTGGAGGAGTTCTGCTCGGCTTTCTAGGGCTGCGACGTGGAGGGCACTGCCGTTGCGAACGTTGTTTTCGTTCTCACTGAGAAGTTCGGCAGAGAAGGAGGTTTGCTGCTCTGCCGCTTTCTTCTGAAGCTGCGCAACCAGAATGCCATAGTAGAGTTCGTGCACTTGCAGCGCGATTTCATTCTCCGCATTCTTCAAGTCATCCCGCGAACTGGCGACCTCCGCAGCCGCGATGCGATTTTCTTGGCGGATACGCAACAACTGCGTCAGGGGCTGGGCGATCATCGTACCGCTAGAAATGAGCGTCTTCTTGCCCTGTAGCAGCGTCGTATTGACGTGGGGAATGGGCACGCCTGCGGCGCTCCCAAAGGCTCCTGGAGGAATCGAGAGATCCTGCAGTTCGCTGATATGCAGAGCGTTGGATTGATTTGTTATGACTGGAAAATAGTCTGAGCGGGCGCCCTCTTTTCTGTGTTCGTTTTCCTGGATTTTGAAGCGCGCGATCTTGAGGGCGCGGTTCTGTTCGATTGCCAGGCGAACCGCTTCCGAAAGCTTCAGGTGTCGAACTTCGTCGGTCAGAGCCGAAGTAGTGCAAAGGAGAAATACTCCGGCGGTTGCCAGTATCCGGAGAAATTGTCGGCGAGTCATGGCATTCTCCTCAAGTCTTGATAGCTGGGTTTTACCGGGCGCATAAACAACATGATCAGCAAAAAGGCTGCCACCACGCCGGCGATAAGCACAAAGCCGTCGGCGACGGCCAGCGTATAAGCCTGTGCGTGCACTTGTTGACCCAACAGTGCGCCTGCGCGCGCTTGCGCTTCGTCCGATCCTGACGAGCTGGGTAACATGCCGAGGCTAACGATGCGTAGGCGCTCGTCCGTGACCCAGTTACCAACCTGGACGTGAAGGCCAAGCATGTTGGAGTGAAACTCCTCCCGAACGGTGAGGAAGCGATTCATGAGGGACACGCCGACTTGGCCGCCAAAGATCCGGAAGGTATGCATAAATCCAGAGAGCGTAGCGGCAGCGGCGGCGCTCTTCAGCGCGCCCTTTTCCAGCCCTACGAGGACGATGCTGCTTACCAGCCCGACGTAGGCGCCAGCGAGGCCCATAGCCAGCACGAGCTCTATCGTTTCGAAACTTGCGCCCGCCCAAGACGCGTCGAGATGCGCGCAGACCAAAGAGCCCAAGGCCACTATGGCGAGACTCACCGCCAGGATGAGCCGCGAGTTGGTGAAAAGAATAGCGGCAGCTACCAGCCACACCACGGCGAATTGGGGCAAGGCAATCCAGGCGAGAGCGTGGCCGGTTTCCACAGCTCGATATCTTTGGATGTTGCCGAGAAAACCGGGAATAAGAACGATGGTGGCCAGATGAACGAACTTGAAAACGAAAATCGATAAGGCCAGGATGACCAGGTTCCTTGAATTCACGAAGGAGAGATCTACCAGCGGATGCGGCTGCAGTATCCTTCTGACGCAAGTGGCTGCGAGTAAAAAAAGTCCAGCAGCAGTCATGGCAATGATCACGGGGGAATGGAACCAATCCAGACGCTCGCCTTGATCGAGAGCTCCGAAAAGCAGGCTGAGGCTCAAGCTGAAATAGGCAAATCCGCGCCAACTTGGAGCGGGCAAGACCGGGTTGCGGCGGGGAATGCCGAAATACACACAAAGCATCATCAGGGGCGTCACCAGGGCGGCGTGCCAGAAAATCCAGCGCCAGGAAAGATGGTCGGCATACCAGCCTTGAAGCGCCGCTGCGATGTTGCTTGTGAAAATAATGTCCGCGGCATAGGCCGCGATGCCAAAAATGATCAGGCGCTTCGGGAGCGACGTAAGAACGAAGGTCATGGTGAGGGAATAAAAAGTTCCGGAGGCCAAGCCGGCCAGCACTTGCAACGCCAACATGGCCCAGAAATTAGCTGAAAGCGGCAGGAGAATGGCAGTGATCGTAAAGACGGAAGCGGCCAAAAGGAGAATGCGGCGGGGACCGAAAATTACGCTCAGGAACACGCAGAAAACGCCGCTAAACATCATGGCCATGTTCAGCGCCGTGGGCAGCCAGGAGGCTTGGTCGAAACTGAATCCGAGGGCGCCGCGCAGATCGGCAAGGCCAAGACTGAGCAGTCGGCTGTTCATCGTCGCAATGCTCGCGCCCAGAAAGACCCCGAGGACTCCGACGTACGGGTTTGTCGAAAGCTGAGCGGGCGCTTTGGGCGACGCTGCGGGTATGGCGAGTTGGGCAGTTGCAGTACTCAAGTGATTTGCTCCGGAATCATTCCGAAACCGCGGTCGTGCGGACCCTGGCAATTACCGACAGGCCGGGCCGCAAACGTTGAGCCATGGGCTGTCCCGGATCGAACACAATCTTGACGGGGACGCGCTGCACGATTTTTGTGAAATTGCCGGTGGCGTTGTCGGGTGGCAGTAAGGCAAATTGCGAACCGCTGGCCGGTGCAACTTGAACCAGCTTTCCTTTCAGACGCACGCCAGGAAAGGCATCCACTGAAATTTCTGCTGGAGCGCCAGGCTGCATGTGCCGCACCTGGGTCTCACGATAGTTTGCTTGCACCCACGCGTCGGTCTGAACGAGCGACAGCACTTGGGTCCCTGGGCTGACCAGTTGACCCGGGCGTACCTTGCGTTCGCCGACGACTCCATTCTCCGGGGCATAGATACGCGTGTAGTCCAGATTAGTTTTGGCGGCGTCGAGGGATGCCTGCTTTCCATGTAGATCGGCGAGGAGTTGGGCATCGCGCGAATCGAGTACAGCGCGGGCTCGCGTTTCGGCTGTGACGGCGGCTTGGTTGTTGGCCAGGTTTGCTTTTGCTTGTTCGAGATCGGCTTGGCGCGCTAATACCAGGGCTCGGAATCGCTGCTCGTCGGCGACAGCTTGTTCGAGATGCTGCTGGGTGGCGGATTGCGTGGCGATCAGCGCTTCTTGACGAGCACGTTCCGCGAGAGTTCGATCGACGTCGGCCTTGGTGGCCCCGATCGCTGCCTGCGCCGCAGAAATCTGTGCTTTGGCAAGATCGATTCCCGTTTTTGCGCGGTCGATCTTGGCGTCTTGCAGATCCTTCTGGCGCCGATTGTCCTCGATGGCCGCCTTCGCCGCCTCCACCGCCGCTTCGGCCTGTGCTACTTGCGCACGGAAGTCATCGTCCCGCAATTGGACCAGAAGGTCGCCGGCTTTTACAGTCTGATAGTCGTCTACGAGAACCTTCACGACGACACCGGAGACTTTTGTGCTGAGCGGCGTCAGGTCGGCGCGCACGTAGGCATCATCAGTTTCTTGTTCGGCTCGTTCGCTCGCCCAGCTGTTCCAGTTCCCGATGATGGCCACCAGAATGCCTGCCGCCATCAGAAAGATAAGGGTAGGGACGAGATACGGCTTTAGCTTTGCGATTAGCGTTTGTAGCATTTGCGGCTCCTTCAAAGCTGGCTTGTCCATTGAGGTCATAGCGGCTCCTTACGAGGAGGTTGTATCTGGAGCACGCCCCGTGCCGGCCCGCGACGGTCCCAGCGCTTGCAGGCGATTCGCAAGCCATCCTTGCTCGTGAACCAAAATTCATGAAGGTTCGAAATTCTCATGCTACGTTCCTAACTACTGCTTTGTATTGGGGTCGCAGCAGAGCAGAGTTTTGCACCCCAGGGCCCACCCAATCAATTTTGAAGTTCCTTCGGAAGGTCTTTACTTTCAACGAGTTGTTGACACAGCACGAATCCCCTCAATGACCTGTCAAAAGCGAGGAAGTCATACCGTTGACGCGGGTGTCAAACCCTACTGTAGCGATTCGATTTGTCATGCAAATGCGCGGCATGAATCTACTTGCCGCTTTGTCACGCCTCTACTCCTTAGCCGGAGTTCGTCATGGAACGGTCGGGAAACTGCCTAACCCTCTCAAAATCAGTTCAGGCGATCGCCGAGTCTGCACTACGCATTTTGAAAGGGATTTCAGCCGTTCCGGCAGGCTGAGACCGAGTTGGTGAAGCATTGATTTCGTGCCTGGGCCGATCCGTTCAACCCACAAATAGCAGAGCGTTCTCTGGCGTGCACCGTTGGCCGTTCGCACCGTCTCCACCAAAGACCAGTAGGTGTGATCCTTGCCATCCTTGCTACGCTGATGCGGCTGCAAAGACATGCTGGCCGAGTTTGTCATCCGCCCTAGATGGCTTCAAGAGGGTGGGTCTGCACTACATCGCTTTTCTCAACACCCCGATTGTAAAGACAAGACTTCCGCCGTTCTCGACATCAAACATCGCAGAATTCGCCCGCTCCGTGACGAACTTCGGTTAGCAGAATCAGCCAACCGGTGCGCCGCTGGGCCATGTAAAGAGTGAACCGATGCTCGAGGCCCGCACTGACAGAAATGTCAAACTTTCGGCTTCATCATATTTCGAGGAAGCACGGACCCTTTCTAGGTCCGCGCTTCTAAAGAACATCGGGGACACCGCCCGCGGCACGCCGCTTGCACCTGGACGTGTCCGTGCAAACGGGCGCAAGTAAGGTCGAATCCAGAGTTATAACGGAATCTACCTTCATGCCTTCAACCATGAACGCCGTCCGAATTTATGGCCGAGGTGGGCCGGAATTCCTGAAATATGAGGATGCACCCATCCCGCAGCTCGTCCCCGGCGACGATCTCCTGGGCGTCCACGCCACAGGCATCGCTCCAGCGGAACTGGGGTGGGACGAGACTACAAGAACATGGATGGCTCGGATCGCCTTCTGAGCACCCCCGGTCACGAAGTTTCCGGAGCAGTGCAAGCGGCCCATAATTTCTTTCACGAAGCGATTCGAATTAGTTTACGGGAAACCCGTTTCGGATCACTTTTCCACCCTTCATCACAAACCTGACATTCCGCAATACGGTCACATCTCCCAACGGGTCCCCTTCCACCGCAATGAGGTCTGCATATTTCCCGGTCGCAACCGATCCAACTCGATCCGGCCAGGCCAGAAGCTCCGCTGCATTGGTTGTCGCGGCGCGGATCGCTTCGATGGCCGTCAGGCCCCGCTTCGTCATCGCCACCAGTTCGTCGGCATTTCTCCCATGCAGTTCGGCCCGGGCCGCGTCGGAGCCGTTTGCAATTTTCAACCCAAGCGCCTTTGCTTGCTGTACCTCCTGCTGCAGGCCTTCCAGAAATCTCTTCGCCTCTGGATCATCCTTGGCCATCGGGTCCTTGGCAAACTCCGCGTCCACCACTGACAGCGTGGGAACCAGATAGACTCCCTTCGCTTTCATCAATTCCAGGCCTTGGCGGTCCGCCTGGTGTCCGTGCTCGATCGAGTCCACTCCCGCTGTCACCGCGTTTCGAATGCCCTCCGGTGTCGTGGCGTGCGCCGCCACCTTGCGCCCTGCTTTATGCGCCTCTTCCACAGCCACGCGCATCTCTTCGACGGTCAGCGTGGGGTTGCGCCAGTCCGCATATAACTTGATCAGGTCCGCCTCGTACCCGATTTGCTCGCGCACGGCGCGCCGCACGTCCTCCACCCCGCTGACCATCTGGGCCCCAGTTGGAAATGCTCGCAAATCAGGTGAAACCCCGAACGGGTTGTATTGACCCACCGCCGCAATCCCCCGTGTCGCCACCTGCATCCTGGGTCCTTCCACTAGCCCTTGATTAATTGCGTCTCGCAGTGCCACGTCCGCATACCAGGAGCCTTCATTCTCCACGTCGCGCACCGTCGTAAATCCCGCCTCCAGCGTGACGCGTGCGTCCGCCGCTCCCTCCAACGCTCGAAACGCCTCCGACTTGGTGACCAGGTTTAGGACATAACTGTTTGGGCCTTCCGGCTCGCGCAGCATCAGGTGCGTGTGACAGTCAATCAGTCCCGGCAAAACCGTTGCACTTCCCAGGTCGATGACCTGGGCATTCCTTGGCGTAAGCTTCATGACTTCCGTGGCCCTCCCAGCCTCCTGGATCCGTTCTCCCTCGATCAATATCCCCGCCCCCTCAATGTACTTGCCCGCCGGGACATCGAGCAGCCGCCCCGCCTTTAAGAGGATGGCCGTCGGCTGTTTCACATCCGTTTCAGATTGCGCCCAAGCGAAAAAATTCCATAGACCGAACAAGGGTGACAGGAGCAAGAATGCCAGGCCTCTGTGCCGCTTCATGACCACCTGGGTACCACAGTCCAGCTCAGCTTGACAAGCGAATGGCAGCATTCACATGCGACTCGCCATTGTTGCTCATCATGATTCCTGTCTAGCGCCCGATTGACGACTCAGCACTAAGCGCCGTTCATGACGTAAAACGGTGGCTCGCATAGCGCGCATTCAGGGCGTATGGTCGGTTATAACCGGAGTGAGACCTGTAAAGCCCGGCCACTCAACAGTGATCTGATGCGGGCTTTTAGAGAAACAAACGGTGCACCGCTTCACCGCTCTCCCCGCCTGGCTGGCCGAAGATATGACCGTTAGAACGTAGCCGCCCGGCGGCGGACGCTACGCGTGAGGCGCCCGGAGCAGTAATTGCCTCCCAAAGTCATGCACCGACCGCAAATCCTCCCGCATCGAAGTGCGTTAGGAGGAATTGTTATGAAAGCTGCAGTCGTTCCCGCTGTCAGCAGTTCGTGGCAGATCAAAGACGTTCCGCAACCTCAACCCGGACCTAATCAGGTACTGGTGAAAATGCATGCGAGCGGCATCTGCTACACCGACGTACATCTGACGCTCGGACACTTTCCCGGACCATTTCCCCGAATCTTAGGCCACGAGCCAGTGGGCGAGATCGTTGTCGTGGCTCCCGACGTCACGACGCGGAAGGTGGGCGACCGCGTGGGTAGCGCCTGGATCCAATCCACCTGCGGGCGCTGCGAATGGTGCCAGCGTGGTCGCAGAATGTTCTGTCCGTACATGAAGGGCACAGGAATTGAGGCACAAGGCGGGCACGCAGAGTACATGCTGATGAATGCCGACGCAACTTATCTGATTCCCGACAAGGTGTCCTACGAGCAAGCGGCGCCGATCTTCTGCGCGGGCTACACGGTCTACAGCGGGCTGCGCTGGGCCGATCCCCAGCCCCACGAGCGCGTGGCCGTGCTTGGAATCGGTGGCCTTGGACACCTCGCAGTACAATACGCGAAGGCAGCGGGCTTTGAGACCATCGCCATTTCCCACTCCCCTGACAAAGACAAGTTGATCCGCGAGCTCGGCGCGGATGAAATTGTCCGCGACGGAAAGAACCTTGCGGCCGCGGGCGGCGCTGACATCATACTCAGCACTTCCAATTCGACGAAGTCCATGGTGGACATCATTCAGGGATTACGGCCAGACGGCCGGCTGATCGCTATGGGCGCGGACGCGGAGCCACTTTCCGTCTCGCTGATGGATCTCATCATGAAGCGCATCCGCATCATTGGCAGCCAGCAGAACGGCCCCGAATATCTCTACGAAGCTCTTGATTTCGTGGCGCAAGGGAAAGTCAAAACGATCGTCGAGACTTACCCATTGGCGGAGGCCGCCAAGGCCTACGAACGCGTTGCGGAGGGCCGGGCCCGGTTCCGCGCCGTCCTCACAATGTAAAACGGCGATACCAGCAGTCACCGCCGTTTTCGGGCGGATCAACGGACA
>Ga0210399_10001863_pt1 | contig 16433 bp, 12 predicted proteins | sample IncBWC14MmetaG_FD_150865 | JGI IMG/M metagenome (GOLD analysis project Ga0210399, IMG submission 150865) | Forest soil microbial communities from Barre Woods Harvard Forest LTER site, Petersham, Massachusetts, United States - Inc-BW-C-14-M | ecosystem: Environmental > Terrestrial > Soil >...
CCCGCGGAGCCTCGGTGATTGCGGTGCGTCTATGGCCTTTGGCCATGCTGAATATCGCATGCCAGTAAGTAATCAAACAGGTTACTGAAGAGCTTGTACGGATGCCGGGAAGCCCCTGTTTACGGGCTGTTGTGATCATCCATGTTTTCCACATGGGGGCTCTTTCGCGCTATCCGGATAGCCCATTGGTGCCATTCCCTGCGTTTCCCGCAGAACGTAGAGTGGTTGTCGAGCAGCACTTGGGGGAGGGCTGTTTAACTGGCGTCCCGTGACTCTTTGAGTCAGGGGCGCTTTGTTTTTCGGCCGATTTTTTGTCTGCGTGCTCCGCCGCCCCTTCGCGACTCGCCAGTTTTTACCCGCGAACCAACTGGCTCCTGTATCATCCGGCCATCATGGTGGCTAATGAATCCAAAAGACTGGCTGAGCTTTATGCCGCAATGAATGATGGAGAACTGGAGAACATCGCGAGGAATCCCAACTCGCTCACAGATGCGGCCCAAATCGCCCTCGCCACAGAGTTGCGCCGCAGGGATTTGGCGGCGCACACGCCGGAAATGCCCGAAGGCTACAAGAAAGCGGAGTATCGCGGTTTGGTAACTGTCCGGAAGTTCCGCGATCTGGCGGAAGCGTTTCTGGCCAAAGGGAGTTTGGAATCGGCTGGTATCGAGAGTTTTCTGGCGGATGACAACATGATGCGCATCTTCGTACCAACCTTTACGGATGGTGTGCGGCTGCAGGTGCGGGCAGAGGACGCGAGCTTGGCTGCGGAAGTTCTCGATGAACCGAATCTCGAGGATTTTGACCTCGAGAGCTAGAGAGAGTCGTCGGGAACACCGCTCCTTCTGCGAGTGGCAAGATGGACCAAGACTGACCTCCTTGCCGGCTCTGCGATATTCCTATTCACGACAACAAAGCCCGCTTCTCGTAAAGAGAAGCGGGCCCCTTATCCCAGGCTGCGAAGTCTTTCTAGTCTTCTCCCCGGCTGCCGAACAGATCCGACATGACGCTAACGTTCGCATCACATGCATGGTTCAGGCAGGGCAGTTCAAAGGCCGCTTCCAGCGATTTGAGCAGCGAAAAGTGCGTATAGCGTTTCGCGCTCTTTACACCATGGACACCGTAATTGGTATCCACGATCAGCAGCACCTGATTGATATTGCTGGTCGTGCTGGAAGACAAGCTGTAGTCATTTTCATCCCACAGAACGACGATGGCGTTTCGGCCATCCCGCCAGGCTGGCGAGTTATGAATTGCCTTCACGAGATTTCGCAACGTGAGGTCACCAACGTAAATCAAGCCGGGATTCAATCCCTGCTGCGTTCCATTATCGTTGGGGTCAAAGCCGCAAGCGGCCCCGCCGTTGCCACGCCCGTGCTGGTCGTTACATTGATTGGGCGCAATAAACGAGAACCGCGGCACATGACCGGAAGCGAGATCTTCGAACAGGCCATGTGCGCCCTCGAATCCTACAACATTGGCCAGGCTCAGTCCGGAACCTTTACCACCCTCCTGCACACTTCGAAAGTACACAAAAGGATTGTGCTTGGCGGCATACAGTTTCAGCAGACCGGGCAGAGTGGACGGCACGGGATTGATGTTGGCATTGTCAGTGAAAAAGCCATCACTGTAAGCGATGTTATCGACACCGGTAGGCGGCAGGCTCTCCTGATAGCTTTTCCAGCTATGCCCCTGAGCCGCCAGCTGATCTGCGATAGACTTGCCAGCCGTGTTGGGTGCTGCTGGAATCGAACTCCCGTCGATGTCGACTTCCCATGTTCCCGGGTCGCATGGCGCAGGAGAGTTCGGGCATTCGTTGGTCGTATCGATCGCTGGCGTCTCGGCATCGGTCCCGGTGCCGGCGATTGGGCAAACTGGTCCACTGCTAGTCGGGCCATCCAAGTTCGTCGTGGGTGGAGCTCCGATATTGGGTGTACAGCTCAGGTTGTGAAAGTCAGGTGGGTTGTCACTGCGTACGCCGAAGTTAGATCCGCCGACCACCTCCAGGTAATTCGTCGAACTAGGGTGACCGATCGCGAAGTAATTGACAGCAGAATTAGCAGTCTTTGCCAACTGATTGGCGAAGGGCGCGTTGGGATTGTTCACGATCTGGCTATACCCGTGATTCTCCATCATGATCGCGAACACGTGATCCAGGTGCGGAACGCCCTTGGGGACCGCGCCTTCGGCACCGAACACCGTCCCCGCCATTGCCATCACCAGCAGCGCCAGAATTGCCGATTGATGCTTCATGTCAGTCACATTTCCCTCCAGGAAACAGTCGCCGAGTGGTAGGCCGCTGCTCAATTGGGCGCCCGCTCGACCATTGGCAAGCTAGTCAGGGTTTGTTACCGTTCCATGAATAGAAAATTAAGTTTCAGTGAATATCGATTTGAGACACGGCGAGAGTGCGTGCTGGACAAGGATTTTGAGGGTGTGCGCCAACGCGGTCATGGACGGGTTTCCTGCTGGCGGGAACCGTGCTTTTCCTGCAATATCAGCACAGAAAACCGCTGCAACCGGAGGCCTCATCGTGGGCAAGTTCGCCGCGCAAATGCTTTTATGTGCCTGCATGTCGGTATTCACCGTCGCGCAAAACAGCGAGAGTATTGATCGACTCTCGGTGACGTCCCTCGCGGTTGCGGTCTTTCACGGCGACGCCTCCATCGGTAGCGCCACCGGTTTTGTGCTGCAGAAAAATCACAACTACTACCTGGTGACCAGCCGCCACGTGGTCCTGATGTGTGCCGAAGACACAAACCCCAACAACGTCGGTGGTTGGATATGCGCGGATAGGCTGAAGATCTTGCACAATACGGCGGGCCGTCTAGGCGATTGGTTCTGGGTGGAAGAGGATTTATACGATGACAGCAAGCACAAGCGGTGGCTGGAACACCCCACGCTGGGCGCGTCCGCGGACCTGGTTGCGCTACCGTTGAAGAACACGTCGGGGGTGGAGTTCTATCCACTTGACCTCGCGCTCCGCAATTCCGACATGCAACTCGCGCCCGGCGATCCCGTCAATATCGTAGGCTTTCCTTTGGGAGAGACGCAGGGTGGGGGACTGCCCATCTGGAAGACAGGGACCATCGCGAGCGATCTCGATATCAATTACGGGGGAAAGGCCAAGTTTCTGGTGGATGCCACCGCTCGATTGGGAATGTCCGGATCCCCGGTGTATGCGCGGCGATTTGCGCAGGACAAGTCTGGCGGCGCGAACCCGGTCGGCGTCACGAAATTTCTGGGTGTGTACTCGGAGGAAAATCAGGCGCTTGAACTGGGAGCTGTTTGGAAGGCCGAGGCCGTCTCCGCGCTCTATGACTCGTTGCCCTAGCGAAGTAGAACGCAAAATCTTAAACCACAAAGGCCGCGAAGGGACCGCGAAGAGCGCAAAGAAGAGCCCATGGGTATTCTCGATAGTTTTGGGGAAGTCACGGAGAGAGGAAAAATCTTAAATCGCAGAGTACGCCGAGAACGGCGGCAGAGAACGTAGAGACTCAGGGAAGCGGCTGAGGCTTACGATGTCGAAGCTTGAAGCGCTTATAACGCGCACCAGCGGGACATTAAGATCGACAGGTCTTCCACGCCGCGTAGCCAGCATCTTACAAACCCTTTACCAGAAAATGACATTCGCCTGACACAACCTTGTGCGACGGTGGATACCCTACTTGGCATTCGCGACCATCTCGTCTCGGGGGTGTGTCATGCGCAAAGCGTGTTTCTTGCTGCTTCTCACAGTTGCCACGCTCGGGTGTGGTTACAGTTCCAAAAATGGCACCGTGGCTGCCACTGCTCCCACCATCACACAACTGTCACCCAGCACTATGACCGCCGGGGGCGCTGCTTTCACTCTGACAGTGTCCGGGGCAAACTTTGCCAGCGGTGCGGTCGTCTATTGGAATGGGGGGACTGTGACCACGACTTTTGTTTCGTCATCAAAGCTCACAGGTGCGATTCCGGCTGCGAATATCGCGAACCCCGGAACCGTGCTCGTGCACGTGACGAACCCCGGTGGAACAGGAATCTATATGAGCCAAGCAGGTCAGAGTTCTGCGACTGTAAATTTTACCGTTATGCCGTAGCCGAGCGGGATTACAAAGCTGCCTCGATATCTCGTGCATCACAGCGCGGAACTGCATGTCCGCTTCCGTCTCCGTCGCAAGTCACCACATGTTAATAGGAGTTTACAAAAGGTTGGCACGTCTGAACTTCTCAAGCCTCAGATGTGAAGATAGTATCGGAAGCGACGAGGATGCTCACGGTGCCGCTTATATTTACCGCTGCGATGCTGACGATTATCGGCCTGGTGCTTTTCAACGCTGCGCGCTCTTAAAAGCGCACCTCTTTTTGCACTCGTTTCCTAGCCGCTTGTCCGGTTCAAACCTTGCGTCGTAAACCTGCTTACGACAAAGCGCCCCGGACTTAAAAAGTCACGGGACGCCTGTCCGAGCAGCCCTCCCCCGAGTACTGCTCGCTCTGAGGCTCGCAGCGCCGAGGTGGCCCACTCGAGGAAGGGTTCAGGAATGCTCCCTCGATTCCCCATCGGTACCGCCAGCCACAAAAACGTTAGTCGCTGCGGCGCTCTCGTAAAATGGCACGAGCGTGCCGCAGCGTGGCACAAAATGGGGACGGAAGCTTGTGATAAGGGACGGAAGAAAAGTTCCGTCCGGCGATTACTGGATTGAGCTGGCCGCCTCCGAGAACACGCTGTTCGCGTTGCTGCCAATCATGCGGATGGTACCGACGACGATGACGAGGATGACCGCTAGCATGACTGCGTATTCAGCAATGTCTTGCCCTTGGTCATCCGACCAAAGCTTGGAGAGAAGGGGGAGGGACATATTGTTCACCAACCTGAGTGGGATTTACCGAGGGTTGATTGTCAATGATCCTATCGTGCCAGAACAGATGACGAAAGTCACATGAACTAGTGGGTATCTGGCTGCGTCGCGGCTGTTCCTCTCAGGTCTCAGGTGTCAAAGTTCTCGTTGCTGGAGTGTCCGGAGGAGGGTTCGATTAGTTGGCCGTTTCCAGGCTCTGCGATAATGCTTCCCACTCTGCCATGAGCGACGCCAGTTCTTTCCGCCGCGCCTCGAGTTCCTGATTTTGCCGCTGCGTTTCTTCTGCGCTGACAAATGTCAGCAACGAGGTTTCGCAATGAGCGATTGCAGTTTCGACGCGAGCTATTTCCTCTTCGATTTCATGGACGCGCTCTTCAAGCTGTTTGCGCTTGATCGGATTCAGCCGCTTGCCCTTCGATTCTTCACGGGCAGACAAACGTTCCACGCTCTCATTTCCATTCGCGGAGACTTTCCCCGCCTGCGACCCGTTCCCCGATGACCCGCGTGTGGGCACATCCGCGAGCGTAGGCACGTCCGCCACCCGGCCCTCTTTACGCCAGCGATAGTCTTCGTAGTTTCCGGGATAAACCTCCACGCGACCGTCCCCGATCTCGAACACGCGCGTGGCCAGCTTGTCGATGAAGTAGCGATCGTGCGAAACCAGTACTACCGTCCCCGTATATGCTGCCAGCGCATCGAGCAGGATGTCCTTGGCTCGCATGTCGAGGTGGTTGGTTGGCTCGTCGAGCAGCAGGAAATTGGCGGGATGAAGCAGCAATCTCAGCAGCGCATACCGCCCACGTTCACCGCCTGAGAGCACGCCGATTCGTTTGAATACGTCGTCGGCCTGAAACAAAAAGCATCCCAGCAAACTGCGCAACTCGGTTTGGGTCGAGCGCGGCGAAAGCTCTCCCAAATCATCGAGAATGCGCGCATCCGGATTCAGTTCCTTGTACTGGTCCTGCGCGAAATAGTCCGCTTCCACGTTGTGCCCGCTTTTGTATTCGCCGGCACTCAGGGGCTCAATGGCCGCCAGCAACTTGATAAGCGTTGATTTGCCCGCTCCATTCACCCCCACCAGGGCGATGCGATCTCCACGTTCGATGATGAAATTCACGTTTCGAAAAACTTCGTTCGCTCCGTAACTCTTGGCGACGTTCTTGAACTCAGCCACGATCCGTCCGCTGGGCTTCGGCTGCGGAAAGGAGAAGTGAATGGTCTTCTCTTCCGGCGGAATCTCGATCCGCTCCATCTTCTCCAATTCCTTGATGCGGCTCTGCACCTGCTTGGCCTTGGTCGCCTGATAGCGGAAGCGGTTGATAAATACTTCCAACTGCTCGATGCGTTCGCGCTGATTTCGATACGCCGCTTCCAGTTGCTCTCGCCGCTGGGTCTTCTCGGCAAGGTACTTGTCGTAGTTGCCGCTGTAGAAGAAAATTTGCCGGTTCCAGATTTCGACCGTCTTCTTCACCGTGACATCGAGGAAGTAGCGATCGTGGGAAATCAGCAGGAAGGCATACGGATATTCGTTCAGGTATTCTTCGAGCCAGTTGCGGGCTTCGAGATCGAGATGATTGGTCGGCTCATCCAGCAGCAGCAGGTTGGGCCGTTGGAGCAGGAGCTTTGCTAGCGCCAGGCGCATTTGCCAGCCACCCGAGAACTCATCCGTTAGGCGCGTCCAGTCTTCCTTGCGGAAACCAAGTCCCGTGAGCACGGTTCCGACTTTTGCTTCAACGGCATAGCCATCGCGAGTTTGGAACTCGTGCTCCAGGCGATGGTAACGGTCCGCGACCTGCGCGTATTCGACCGATTCGTGCGGTAGTTCCGACATCTTGCGCGTCAACTGCTCCATCTCTTGTTCCATTTGGCGGAGTTCCTCGAAGACCGCCATGCACTCGGCGAAAACGCTTCTGCCGGATAACGTCAATCCGTCCTGCGGCAGATATCCAGCCGAAGTCCCTTTTGCGATGGTGATGGAGCCGTAGTCCAGGGTCTCGAGCCCGGCCAGGATCTTCATGAGCGTCGACTTGCCGGTTCCGTTGGCGCCGACCAGACCAATGCGGTCCTGCGGAGTGATGAGCCAGTCCGCGTTCTCGAACAGCAGTTTGTGGCCGAAGCGTTTCCCGGCGCCGGAGAGCTGAATCATGACGACATATTCATCGTCTCACGGGAAAGCAGATTGCAGAAGGGAAGTGGCCCCCATCCAAGCTTCGCCTAGGCGGGGATTTTGTGCGGAGCCGGGGGCCAGAAGACACTTACTGCTTCGGTGTCGGCTCCATCGGATCATGCTGCCCATTCTGACCCTGTGCATTCACGTCAGTGATGGGCGTAGCTGTAGAAGGTGGCTTTCGCGCGCGCGCTGCGCGCGCCAGATCTCCCAACGATGGCTGCTGCGGCTTGCTGGCCGGCACGGTCTCGGTGCCATCTTGTTTCGCCATCGGCACGTCCAGGGATAGCGGCTGCCCGGCTACATGAATCTTGCGTTGCCATGCCTGGAATCCGATCATGCGCAGCACGACGACATGATCACCTGACATGACGTGCAGTGTGTAAGGCGTGCTTCCCGCCAGTCGGCCGTCCACTGAGATTTCCGCATTCGGAGGCGTCGAGGTGACCTTGACTTCGGTGGTCGGCCCGCTGGCCGCGCGCAGCCGAGTCAGATCCAAGGGTTGGTTTCCATTGATATAAGCAGTGAGATCGGTTCCCTGGGTAATGCTGGCATCCTGTCCGCTGCTGGAGACTATGGTGCTTTGATCATCGCGGATCAATTTGTTCTTCGACGCGCGGATGGGCACCCGCTGGCCGTCCGCCAGCGTCACCGACTCAAGGTTGATGTCGATCCAGCCCCCGCGTGCGTTGGCGCCGGAGCGCAGATTCGTGACCTGGGCGTTCCCCACGCTGGCTTTCGGAATGACGACCACGTCGCTGACGCGAACATCCTCCGCGACTTCGAGTTCGAGGCTCTCGCCGACCCGCACCCCGGTGAATGCGCTTCCCAATCGCAACTTCACAGCTGTGCCGTCCGCGAGCACGACATTGACAGGAGTGGTGTTGGCGGCAGCGCCCTGCGGCGAAGGAGCTTGCGCTTCGGAACGCAGAGCGAATCCGGCAATCAGGAGTGTCACCAGAATCTTCGTCTTCGTCATGGCATTCTCCGCTGGCCAGGAACTCACTTCGGCTCACATCTATTGTTTCAATAAACTCGCCGAAGCCATAGTTACGGGAGTCATGGCCTGCGGATGAGGGGCAAACCGCGCAGAACGGGCAGTTTGAAGACTTTCAGGAGGGCTGGACAGAGCGTGGGTTGCGCGCTTCGGGATAGCTTGGGAGCACAGCTTTCTCGTGCTGAATACGCTCCAAGGCGCGGTCGATCACGGCTTGCAGTTCGGCTGCGTATTTTAATTCGCGTCCCTTCGCAAGCATTTTGCGCGCTTCAGGGGCATCGAACCAGGTGGGATTCCGCATTGTTTCGCCGGGGGGCTGCAGCCGGGCGATCTCCATCAGGAAGGCCTTCACCACAAACTCCTGTACGCCGGTAGGCTGCCAGAACACGCCCTTGGAATGGAGATAGAGATGAAAGTGATGAGGCTCGATCACGCCGACCGCACCGGCTTCTTCCAAGGCTTCGCGCGCGGCCGCCTGACTGTGCGACAGTCGGGACTCCGTGCATCCCTTGGGGAAGGTCCATTTATTGCCGCCGTTCGTGTTGACCAGCAGGAATTCGACCGAAGGGCCACGTCTCCGATAGCAGACCGCCGCGACCTGCAAAGGCAACGATTTCGCAATGCGCGGAGCACCCATGGGGCTAGTCTCCTATGATTAGTTTACGAGCAAAGTATTTCAGAAGTGTGAATGTGCAACAAAAAGTGTGCAGTAAGGGGTAACCAAGGTTACTCCCCCTCTCCCCCGCAAAGACGATCGCGAACCGCTCGCCAATACATCCACTCGGTCGCTCTCTGCATCTTGTCCCCAGTTATGCTGGGTTGGAAACTACTCAGGCAACGCAACTTACACAGATCGGCATCTTTTGCGAATAAGAGTTGATCGAGGCCGAGTCAAATTAAGGGATTTCGGGTTCACACTTGAGAAAAAATGGAAGGACGGGCGTCTCGCCCGCCTCTCCACGAAAAATGCGGGGTGAGCCTGCAATCGGATGTGTGCGCTTCATGACTCGCGGCTGGGGTGAATCGAAACAGGACCGCGCAAACCATGTATCGCCGAGAGGCCTTTTGCCCGGTCGTTAAACCTACCTTCCGGAGAGAGGACGCACTTGAAAAAAATCACTTTTTTGCTCGTCGCAGGCGCTACATTTTTGACGGCCACAGCTGCCTACGGTCAACAGATAGATTTCGCTTTCGGTCTCGGTACCACCCATTCTGCCTCGGTCTCGCCTAACTCCACCTCGCCTTTTCCGCCCGCATCGCTCACGGGTGGGATTTACCCGTCATTCAGCGGTGATTTTTTGTTCCACAAGCATTTCGGAGTTGGCGGGGAAATCGCCTGGCGAGGCGGGCAGGCGAACTATGACTTCTCGCAACCCTATCGCCCGATTTTTTGGGACTTCGATGGCGTCTACGCGCCGAGACTTGGCCCCCACGTGGCGGCTGAGTTGTCGGCTGGCATCGGAGCGGAAAGCACCCGTTTCTATACCAACTATGTCACCTGCAGTGCTATCAGTTGCACCAACTACGCCACCAGCACACACTTCTTGGGACAGTTTGGCGGAGGGTTGAAACTCTACGCGCGTGGCGGCCTGTTCGTTCGTCCTGAGGTGCACGTGTATGCGGTCAAAAACAACTTCGAATACACGTCGAACATTGTTGTGCGCTACGGGGCCTCGATCGGCTACACCTTTGGCGGCCACTGAAGATTCTTCTTCGTCAGCGGGCCGGCCTCGAGCCGGCCTTTTTTATTGCCTCGCGCAAAACTGATATCCTTCGCGGTGGCAAATCCACTTCCGCTTCGATGGATGGGAGATCAGATGTCCCGTTTCGTATTCGGTCTTGCCCTCATTTTGGGCGTGAGTCTTGTGTGCGCGCAGTCCCCTGATCAGAAACCAACCAGTTCGGGACATTACCTGTTTGCCTGGACCGGCGATGCGGATGGCAAAGGGAACGATTTCCTGGCCGTGATTGATGCCGATCCGGCCTCGTCTTCGTATGGACATCTCGTGACGAGCGTTGCCACAGACCAGCAGACCATGATGGTCCACCACACCGAGTACACCATGCCGGCGAGTGGAATGCTGTTTGCCAATGATCATTTTGCCGGCCGCACTTTCATCTTCGACGTGCGTGATCCTCTCCATCCCAAAGTTGCCACGTCCTTCACCGACATGGACGGCTACATGCACCCGCACTCCTACCTTCGTCTGCCCAACGGGCACGTGCTTGCAACATTTCAGCACGCGCACCAGCATGATGATAGTTCGGGTATGGCAGTCACTGGTGGTCTGGTAGAAATCGACGATACCGCCAAGGTCATTCGATCGGCCAGCAGTGCCGACCCGGCATTCCCCGGTGCCCTGCTCACTCCCTACAGCCTGGTGGTTCTGCCCGAACTCGACCGCGTGGTCTCAGCCAACTCGTCGATGCACCTCGAGTCGATTCTTCATGGCGTGACCTACCAGGTGTGGCGTCTCTCTGATCTCAAGCTGCTGAAGACTTCTTATCTCGATGTTGGAGAGAACCACTATTCCCACGTGAGTCCTGAGGAGCCGCGGCTTGGCCCGGATGGATCGGTCTACGTGCAGTCCTTGAGCTGTGGCCTCGAGCGCATTACCGGACTCGACAAGGACCAGCCCCACGCGCAGATGGTGTACACCTTCCCCGGCAGCTGGTGCGGCGTTCCCACCATCGTGGGCCATTACCTGATTCAGAGTGTGCTGGCAGTGCACGGCTTCATCGTGCTCGATATCGCGAATGCTACGAAGCCCGTGGAAGTTTCACGCCTGAGTCTCAGTAATACCTACGCCTCTCACTGGACGGGATGGGACCCGAAAATGCAGAGGCTGGTCGTGACCTCAGGTAAATCAACGGACGACCGGCTCTACCTCCTGAAGCTCGACCAGAACAGTGGCGCACTTTCCGTCGATGAGACGTTTCGCGACACGGATGGAAAAGTCGGCTTCAGCTTTGCCGAGCGGCAGTGGCCGCACGGTTGGAAGGGATCAGGATCGCCTCACGGCGCAGTCTTCTCGCGCTGAGCCGGTTCAGTGCGCGAACCCTGGTTTTCGATCAACGCCGGGCGTTTGCTGGTTGGAGCTTTGCCCTTCCCGGCCGATCAGTGTTTATCTTCGGGGCGCTTGTGCCAGTCCACGTGCACCTTTGCCGGAATCGTTCCGTGACAATGCCATCCATTCACACCTAGATAGAGGTGGCTCGCATCCAGGATGGGCAGGTCGGCGTCAGGCGATGCGAGAATAGGAGCCGTTTCCCCGTGCACCTTGACCAGCAGAGACCCACCGGGAGCTGACGGCAAAGGTAGATGGGCTTTTTCGCTAGGGGTCGGACCTTCGCAGGCCATTACCGTTCCGTAAACGTGAACCCGGTCGCCAGCTTCGAGATCAAGCCCGGTATCCGTCCAGACCTGGCTGGCGGTCACCGTGAACGAATAATCCTGCGGGGGGGCCGATTTCTTCTGAGCTGTTTTGGATGATTGCGCCAACACTGACGACACAAGCACGAAAGCAGAACCTACAACACACAACGCGCCAGCACGCTTCATACAAGCTCCACCGGAGGATCAGGAGTGGCGACACCCAGGTGCTCCATTATGCGCGATTGCTGGAAATTTCGAGACGGAATTTCCGGCGCGGCTCGATGGCAGGAACAATTGGCGGCAGTCAAAACTTCTTGCGAACCTAGCGACGTTGCTTCGCGTTTCCTGCGGTCAGAAGCTTTCTCTATGACTTCCTGGCACTCCGTGCGCGATGGTCAGCTTATTTTGGCGTTCATCGCCGCCAGGCCCTCTTGCAGTTCCCCGGTCTTGCGGTAGTCGTCGTCATTCTCGGTGATGAACTCGACGCCGTAGCGGATTCCGTCACGGTTGCGGACAAAGCCTCGGAACGTGATGGGCTGATCGGAATACGGCGGGATGAACTCCACGCCGATTTGCGCGCCAATTGGCAGGTCGATCTCGGCCGTCACGGCGAGCCCGCTGCAACTCAAATCCGTGCCTTGGCCGTGGCAGGCAACCACGCGCGTCGGGCCCTGCGTGGTGACTCGAACCTGCACAGGCATGTCGACCGCAAACCGAGGCCAACGCCGCTGGCTGTTGAAACTCATGCGTTCAGCTTCGCCCTTCGTAGCTTCGGCCCGGATGTGAGGGCCGACTCCATCTTTCCCTACGTTGCTGCCGTGGGCCAGGCCCGCAGCGTAATCCCCATCACCCATACCGAGTCCACTCCCCCTTCCGGCCCGGCGCTCGATCCAGACCGGCCTGTTTGTGATCTAAAGCGACAGTATTCAGGAAATCAGTCGACAGAAGATGTGATTAGAAACTTTTCTGAGGGTACGTCGGTACCCATTGAGGTAACTTCCAGGCGTAGGGCAACTGGATGAAGCAGCGCAAGTCAACATCCCTCACAACTAACATTCACTTCTGAGGCATGTCGACGTTACGGTAGTCCGACAACCTCGGCAGATAAGAATTAGGAATTGGATGAGATTAGGACGATTACTTCGAAACACTGTTCGGGGTCAAACTCCTGCCTGTTCGCCTGTCATTGTTGGCTATGCCGCGTGGGCCGCCGCGTCGGCCGCTACGCACGGTTCTACTTGGACACGCCCGCGTAGTTCGCGAATTCCGGGAGCTTTCGCAGTTGGAGGGTAGGGTCGCACGAGAAATTGCGCCGTAGCCAAGCGAGGTGGCCGGCGCCATAGATGATCAGGGTCCGCTCGTTGGGAGAATCCACCAGCCGGATGACGATTTCCCGACAGCGCGTATCTGGAGCAAATCAATCTCGGAGGACACGCGCGGGATCGGTCCGGCTTGCTCGCCACGCGGGCAACAGACATGCGAAGATGGCAGTGGTGATCATCACTGCTAAGGCCAGTCCGAATACGATCGGATCGTGCGGGCTCACGTTATAGAGAAGCTGGCCGAGTAACCTCGTCACGGCCAGGGCTGCAACCATACCAAAGAGAACACCTCCTGCGGTTAATCGCAGGCCGCGCGAAATCACGAGCCGGAGCAGGTTGGCCGCGCCAGCTCCAAGTGCCATGCGCAATCCAAGTTCGCGCGTGCTCTGCGCCACCGCGTAGGACATGACCCCGTACAGGCCGACCCCGGCCAGAAGAAGCGCGAGCCCTCCCAAGATCGAGACCAGGGTGACGGCAACGAGTTGGGGCGACGTCGAGCGGTTGACTTGTTCCCGGAGTGTGATCATCTCGTAAAGCGCGAGGTTCGCGTCCAATGCGTGCACTTCGCGGACGAGTGCGGCCCGTACGCTCGACAGCGACTGAGTGGTGCGGATGTTCAGAACAGGCCCGCGCACGAAATCCTGCCGCAGGGGCACGTAGAAGAACGGCCTCGGAGTTTCGCGCATGCTCTCATACTTCGAATCGGCGACTACACCGACCACTCGCGCCCAACGACCTTTCACTCGAAGTCGACGGCCGACCGGATCCTCACCTGCCCAGTAGCGTGTCACCATGGTTCGATTCACAATAGCGATCAGCGGTGCGTTCTCGTCATCGCTGCGCGCAAATTCCCGGCCCGAGAAAAGGGGGATTCCCAAGGTCGCGAAATACCCCGGACCCACCTGGTTGTATTCCACGGAAGGTTGTTCCTCCAGCGACGATTGGTAACCGTCCACGTCGATCGGCGTCGATTGGTACGGAATATAGCCCAACGGCGTCACGCTGGCGAAAGCGGCCGACTCCACGCCCGGAAGCACACTGAGCCGATCGATCAGTTCGTCCTGAAAGGTTTTCGCTCGTGGGACATCGTATCCTGCAGCCACCAATGAGACCCCGGTGGTCACAACGGTGGTCGTAGTGAAGCCGGGGCTTGTGCTTCGAATCTTTTCCAGACTCTCGAGCAACAAGGCTGCTCCCACTAGCAGGATGAAGCTGAGACTAACCTGGAAGACAACAAGGCTGGAGCGCATCCAAGCCGTTCCCCGGGCCCGGACCACACCGGACGAGTCGGCTTTCAGAGGTCCGGCCAGATCGAGGTGCCGTGTTTGAAAGGCGGGAATGATCCCCACAATTAGCGTCACGAGCAAGCAGACGCCGGCGCTCATTGCCATCACGCGCGCGTCCATTTGCCCAGGCAGGTACATTGCTACTCCTGAGCGTGTCGGCAACAACAACACCAGTGCGTGCCGGCACCAGGATGCGACCAGAAGTCCCCCGACTGTCCCGAGTGCGGACAGGATGAGGCCTTCGGTGAGAAGCTGCTTCACTAAACGCACGCGGCTGGCACCAATCGCAAGACGAAGGCTCATCTCGTGGCGACGGGTTAAGGACCGGACCAGCAACAGATTGCCCACATTCGCACAGGCGATCAGCAGAACAAAAGCAACGACGGCTACCATGACTTCGAGTGTCGGCAACATAGTTCGAGCATGGTTGAACGGCGTCTGCCACAACGGCCATATCCCGATGCTGCGTCCACGGTTGGTGACCGGATAATTCTTCTCTAATCGTGCCGCGATTGCGGAGATTTCCTGCTGTGCCTGCGACTGTCTGACTCCCGGCTTGAGTTTCACATACGCTTCGATCCATCGCGCACCGCGGTCTTCGAGTTTATATCCGCCACTCTCGAAGGTTTCTTCCATCGATGCCGGGACCCAGAACTGCATCGTCCAACCTACGAAGGTTCCGTAAAATCCTTCGGGCGTAACGCCGATGATGGTGTGCGGTACATTGTCAAAGCGCTGCACTTTGCCAACAATTTCCGGATCTTCTTTATATCGATCACGCCACATCTGGTAGCTGATGACGACGACAGGATGGGAGTCTCTGCCGACGTCCTCGGCAGGCTCGAAGCCTCGCCCAAAAATGGGATGAACGCCGATGGCATCAAAATAGTTGGCAGAGACGATACTCCCGCGCGCGGTCTCGGCGTGATCGCCAACGCTGAGTGTGCTTCCGGTAATCTTGCTGACGAAGACTTCGTCACAGAGAGAGCAATTTCTGCGCAGGTCCTGGAAATCAGGCCATGAGAGTCCGCCTGGTTCGGTCTCGCCGCGTGCCGTCCCGGCCAGTGCGAACAGCCGTTCCTGATGCGCGACTGCAGGATACGGACGGAACAAAATGCCTTCGACCCAGCTGAATACGGCGGCATTTGCGCCAATACCCAAGGTTAGACACAGAATGGCCAGCGCAGAAAACCCTGGGCTACGGAGCAGTTGCCGAAGGCCGTAACGCAAGTCCTGAATAAAATCATCCACGACGCTTCCGCCGCGAGTGTCCCGGCACTGTTGTTCGATCTGCGGGCTCCCACCCATCGTAACGAAGATCCTGAATCAGCCCACTCATTGAATTACCTTCCGTTGGTTCAAACCTGGATCGAGGCGACGCCGATTTTGAGCTAGTTGCGACATCGGCAATTCCAGGGCCACGAGCGGAACTGCCATTATCGCCGTGGAGATCATCATTTTAGCCGTCAAGCGAAAGTCGGAATTGCGAGAAATACTGTCCGTTCATGAGATTCGGCGTTCATTTACGGACATCGAGCAGCAGATCCAGTTCACAGGACAAGCAAGAAAACGAAGTAGATGGAGTGTCCGGGAATGGACAGCCAATTCCGTCAGCGAACATTCCGGGTGCCTCTTAACAGCCTTCGCAGGTTGCCAGGGCAATAATTTTCAATGAAATAGCTGCGTTCAGCTTCTGGCCGAAACCTTGCACAATTCTGGTTCGAATGGATATCGCCCGGCCAGAGTTGAAGCGTCAAAGGCAGCGCCGCCAGATTATTTGGGGGACCGTGGGCCTACTAGGCATTGGTGCCGTGACAGCGGGAGTGTCGCGGCTCAAACCAGCAGCACCTGAAGTTGAGCGCAGCACAGTTTGGACGGACAGCGTTAAGCGTGGGTCAATGCTTCGACAAGTCCGCGGCTTGGGGTCCTTGATTCCCAGCCAAGAATTCACCCGTCAAATTCCAGCGGAGACTGAAGCCACAGTCGTTCGAATTTTGAAGCTACCCGGTTCGCAGGTGAAAGCCGACACCATTCTGCTCGAAATGAGTAATCCACAGGTGGAACAGTCGGCGGTTGATGCCAGCCTTCAGTTGAAGGCTGCGGACGCCGAGTATCAGAGCTTGCGGGTGACGTTGCAGAGCAATCTGATGAATCAGAAAGCGGGAGCGGCGACCGTCAATTCCGATTACACACAAGCCAAACTTCAGGCCGACACGGATAAGGCGCTTTACGACTTGGGTGTGATTTCAGGTCTCGCCTACAAAAACTCCAAAAGCAAGGCTGACGAACTTACAACGCGCAACAATATTGAAGGCGAGCGGCTCGATATAAACCAGAAAGCCATCGAATCACAGTTGGCCGAGCAGCAGGCGAAAGTGGCCCAGATTCGCGCTCTCGCCGAACTCAAGCAAAAACAATTGGACGCGCTCAAGGTGCGGGCTGGAATC
>Ga0210399_10001864_pt1 | contig 16432 bp, 10 predicted proteins | sample IncBWC14MmetaG_FD_150865 | JGI IMG/M metagenome (GOLD analysis project Ga0210399, IMG submission 150865) | Forest soil microbial communities from Barre Woods Harvard Forest LTER site, Petersham, Massachusetts, United States - Inc-BW-C-14-M | ecosystem: Environmental > Terrestrial > Soil >...
TTGCCGCCGAATGGCTCGCTATCGGTCAGCGGCCTGGACAATCGGCTGGCGCTGGCGCTGTTCGTTCTGGGGACGGTGGTCGGAAGTATAGTCGTGGACGGAAATCAGTGGCTCAAACGCTGGATTACAAGTTCGGATCCGGATCGCTGAAGGACCCAAAGATTGGTGCCGGCGGGGGGAATCGAACCCACGGCCTAGGGATTATGAGACCCTCGCTCTACCACTGAGCTACGCCGGCGTAAGGCAGCTATTTATGCTACGGATTCGCCTGCGGATGTGTCAAGGAGTTGTACTTGGCTGTCCGCCTCCAGAGTCTGAACAGAGACACTGAGCCGCGGCCTGCTCAGGCCCGGATTTGGCGGTTGGTAGGAATACGAAGGCAAAACCCTCGGCCGCCCCTCGGATCGGACTGTGGGAAAAGGACCTATCAAAGCGGGGGCCAGCTAGTCCTATAGAAACTGGTACTACGGTACCGTTGACCCGTACAGGCCCAAATTCTATCCTACTTGGGTTAAGACACTGTCCCACCTATCAGGGTAGGCGAAAGCTTATCGAAACGATGGGAAGGGATGATGTGTATCGATTTGGAACAGGCTCATAGCCTGAGCTGCTTGACATTGGTGTATTAAAGTATAGACTGCCCCCGGGACTGTTTCATCCCTCGGAGGCACAATGTCACGTAAGCTCACGGTTGTTCTGCTCGCCATGCTCGTGTTGGTTGGGGCAATGAGTCTGAAAACGGTGGTCGTCACTCATGGTGATGGCTCCGTAATTATGGCTAACGGCGGCGCACCACTACCGCCTACGCCTTGGAAGAATGGTGGAGCACCGCTGCCGCCGACGCCTTGGAAAAACGGCGGAGCACCGCTACCACCAACGCCCTGGAAATAACGGCGTGGGATCCGCAGAGCTAGACTAGGTAACACTGCGGGACTGGCCAGGGCATAAGGTAGGTTTGACGTGCCTGGTCCATTTCAATACTGTGTCTGGTTCCTTTGTACCCTCTTAGAAGTAAGCGTGGTGGTGTGTTCGCTAGCTAAAGGGTCGTTCCGGCGCTATCTTTCGCTGAACGTCTACATGCTAGCAGCATGCTTCGTGAACCTTGCGCGCTTCAAGATCCTCTTCACTTATGGCTTCAAATCCTCCGAATACGGCTATTTTTATTACTACTCCGATTTACTGCTGACCATCGGCCTTTACTGCGCTTTGATGGGACTGTACTCGTATGTCTTCGAAGAAATGGGAGCTGAGCAGTATGTGCGCTTGGGTGCGCTGCTCCTTCTTCTGGGAACTGCGGGATTCTCATTTGCAATCGTCCAACAGTCTTCCAGCCGCATGGGCCATTTCGTTTTGGACAGCAGAGTCATGGGTCACCTGGTTTTAGAAGCCTCCCAGAACCTCTATTTCGTCGGCCTGGTCCTGACCTACGTTCTCTGGGGTGCCATGCTCAAGCTGCGCGAAACGCGGACGCGCCTGATTCAGTTGGTGCTTGCTCTCGGCCTCTATTTCAGCGTCTTTGCCGCTAGCTACGCCCTGCGGAATCTTTCTACCGGCCTGAGTGATCTGTGGCCCTATCTCATCCCGGTTTCAGGCTGCCTGTTGCCAATGGCTTGGGCTTACGCTTTTTGGCGCATTCCCGAAGAGGCACGCATCGCGCCCTCCCGGCTTGCCGTGGTGCCCCGATGATGGCCGGCGTCATTTTCGTTTTCTCCGCAGCGGCTTTGCTACAGTTTTTCATTTCCTACTGCCGCTCGCTGATCGCTGCTTCCTCGAAGCAGTCCCTCTCTGCCGAAGTGAAGGACGTAACCGGCATCCAGAGGATCGCTTCTGGTGATGATTTCCAGCGCGTCATGCAGCTTTTGCAGCTCTGCCCCGAGCGCCCGGAAGACCGCAACAGCGTCCAGGCGATTGGAGCCTACTTCAGACTTTTGAATTTCCTGCGCTCCACGGTTGCCAAGTTCGTCCCTTCGATGCAGGACTGGACGGAATCGGAACGCGGGCATTGCGCGTACTTTGCGGCGGTCGCCCTGGAACGGCGCATCTCCTTCAGCCGCGACATGCTCGCTCAGCAAATGGACGCCTGAGGTTTTCTCTCGAAACTCGGTTTCACTGGCCTACTATCTCTTTCGTAACAAACCTGCTCTTTTGCCCGCTTGACATTTCACGCGCATGCTATTCTCGGAAAGTTCCCTCCTCACCGGAGTGGATGCGTCCGCAGCGCAAAACTCAACGGTGACAAAAACATGCTTGCAGTGTGGCGCAGTATTGCCGTCAAGCGTACGCGCCTGTAACTTTTGTGATTCGTCTTTCTCGGTCGGTCTTTCCGACTGGGAAGATTCCTCTACTATTCCCTCGCGAGAGGGTCCTGCTACTGACAAGGATCATGGCTCGACCGGAAACGATCACTCCGGCACGCTCACAGGTGTTTCTCGCCAGGTTACGCGAGAAGGTGCCTGGCGCGGCGAACTCGCACAGCGCCTCGACGCCTATCGCAGCAAGCGGCGAAAGCTCTCCCCAAATGCGGCGCAATCTCGATTTTCTTTCGTTGACCCGGACCGCCAGACGCCGCCCACTCCTGTAGCCATTGCGGAAAATCCAGTCTACGTAAAGGATGATTTTTCCTTTACCATTGCCATCGGCCGTCCTCCAAAGAAGCGTGTCCTCGAAGACTCGCGAATGGTAATTGATGTCTCACTGCCGATGGATTCGGGATCGAACTCGCAAGCACAGGTTGTTGAAGACGAAAGGAAGTCGCAGCCCGGACTTCACCCGGTGGCATCCATGGATGATCGTCGCCTCGCGGCGCTCATCGATTTCTGCTGTTTGTTGTTCGCCTATGGCGGCTTTCTGATGCTTTTCGGCTCCCTCGGCGGGCAATTTACGCTTAGCAAGCTCAGCGCGGCCGTTTACACCGCGACTTTCGCCATCGTCTATCTCCAGTACTTCGCGCTTTTCACCATCTTCGGCGGAACGACCCCGGGGATGATGATGCGCGGCCTGCAGGTGGTCAGTTTTTCCGGCGAGCCGCCCACACCCAGACAAATGCTCCTGCGTAGCGCGGGCTACATTCTTTCCGCGGCAACTTTTTTCCTCGGATACCTTTGGGCGATGTGGGACGAAGATGAACTCACCTGGCACGACCGGCTTTCTCGCACGCATTTGAGTCCGGCACAAACATTCGCCGATCTTGAAAACTCAAACGTGGCCCATAGCCAGTAGTTTTTCTCCGGTAATTCCCGGCCATCCCCTTCGCCTGGATGGGCGTCAGACTGCGCGGCACTGACCAGCGATGCGGATAATGGCTTCGAGGCTCCGTTCCACGTCTGCCTGCGTAGTCGCCCAGGAAGACACGCTGATGCGCATGGCTGTCTTTCCTTGCCAGACCGTTCCGCCGCACCAGCAGGTTCCGTCCTCTTGAACGCGCCGGATTACTTCGCGGGTCACTTCAGGCGGGCCAAAGGACACCAGCACCTGGTTGATCACCACATCATTTAGAACGTCGAATCCACCGTTTCGCAGCGCCTCGGCAAATTGCTGTGCACGCGCGCAAGTCCGTTCAATCAGTTCGCGCAATCCGGACCTTCCTAGCGATTTCATTGCGGCCCACAATTCTACGCCCCGCGCGCGCCTAGACGATTCTGGGTTGTGGTACATGGGTTCGCGGCGAGAACCAGGCTCGAGATACGCCGCTGCTATGCCCATCGATGCCCGCAGGGCGTCGCCATTTCTAACCAGCACCAAGCCGCTATCATATCCGACGTTAGGCCATTTATGCGCGTCCGTGGCCCACGAATCAGCTTGCTCATATCCGCGAGTCAAGTAGTCGTACTTCGGCGAAATCCGGGCCCACAATCCGAACGCGCCATCCACATGCACCCAGGCGCCCTGGTCTCTTGCTGATTGGCAGATTTCCCACGCGGGATCGAAGGCCCCCGTGTTCACGTTTCCCGCCTGGATGCAGACAATGGTCTGCTTCGAGAGGCGAGGCAACTTATCGGCGCGCATTCGGCCTTGACTATCTGCATCCACGATGGTCAAGCGCTTCCTGCCGAACCCAGCCAGACTCAACGCCTTCAGAATGGACGCGTGGACTTCAGCGCCTGCGACTACCTCGATGGGCGGAGCCCCGAACATCCCGTCGGCCGCAACGTCCCATCCAAGGCGCTCCGAGAGTGCTTGCCGGGCCGTCACAAGTGCGGTGAAGCTTGCCATTGTGGCGCAAGTGACCAGGCCCCCGGCACACTCCTGAGGCAATCCAAGCGCTTCACAAACCCACTGCAAGACTATCTCTTCCAATTCCGCCGCGATGGGAGACATCACCCTCAGAGCTGCATTCTGATTCCACGCTGCTGCGAGCCAATTCGCTGCCATCGCAGCCGGAACCATCCCGCCATTTACAAAGCCGAAGTAGCGACCTCCGGTGGTCGCCATTGTGGTCGCCGAGCCGACCTGATCGAGACGTTTGATGACGTCGCTCGGGGGAGTCGAAGAGGCAGGAAAGGGCTCGTGAAGTTCTGCAAACATAGCCAATGAGGCTTCGGAAGGACTTACCCGGCGGTTAGGGACGTTGTTGACGTAGGCTTGCGCTTTTTCTGCTGCAAACCCCAGAACATTATCGTTTGGCATTCGGCTCTTCCTCTCTCCGGTGATTCGGGCCTCTGGGCACGCGAACACACCTGCAGGCGACGCGCTTTCTTATCGCCTACGGGTATACGCTATTTTATTTTTGGTGGAACGAAAGAGCCGAATTGTCCTGCTACTTCTTTATGACCGCTTCATCAGAAGCGATCTTGCCGTCGCGGATGAAAATGATGCGGTGGGCGTGCTGCGCGATGTCATTCTCGTGCGTGACGAGAATGATGGTGTTTCCCTGCCGGTAGAGATTCTCGAAGAGCGCCATGATTTCTTCGCCCGTTTTCGAATCGAGGTTGCCGGTGGGCTCGTCGGCCAGCACAATCGAGGGAGTATTGACCAGCGCTCTTGCAATCGCCACGCGCTGCCTCTGGCCGCCAGAAAGCTCATTCGGCTTGTGGTGCATGCGGTCCACCAGGTCCACGCGTTCGAGCGCTTTTTTGGCCTTCTCGATGCGCTCTTCGGACGGGGTTCCATTGTAGATGAGGGGCAATTCGACGTTGTGGAGGGCCGTCGCGCGCGGCAACAGATTAAATGTTTGAAACACGAAGCCAATCTCTTTGTTTCGGATGTAGGCAAGCTCATCGTCATCCAGATCGCTCACCAGCCGACCTGCCAGCCAGTATTTTCCGGCGCTGGGGGAATCGAGACAGCCAATCAGGTTCATCAACGTCGACTTCCCGGATCCCGATGGCCCCATGATGGCCACGTATTCACCTTTGTGGATTTCCACGTCCACGCCGCTCAGGGCGTGCACTTTCTCCGCGCCCATCTGGTAGACCTTGGTTAGCGCTTCGGTCTTGATCACTACGCCGGAGCTGACCAGGTCTTCCCGGTAGGAATCTGTGGCTGCTGTCTCGACAGGCATTCGAATCTCCCTCGTGCTTTGGCTGCGCGTCAGCTCTGCTGATCGTCCTGTTTCTTCGGCGCGCTGTTGTCCACCTTCACCTGGGACTCCGGCTTCAGGGTGCGGAGCGCCTTATAGCTGCCGACCACAATTTCGTCACCGGCCTTCAATCCTTTGGTGACTTCTATATCCGTCACGCCGGCAATGCCGGTCTCTACAGCCAGGAACACGGCCTTATTCCCGTTCACCACAAACACGCCTTGCACTTCATCCTTCTTGGGATCGCCCGGTGCTGGAGGCGGCGGGGCGGCAAGCGTCACATTGGAGCTGCCCTGTTTCTTCGCATTCTTGGCTGCTTCTTCCAAATCCTTGCGCGTCCGCACAGCTAGCGCCTGGATGGGAATCGCCACAACGTTCTTCCGTTCCGCGGTCTTGATCTTGGCGGTGGTGGAGAGGCCGGGCCGCAAGTTGTCCGGCGGATTCGCCAGCGTCACGACCACCTTGAAATCCTTCGCTTCCTGCGTACTTGTGGTAGTTTGCGTCGTGGTAAGCCCCGAGCTGCGCAACACCGCCTGCGAGCCCACCTCCGTCACTTTGCCTTTGAAAACTTTTCCTGGCACGGCGTCAATCGTCACGTCGGCCTCCTGGCCCAATTTCACGTTGACGATATCCGTTTCATCGACCTTCACTTCGGCCGTCACCACCGACATATCCGAGAGTGTCATGATGAAGCTGCCCGTCGCGTTCTGCATTCCCATTACCACATAGTCGCCTACGCGCTCCGGCAAATAGCTCACGATCCCATTGATCGGCGATGTGTAAGTCGTCTTGTGCAGGATATCCTGCGTGTGCACGAGGACGGCGCGGCCTTGATTCACCTGCGCCCGCGTCTGATCCAATTGCGCTTTCAGGGACTGCACGCGCGCGCGCGAGGAGTCGACTGCGGCCACCGCGCCATCATAGGTGGTCTTGCGCTGATCGAAGTCCTGCTTAGGAATCAACCCGTCCTTGTAGAGGCCTTGCCCTCGCTCAAAATCTAGTTTTGCCTTTTCCAAGTTTGCTTGTTGCGAAATCAGGTCCGATTGCGCCGCCTTGAAGCTGGCTTCGGCAGCCTGCACGCCGGACTCTGCCGAATTGACTGCCGCGGACTGCGCCTGCACGTCCGCATTCGCCTGCACATTCTCCTGCAGGAGCAGCTTGTCTCCTATCTTGACCCTGTCGCCTTCTTTGACAAAGATCTCGGTGATTCTCCCGTATCCCTGTGCGCTCACATTCGTATAGGTCGTCGGCCTGATTTCGCCCGAGGCCGTCACTAGAGATACCAGGCTGTCCTGGTTGGCCACTTTGGCCGTTTGAACCGTGACCACGCCTTTGTTGGCCTGGTTCACACTGAAGAGCACGATCCCGCCGAGCACCACCACAGCGCCCACGCCGATCGCCACTTTATGCCACGTCTTCATTCGATTCCCCTTCGTTCCGCTAAACTGCCGCCGTGCTTCCAAACTTCCGCCGCGTGTTTTGTTCCAGTTGCGCCTAAGAAGGTCCAATCCCGCGGGGACACAGATGCCCGTCCAACTGCTCCTACCCTACATACGCCCATTCGGGTCGAAATGTTTCGCGGGAGGTTAGCTCCACTTTCGCGGTTCGGGCTTCAAAGCAGGGGACTTACCAGTACCGGCAGTTCTGCCGGCGTTGGCCACCTCCTTAGAGGAGATTCAGCCAGCCCCGGGCACTATTCTATGTTCAAAAGACCCGAAAGGAAAGAATTCCCGTCCAGCTAGGACGGGATACTCGCTGACAACCGACCCACTCTCTTTGACGCGAAAAAAGGCCAAATATTTCAGCCGGAGACAAACATTTCTGCTTAAACTGCCCCCTCTTGCGGCCGCACTTTAATGATATACTCGATCCATTCGGCCGATTTGCTTCGGTCGATCCGTCCGCGGAGAGGTGGCAGAGCGGCTGAATGCGGCGGTTTGCTAAACCGTTTTAGGGACTAAACACCCTAACGGGGGTTCGAATCCCCCCCTCTCCGCCAGAACTGTCTAAGCCTTACCGCATGCCGATGCGCTCCCTGCTCATCGTGCGCCAACATGTTGAAAGAAAATCGTGGTCCCAGCTCCCCTTTGGCAAATAACCCATTTCGCTAGTAACGGAAGCTTTCGGAGTCCTGTAGACACGCATTAATCTGGGAACTTCTTTCCACTCTCAGGGAATAAGAAATCAAGTGGCCGCATCGTGCTAATCAAGCGAGCGTTTCGCTGGCGGGTACCCTTGTGCCAGTTGCCGTGACGTTCTTCGCGCCCGCTCATATCTCCCCTGGAGGGCTGAAATGCGTGGTAGAACCTATCTACTGTCAGTTTTTGTGTCGATTGTGACTGCTGGCACGCTCGCAGGCTCGCTGAGTGCGCAAGACACCACCCCGCCAGAAGTTCCGTTTCCCAAGAATGACGTGGGACTCGCCACAATGCCAGCCCGCAAAAAAGCGCAACTCGAATCCGTGAATCAGTTCAAGGTGTTTTATCAGTTTCATTTCACCGATCACTTAAAAGAAAGCGGGATCACCTTTCGCCATCGGGCCGTCCCCTATGCCACCAGCCAATACATGCCGGTGCATTACGACCACGGTACCGGCATTGCCGTAGCGGATGTCGACGGCGACGGACAGTACGACATCTACTTCGTGAATCAACTCGGCGGCAACGAACTCTGGAGAAATCTGGGAAACGGAAAATTTGAGAACATTACGGAGAAAGCTGGCGTCGGGCTGAAAGACCGCGTCAGCGTTGCGGCCGCATTCGGCGATGTCGACAACACCGGGCACCAGGATCTCTTCGTCACCACCGTCAATGAAGGTAACGTTCTCTTTCAAAACGATGGCCATGGCCATTTTAAGGACATTACCCATGAAGCCGGCCTGGATCTAGTCACTCATTCATCCGGCGCATTTTTCTTTGACTACGACAACGATGGCTTGGTCGATCTGCTAGTCTGCAACGTCGGCGTTTACACCACCAACGAAAAAGGGCCCGAGGGAGCTTACGTCGGCCTGAAGGACGCGTTCTCCGGCCATCTCCATTCCGAACGCTTCGAGTATCCTGTTCTTTACAAGAATCTGGGCCACTATAAGTTCAGGGATGTCACCGCTGAAGTGGGACTTAATCCGCGCGGCTGGTGCGGCGACGCAAGCTTCGCTGATTTGAAGGGTGACGGCTGGCCGGGCATCTACTTCCTGAACATGCAAGGTTCAGGGCACTATTTTGAAAATCTGGGCGGCAAGAAGTTTGTAGAGAAAACGCAAAACTATTTCCCCAGGACCCCCTGGGGAAGCATGGGCCTGAAGTTTTTCGATTTCGACAATGACGGCCGCATGGATCTGTTCGTCACGGACATGCATTCAGACATGATGGAGGAGCAGAGCCCGGACCACGAGAAAGAAAAAATCAAGTCGCACCCTCCAGACAATTTGCTCGGCGGTCCCGCAGACAAGTTTATTTTCGGCAACGCTTTCTACCACAACCTTGGAAACGGCAAGTTCGAGGAGATTTCCGACAAGATCGGCGTAGAACAACTGTGGCCCTGGGGAGTCAGCGTCGCCGATCTCAACGCGGATGGCTACGAAGACCTGTTCATCACCGCAGGCATGAATTTTCCGTTCCGCTATGCCATTAATTCTTTGCTGCTCAATAACCGCGGCGAGAAATTCCTGGACTCCGAATTTCTCCTCGGTGTCGAGCCGCGCCAAACGCCCTACACTCCCTGGTTCGTTATGGATTGCACCAACCACGACGTCTTGGGCCCGCTTGGCAAAATAGTTTGCGAGGGGCAGTCGCAAAAAGTCACTGTGTCCGTCCCCAAAGCCAGCCGGTCTTCCGTGGTATTTGATCTCGATAACGACGGCGACCTGGACATCGTTACCAACGATTTCAATTCAGAGCCCATGGTGCTAATCAGCGATCTCGCGCAGCAGAAGAAAATCCACTGGCTTAAAGTCGTGCTGGTGGGCACAAAATCTAATCGCAACGGTCTGGGCGCCACCGTTCGTTTGTTTTCGAACAAGCAAATCTACACCCGCTACAACGACGGCAAGTCCGGCTACTTGTCGCAAAGTGTTTTACCGCTCTATTTCGGCCTGGCTGATAGCTCAAAAATAGATCGTATCGAGGTCGATTGGCCATCGGGCCGCAAGCAGGTGATCAGCAAAGACCTGCATGAAAACGAGACACTAAAGATCACCGAACCGTCAAAATAATCGATCCTCGGACGCACTTCATGGACGCTCCATGGGGCGAGGCACGGTCAACTCACGATTCTTGGCCTTCAATTCCTTGTAAATTTGCAATTCGCGATCGGCTTCCGCGGTGCGTGATTCCTTGCGATAAGCGGCTTGCAGCTGATAGTGCACGTAGTCGCTCTGCGGAAGGGCGCGCGCGGCAGCTTCCAGGTGCTCCACCGCTTCCTGGACTTTGTCGCCGCTCAGCAGGAGCTTGCCCAATTGATAGTGCGCGTTTCCGTTTTCCGGATGGCTTGCGATGACGGAACGAAACAGCTCCATCGCCTCGGAATTTCTCGCTTGTTGCAGATACACGTAGCCAATGCCAATCTTCGCGTCCGGGTCATCAGGAGCGAGCTTCAGGGCGGCGTTGAATTCTTCAATCGCCTCATTCGTGTGCTCCCAATGAAGCTGCGCCAGGCCCGCGAAATAATGCGCTTTGGCCAACGAGGGGTCCTGCTCGAGTGCTCGATGAAATGACAGCACCGCGCGGGAGTAATCGGCCATGTCGGTCCAGAGTTGCCCAACCAAGAGTATGGCATCCGGTGAGAGTTCGGTCTTCTCGTACTCCTGAAGAATTTGCGTTGCTTGCGTGAGTTCGCCCAGGCGCGAGAGCGAAGCGGCCCACGCATATCCTAGCGTCGCGTCGCGCATCGCCCGGTCGCCGAGAGGAGCGATAACGCTGGCGGCCTCGCGGTAATTCTCCAGCCCAAAATATGCGGAACCCAGCATCGCGCGCGCCACGGCATCGGAGGAATTATTTTCCACCACTTGCGATAAAGCCCGCACACATTCCTCGTAATTTTGTGCGCGGAAAGCGGCGACACCGAGGTTCCGCAGCAAGCTGGGCACTGCCGGATTCCACCGTTCGGCCTCCTGATAGTGAGCCAGCGCGGCGGGATAGTCGCGCCGAATCGCCTCGGAAGTGGCGATATCGCTGAAACTCCCACCCAGAATGGCGCGAAGTTCCACTTCTTCAGCGGCCGCGGCTTTTTTCGTTTCTTCGGACAGCCCGGAACGCGCCAGCATCGTGGCATCGACAGGCTGCGTGGGATCCACGGGCTCAGAGGAAGTCGCCGGCGATTGATCCTGCTGGCGGTTAAGTAGCTCAACCACCGCCGCCGGCGAGACAGAACCCTCGTCGGAGGCCTTACCAGCGACGATTTGCTGCGCTTCCGCCAGCGATTGCTTCTGGAACTCGCGGGCGCGATCCAGATAGGGCGCAGCTTCGCTAGCGCGCCCGCTGGCGCTCAAAATGCGCCCGAGAGTGACGTAAGCCCGTCGAACCTGATAATTGCCGCGGGATTCGTCCTTGCCCGTCAATTCGATGCATTTCCGCAGATACACTTCGGAGTGCCGCAAGTCTCCCTGCGAATACGCATTCAATCCGAGAAAGAGCCAGGGCTCAGGCCACGATGGATCGATGTCAATCGCGGCCTTGAGATGGACATTGGATTCGTCGAACCGGCGGTCATTCGAATCCATGTAGCCAAGAAAGTAGTTGGCCAGGAAATCGCGCGGGTAATTTTGCAGTTCGGTCAAAAATTCCTGGCGAATTTCCGGCGTGTCCGTCCACTCATTCTTCCAGAGCAGTGAGAGTCCCAGGAAGTAGTGCGCATGAGGCGTGCGCGGATCCAGGGCTACGGCACGGCGAAGTTCGCGAATAGAATCGTCCTGCATCTCCGCATCGCGATAAGCGCGGCCGAACATCACGTGGAGCGACCCGGACTCACCCATCGAAGCCACGATAGTGTCGAAAACCTCTGCGGCTTTTTTCTTGCTTTCCGGGTCCTTGAGGGAAAGCAACGATACGCCCAGCGCATAAGCAGATTCGAACTCCGGATGCAGCTCCACCGAGCGTTGCAGGGAATCGACCGCCTTGCGGTAATCGCGCTTCTTCATCCAGGCTTTCCCCTGAATATTGAACGCTCGCGCGCTGCTGGGATCGAGCAGCAGGGCTTTGGAAGCCTCGGCGAGCGAATCATCTGGTCGATTTGCATAGAGGTTGGCGATGGCTAGGCCCACGTGAGTCTCGGCGGCGTCCTCCCACGCGAGCGAACGTTGATACAGTTCCCCAGCCTGGGGAAAAGCAGTTTCGGCGACGCGCACATTGGCTAATTTGCGGAAGGCAAGCGCCAGGACAAGAGCATTGGCGCGAGCGACGGCGACAGGATCGCCGGAGTCGCGCGCAGCGGCAGCGGCTTTGACCCGCGTTTGCAGTTCGTCGGCAGCAGGCACGGCGGCATTCTGAGGTGCCGATTGGGAAGCCGCCAAGGCAGGCACGGCAAGGGATAGGAGAAAAAAGCTAAAAATACGGTTAAGAAACATCCAGGAGGCGCGCGGGGCGATAAAGATATTGTCGAACACCAGCGTCACGGGTGAGAGTCTCCCTTGAAATTCTAGCAACAAACCGCGGAGAAGTTGGATGGCGATTGGGTCGGCCGCAAAAAACTCTTCGCACACCAAGCGTCAGGAAAGCCGGTTGTGTGTGCTCAAACCTGCGGCGGATTATCCAACTGGCCCCTGCAAAAAACAGCGGGGCCTGGTAAACCAGGCCCCGCCGGAAGGTTGCCAGAACGCCTGAAGCTGCGTTCGTTAGAAGGTTAGCTTCAAGCCGTACTGCAATTCGCGAGCCGGCTTTGTTTGCGTTTGCTTGGCCGAACAGCGGGGCGGCACCGCCGTTTGTGGAGTTGCCGTAGGCGCTGACCACGCTATTCGTTGGGCTGCAGGGTTGATACAAGCCAGCCCCGTTGGCCGCGCCGCAATACACGCCGGCGCCATTGTTCCAGTAACCAACGGATTGGATGGAACTGGCGAGGAAGTTGGGGTGATTAAAGGCATTGAAGAAGTCCATGCTGAAACGCAAGCGGAACCTCTCCTTAAACTGCCAGTTCTTGGATAGTTCCAGGTCTCCATTGACGTAATGAGGACCTTGGCAAGCCCCGCGTGGAGCATTGCCCACAGTGCCGAGCTGGTAGCCAATGAGCGTAAATGCCGCCGGATTGTAAATCTGCAGTCCAGAGGTTCCCGAGTTGCAGGAGACGCCCGAAGCACGGTCCGGACGCTGGGTGTTGGTGAACCCCGTTCCCGTCAGCGAATTCAGTCCGCAGGGAAATTGCGCCCCGTTGAACGAGCACTGCAACGGGCTTGCCTTTGGATCCAGCAGCGTATTTGCCGGGTTTATGCCCTGCTGATAGATGGTGATCGAGTTTCCATTTTCCGCAGTGAAGATGGTGTTGAATTCCCACCCGCCGGCAGTTTCGCGGATGTAAGCCGCCTTGTGCTCCAGCTTGGGGAGGAAGAACACTTCGTTGAATACGAAAATGTTCGGCCTGTTGATGGTGGCGTTGCCGCGGTCCGCCCGAATGTTTCCGGTATCCGTAAAGCTGCCCTGGCTGGCGCCGCCGTTGGCGGCATCTTCTTCGATGTCGGCAATCGTGTGCGACCAGGTATAGGCAGCCTGGATGCTGGAGAAGTTACTCAGCTTCGACCTGAACATCACCTGGAGTGAATGATAGCTGGCGTGTCCATCGCGGCTGAAGTAGTTGATCGAGCCAAAATTGCCGGCTGGACGCAACGTATTGATGCTCGGTGTCGTGTAAGTGCATGCGCCACTTCCGAATACACCGCCGGGCTGGCAAGTGTTGGTTGCAGAAGGACCTGCGGGACCGGTTTTGAACGATGAGGTCGCAGAACCCCCTGCCAGGAAGGAAGCAAGCAGGAACGAGCTATTTGGCACCTGGTTGATGTCGTACGTGCTGGTCTGATGGATAGCCGCATTGCCGACGTAACCCACGGAAACCGCGGTATTCCGGGCGATTTGCTGTTCCATCGAGAGGTTCCACTGCCAGGTATTCGGAGCGATGGCGCGCGGCGATCTTCCGCCGCTCGGCGAGGTCGATGCGCCTGACAAAGGCACAGCGGTGTCCAGAGGCCGGCTCACGCCGCCTGCAGTGATGGAGAAGGGCGCGGTGTTGGACAGTCCCACCTGCGGGCTAACGCGCTCGCGCTGGAAGAACTGGCCGCCACCGATGCGCAGGGCGGTTTTGCCATTTCCAAAAATGTCCCAGGCTATGCCGAGGCGTGGGCCGATGTTGTGGTTGTTGTTTGCAACCAGGGCACGGTTGGGGCCTGCGGTCCCAGCGCTCAACGGCAATCCGACGGCGCTAGCCGCGGCGCTGCAGAAGTTGGTGCCAGGTACGAGCACAACGCCATTGCAGGCATCCGCAGGGTTGCCAGCCTTATTGTAAGCGGCGAGGCTGAAGGAAGCCATCTCGTTGTTGGCGTCGTAGGGTTCACGCAGGAACGACCAACGGAGGCCGTAGGTCAGCGTGACGCGACGAGTAAGCTTCCAGGTGTCGGCAGCGTAGAATTCGATGTCGTGCCAACGGCCCTCATCGACGGGGTTTATGTTCGTTTCGCCAATCCCTCGAATGACCTGCGGGCAACCGGCAGTATAAGCCGCGCCAGAATTGGTCGTGTTGAGGCAAGCCGCATTGTTGTACGCCAAGGGGGTCCCGGAACCAGGGAGGAGCACGTTGGCCAATGCATTGTTCGTGGCGATCGTCTGCCCCCAACCGGTGTTACCAATACTGAATTGCGGACGGTCGGCGCCGCCGAACTGGTTTTCTTGCTTGATGTTGTGGCTGACGAGTCCGCCAAACTTCCAGATATGGCTGCCCTGGACTTTGGAGACGTTGTCTTGCCACGTAAACAAGTCCATGTGGTTGCCGTAGCCAACGATGGCCCAGATGGAGGCGAAGTTGCCGTAGTTTTGTAAGCCGCCCCAAACGGTTGGGAGGCCTCCGGCAGTTTTGCCGGAAGCCGGCCAGACGGGAGGCATCGCTTTGTCAAACTGGGCGCCCAACGTCGGGTTTGTGCCGCCCGCGTCAACGATGATGGCGTTGTGAGCATAGCCAAATTCGAAGTCGTTGATCAGCGAATTGGTGATCTGCGAACTGATTTTGCCCATGATGCTCTTCGAGGGCTGGTTCCAGCTTCCCTGGTAGGTGGCGAAGTTATCGTCGCCCCAGCCGAACGCGTTGTTGGGGGCGGGAAACTTCCACGAATCCTGCGTATAGCGGAAGCTGATGCGGTTCCTCTTGGTCAGGTCAAAATCAATCCGGGCGTTTTCTTCGCGCCAAGGAACCCTGCTGCTCTGGTTTTGTGCAAAATTGATATTGGAACCGCCGGTTGTCGCGAGGTTGGCTGGAGTGCGATTCGGCAAAGGATAATAGGCTGCCATGAGCTGGCCAGCCGCATCGGGATTCGCTACGGCGTATTGGTTGCCAGCGGATTGAAACCCAACAGGAATACTCGAGCTGGCAGTCCAATTCGGCACGATGGATTTCCCGCTTGCATCATGGGTGCCGTTATTCGTAAAGGTGGCGGGAGGCGGCGCGTTGCACGTCGTGTTGTCGCTGGCGTGCGAAAGAGCTGCCCCGTCAGTTACCCCAACCTGCTTATTCAAAGCCGCGATCGCCAGCGGAACGTCGGCGCTGAAATCGCCAGCGCGCTCTGCGGCCGTGGGGGAGCAAGTGGTGATGAGGTTGCCGCGGATGTCGCGATTCCATTCTTCGTTCCACCAGAAGAAGAGCTTGTCCTTCTTGATCGGTCCGGCAATGTAATAGCCCCAGTCGTTGCGGCGAAGCGGAGGCTTGGCAACATTATTTAGGTTATTAAAGAAATTATTCGCATCGAGTTTGTCGTTCCGGCCTTCGTAAAACATGCCGCCGTGCAACGTGTTTTCGCCTGACCGCGTGGTGATGCTGATGATGGCGCCGGAGGCCTGCCCGTATTCCGGGCTATACGAGTTCGTGAGCATCTTGAATTCGGAAATGGCGTCCACCGAGGGGAAGATAAGGATGGTGCGGTTGGAGCCGACGTCGTTGTTGTTGACGCCGTCTATCAGGAACAAATTGTTGGTGCTGGGGTTGCCGTTGACGGAGAAGTCCGAGCCGCCCTCCAAGCCCTTGCCCCTCGAGTCGAATCCGTTGTTGGCGGACACGCCGGGCTGCAGTTGCGTCAGTTCCAAGAAATTGCGGCCGTTCAGCGGAAGCTCGCGAACCTGGGTCCCCTCGATGACCGCGCCGACATCGGCGGTGGTGGTTTGCACCTGAACATCGCTCGCTTCCACCGTGACAAACTCCGTGGACGCGCCCAATACCAGCTGCGCATTCACTTCGGTGGACGTCGAAACGTGCACTTCCACGCTCTTGGTGACGGACTCCTTGAAGCTCGCCGCTTTTACGGTCACCTCGTACGTGCCCACGTTCCCGACGGCAAATGAATACGCCCCCATCGTCGTCGTCATCGCAGTTTGAGTTTCGTTTGTGCCCACATTGCGGAGGGTAACAGTCGCGCCCGCAACTGCCGCACCGGAAGGATCTGTTACCGAGCCGCGCACGGATCCCGCATAACTCTGTGCGTTAACCGCTGGCGGCGTGAGCAGAAGCGTGAACGCGATCAGCAGTCCCGCGACAACGCTCAGCAATCCGCTCGCAGTGTTTGCTTTCCAATTTTGCATCTTCATTCCATTACACCTCGAGAAAGTATTTCACCCCGCATCGCATGCTAAATTCCGCGCGGAAATAAATTCCGCAAGAAAGCCGGCAACGATGCACCCCGTTCGAAAAATCAGAAAAACTCAGGACCACAACCCCAAACCACCAAAGTAGTAC
>Ga0210399_10001866_pt1 | contig 16422 bp, 15 predicted proteins | sample IncBWC14MmetaG_FD_150865 | JGI IMG/M metagenome (GOLD analysis project Ga0210399, IMG submission 150865) | Forest soil microbial communities from Barre Woods Harvard Forest LTER site, Petersham, Massachusetts, United States - Inc-BW-C-14-M | ecosystem: Environmental > Terrestrial > Soil >...
AGCCTGTCTTATATAGGACATGGTTTATGACCTGTCTACCTGCCCGTGAGTGACGCCGCAACCCGGAGCGCCAGCCGGGTGTTCGCCGTGCTCACCGGCGACATCGTCGGCTCACGACGGCTGTCGGCCGAAGGGCTGCAGCGCACCCGCAGCCTGCTCGTCGACGGCGCCGCACGATTCCGCCGGCGCCAGCCGCGCGCGCTCTGCGGGGTGCCGGAGGTCTTTCGGGGCGACGCCTGGCAGCTGTTGCTGCGCGAGCCGCGCTGGGCGTTGCGGCTGGCGTTGCTGGTGCAGGCGCTGCTGCTTGCGGGGAACGACGTGAGGACCCGCATCTCCATCGGTATCGGCAGCGTCGAGGTCATCAACCGCCGGCGCATCTCGGTCTCGACGGGGGAGGCATTCATGCTCTCGGGCCACGCGCTCGATCACATCACGGGCTACTTCGACCTGACCGGCGCGCTGCCCGATCGGGCCGCACCGCTCTCCGACTGGTTTCCGGCGATGTTGCACCTGTGCAGCGGCCTCGTCCGTCCGTGGACCCGCCGGCAGGCCGAGATCGTGAGCCTCGCGCTCCTCTCGGCCAATCCCACCCACGAATCGATCGCCGCCAGCTTGCGCCCCCGGGTCTCGAAGCAGAGCGTGACCGAGTCCCTGGCGGCAGCCCGCTGGCGCCCGTTGCTGGATGCCATGCGGGTGTGCGAGGAGACGGACTGGGAGCGGCTGCTCGCGGGCCCCGGGAGTGCGGACCGCGTGACGGCAGGCTGAAACGGTTGTCTGGTCGGCGACAGGCTCACTAACCTGTCCATAACACGGAGCTCGAGCGACTCATGTACGAAACCCTGCTGGCGCTGCTGACGGCGCACCTGGTCGCGGATTTTCCCCTGCAGCCGCAGTGGATGATCCGCCGCAAGCGGCATCCGGCGGTGCTCGGGCTGCACGGGCTCGTCGTCCTCGGCACCGCCGCGCTGGCGCTCGGCGGCTGGCCGACTACGCTGCTGGCGATCCTCGTCGGCACGCACCTCGCCATGGATGCGATCAAGGTCTACCTGCTGAAGGACTCGCTCGGCAGCTTCACCGTCGACCAGCTCGTGCACCTCGCGGTGATCCTCGGTCTGGCCCTCGCCTGTCCCGGCACGCTGGCGCAGGGCTGGTGGGCAGGGCTGCCGCCGAACCTCGCGGCCGCTTATCTCGTCGGCCTGTGTCTGCTCGGCGGCGTGATCGCGAGCCTCATGGTCGGCGCGATCGTCATCCGCAAGGCGACCGCGCCCTTCACGCACCAGCTGACCGGCGACATCGCCGGGCTCGAAAGCGGCGGCACCTATATCGGCTGGCTGGAGCGCGCCCTGGTGATGCTGCTGATCCTGATCGGCCAGCCGGCGGGCGTCGGTTTCCTGATCACGGCGAAGTCGATTCTGCGGTTCGGCGACGTGCGGGACTCGGCGCAGCGCAAGCTGACCGAGTACATCATCATCGGTACCTTCATGAGCTTCGGCTGGGGGTTGCTGGTCGCCGTGCTGACGCAGCTGGCGATGGGGCACTGGATGGAATAGAGCGCCGCACGGCGCCGCTCAGGGGATCAGCTTGCGCAACTCCGGCGTCGACAGATCGTCGATGTGGCGGAAGGCCGGCGCGATCTTCTCGATCTGATCGGCGGGCACCCGGTACTCCTCGAAGTACACCTTCCACTCGCGCACGATCCTCCAGATCCTGGCGATGCTCTCGGCGGCAGCCTCCGCCGACAGGGTGAACATCTCGCGCCCCGCGAAGGCGTTGTCGAGGGTCGCGATCCGTCCCTGTGGCCCGACGCCGAGGTGCAGCCGTCGCTCGGGCGACAGGCTCGCCCGCGGCATGACGTCATAGAGCTGACTCAGCCGCCAACCGGGCAGGCGCGGGTCCCAGACGAAGCCATGGTTGCGCAGGTGGTCGTCGTCGTTGTTGACCAGGATATTGAAGACCAGCCGCTCGAAGAGCTCGCGATTGTTCTCGCGGATCACGCGCGGGTGGCAGTAGCGCCGCACCGCCTGCGCCAGATCTCCGTAGGACTTGTTGGGTGACTCCATCTCGTCGCAGGCGAGGAGCGTCAGCCCGCTGACGAACGCCAGGCGCTTCTCCGCCAGTCCGTAGGCCGGCGGCGTGCTGAGGAAATCCTCCGCGAGCGGCGCGTCCTGCCCGGCCTTGGCCCAGTAGCGGTCGAAGCGGCGGATGAGCATGACGGTGCGCGAGCCGAGCTCGATCAGCTTCACCTGCGGCACGCTCAGGCCCGCGGCGGCCGCGAGCCGCAGCGTCGCCGTCTCGACCACCGGGACCGCGAGTGGATCGTTGCGGCTCGGAAACTTGGCGAGCCACAGCACGCGCTCGTCGTCGCGCACCGTCGCCTTGGGCCGCGCACCGCCGAGCGCGCTGCCCTCGGCGAAGATCTCCTCGAGCGGGGCGGGAACCGGCAGGCCCTCGTCGATGCGCTGGGCAGCGTCCATCAGGTATTCGAGGTTGTTCCAGCTGCCAAAGCCGGGCGTGGCCGAGGAATCCCGCGACGCCCGGATATCGAGCGCGCCGACGCGCTGGCTGCCTGCGTGCACCAGGTAGGCGGACTCCGGCAGGCTGTTGGCGGGCACCTTGAGGCGCGACTCGATGACGCGCCGGCCCCAGGCGTCGGGAGCGGCATCGCGGATTCCGCCGAACGCGGGCAGATTGTTGGGAGGGAACAGCGCCTTGCCGCGCACCGCCAGCTTGTCGCGGATGCTCAGGGCCACCGGATCGACCTCGAGAGCCCCCGGCCGCAGCAGGTAGCGCAGCCCGTAGGCGAACGTCGAGGCGAGCAGCTTCGCTCCCTCCTCGCTCAACGTGAGCTGCCCGCAGGGGAGCCACTCCGTGTCGACGCAGACGAAGACGAACAGCTTCTGGTCGCTCGCGCTCATGGGCTCTCAGAAGTCGATCTCATCGAGCTCGCCCTTGGAGAGGTCGCGGGCGCGCCGCCGCCGTTCCTTGGCACTGAGGGCGGCCAAAGCCGGATCCGTCTCGGAGAGCAGCTCGAGCAGCGTCTTGCCCGGCACGATGGCCTCGAGGTAGCGCAGGATCTGACCCATCGCGATTCCCGGGTCGCCCTTCTCGAGCCGATAGGCCGTGTTGCGTGACACGCCGGCGCGCAGCGCCGCCTGCTCCTGCTTCACCCCGCGCGCCAGGCGCAGGCGCGCAAGGGCTGACCCGACTCTTCTTGCCTCCTCGGTCTGGCCGGGACTCAGAAGCGCGGACTGGGTGACCTTCATGCTCGTTTAATCACTCTCTAAGCTCATACAGTTCGATTAATCGAGCAAATGATAGAGTATACGGGTATCCCTTGGCAAGGCAGATGTGCATCTTAAATCGCTCTTTAGGATCTTAAGGATCGATTAATCGATCCAATGACTGAGAGCCTGTGGTGCCGCACCGGACGGGTAGCATACTGCTGGAATCCATGCCGTCGCTCCTCGCACCGCCGCTTTCCCTCTACGTGCATTTCCCGTGGTGCGTGCGCAAGTGCCCGTACTGCGACTTCAACTCCTACACGCTCCAGGGGGAGCTCGCCGCCGAGCCCTATGTCGCGCGGCTCGCCTGCGATCTCGAGGCGCAGGCCCCGCAGGTCGCCGGGCGGACGGTGATCAGCATTTTCTTCGGAGGAGGCACGCCGAGCCTGTTTTCGCCCGCGGCGATTGCGCGGGTGCTCGAGGCGGCGCGCCGTCACCTCACGATCGCCGCGGATGCGGAGGTGACGCTCGAGGCGAACCCGGGAGCGATCGAGCGCGGCGCGTTCCACGAGTACCGCCAGGCCGGCGTCACGCGCGTGTCGCTCGGCGCGCAGAGTTTCGCGCCCGCCGCGCTCGCGGCGCTCGGGCGCATCCACTCGCCCGCTGAGACGCGCCGCGCGGCCGAGGAGCTGCACGCCGCGGGGCTCACCAATTTCAATCTCGACCTCATGTACGCGCTGCCGGGGCAGGCTCGCGCCGGCGCGGCGCGCGACGTCGAGGAGGCGCTCGCCCTCGCGCCCGCGCATCTGTCGCACTACCAGCTCACGCTCGAGCCCGGGACGCTGTTCGCGGCACGTCCGCCGCCGCTGCCGGATGAGGACGAGGCGCAGGCGCAGCTCGAGGACTGCGCAGAGCTCCTCGCGGCGGCGGGCTTCGGCCAGTACGAGGTCTCGGCCTACGCCCGCCCGGGAAAGCAGTGCCGGCACAACCTCAATTACTGGAGCTTCGGCGATTACCTCGGCGTGGGCGCAGGCGCGCACGGCAAGCTCACGTTCCCAGGACGCGGGGAGATCGTGCGCACCGTGCAGCCGCGCGAGCCGCGCCGCTATCTCGCCGCCGCACCCGCGGATCTGACGCGCCGCACGGTGTCGGCCGAGGAGCTGCCGTTCGAGTTTCTGCTGAACGCGCTTAGACTCACGGCGGGTTTCTCGCTCGCGGAGTTCACCGGGCGGACCGGGCTCGCGGACTCAACGATCGCGGCGCCCCTTGAGCGGCAGATGGCCCGCGGCCTCATCGAGCGCACCGCCGCGGGCTACCGCGCGAGCGAGCTCGGCCTGCGATTCCTCAACGACCTGCTGATGGACTTCGTGCCCGAAAGCCCGGAAAAGTCCCGCGGTTCGGTGTTGTCAATCGCAGGCGCCGCTGGCGCCCGCAACGGCCCCCCGCCGTTATTCACAGGTGCGGAGGGCGCCGTCGAATAATGAGTAAATTACGCGCCAAAGCGCCCAACCCGCTGGACATGACGCACATAAACATTTGAAAAAACTGGGAAAAAACACCTGCTCAAAATTTGACCAAAGTAACAATAGTGCAATCTGTCCGGGAAATCGTGGGTTTGCGGGCTCCTCCGTCCACAGACTTGTCCACAGGTTCTGTGGATAAGCAACGACACTGCGTAGCTTCATACCTGCGCCCCGGGGCCGCTTGAGGGGAGGCCGCGCTGCCGCTAAACTCCCGCGCCCTTTAACTCCCGGCGCTCACGCCCCATTTAGGCACGAGCCCCCAACCTATCGAGCCGCCATGAAAGCCGCCATTCACCCCGACTACAAAGAGATCACCGTCACCTGCACGTGCGGCAACAGCTTCAAGACGAGCTCGACGCTCGGGCACGACCTGCAGGTCGAGGTGTGCTCGAACTGCCATCCTTTCTATACCGGCAAGCAGAAGATCGTCGACACCGCCGGGCGCGTCGACAAGTTCCGCAAGAAGTACGCGACGGCCACCGCGGCGAAGTAGCGCGCGCGCGCCGCTCACCGCGGCCGCACACGCCTCTCCCTCCTTCGGGTGAGCCGCGTCCCTCGGGCGGGGGCGCGCCTTGATTGTCGCGCGCGGTCCATGTAAACCTCCTCGGAATTCACGCGCGCTGCGCGCAGCGTTGCGCGCTGGCCACGGGCGGCTCGAGATGACCGAGAAGACCTTCAAGCTCACCGATCCCGAGAGCGGGCGCAGCAGCGCGCTCCCGGTGCGCAGCGGCACCATCGGCCCCGCGGCGCTCGACATCGCCGCGCTCCACAAGGACCTGGATGTCTTCACGTACGACCCGGGCTACGCCACGACCGCGGCGGTGGAGAGCCGCATCACTTACATCGACGGTGATGCCGGCGTGCTGCTGCACCGCGGCTACCCGATCGAGCAGCTCGCCGAGAAGAGCTCCTTCATGGAGGTCGCGTACCTGCTGCTGATCGGCGAGCTGCCGACGGCGAAGCAGCTGGAGGAGTTCACCTGCAACATCCGTTATCACACGATGCTGAACGAAACGCTGCTGCGTTTCTTCAACGGCTTCCACCACAACGCCCACCCGATGGCGATGGTGTCGGCCGTGGTGGCCTCGATGTCGGCCTTCTACCACGACTCGATGGACATCCATAACCCGCGCCACCGCGAGATCTTCTCCCACCGCATCATCGCGAAGCTCCCGACCATGGCCGCGGCGGCGCACAAGCACTCGGTCGGCCAGCCCTTCATCTATCCGCGCAACGACCTCGACTACGCCGGCAACGTGCTGCACATGCTGTTCGCGGTGCCGTGCGAGCCGTACAAGCTCGACCCGGTGGCCTGCAAGGCGCTCGATCTGCTGTTCGTGCTGCACGCCGACCACGAGCAGAACGCCAGCACCTCGACGGTGCGGCTCGCCGGCAGTACCGGCGCCAATCCCTACGCGGCGATCTCGGCCGGGGTGTCGGCGCTCTGGGGCCCGGCGCACGGCGGCGCCAACGAGGCGGTGCTCTCGATGCTCGAGCAGATCGGCAGCGCCGACAATATCCCGAAGTACCTGGCGATGGCCAAGGACAAGTCGAGCCACTTCCGCCTCATGGGCTTCGGCCACCGCGTGTACAAGAATTTCGACCCGCGCGCCAAGATCATCCGCGAGATGTGCCACAAGGTGCTCGCGGCCCTCGGGCGCAGCGACAATCCGCTCTTCGAGCTGGCGCTGCGCCTCGAGGAGATCGCGCTCAAGGATGAGTACTTCCTCGAGCGCAAGCTCTATCCGAACGTGGATTTTTATTCCGGGGTCATCTACAGCGCGATCGGCATTCCGCGCTCGATGTTCACGGTGATGTTCGCGATCGCACGCACCGTGGGCTGGGTCGCGAACTGGCAGGAAATGATCTCCGATCCCGGCATGCGCATCGGCCGGCCGCGCCAGCTCTACACCGGCGCGACGCGCCGCGACTACCTCGACATCAAGAAGCGCGCCTGAGGCCGCGCGCCGCTACCCGGGCGCCTCGCCGAGCAGCGCCTCGACCTCGAAGGCGTTGGCGCGGCGCATCGGGCGCCCGTCGACCGGACTCGCGGGCGCCTGGCGGATGCCGTCGGCGGGGAACACCGTCGCTTCGATCGAGTGATCGTCGACCGAGAAGCGCACGCCGGGGAAGGGACGCACGCGCTCGGCATCGAGCTTCACCCGCCGCTCGGTGACCTCGTGGGCGATGCCCGCATCGATCAGCTTCAGGGTCACCGACTCGGCGCGGTCGGCAAACAGATGCAGCTGCACGTCGGAATGCTCGGTGGCGGTGCCGGCGAGCACCGCGCCCACCAGGCGCGGCTCAAACTCGCTCAAGGAGCGCATGGCCGCGAGCGCCGCGCGCCGCTGGGAGCTCAGGCTCTCGCGGTGCGATTCCCCGCCGAAGAGGCGCTGGTACTCGGCGAGCGCCAGCTCGATCTCACGGTTCTTCGGCAACACCGCCGCGCCGTCAGTCACGCCGAAGCGCTCGGCCGCCTTGCGCTTGGCGATGAGGAAGTCCTGCACGCCGTGCTCGGCCATGATGCGCGCGGCTTCCTGCGCCAGTGCGCGCCGCAGGTTGTCGCCGCGGGCCGGATGTCGCCTGATGCGCATGGGCTCAGAAGATCGGCTCGCCGCTCTGCTGTCCTTCCGCGCTCTGCATCGTGCCCGGCTCGTTCTGGGGCAGGTGATTGGCCATGAAGATCTCGGTCATGCCGGCCGGATTCTCATCGCTCACCAGCTCCCCGGTCTGCGGCGAAATGCGCAAGCTGACGATCCCGTCCGGCATCGCGCGCCGCTCCTCGGGCACGCCGCGCAGCGCCTCGCGCATGAAGGAGATCCAGATCGGCAGCGCGGTGCGCGCCCCTTCCTCGCTCTCGCCGAGCGGGTGCTCCTGGTCGAACCCCACCCACACCGTCGCGACCAGATTCTCCGTAAAACCGTTGAACCAGGTGTCCACCGCCTTGTTTGTCGTGCCGGTCTTGCCCGCGAGGTCGTCGCGCCCGAGCGCGAGCGCGCGGCGGCCGGTGCCGTGGCGGATCACGTCCGACATCATGTCGGTCATGACGTAGGCGTTCTGCGCGCTGATGACGCGGGGCGCGATCTGAGCCGCGGGGAGTGCCACGGGCGCGCCGCGCGTCTCCCCCGGGGCCGCGCCGGCCGCGCCGCTCTGGCGCGGGTCGCTTCCCGGGAAGGTGCCCGCCGGCGGGGCCGGATTCGCCACCTTGAGCGCCGCGGCACCGCCCGTCGGCACCGCACCGCCGCTCTCGTCACACTGCCGGCACACCATCCGCGGCGCCGCCCGCCACACCACCTGGTTGGCGGCGTCCTCGATCCGGTCGATGAAGTAAGGCTGCACGCGGTAGCCGCCGTTGGCGAACACGGCGTAGCCGGAAGCCAGCTCGAGCGGCGTCACCTCCAGTGTGCCGAGCGCCAGCGTCAGGTCGCGCGGCATGGTCTTCGGATCGAAGCCGAAGTGGCTGATATAGCCGATGGCGTTGTCGATGCCGACCTCTTTCAGCACGCGGATCGAGACCAGGTTGCGCGAATGCACCAAAGCATCGCGCAACCGTGTCGGCCCGCCGAACGCATGCGAGTCGTTCTCCGGCCGCCAGGCCTCCTCGGCGCCGTTGCCCTCGAGCACGATCGGCGCATCGAGAAACGTGCTCGCCGGGGTGATGCCGCGCTCGAGCGCCGCGGAATACAGGAACGGCTTGAAGCCCGAGCCGGGGAGCCGGCGCGCCTGGATGACGCGGTTGTACTTGTTGGTGAAGTAGTCGAAGCCGCCGACCAGCACGACGATGCTGCCGTCGTTGGGATCGAGCGCGACCAGGGCGCTCTGCGCCTCGGGGACCTGGGCGAGCTGCGCGTGCCCGGCCTGATCGGCCACCACGTACACGACGTCGCCCTTCTTCAGCAGCTGCGCCGCCTTGCTCGGCGGTGGTCCAACGGTCTCGTTGGCGCCGGCGCGGCGCGCCCACGAGAGCCCGTCCCAGTCGATGGTCACGGCTCCGATCGTCTTCACGTAGGCATGGACGCCGCGCTCCTCGACGGAAGTCACGAGCGCGGGCGCGAGGTCGCCGATCGAGGCGTATTCGTCCACCAGATCGTCGAAGTCGGGCGCGGCACCGGCGGGGATGTCGACGTGGCCGGCGGGGCCGCGCCAGCCGTGGCGGCGGTCGTACTCGATGAGCCCGATGCGCACCGCGCGCACCGCCGCAGCCTGCAGCCGCCCGTCGAGCGTCGTGTAGACCTTGTAACCGGCGGTCTCGGCGCTCGGTCCGAAGCGCTGCCGCAGCTCGAGCCGCGCCATCTCGGCGACATACGGCGCCTCGACGTCGAAGAGCGGCGCGTGCGCCCGCGCGCGCATCGGCTCCTTGTTGGCGGCCTCGGCGGTGGCGGTGTCGATGTAGCCGAGCTCGCGCATGCGCCGCAGCACATAGGCGCGCCGCGCGGTGGCGGCTTCGGGATTGACGATCGGGTTGTAGCTGGAGGGCGCCTTCGGCACGCCGGCGAGAGTCGCCGCCTCGGCGACGTCGAGCTTCTCGAGCGGCTTGCCGAAGAATGCCTCGGCGGCCGCCGCCACGCCGTAGGAGCGCTGCCCGAAGAAAATGACGTTCAGATAGAGCCCGAAGATCTCCTGCTTGGTGAACTCGTGCTCCATGCGGTAGGTGACGAAGGTCTCCTGCAGCTTCCTGCGCGCGGTCTTGTCGAGACTCAGGAACATGTTGCGCGCCGCCTGCATGGTGATGGTGCTCGCGCCCTGGGTCTTGTGGCCGGAGATGACGTCGATCACCGCCGCGCGGATCACGCCGAAGTAGTCGATGCCGTGGTGCTCGAAGAAGCGCTCGTCCTCGGCGGCCACGAACGCATGCTTGACGAGCTCCGGGATCTCCGCGTACGTGACCGGGATGCGCCGCTGCTCGCCGATCTGCGCGATCAGCTCGCCACTGCGCGTGAAGACGCGCAATGGCACCTGCAACTCGGCGTTGCGCATCGCATCAGTCGAGGGCAGCGTCGGTACCAGGTACACGTAGGCGCAGGCGAGCGCATAGGCGCCGAGAAATGCGAACAGCGTCACGCCGCCCGCGGCAATGGTCATAATCCGAAAGTAATTCCACTTCACAGAAACCAACCCTCTCTGCTTGCGCGCGCCGGGTGCGCTATGCATAGTAGCCGCCGCATCAGGGCAAACTCACCGAAAGGTGGGGACGCAAAGCCTCCGGTCTACGGGACGACGTGCCTATGACAGCGGGGTTGCCGGTCCGAACGTTAACGCACTCCGCTGCGAGGAGCCACGCGCTTCAGCGAGTGCCGTTCAGCCGCTCTCCGCGTCCGCGCGCCCGTCCTCTGGTCCGTCTGGCCGTTACGTCCCTGCACAGGACGCTTGGACAAGACGCGACAAATTTGGTTGACCTCGACAGGCGCGATCGCAAGGCGTGACGCCCTTGGTGTTTCGCCTCCGCGCGCCGCGCGGCGGCGCGGAATCCGTGAGACTCCTCACGTTCAATTTAACTTTGCGCTGCTACGCTGCGGTATAGTGTCACCTACAATCAGGGCGGTCTCTTCAGGCGTAATGTCCTGAAAAGGAAATAAAAAATGTTCCTTATTCAGCGCAAGTACCGGCCGCTCCTCGGTCTGGATATCACCACGTCCTCGGTCAAGCTTATCGAGCTCGCCATGGCGGGGGGCCAGTACCGGGTCGAAGCCTACGCGGCCGAGCCTACGCCTCAGAACGCCATCAACGAGAAAGCGATCGTGGACGCCGAGGCGGTGGGTGAGGCGATTCGCCGCGCCGTCAAGCGCGCCGGCGCCAAGAGCGGCGAGGTTGCGATCGCGATCTCGGGCGACGCCGCCATCACCAAGGTGATTCAGATGCCGCGCGCGCTGCGCGCCGGCGATCTCGAGGCGCAGGTCGAGATGCAGGCCGACCAGTACATCCCCTTTCCGATGGACGAGGTCAGCTACGACTACGAAGTGCTCGGCGTGAACGATAAGGATGCCGAGTCGAACGACGTGCTGCTGGTGGCGACGCGGACCGAGAACGTCGAGCAGCGTCAGGCCGCGGTCAAGGCCGCGGGGCTGGCCGCCAAGATCGTGGACGTCGAGGCCTTCGCGCTCGAGAACGCCTGCAAGCTCATGACACACCAGATGCCCGACGGCGGTATCGACCGCACCATCGCGGTGGTGGACTTCGGCGCGAGCAGCACCACCTTCAGCGTGCTGCGCAACCTCAAAGTGGTGTACACGCGCGACTTCGCCTTCGGCGGCCAGCAGCTCACCGAGGAAATCATGCGCACCTACGGCCTCGCCATGGAGGAGGCCGGGCGCGCCAAGAAGGAAGGCGGGCTCCCCGGCAACTACCAGTCCGAGGTGCTCGATCCCTTCATCGACGACATGACGCAGCAGGTGAGCCGCTCGCTGCAGTTCTACCTGGCCTCCGGCTCCGGGCGCGAGCAGCCCGAGAAGATCCTGGTGTGCGGCGGCTGCGCCAACATCCCGGGCGTCGCCGAGGTGATCTCGAGCCGCGTCGGCATCTCCGCCGAACGCGGCGATCCGCTCGGCCAGATGAAGCTGTCCTCACGCGCCAAGGCGCAGGCAGTGCAGCGCGATGCTACGGCGCTGCTGACTGCGTGTGGGCTCGCACTGCGGAGTTTCGACTGACATGCCACGCATAAACCTGCTTCCCTGGCGTGAAGAGCAGCGCAAGGAGCGCAAGCTCGCCTTCCTGGTGGCGCTCGGCGTCGCGGTGCTCGCCGCCATGGTGACCACCTTCGCCGCCTACCTGATGTTCGACTCCATGATTGCCGGCCAGCAGCGCCGCAACCAGATGCTGCGCGGCCAGATCAAGCTGCTCGACAAGCAGATCGAGGAGATCAACAGCCTCGAGACCGAGAAGCAGCGCTTCATCGCGCGCATGGAGGTCATCGAGAAGCTGCAGCGCTCGCGTCCCGGGATCGTGCACGTATTCGACGAGATCGTGAAGACGCTCCCCGACGGGGTCTATCTCACCGGGGTGACGCAGGTCAGCGCCGGCGCCAACAAGCGGCTCAAGTTCGAGGGCGTGGCCCAGTCGAGCACACGCGTCTCCTCCTTCATGCGCAACATCGACGCCTCCGAGTGGCTGCGCAACCCCGAGCTCGAGGTGGTGCAGACCTCCAAGGGCCCGGGCTCGAGCTTTACGTTGACGGCCGACGAGGTGACCGCGGGGTCCCAGGAAGAGCCGGGCAAGGGCGCGGTGCCCAAGAGCAAGATCCGCAAGGCGGACATCGGCGGCGCGGGAGTGAAGCAATGAACGTGCTCGAGGAACTGCGGTCACTCGACCCACGCGATCCGGGGCGCTGGCCGTTCGTGTTCCGCGCCGGCGCGGTGCTGGCGGCCTTCGTCGTCGCGAGCATCGGACTCACGTATTACTTCGTGTGGAGCGAGCAGCGCCCGGAGCTGCAGCAGCACGAGGCCGAGGAGCAGGCGCTGCGCGCCGAGTTCAAGACCAAGCACGCCAAGGCCGTCAACCTCGAGGTCTACAAGCAGCAGCTGAAGGACATCGAGCGCTCCTTCGGCGCGCTGCTGCGCCAGCTCCCGGGCAAGACCGAAGTGCCGAGCCTGCTGGTGGACATCTCGCAGACCGGACTCGCGGCAGGGCTGCAGGAGAAGCTGTTCCAGCCCGAGGCCGAGGTGAAGAAGGACTTCTACGCAGAGAAGCCCATCAAGATCCGCCTGAGCGGCACTTACCACCAGTTCGGCGAGTTCGTGAGCGGTATCGCCGCGCTCCCTCGCATCGTCACGCTCGACGAGATCTCCATCAGGCCCGACAACAAGGACGCGTACGACGCGCTGTCGATGGACCTTACCGCCAAGACCTATCGCTACCTCGACGAGGACGAGATCGCCGCGGGCGAGGCCGAGAAGAAGCAGAACGCCGTGACCCACCGTCCGAGTCCGCCGGCCGGAGGGTAGAGAACCATGCAGCACCTCAGACACCGCTCCGCACTGCGCCCGCTCGCCGTGGCGCTGGCCTGTCTCGGCTACACACTGCTCGCCGGCTGCTCGAGCGCGGACGACGAGCTCAACGGCTTCATCGAGCAGACCAAGCACGAGCCGGGTGGGCGCGTGGAGCCGCTGCCCGAGATCAAGCCCTACGAGACCTACGTCTACGCGGACTCCGATATGCGCTCGCCGTTCATGCCGAGCGCGCCCGGCGCCGGCGCGGGACTCGCCGGCGTGCGGCCCGACCAGAAGCGCAACCGCGAGTTCCTCGAGCAGTTCTCGCTCGACACCCTGCGGATGGTCGGCACGCTGCGCCTCGCCGGCAGCATGTTCGGCCTGGTGCAGACCAAAGACGGCCTGGTGCATCGCGTCGCGGTGGGCGAGCACATGGGCCAGGCCGAAGGCAAGATCACCGAAATTTCACCGTCCAAAATCAGCCTCACGGAAATCGTTCCTGACAGCCTCGGCGGGTACATGGAGCGACCCGCGGCGCTCGCCCTGAACGAATAAGGTCCAGCAGGGAGTCTCCCAATGCGTGTCACCAGCCTTTTCCAGCGCATCCTCGGCACCGCCGCGTGGGTCGTGATCGCGGGAGGCCTAGCGGCCGCTCCGGCGCTTGCCCAGGAGCCGCCAAGCCTGCAAGCCGTGGAAGTGCAGCCCCTCGCCGGACAGCAGCTGCAGGTCATCATGCGGCTGTCGGGACCTGCGCCGCAGCCGCTGTCGTTCACCATCGACAACCCGGCGCGCATCTCCTTCGACCTGCCGGGGACGACGCTCGCGCTCGCCTCGCGCCGCATCGACGTGCATGCCGCCGGCCTCGACAACATCGTCGCGGCCGAGACCAAGGACCGCACGCGCGTGGTGCTGAACCTCGACAAGCTGGTGCCCTACGACGCGCGCGTCGAGGGCAACAACATCATCGTGATGCTCGGCGCTGGCGTCGGCTCGGCCCCGGTCGCGGCCCGCGCGCCCGGCGTGGTGAGCGCTGGCGGCACGGTGGCCGCGGGCACGGGCGGCGGCGGCAGCACGCGCGAGCTGCGCTCGATCGACTTCCGCCGTGGCACCGACGGCTCCGGCCGCGTGGTCGTCAGGCTCTCCGACCCGCACATTCACATCAGCCTGAAGCAGGTCGGCAGCAAGATCGTGGTGGATTTCACCGACGCGAGCGTGCCGGCCAACCTGCTGCGCCGCTACGACGCTACCGACTACGGCACGCCGGTGATCGGCTTCGACGTCGCGCGCGCCGGCAATGGTGCGCGCATCTCGATCAACGCCAGCGGCGACTACGAGCAGCTCGCCTACCAGTCGGACAATCAATACGTGGTGGAAGTGGCGCCGCGCCGCAAGCCGAACGCCGTGGCCGACGAGAAGCCGGTCTACACCGGCGAGCGCCTGACGCTCAACTTCCAGGACATCGACACACGCGCGGTGCTGCAGCTGCTGGCGGATGCCAGCGGCCAGAACATCGTGGTGAGCGACTCGGTGTCCGGCAACGTGACGCTGCGCCTGCAGAACGTGCCGTGGGACCAGGCGCTCGACATCGTCCTGAAGACCAAGGGCCTCGACAAGCGCAAGGACGGCAACGTCATCATCGTCGCCCCGCAGGCCGAGCTCGCCACGCGCGAGAAATCGGAGCTGGCGGCGCGCAAGGACGTATCCGAGCTCGCGCCGGTGCGCTCGGAGTACCTGCAGATCAACTACGCCAAGGCGCAGGACATCGCCGCGCTCATCAAGTCGCAGAACAACTCGCTGCTCTCCTCGCGCGGCAGTGTGGCGGTCGATGAGCGCACCAACACGCTGCTGCTGCTCGACACCTCCGACAAGCTCTCGGACATCCGCCGCCTGGTCGCCACCCTCGACATCCCGGTGCGCCAGGTGCTGATCGAGTCGCGCATCGTCATCGTCAACAACGACTACGAGCGGCAGCTCGGCGCGATCTTCGGCATCACCGCCTTCCATCAGAACGGCAACACGCTCTACAACACGACCGGTACGGCCGCGGGCGTCGACACCCAGGCGAACACCTTCATTACCGGGCAGAACGCGATCAACAACGCGATCAACTCCGGCACGACGCCGGTGCCGCTGCCGACCTACGGCATTCCGTCGGCCAACAACCGCTACAACGTCAACCTGCCGGTTACCAGCCCGGCCGGCACGATCGCGCTCGGCCTGGTCGGCAGCAACGTGCTGGTCGATCTCGAGCTCTCGGCCGCGCAGGCCGAGACCCAGGCGAACATCATCTCCTCCCCGCGGGTCATCACCGCGAACCAGAAGGAGGCGACGATCGAGCAGGGTATCGAGATTCCATACCAGCAGTCGGCCTCGAGCGGCGCGACCACGATTCAGTTCAAGAAGGCGGTGTTGTCGCTCAAGGTCACGCCGCAGATCACGCCCGACAACCGCATCATTCTCGACCTCGACGTGCGCGACGACTCGGTCGGCACCATCGTGGTCGCCTCGGGCGGCGTCAACGTGCCCTCGATCAACACCCGCGAGATCACCACCCAGGTGCTGGTGAACGACGGTCAGACCGTGGTGCTGGGCGGCATTCTCCAGACGACGCAGCGCGAGGACGACACCAAGGTGCCGTATCTCGGCGATATCCCGATCCTCGGGCATCTGTTCAAGACCACCGACCACAAGGACGACAAGGACGAGCTGATGATCTTCATCACCCCGAAGATCGTTCGTGAAGGCGTCAACGTGTATTGAGCCGTAGGGAAGCGCCCTGGAGTGAGGACAGATTCCTAGCTAGGCCAGGACCTGAGCTGGACTCGAATCAGCGGCCGCCGTGAGGCGGCCGCGCCTTTTCGGGCGGCCGCGGCGTTTTTGGGCCCCGGGATTCATTCGGTATCCTTCCCGCAAGGTGCTCGGCAAGACCAGCCTCTTCCTCATCGGGCCCATGGGCTCGGGCAAGACCGCCGTCGGTCGGGCGCTGTCGCGTGCGCTCGGCCTGCCCTTCTACGACAGCGACGCCGAGGTCGAGCGGCGCACCGGGGTCGACATCCCGTTCATCTTCGAGAAGGAGGGCGAGGCGGGCTTCCGGGCACGCGAGCGCGAGGCCATCGAGGCCCTCACTCGGCTCGAGCGCATCGTGCTCGCCACCGGCGGCGGCGCGGTGCTCTCGCCGGAGAACCGCCGCCACCTCGCCGAGCGCGGCTGCGTCGTCTACCTCGAGACCTCGGTGAGGCAGCAGGCCGACCGCGTCCGTCACGGGCGCAACCGCCCGCTGCTCGAGCAGCAGGGCGACATCGCCGGGCGTCTCGGTGAGCTGATGGACGTCCGCTCCCCCCTCTACAGCGAGATCGCCGACCTCACCGTCTCGACCGACGGCCGGCGCGTGCCGGCGGTCGCCGAGGAAATCCTCAGGCTCCTCAAGGGGGGCGCCGCGGCGCGCTGAGGGGACCGCTCACGTATACTGCCGCGGGCGCGAAACGCCTCGAGCTGAACTGGCAGATCCCCCGCGCGCAGTGGATACCCTCAAGGTCGAACTCGGCACTCGCAGCTATCCGATCCTGATCGGCGCGGGGCTGCTCGCGCACGCTGAGGAGCTGCAGTCCCGCGTTCCGGGGCGCGACCTGCTCATCGTGAGCAACACCACGGTGGCGCCCCTCTACCTGCCCGCCCTCAACGCGAGCCTTCCCGCCCAGCGCCGGCTCGAGGTCATCCTGCCGGACGGCGAGATGCACAAGACCCTCGCCAATGCCG
>Ga0210399_10001867_pt1 | contig 16419 bp, 21 predicted proteins | sample IncBWC14MmetaG_FD_150865 | JGI IMG/M metagenome (GOLD analysis project Ga0210399, IMG submission 150865) | Forest soil microbial communities from Barre Woods Harvard Forest LTER site, Petersham, Massachusetts, United States - Inc-BW-C-14-M | ecosystem: Environmental > Terrestrial > Soil >...
ATTGTTATCGTCATCTTCGTGATCGCAGTCTATGTTGCCCTGCCCGCCGGAATCATCGCTGGCTGGATTCGCTGGTTGAGACTCGGTCGTAAAACCGACTGATCTGTTTACTGATGTATAACTTCCGGTTAGGCGACAAACCAGGCACAACCCTATTCCCGGCCCTTTCTGCGTTTCGGGGGGTACTAATCTCAAATGTGCGCGATCTCTATAATCGGCCTATGACCAATCATGGCCAAAAATACTTCTGGCTCACGGCGGTAGCTCTGCTCGTAATTCAAGCGACACTGGCGCTGACGATGGTGCATCGAGAGTCGCTTACCTTTGATGAAGGCGATCACATGTTCGCAGGCTATATGATGTGGAAAGCGTCAGATTATGGGCTAAACCCTGAACACCCACCTCTAGCCAAGCTTCTCGCGACCGTTCCCATCCTTTCGGACCATTTGTGGGTACCGCCTCCAATGCCCGGCCAGTTTTTCAAAGCTGAAGCGTATCTGAATGGCCGCGACTGGCTGGCTCGTAACGACGGAGACCGACAGCATCTCGTCTTCGAGATGAGGGCGAGCGCGGAGTTGCTTGCTCTCGGATTGTGCCTCTTCGTGTTTCTGGCGGCTCGGGATTGGTTTGGCGACCCGGCCGGTCTTATTGCTCTTGCTCTCGTGGTCTTCGATCCCAACGTTCTTGCACACTCTGCCCTTGTGACTACCGATATCGGAGTGTCATGTTTCTTTGTCGCAGCAATTTGGACGTTTTACCGCTTCGCTGCCCGACCGACGCTCATCCGCCTGCTCCTTGTCAGCCTGGCAACAGGCCTGCTTCTCTCAACCAAGCATTCGGGCATTCTGATCGGCCCTATGTTCGTCTCTCTTATCGCATGGGAGGTGCTGAAGGCTCCACGTGCCGAGCGCAAACGAGTGGCACTTCGACTCACCGGCGGCTTTTTCGCTATCGTCGTCCTTAGCGTCTTCGTGCTTTGGGCTTTTTACGGGTTTCGATACAGCGCGCGTCCTGCCGGTATGGCGTTCGGCACTTCAGTCGCAGGATACGCGCAGCCTCTGCCGCATTTCGAATCTGCCGTAGTTGTTGCGGTGGGTCACCTCCACCTTTTGCCCGAATCGTATCTGGTTGGACTCGTCGACGTGAAACTAATGTCGATAGCCTATCCCACCTTCCTCCTGGGTAAGGTTTATCCGCACGGCCTGTGGTATTACTTCCCTTTGGTGATTCTCATCAAGACGACGCTGGGGCTGCTTCTGCTCATTGTTCTCGCCACGTTCGCCACCGCCACAGGCAAGCTAACGAGACACCGCGAGTTGTTTTATTCTCTTGCTCCGCCCGTCCTTTATCTTGCTGTGGCGATGATGTCCGGAATGAATATCGGTGCGCGGCACCTGCTGCCCATGTACGCATTTGTTATCATCTTCGCCGCTGCCGCAGCGGCGACGCTCGCCGGTATCAATCGCCGTTGGGCGATCATTTGTTCTGCCCTCATCGTCGCCCACGTCGTCTCTAGCCTTCTCGTATTTCCTAATGAGATTGCTTATGCCAACGAAGCCTCGGGAGGGCCCAGGAATCTACACAATCTGCTGAGTGACGCAAGCGTCGATTGGGCGCAACAGCTTCTCCAAGTCAAGCAGTGGCAGGATCGTCACCCCGATCAGGAGTGCTGGTTCGCGTACTTCGCACGGCCCGTGATTGATCCGAGCGTATACGGTATTCGCTGTCACGCACTCCCCACCTTCGACACGCAGTGGGGCGGCGTGGGACCCGTTCCTCCCTCTGTTACCGGAACCGTTCTGATCAGCGCCGGAGACCTCAGTGGCTGCGAATGGCCCAGCGGTCAACTCAATCCCTACAGATCGTTTCAGTCGCTCCATCCCGATCTGGCGATTGACGACTCCGTATTCGTCTACCAGGGAACCCTCGCCATCGCTGAGATCTCCGCTCTCGCAAGTGCGCAGCAGAGTCAAGCGCTACTTGCGAAGGGGCAATCAGGACCAGCGCTCGCCGTGGCACGGGAAGCTGTCGTCGCCTCCCCCGACAACCTCATTACCCAGACGGCGCTGGGTGACGCCGCAGCCGCAACAGGTGACAAGCAGATGGCAAAGACCGCATGGCGAGCAGCCATCCTGATCGCTCAGCGTCTGGAGCCGGGCGCACAGGCGAGCTACATTCCGGATCTCGAATCCAAAATCAAGGGTCTATCGGCCGGCAAGGAGTAAATCGCGAACCGACCCGGATTGAAAGCTGCTTGAGGTCAGGTCAACGCGACCCGAGCTGACAGTGACGCTACCGACGTGACTGATCCCGAGCATGACGCTCATCGATTCGTAGACTGACGTAAACAGGCGTGGCTGTTGAAAAAGGAACCAAAGCAGTAATTTCAGTGAATTTCAGCGCCTACGGCAAACGAAGATTCAATAACTTGCGAGCGAATTTCGTTCGCGAAATCCCGCGAGAAGAGATTTTCAACACCTACAGGCGATTTCACTAACTGAGAATTTCGGCCCGTTGGCGAATTCGTCAACATGACCTAGCCGATGAGCTGGGAGGGTGTTGAGTGCAAGTTCTATTCTTGCCCGCGTGGTATCGGTGGATCGGCAGATCCTGAAGGCGCGGGCGAAGTCGGCGCGCCGGTAGTTCCATGCCCATTCGTGGGCGGTAATTTTGCGGCTTCGCTCACGATGACTGCGGCCCGTTCTTTGCTGGTTTTGCACGCGGGATCGGAGATGCGGCATTGCGCGAGCGTGTATTTGCATCCGCAATCGCAGGCTTCCGCATTGAGCTCATGCAGCGCGGCCATGCGCTGTTCCTGGGTCAGCTTTGATGTGTCGATTCCCGGTAGCATGGTCGCGCGGTCCGCGTGCTTCAGAGAGACTTCACCGGTGTCTTCAAAGGTTTCTATTCTCGCCGGAATCGGCATATTCAGCAGGGCACGAACTTCGATCTCGTACAACGCCGGATCGAAGAGCCCCACATGCTTTTGCACCATTTTGCCTTCCTGATTGATGACAAAAAGCGTGGGCAGCGCACCGATGCCTCCATATGCCAGGCGCACCGGCACCGAGGTCATCGCCACCGGATAGTTGATGCCCTTGTCTTTCACGAATGCACGTAGCCGCTCGACGTCGTTATCATCAACATCCATGCCGATAATCTGCAAGCGGTCTTTATATTCGTCCTGAATTCGGATCAGGCCGGGGATTTCCGCGCGACACGGCCCGCACCATGTGGCCCAGAAGTTCAGCAGCACCACTTTGCCTTTGTACGGCTGCAGGGTGAGTTCTCTTCCGTCGAGGTCTTTGACCTTGAGGTCCGGCGCAGAATCGGGATCGCGCACAAAGCGGATGACAGGTTGCTGTTGCTGCTGTTGTTCTGGTTGCAGTAGTTGCGCGCGCGCGTCGAGCGGAAGCAGTGCCAGCCCCAAGCTCACCAGCCGGCACACCCCTAGCGCGATTTGGAGACTCTTCCCGCCTGTGCGCGTCCTGCTCATGGGTCCTTACTAGGAGATCATAATCGAGAATGGGAGCCGACATTGTCATGGAATCAATCTCGCGCGTTACCAAGATGATGAGTGTAAAGGCGATTTCAAAAATCACCTTGCCGTCCCGGTCTCGCATATACTTCGTTTCATGGACAGAACTTTTATCGACCGACGAGCGTCAGAGTCGGAGCATCGGAGGGCGAGGGATGTAGCACAGGCCGTGTCGGATGGGCGAACCACTGTTCTGGAAGCAGTCAGAGCATGTGGATAGAAGGCCGGAAATTCGAAAGCTACTGATTGCACTCGCGGTGTTCTGCCTGGCCGTTGCTGTTTATCTGGTAGAGCACTGGATTCTCCTCCGCATCTTTTAGTCCGGTTCGCGAGCAGACCGGTCGAGATCTGCCGCACTGAACACCTCGCCACAATTAAGCTGCAGGGAAAACACCCGCGCGGCGTTAGCTGATCCGGACGGTTCAATTCTGGCCCAGGTAGCGTCGGCAGGACTGGTGTGTACTTTGCGAAATTGTTCGGGATTGCAGAGGACGTTAAGGGGACGATAACAAATGTTGTTCGGTGTCACTTTGTATCAAACAACGTCCGCCGACACCGTTTGATATCAATCAGTTACATCTCGTGGTTGCCCTGTCACGGCAGAGGTCGCGAGTTCGAGTCTCGTCGTCCCCGCCATTCATTCTAAGCACTTGCAAGGAATTGGCAATTTGAGTCATGGTCCAATTTGGTCCAGTTAGGTCAGTGCTTCCGCGCGGGAATTAAAGGGTTTGCCTGTGCATGCTGCCACCGGGATCGGCTGATTCCTTTCGGATAACGGGCTACTCTTCCACAATCAGATCAGGGAAGAGTAGCCGACAATACGTCTACCGAGACGCGGGTCGGGTCCTCACAGAATTCACTTTTACCAAAAAGGCGTGCCGTGGGCCCGCGCGCGATCGTGTATGCGAAACCATCCATCAGTCTGTTAACTTGTCTTTCTCTCCCGTAAGCTCGCCGAACAGCCATGCCTTAGCCATCTTCCAGTCGCGTTTAGCGGTCTCCTGCGAAATTCCCAGGATCTCCGCGGTCTCCGCAATACTCAATCCGCCGAAGTAGCGCAGCTCTACTACGCGGCCTTTGCGCGCATCGATCGCGGACAGCGATGACAGCGCCTGATCCAAGGCGAGCAATTCGATTCCCCGGGCTTGCGTGCCCAGAAAGACTTCATCCAAGGGCACTCGGACAGCGTTGCCGCCATGTTTCGCATACCCACGACCGCGCGCATGGTCCACAAGAATGCGCCGGATCATTTGGGAACAGAGAGCGAGAAAGTGGATTCGATTTTCGCAAGGGATGGCGCCGGCACGAACTAATTTGAGGTAGGTCTCATTAACTAAAGCGGCCGACTCCAGAGTTTGGTCCTGCCGCCGCTTCGCCAACTGCAGTCTGGCGATTCGCCGCAGCTCAGGGTACACGTAAGACATCAACTGGCTTAATGCCTGTTCATCACCATTGCCCCAAGCGGCAATCAACCCGCTGATGTCCTGTGGACCGTCGCTGGTCATTCCAGCAGTCATTCTACAAAAGAAATCTGACGGCGATGACCCTTTTCCCGCGCCGTTTCCGGAATACAGGCAGGAGGAAACTCAAACATGACACACCTTTGGAAATCGCTATTGAACCGGAACCTGCTCGCGCTGGTGGTTTTCACTGCTGCTCTTGCACCTCAGGCTCTAAGAGCGGCCGAAGCATTGTGCCCACTCGGGAACGCAACCCTTCGCGGGACCTACGTGGTGTCCGGAACGGGAACGATCGTGGGCGTCGGCTCAATTGCCGCGGTTGGAGAGCACACCTACGACGGACGGGGACACACCGTTGCCACCTTTACATTGAGCGTGAACGGCACGATCATGAGGGGCGTGACGGTGACCGGCACCTACACGGTAAACGCCGACTGCACCGCGACCTTAGCCGAATCCGACGGCAACAACTACGATTTCGTGGTCGCTCCGGATGGGCGTATGACTACATGGATCAATACTGGCACCGGCACGGTCGTCAGCGGGACCGAAGTTCGGTTGAAATCACCAGGCTCCGAGTAAAGCGGTTCGAGTGGCCTCACGGGATAGGGATGCGGTAAAGATTCCGTTGGGTGGTGCCGCGATAGAAGGCACAGACCTTCTGGGGAAGGCCCGGGCACCACCCCCTCCGCATCGATCCGGCGCGCTCCCGGCAGGCTGGCTTCTTCCTCTTCGGAATGAATCCTAATTTTGGGGATTCGTGGGAGGGACTCGCCGCTGCTAGTGGAACGAGATAAGATCCCGCAATAAGCACGGAGCGTCCATCCAGCGACCAGCTCAAGAAGCTGAAGGAGCCGCCGATTTGGATGGGAGACCCCCATCCAACGGGAAGGCCTGAATTGCCGGTGGTCCGTTGCTGGGAAGCGGAGCCCACCCCACGATCCACCGGCCATCTGGTGAGACAGCCTGCAGGCGAACACCGAGTAATCGATTGGGCAGCCCGCTCTCCTTCGCGGGGAGTTCGAACTAGCAATCATGATCGAAATTGTGGACCGAAGAGATGCATGGGTCGGACCAAGTTCCGAACCTGTAACTGATTGCGAGCGAGCCTTGGCTGGATCAGCACATTTCCATTCGAGAGCGAAATGGCCCTCTTCTCCGAGTGCATGCCAAACTACTCTCGAAAAGCGCTTGACACCGGCCGACATAGTCAAAGACGCGATATTACGCCAACAATCGAAAACTCTCGCTTTACGGGGGCTTACTGCAGCTTCGCGTATTCCGCCTTGGCTTCTTCTAGGACGGGGATATCGGGGTCGGCGTCTTTCCAGAGGGCGAAAAAATCCTGGTAGGCAGTTTTCGCTTTGGCGGTGTCGCCTGAGAGAGTGTAGGCGCGAGCGAGGCCAAGATGGGCGAGCCCGCCGAGCGGAAAGTTGAACACGATGCCGCGGTGGTCGAGGAATTTTTGGAACTCCGCAGCTGCTTCGTCGCCCTGGTGCAACACCAAGTATGCCTGACCTCTCACATAAACCGGATACAGAGACCCCATATAGCTGGGGCTAATTAATCCGAGCTCGTAAGTAGCTTCCGGTTGGAGCAGTTCGATGGCTTTGGCTGGTTCATGCCGATTGAGCGCAAGGGAAGCACGGATAGCGGGTAACCAGTAGCGATGTACTATTGTATCTAAAGGAAATTCCTTGGCCACGTTGTCCGCCATCTTCTGCGCCCGGGCGGAGTCTCCAGCGCGAGCCATGACTAATGCTCCAAGCACTTGTGTGAAGCGGTCTGAGGACAATGCTGAAGCCGCGGCTGCATCTTTCCGCGACTGGTCGAAATAACCGACTTCCGCTTCCCGAAGGGCTTGGTTTATCTGCCACCCAGCCGCGGTTCCGTTCTGCTGGTTCTGGCGAGCCAATTCCACTGCCCGCCGCGAAAACTCCCGCGCCCTTGCGAGTCGACCGGAGAAAGCCTCGGTGTCGGATTGGGTGGATAAAAACATGTCCTCCACGCCCAGCTTGCCTGCGCTCCACAGCACCTGCCGTTCCATCTCAGCTGCATCGCCTTCCACCATGGCAAGTCCATACCGTTGAACGTGAAGGCTTTCGTGATCGAGCTTGAGCCCCGTTGCTTCCTGGTAGGTTGCTTTGGCCTCATCGAAACGGTTCAGGGCAGCATAAGCAAGCATCAGGTTCGCCAGATTAACGGAGTTGTCTGGAACGAGGCGGCTTGATTCGAGTTCTTCGGCGACTGACTTTTCGTATTGTCCCCCCACCGCGTGAAGGAGTCCCAAAAAGCCAGGGGGGAAAGGGTCCCGCGGATAATTCTGTGCCCACAACTCGTAAGTCTGAACCGCTTTCTCGAGTTCTCCTGTCACGCTCCTATAATAGTTACCCGTGATCCGGAATTTCTCCCGCTCGCTCACGCGCTCGCGCAGGTCGTATGCCTTTTGCGAGTACTGGCTGGCCAGACTTGCTTCGCCGATGTTGGAGTACATGATCCCCATTTTGGTGTAAGCCAGCGCAAAATAGGGGTCGAGTTCAATGGCATGTTTCATCATCGGAATCGCTCATCGGAATCGCCGCCACCTCGCTCTTTTCGTTCATGGTCTCTCTCGACAGAGTGTAGGCTTTGAGCGCCTCCAGCGAAGACGTTGTGGCTTGTTCAAGCGGAGTATCGAACTTTTGGATGGTGCTGAGTGTTTCTCCCAGCTTTTTCCGCAGCTTTGAGGTTGTCTCTCCCAGCGCCTTGAGCACATGCTCTTTGCTGTCAGCCGTCACCTGCTCCTGGGCTAGGGTGTTGCCGGTCTGGCAATTCACGGCATTCACCCCGATCACATATTGACTGCCCAGGCTCGCAATTGAGCCCGCAAGCATCGCCCTGCTCCCCGTGCGCTGGCATAGGTCGCGCGCAACTTCGCGTGTAAGATGTTGGCCCGGTGAACGTCCCATCAGCTTCAACGTATCGTCCACACTCTGCTGCGGCAGGATGTTCAGAAAAGGCGACTGCTCCAATTGCACCGTGAGCGCTTGCTTGAGGGTGTCGTCAAATACAGGATCACCGGTAGTGTTGGTGAAGTCCGCCAGCACGATCGTGTCTTTCTCCGTGAACTTCCGGCTTTGCCGCGACCGCCAGAGTACTCCCCATAGTGCTGCTGCGATCACAAGCGTCGCCACAGCCGCTGCCCCAATCGCAACCGCTCGCCAGCGGTTCCATCCACGCTGTGCTTCCTCGATGGTTCTGCGGGCGTCCGCGATGTCAGGCGGGCGGCGGCCCGCGTCCTTCTGCAGACACTGCCGCAACAGCTCGCGGATTTTCGCGGGCGTTTTCGCGGGCAGGGCATGCCAGTCCGGCTCGCGTTCTAGCACGGCCGCAATCGCGTCTGGGAAAGTTTCACCCGCAAATGCACGTTTACCGGTCAGCAATTCGTATAAGAGGCAGCCGAAGGCCCATATGTCAGTCCGCTTGTCGACGTTTCGTCCTCGCGCCTGCTCCGGACTCATGTATCCAGGCGTACCGACAATCTGCCCGGCGACGGACTCCACGCCCGTCAGGGCTGCCAACTGCGAGAGGTCTTGCTTCCCCTGCGATCCCCAGATCGCTTTAGCCAAACCGAAGTCCAGCACTTTCACCCTGCCTTGGGGCGTGACCATTACATTGGCTGGTTTCAGATCGCGGTGAATAATTCCTTTGTCGTGCGCCGCTTCGAGTGCCGCCGCCACTTGGCATGCGCGGTCGAGCGCCGTTTGAACTGGCAACGCACCACCGAGCATTTCCCCCTCCACCAGTTCCAAGACCAGATAATTCGTTTCCTCGGACTCCTCCAGTCCATAAATCGTGGCAATGTTGGGGTGGTTAAGGGAAGCCAGCGTGCGCGCTTCCCGCCGGAGGCGCGATAGCCGCTCGGGGTCGCGAGCGAATTCTTGAGGCAATGTCTTGATGGCGACATCTCGGTCGAGCTTGCTATCGTGCGCCCGATATACCTCGCCCATGCCGCCGGCACCTAACGGAGACACGATGTGATAGGGTCCGAATTGCCGGCCAAGCAGGGACCCCGCGGCTGTCAGCGTGACTGACGTATTCTCAAGCGCGGGTACTTCTAGAAAACTCCCGGCTTGCTCTCCCTTCGCCAGCAGTAGCTCGACCTGCCGCCGCAGGTCCGTGTCTGCGCCGCAACTCCCGTCGAGAAATGCTTGCCGCTCACCTGGAGTCCGCTCCAGCGCCTCGTGGAAGAGCTCCTCGACTTTTCGCCAAATTTCCTGCTTCATGGCCGAGTCTTGACGAGTGGACAGTAACCTCAATCAGTGGTGCCAAGCCGGGCGCGCTGCAGTGCCATGGACCGCGTCAATCGCGACAAGGTCGTTGTGGTGTTGCTGCCAATGCCAGCCTCATCATTGGCTGGAAATTATAAGCTCAAACCCGATAGCCCGCAGGCGAGGAGGTGCAGCTATCGTTACAGGCCTCACAAACTGGAATGGCTGGGTTCTGGGCGAGTCACGGGCTAACCGGAAGTAATCGGGTGTTGGTCGGCCTTAGCAGACGATTTTCGAACTTTCCTGCTGCTGGCGTTGATCGTTATGAATTGAAGGTCCCCTTACCTGAGAACGGAAAGGGGACCGAGTGGCATCTCTTTGCAAGATTAGTTCGCTGCGGGCGCGTAGGTACCCATGCAGTCGAACGACGTGGACCCGTCGGCATTGCCCTTTGCAGTACAAGTACCGCTGGCTTTCCCGCCCTTCATCTTTCCGCCACCTTCCGTCATGGACCACTTGTTGCTCCCCGACTCGAAAGCGCCGTTCTTTGATGTGCCCGTGAATTCGTACCTGTAGTAGTTCTTGTCACCGTTCTCCATGCTTTCCACGAATTCGCCGTGGCCGGTTGTCTTGTCACCTTTGACATCGAGAAACTCGGTTCCGGTTCCCGACTTCATTTTTATCCCGGCGATTTCGCCCTTGATTGCGGTACAGTTGATCTGGTCGATGGCGTAAGCATGGCCCGGCTTATCGCCGACGTCGATGCTGTGCTGCACTGCTGGCTTATCGCACTTCCACTGGACGTTTGATTTTCCTTGCGCCAAGGCGATACCTGAGACTACACACAAACCGCACAGGAACAGGCAGAATCTCTTCATTCCTTCCTCCTCGTACCTTGAAATCAATGAACTTCGGCCCCTGGGGCGAACCCGCCTCAACGCATCGTGAGCAGAGGCAACTCGATGAAGCTCGCTTCACCAGGCGTGTGATACACGCGCTGCACCGCGCTCCGAAAGTCTTTCGGCTTGGCCCAGAAAATATTCGGCACAAACGTCTGCGGATTTCGGTCATACAGCGGGAACCAACTTGACTGAACCTGCACCATCATGCGATGTCCCGGTAGAAACACGTGATTCGCTGTGGGCATGGCGAACTTATACAGCAGCGGTTGCCCAGCCGCGATTGGCGTCGCCGTCTCCAGGCCGTCGCGATAGCGCCCGCGAAAAATGTCCGCGGAGATCATCAGCTGAAATCCACCCATTTCCGGCTGCCCCGCGACTTCGTCGGGATATACATCAATCAGCTTGACCACCCAGTCCGAGTCCGTTCCGGTCGTCGAAGCTACGAGATTAGCGATCGGCTGTCCGCTGATCTTCATCGGCGCACTCAGCACATCCGTCACAAACGTGAGCACATCAGGACGGCCTGAAGCTTCCCGCTGATCGTCAACCAGCCACTCCGACCACGTCATTCCATTGCCGTAGCCCATCGGTTGAATTGGTCGCGCCCGGTAGGGAACTGGCTTCGCCGGGTCGGAAACATACTCCTCAAAAGCTTTTCCACCTGCTTGCGGCGTTGAGAAGCCCAGCTTCATTCCATCGCTAAGATACAGCGGCGTGGCTCGAACCGTGCAACCACTCACACATCCCGCCGGCCATTCTGGAAGCTTGAGCCATTTATTGGTGCCCGTCTCAAACGCACTCACCGGCGGAACGTCCGCAGCAGGCGCGTCATCTTTCAAGTAATGATCCAAAAACGGGCGCAGAATTTCCCGCTGAAAATAAAGCCCCGTATCGCTACTGAATTTCAGCGTGCCCAGCGTGCTAGCATCCTCAATTTCCTGGCCATGATGCCACGGGCCCATCACCAAAAATACTTTGTCATTGTTCGTGTCTTTCGGTTTGATGGCCTTATATACGGCTATCGCACCATAGATATCTTCCTGATCCCACAAGCTGTGCACCAGCATCACCGGGACTTTCAGCGGCTGCCCGCCAAGGATTCGATCCATCGCCTGATCCTGCCAGAACGCGTCATAACTGGGATGCTCGATCACCTTCCGCCAGAATCCGCTCTGCGCCAACCCATGTTGCCGTCCCAACTCCCCCGCATCGCACCATAGATATCTTCCTGATCCCACAAGCTGTGCACCAGCATCACCGGGACTTTCAGCGGCTGCCCGCCGAGGATTCGATCCATCGCCTGATCCTGCCAGAACGCGTCATAACTGGGATGCTCGATCACCTTCCGCCAGAATCCGCTCTGCTCCAACCCATGTTGCCGTCCCCCAACCCATGTTGCCGTCCCAACTCCCCCGCCGATCCAGCCGCCATGAACTCGTCATAGTCGTCGAAGTGACTTCGCCACCATTTGGCTTGGTTCTTGCGCGTCACTACCTGTTCATAGATGTACGACATGTTCTGTTCGCGGAAGGCGCCGTTGTGGAACCAATCATCGCCCATCCATCCGTCGACCATCGGATTCATCGCCACAGACACCTTCAGCGCCGGGTGTGGATTGACTAACGCCATCAGCGGCGTAAAGCCGTCGTACGAGATCCCCAGAATGCCCACCTTACCGTTGCTCTCCGGCGTGTTCTTCACCAGCCAGTCGATGGTGTCGTAGGTGTCGGTAGCATGATCGACTGGCGTCGGATTCTGCGGCCCGTGCAGCGGTCGATTCATTACATAGTCGCCCTCGGAGCCATACTCAGCGGTCGATTCATTACATAGTCGCCCTCGGAGCCATACTTGCCGCGAATATCCTGAATCACACGTATGTAGCCGCCTTCGAGTATTACGTTGGTCGCGTTGTCATAGCCATAAAGGTTCGGCCCAAGGTGCGAGCTATTGATATGCGTAGTAAGTTCGTCGGCGTTATAGGGAGTGCGTGTCAACAGAATCGGCGCGTTCTTGGAGCCCTTCGGCACCAGCACGACCGTGTGCAGCTTCACCCTGTCGCGCATGGGGATCATCACCTCGCGCCTGGCGTAATCGAAAACGCCAAGTAAGAAACTTACCGTCCTCGAACTGTACAGCCTAAAACGAAGAAGCCTGCCCAGCTTTCCCATTGTCTGCACCCCCTCGCCCCATAAGAGTGTACTGGTGGAAAGCATTGCGGACAAATAAGTTCAGCCGTTCAGACAGCAGATCGCACCTGGATGACGGGCAAACCGGAAGTTGAACTAAGATGAGCCAAGCGGGCCACAAGTCCTCTGTGTGGAATGTGAGGACGTAATCAGTTAACGACTAGGTTTCGGTCGTCGGAGCTGATCTCAAACCGAACACTTTTCGTGCAAGGTAGCGTTCAGGTCAGTTTTCCCCAAGAATTCCCAACCCACAATCCAACCCACAATTCGTGTGGTCTTGTGCGACTTGCGCGGCGTTTGGCAGTCCCCGCGTTCTTGTAAGTTGATGTAAAACCAATCCCCGCGCCGCTGTCACGGCAGAGGTCGCGAGTTCGAGTCTCGTCGTCCCCGCCATTTCTTTTCAAAGAGTTACCGGACGTGACACCGGAAACTCCAACCCACAATCCAACCCACATCTGCTGCACCGTTACATTCGTCCCCACGGCCGTCAGGAATTCGCCCTGCGCCGCCCTTGTCTCGTCGCTGTCTTCCTGCGTGTACAGATCGAGGGTCGTTTGAATCTTGCTGTGACGCAAGAGTCCCTGCACGGTCTTAGGTTCGACTTTCGCCTTGTTCACCAGCCAGTTGCTTAAGCTGTGACGCAAGTTGTGAAGCCCGAACCGTTGGCCGTCCTCGATGTGTGCTCCGGCTTTCTTTGCGGCCGGTCGCAGTGTGCTCCGGCTTTCTTTGCGGCCGGTCGCAGATAGTCGGCGACGAATACGGAGGAGCAGAGCGGTTTCCTTCCCTCGGCTCTCATCGACGGAAACACGAAGTCGGTTGCCTTCGCATGCGGCGTCTGTCTTTGCCACGCGCGAAGATGCCCGGCCAGGACCGGATGCAGCGGGACGTAGCCGTCCGATGCATCGGTTTTCGTTTCTCCGTCTTCGCCCTTGGCCCACAGCACGTCCGCCCAGCGCAGCGCGGTCGCCGCACAGGTGAGCACCAATGCGTAGTGAAGCGGGGAGGGGAGAGATTTGAGTATGGTCAGCGTTTGGGCCGGGGTGATGATGATCGCCCGGTAAGTGGACTTGGAACGCGTCTCGACGTGCAGCACCGGATTCTTCGCGACGTGTTCGCGACGTATGCCGATCTTGTAGATGAGGAGCATGAGGCCCCGTATCTTCGCAATCGTCGTCCAGGCAAGTCCGTTGGTTTCGTTGAGGGATTTCAGCCACTTCTGAATTTCAAGTGGTTTGATGTCCTCCGCGAGATTTTCACCGAATTTTTTGAAGAGGTAGTCACGGACGTAATGCTCAACGATGGGGATGGTGTTTACCGATTCATGCCATGCGTCTTTTTCCTTCGGGAAATCCCGAACGAGACCCACTGGCATGATGTTTTCCACTCTTCTACCGTCCGAAGCTGTAACCCGCAGGTTTGTTCCCTCCAAATCGTTCGCATAAAACCTCCAGGCATGAGGATGCGGCTGCGCGATCGGCGAGTAGCAGTCGTAGAATCCCGACCGGGAAAAAACAAGAGTCTTGTTGTCAGGAGAGAATACGGGCGAGAAGTCGTTGCTCTCAGAAGGAGACCAGGGACGCAAGTCTGAACCGTCCACATTCCCAATGACGATGCTGGAGTGCGCTCCATTCCCCGGCGAGTAGGAGTATGCGATTCGCTTTCCATCTCGAGGAAACGCTGGCTTCGATTCTTCTCCAATTTTCGCGTTCGTCAGCCGGGTTGCGCTGCCCGTATCGACGGCAATCTTATAAATAAACGAAGTGCTTCCTTTTCCGAAGTCGACAGTAATTGTCTTTGGCCTCGATGATGGCGATCGGGATGTTGGATTTGTAATAAAGGATGTAATCGGCGCGCTTGGCTTTGCCGTAGGTAACGAGCTTTCCTCTGACGATGATGCGTCCCTTGGTGAACTTGACCTCCTCGCGGATCTGCATCATCCCGTCCCAGCCCGCGCGTTTTACTTCGGGCCTATGAACTTGGAGCGGATGTCGCGCTCGCTGAGGTCTTTCTTGTTCATAAGTTCAATGGTTGTCTGTCAACGAATCCTCTTGTGCCCTGCCAAAGCGGGGGCAACGGGTCACGAGACCAGCTCAACGTTTATCCATAACCTTCTGAACTTCGCTACTTTATTAAATGCGGTGCCGCAAGGCTGATAAATTCCCGCGTCGTTATGACTTTGGTTTTCTTCCAGAATCTCGGAAAATGCTTCTGATTGCCGGTAATCAGGTAGTCGGCACGCGCGGCATCGGCGCATTCGAGAAACACGTTGTCATCAGAGTCAGTGCAAACTTCAAGACGGCGGGAGGGCGTCACAATATGGCTGTGATTTTTGAGGAGCTGAAGCAGTTGCTGGCGAATCCCTTTGCGAATGGCCAACTCCGGACGCGAGAGCACATCCGCATATTCTTTCAAAATGGGATGCGACACGTAGAAAAGCGCAGGCTTGGTAACGGCCAGGATAACGGCAGTGCGCTGGAGGCCCTCTGGCTTGAGGGCCGCTGAAATCACCACGTTGGTATCAATGACCAGACGAAGCGGAAGCATTAGTGCTTTTTCTTCTGGGCTCTGGTTGCCTTGATTATCTGGTCGATCTGGCGCGACGTGAGGGTGTTGGTCCCTTTCTTCACTGATTCTTCGCCAAGAATCCTTAAAACCTCGGGTTCCGGGGCCGCCAACTTCACATAATCGCGGATACTAAGGAGCACCGCTCTGGGCGTGCCGCGTTTTTCAATAATGAGCGACCGGCGTTCATCCTCCACACGATTGAGCAGCTTCCCGAAATTCGCGCGGGCACGCAGGGCAGAAACCACGATGGTGCCATTCTTGCCAGGGGATGTGGGGGTGGTAGACATAAACTCTCCAGTTCAGTTATATGAACTGTACAGTCTCCCAGAGGGTCAGTCAATGATGTTCAGCGCTGAGGTTTTGCATGACAGAGATGTTTTCATGCGGTATGGGTGGATAGAGGCCATAGGAGAGATTGAATGTTTGCGCGGAACTTCATCAATGAAACACTGCTTCCCAAGCTGGAGCGCGAGCTCGCGGATGATGCACAACTTTCTGGTCCACTATCGCCAGTTGGCGGATGTCTGGACGCTGTTTGACAACTCCGGCCAAGTCCCTAGAGTGGTTGCATTGGAGCGGAACAAAAGAGTCCGTATAATGAGGAAGGGCGTTTATACAGCCCTGGTTAATCGACACGGTCGCACATGAGAGAGCCTTCTAGAGACGTGCTGCGGTTACCGCTTGAAAAGCGTGCTGAAATTGCTTTCAAAATCGCGGTGGCAAAAGCGATCGACGAACACTCCCGCCTCGGATTACCGGTCTACATCTGGCGCAACGGTAAAGTCGTAGAGCTGTCGCCGGACAAGGCACGTAAGGTTGCGAGATCGAGGCATCGAAAATCCTGACCCACGCGAAGATTCCTGCGAAAAAAAGGCTGGAATCATTGCAATGGTTGCCTTGCCGAAATTGTTTCCTTCCGACACGCGCAGAAAAACTCCGTCGGCAATTCGTCAGCAAAACTAGTCGGTTTTCAGGCGTTGTTGGAGGGACCAAAACGGAAAAGCAACGAAGCTAAAAGGTCTTAAGTAGTTGTACCTCGGAATTGACACGGTTGAGGTGTCGGGATCGAGTTCGGCCTAAACAAGAACTAATCCGTAGAGGGGACGCGATGAAGCGCACGTGGACGATCATAGGGGTAGGCGACGTACCGGGCAGCTTCAAATGGTACCAGGCGCTGTTCGGTCAGCCGGTTACCCTTCCTGCCCATGATTACTTTGGGCAAATCCTCGATTCAGATGGAACTGTTTTGCTCTGCCTCCACGAGTGGGGCGCCCACGAGCATCCCTCATTGATGAGCCCAGATCACGGGACACCCGGCAACGGCCTCCTGTTGTTCTTCCGTGTCGATGATTTCGACGTTGTTCTTCCGTGTCGATGATTTCGACCTGGCGCTTCAAAGGGCACGCTCTCTCGTCACTCGGCTCGAAGAGGAACCACACGTGAATCCGAACACTCAAACCAAGGAGTTCTCGCTCCGGGATCCGGACGGATATTACGTTACGATCAGTGCACTCTCTG
>Ga0210399_10001869_pt1 | contig 16407 bp, 13 predicted proteins | sample IncBWC14MmetaG_FD_150865 | JGI IMG/M metagenome (GOLD analysis project Ga0210399, IMG submission 150865) | Forest soil microbial communities from Barre Woods Harvard Forest LTER site, Petersham, Massachusetts, United States - Inc-BW-C-14-M | ecosystem: Environmental > Terrestrial > Soil >...
GCAAAACCGAGTTTCCAGAAAAGATTAAGCCGCACGGGTCTCGAACAAATACCCCGCGCCCCGGACGGTTTTCAAGTACAGGGGGTTTTCCGGATCGGATTCAATTTTTTCACGCAAGCGGCGGACGTAAACGTCCACGCTGCGCGGAGTAACGAATCGATCCGTTCCCCAGACCGCGTCGAGCAATTGATCTCTGGTAAAGACGCGGTTTGGGCGCGAAGCAAGGTAATAGAGCAGCCGGAATTCAAGCGTACTGAGCGGCACGGGCTTCCCGGAATGGCTTACGCGATAGGACGCCGGATCAATCGCCAGCTTGCCGATCTCAATGGTGCGCGGCGCGTCGGCGGGTGGCTCGGCACGGCGGAGCAGCGCCTTGACGCGCGCGAGCAATTCGCGCGGGCTGAAGGGCTTGGTCACGTAATCGTCGGCGCCCATCTCAAGCCCCACGACGCGGTCGGCTTCTTCGCCGCGGGCCGTGAGCATGAGGATGGGCAAACGATTCAGCGAATCATCCCGGCGAATCTCCCGGCAGATTTCCAGGCCGGAAAGTTTCGGGAGCATGAGGTCGAGAAGCAGCAGGTCGGGTGGCGTCTTTTTCAGCGTGCTCAGGCCGGTGCTGCCGTCTTGCGCAGAACTGACCTGAAAGCCTTCGTTCGCGAGATTGTAGCGGACCAATTCGACGATATCGCGATCGTCTTCGATGATAAGTACGCGCTTCATTCGGGTTGATCGCATCGCTCGCCGGCTTGGCGGAAGTGTACCGTATAGCGGCGGGTTGCGATAGGCATGGGGAAGTTTTTGATCACTCGGGCGTTGTTGCACCACGACTCATTATCGCAGGGGAGCGACTCGCATGGGTCACGGTACGCTTACATTTATGTGAATGGAGTGTTAAAGCGGGCAAACCTAATCGCTGCTAGAAGTTGTGAAGGCAAGCGCGAGGAGCGTTTTTTGCTCCATCTCATGCGCCTTCGCAGAGCCGGTTGCCGGGCTAGCGCTGGCGGAGCGCTTGACCGAGCGAAAGTTGAGGCCCTTGGCTTTGGCGAGGCGTTCGAATCGCGGCAAAATATAACCTGCGGCGCCCATGTTACCCGGTTCTTCCTGCACCCAGACGATCTCGCGCGCGTTGGGATGTTCGTCGATGGCAGCGGAAATTTCCGTGCGCGGCAGCGGGTAGAGCTGATCGAGGAAGAAAATAGCTGTATTGGTGTCCTTACGCCGGCGCCGTTCCCCGCGCAGCTCATGGCCAACTTTCCCGCTCGCAATCAAGATGCGCTTCGCGTCCTGCACCTCGCGGTCGGGAATCAGCGGCAGGAAACGCGGTTTCGTAAATTCCTCGATGCCTGAACTGGCGTCCGGGTGCCGCAACATGCTCTTGGGCGTAAAGACGATTAGTGGCTTGCGCCACTGGCGGCGCGCCTGGCGGCGCAGCATGTGGAAATATTGCGCCGCGGTCGAGGGCTGGCAGATCTGCATGTTGTCCTCGGCGGCGAGCTGCATGAAGCGCTCCATGCGCGCACTGGAATGCTCCGGTCCCTGACCCTCATAGCCGTGCGGCAGAAGCATCACGATACCAGCCGGCAAGTTCCATTTGTCCTCGCCCGCGCTGATGAACTGGTCGATGATCACCTGCGCGCCGTTGGCAAAATCTCCGAACTGCGCTTCCCACAAGACGAGCGCCTCGGGATAGTCGCGGCTGAAACCGTATTCAAACCCGAGGCAGCCGGCTTCCGAGAGAGAAGAGTTGTAAATTTCGCAGAAGGCTTGCTCTTTCGAGAGATGGGAGAGCGTAAGGTAATTGTGCTCGGTGGCGGTATCAATCAGCACGGCGTGGCGCTGATTGAACGTTCCGCGCTGGGTGTCTTGCCCCGTGAGGCGGACGGGAGTTCCTTCCAGCAGCAAGGAACCGTAGGCGAGGATTTCGGCGAAACCGTAATCCACCGCACGCTGTCCGTTGCCCATCTCCACGCGCTGCTCCAGTAATTTGACGATTTTGGGATGGACGTGGAAGCCTTCCGGAACGCGGACAAGCCCTGCGGTCAACTCCGCAAGGTGCTCGCGAGTCAGGCCGGTGTCCACTTCATATTCCGGCTTGTAGCGCCCGTGAACGTACGGCGCCCAGTAATCGGGCAACTTTCGCAGGTGCGGAATTTTCTTCAGTGCGCGGGCCTTGGTTTGCTCCTCTTCGTATTCCTTGCGGACGGTGTCCACCATCATGGAGGCGTCAATGCCGGTCTGCTCGGCGTAAATTTTCCAGAGTGGGGCGTGGCTTTTGATGCGCTCGTAGAGAAGCGGCTGGGTGATGGTGGGATCGTCGACTTCGCTATGGCCGTGGCGGCGGTAGCCGATGATGTCCACGACCACATCGCTTCCAAAGGTGGCGCGGTATTCCGCGGCAAGTTTGCCGATGCGCACGACGGCGTCGGGATCTTCCGCATTGACGTGGAAGATGGGCACGGATTGGCGTTTGGCGATGTCCGAGGCGAACCGCGCCGAATGTTCCTGGACCGGCTGGGTCGTGAAGCCAATCAGATTATTCACGATGATTTGGATGGTGCCGCCAACGGTGTAAGCGCGCAGGTCGGCATAATTGAGCGTTTCCGCCCAGATGCCTTGGCCCGCAAAAGCAGCATCGCCGTGCATGACGATGGGAATGACTTTGTTGAGAGTTTCGCGGGAGCGATCGATGTAGCCTCCGCGCAAGCCGTAGCGTGTCTGCTTGGCGCGCGCGCGCCCGACGGCGACGGGATCGACGGCCTCGAGATGGCTCGGATTCGAAACCAGGTGGATGCCGATTTCCTTGCCGCTGGTGGTGACGTAAGTTCCGGTAGCGCCGACGTGATATTTCACGTCGCCAGCACCTAGAACGCTGCGGGGATCGACATCTTCAAAACCGCCGACGACTTCGTGGGGCGGCTTGCAGGCCGCGTGAACCATAACGTTGAGGCGCCCGCGGTGGCTCATGGCCATGATGGAGGATTCGGCGCCGTCTTCGCCGGCCTGGTCGAGAATCGAGTCCAGCAGTGGGATCAGGGCGGTGACGCCTTCAAGAGAGAAGCGCTTGGTGCCCAAGTAACGCGCTTGCAGGACTTGTTCGAAGAGATCGGCGCGAATCAGGCGCTCGAGGATTTTATGCTGATCCACTTGGCTTGACGGTGCTTCCAGGCGCTCGGCGATCCAGCGGCGGCGCTCCGGCTCTTCCAGATGCATGAAATCGGCGCCGACCGTGCCGCAGTAAACGTCGCGGGCTTCTTCCGCGACTTCGCCGGTCAGTCCTTGCAGGTCGGGATACTTTAGTGGCTCGAACAAACCGAGGGGATCGAGCGTCGCCTCCAGGTAGCCCCAGCGGCGGAAGGCGTCGAATATCAGTTCCCGCTCCGAAGGGCCAGCGGCAGTTGAACCAGCAGACTTCTTTGCCGGTCTGGCGGGTCGGTCGGGAATTAGCGTAGTACGGTTGGCCATGAGCGTCACTTTCAGACAATCTATTTTGCCATAAGACGCGGATGACGCGCAGGATTGGGGGAGACTCTGGAGTCTCCTTGCGGCGTGAGTGGCGAACCACGCGAAGAAAAGAGTGGCCTATGCCTCGCCGCCAGCCGGCAAGGACGCCCTTGCCGTCAGAAACAGCAAGACCAGAAGAATAGACGCCGCGGCGAGAGCCAGTTTGAGCGGGAGCATGTTCAGGGCAAAAAAGAGGAGGATCACCGACAAAATGCTCCAGCCGGCGTAGGTGCCACCCTTCATGGCTTCATGATATGGCTGCGGCAAAAGCTTGAAAGCAAGCATCAATAGAAGGATGGACGAGGGTATCCAGATCGCGACACCAATCAAATAGTGCACGAAAGGCGAAATCGGAAGGACGTCGCCGTTGGAAACCACCAGGAGCGGTTTCAATCTTTTCAATTGCAGATGCTCTCGTGAGACTCGTTCCCCGCCATATGCATGGATCAAGAGGATCTGCCCGGAAGCCCACGAAGCGATTCTAAGCATGGTCAGGGTGATGACAAGCCACATCACCAGGGTGCGGCCGCTCAGGGATTCGCTCTGCTTTGTATTCAAGCCTACCTCGCGATCGGTTCCCAACTAAAGAATGGAGCTACGTTAAAAGCAAGAATATCAGTGCAGGGGGGCGCTTTGGTTGGCAGGGGGCGTAACGTGCACTGATGCTGAAGGAACGGAACAGCTCATACCGCGCGCTGAGTTTCTACCAGCCCTAGAGGGAGAGAACAAGGGATTCCAGCCGGGAAGCGATTTCGGCGGGAGTCGTGTCAGGCAAGAAAGAAATGGGTGCTCCAATGCGGACGGTGATTTCGCCGAGGCGGGCGAGGCGGCGATGCTCGCGCTTCATCTGCCAGACGCCGTCGAGTCGCACTGGAACAATGGGGATGCCCAGATTTTCGGCGAGAAGTCCGATTCCGCTCTGGAAGGGGGCTATGCGGCCGTGTTCCGAGTTGTTGACCACGCCTTCGGGAAAAACGAGAACGCTGTAGCCGCGGTCAGCGGATTCTCCGGCAAATCGGAAGCTTTCGCGAAGGCCGGAAGATTGCGGGAGCGGAAAAACATTGAAGAGCAAAGTGGCGAGCCAGTAGCCGAGCTGATAGACCCAGCGAAGGGCGAAGAACCAATCCCTTGGCGGATTGCGCATTTCCCGCAATGTCTCGCCGCCCATGGCGGTCGCTAGACGATGGCGGAATCGCGCCGGCAGCGCGGCGAGAATCAGGCCGATGTCGGCGCGGCGCGTGATGTGATTGGAAACAATTAGGATCGGACCGCGCAAACCGCGAAGATTCTCGCGCCCGACAACCCGCGGGTGTCCAAGAATCTGTGTTGCAGGCCAGACAAGGGCGTAGTACACGGCTAGCCGGAGCCAGCGAATGGATTCGCGTTGTGTCCAGCGTGGATAGACATATTGGGTGCGGCGCGCGGCAGGCTGCCGCAGGACGCGCTCAACATCGGCGACCGTCTTCGCATTGGCGAAGGCAGTTTCGTTGAGTTCCACGTGGAACTTTTCTTCCAGGGCGCTGAGCAGCTCCACGCGGTCGAGGGAGGAGAGGTTCAGTTGCTGTTCGAGGTGACGGTTGGCTTGCCCGCCCCCGCCTCGCGATTTACCAATACTCTCTAACAATTGATCAAGCGTGCTTCGTGGCGACGAGGCCGGGCTCAAGTCCGCCCCCACCCTCTTGGTGTCATCAACTTGCCTTCCATCCAGGATTTGCGCGGTGCGTGCAGCGATCACAGACAGGCGTGGTTTGCCGGTGGGCGAGCGAGGAAAATCGAAGTCGGGCCAGACGATCCACGTACACATGCGTTGATACTCAGCGAGCGCGGAATTGGCTTTTTCAATTGTTGCGGCAGCCGCTCGCCGATCGGAATTCTCTATCAAGAGAATGGCGCAAGGTTCGGCATTGCCGCCACGTTCCAGCGGAATGACTACACAATCACGCACGCCGGGTTGTTTGCGAAGGGCAACTTCAAGGTCCTCCGGATAAACGTTGAGACCGGCAGGCGTGACGATCACGTTCTTTTTGCGGCCGCGGAATCGCAGATTGCCTTCGGCATCGAGTTCGCCCAGATCGCCCGTTCGCAACCAGCCTTGTTCAGCTGCGAACCGAACCGCCCCTTGCTCCCAATAGCCGCTGGAGACATTCTCTCCGCGCACGAGAATTTCGCCGTCTTCCCCGAGCTTGAATTCACGGCCCGGCAGAATCTTGCCAACGGATCCTTCCGTCGCGTGAAACGGATGATTCAAGCTGATGAGAGACGCCGTCTCCGTCATGCCGTAGCCTTGCACGACGGCATAGCCCACGCGTTTGAAAAAATCCTCCGTTTCCTTCAAGAGCGCGGCTCCCCCGGAAATGAATGCCCAAAACTTCCAGCCAAAGCGGCGATGGATTCGGCGAAACATCCACACGCGCTTGAGAAATTTTCTGCTCTTTGCGTTTTCGAGCGTGCGGGTCAGCCACGGAGTTTTGCTCTGCCCTTCGAATTCCCTCTCCATTCCCGCATGAAGTAGATCGAGCATCCGCGGAACGGCGATGAGCGCAGTGGCGCGTTCTTGCTTGATGGTGCGTACGATTTCGCCAGGATTGCTAGACGGTTCGAACACAACCGCAGCTCCCAGCAGCGGCGGAACAAACAACGCCATGAATTGTCCGAAGACGTGGCTTAGGGGAACCAGCGTGACGAAGCGAAGCGGGTGGAACCAGCGCTCGTACTTCCGATACTCATTGATACCGCGCTCCAGCGGGTCCAGATTCGCCAGAAAGTTCCCGTGCGTGAGCACCACTCCGCGCGGCTCCGCCGTCGTTCCCGAAGTGTAGAGAATTTCCGCAATGGTGCTGCGCGTGGATTCATCTCCCGGGTCCACACCTGCATCTGGGCTCGGCCGTGGGCTTGCCGCAATATCTTTAAGGTCGTTGATGACCACCGATGGCGGCGCGCCGGGTAGTTCCATTTGCTGGCGGTCGCGCAAAATCAGTTTCACTCCAGCATCTCTGATCACCCGTTGCACGAATTCGGGAGTCGCTGCCGCGTCCATCGGGACCACGACTCCGCCGCGCAAGAGGATTCCCCAGTAACAGGCTACCCACTCGGCGGAATTGGGACCCCATAGCAGGACGCGATCGCCAGGAACGATCCCGCGCCCCGTAAGCGCATAACTCCACAATCGAATGCGGGTGTGAAGCTCCGAAAACGTCAGCTTTTCCCGGCGGTAGCCGCGTGTTTGGACGACGGCCACGTCTCCGCCAAAGCGGACAAATTCTGTGAATAAACTCAGAAGATTCTTTCGCGGCATAAGTGCAGTAGTTTCTTTGCCTTTGCTATGGCTCGATTCTACCCCTGAAGCGGCGGCGACGCCCTTCGGGCCTGCAAGACAATCGGTTCGTGGAGAAGATTGCATTCGCTATTAAATGGCACTTCCAGTGCCACCAAGGAACAGGCCCGTGCATCCGAGTAAAAGCAGCCGAGCCAAATCCGCGCGTTCTCGGTTACAATAGTGACTTGTGATCTCCATACCATGCGGAGATCCTGGGGGCCGCAGTACACCCCTATCCATTTTCGGAGATAAGCAGGAAAGATGCCGGTTCCGATTTCACAGATGTGGACGGTGGCAACCTACGTCCTCAAGCAAAAGCTGAGGGGGCGCAAGCGCTACCCGTTCGTGCTGATGCTCGAGCCGCTCTTCCGCTGCAACCTGGCTTGCGCCGGATGCGGCAAAATCCAATATCCCGCCCACATTTTGAAAACGGACTTGAGCCCGGAAGAGTGCTTCAAGGCCGTGGATGAGTGCGGCACGCCGATGGTTTCCATCCCCGGCGGCGAGCCGCTCATGCACCCGGAGATCGACAAGATCGTCGAAGGCTTGGTCGCGCGGAAAAAATACATATATCTCTGCACCAATGCCCTCCTGCTGAAAGAAAAACTGCATCTCTTCAAGCCCAGCAAGTATCTGACGTTCTCTGTTCACGTCGACGGACAGAAAGAACATCACGATTTTTCCGTCTGCCGCGAGGGCGGCTACGAGCTGGCTATCGAAGGCATCCGCGAAGCAGTCAACCAAGGCTTCCGCGTCACCACTAACACGACCTTATTCGACGGCGCCGATCCCAAGAGTGTCCGCTCCTTCTTCGACGAGATGATGGAACTGGGCGTCGAAGGCATGATGCTTTCGCCTGGTTATTCGTACGACAAAGCGCCCGATCAGAAGCATTTCCTCGGCCGGGCTCGCACCCGCCGCTTGTTCCGCGCCATCTTGTCCAATCGCAAACCGAGCTGGCAGTTCAACCAATCCAAGCTATTCCTCGAATTTCTGATGGGCAAGCGCACTTATGCTTGCACGCCGTGGGGTATGCCTACGTATAACGTCTTCGGCTGGCAGAAACCGTGCTACCTGCTACAGGACGGCTACGTGGATACCTTCCAGGAACTTCTCGATACCACCGAGTGGCAGAACTACGGCACCGAATCCGGCAATCCCAAGTGCGCGAACTGCATGGTTCACAGCGGTTACGAAGCTTCGGCGGTGGATCATACTTTCAGCAGCCTGCGGGGACTATGGGAGACGGTAAAGGCCGAGTTGTCCACCAAGTACAACGATTCTGATGCGCTCGCGATGTTGAATGAACCCGCGAAACCGGTGCATTCCTACAACCCTCTAGTTCAGATCCAATCCGAAAAGAGCCGGCTTGAGGAGACGCGCGCGTGACAGGCCCGCGCCACGCCGACCGCCCAAGCCACACGGAAGATTCTCCCCTGAACCCCGACACACTGGAAGTGGCCCCCGGAACAATTCATGAAAGCGTGCAAGGATGGGTACCCGCCCTGGCCACGGAAGAAGAATTGCGCGTCGCTCTCGAGAAAGCCTTCGACTACCGCGGCGATGTGACGCTAACCCTCAAAGACAATTCAAAAATCGAAGGTTATTTGTTCGATCGCACGACTGGTTCGTCTCTCGCCACCAGTTTTGTGAGAATTCTTCCCAAGGATTCCCGCCAAAAGTTGAAGATTTCCTACGCCGATATTGCGGCACTGGCTTTCACCGGCCGGGACACCGCCGCCGGAAAGAGCTGGGAAGCCTGGGTCGGCAAATATTGGGAGAAGAAGACCTCTGGAGAAGGGGATTTGAACCTTCAGCCCGAATCCCTGGATTAAGTGCGATCCACACTGCCCGCGATCCACTTTAGAATCTTGGATTCCACATAACCTGTTTATTGTCAATTATTTACGCATTCTACTAAGGCTGCTCTGTCCAGCCAGCATCCGTGGACAAATGGGCCTTTTTGTGGTATTGTGGGTCTAGCGTTTGGTGCTCTTGGGATTCTTTTTGGCTCGCTCGAGGCTCTGCAAGGACCACCTCTACCGTCACCAGGAAACGGACCGAGAGACACCTCGCAATTCCAATATCGTCAATTCCGGCTTGGCCGGGGTTGCGCGCGTGAGGCTGGCAAGTGAAGGAACAGGGAACAGTTAAGTGGTTTAATGCTTCAAAGGGCTTTGGATTCATCCAGCGCCAAACGGGAGAAGACGTTTTCGTGCACTTCTCCGCTATCACAATGGATGGTTACAAAACCCTCAACGAAGGTCAGGCAGTAGAATTTGAAGTGAAGAAGGGCCCCAAGGGCCTTCAGGCTGAGAACGTTACTGGCGTCTAGCCGTTGCGATGAGAGCCTCCGGCGGTTTCGGGGGCTTCGTCTCCAAGAGATTCGAATCGAGATTCTAAGCGAGCGCGGTCAAGGAGGACGTTGTGCAAGTAATGCAGGAAGGTCAGACCATCAAGCATGAAATGTACGGCCTGGGTATCGTGACGGCATCCGACCAGGAACGCACCGCTGTCGATTTTGACGATCATGGCGCTAAATTGTTCGTGACCAGCATCATGACCGCAGAATTGATCGGCGAAGCGCCCGCCACTCCGCCGAAGACGAAGCGTCGCCGCAAGGCTTCCACAGCAGCCAAAGCCGCCAAAAAAGCCGCAGCAGCAACCGCCGCCAGCCGAGCGTAAGTCTCGTTAGTTTGGTCGTACACCCCAGCGCCTTTTTTGGTGCTGGGGTCTTTTTTTTGGAACGCCTCACGCAATCTGGGCATTTGTGATAGGTTCTGAACCATGAAGCGTCTTCCCCCCATTCTTGGAGTCATCCTCGTGGTTTTGGGTGTGATTGGACTCGTCCACCCAAGTTTCAATTACCACCAACGGGAAGAAGTAGCAAAAGTTGGTCCTTTCAAAGCCACTGTGGATGAAGAGAAAACCGCACAGGTCCCGCCTGCGGTATCGATCGTTGTTCTCACTGTCGGCATTGTATTAGTCGTCCTCGGCTCGCGCGCGAAATAATAATCCTCGCCTTCCAAGAGTCCCTCTTAACCTGCCCGGGATTTCAGCCATTACCCCTACGCCCCGCCCTGCGCCATTCGCATTGACATCTCTGCAACGCGAGTCTAAACAAGAGGAAGTGTGGGTTCTTCCCCCGGGGAACGCGTTTCAGAACGGAGAACGTGATGAAAACAGGTGCGTCGAAATACGTCTTGGGGCTTGGTGTGCTTTTTGGTTGTCTTTTCGCGGCCGCTGCGCCGCTTCAGGCGCAGAACACTCCGGGAGTTACCGAAAACGAAATCCTCATCGGTTCGTGTTCGGCTCTGGAAGGGCCATCGCATTTTCTCGGAACGGAGACGGTCGCGGGAGCAAAAGCCTATTTCGCCATGATCAACGATGCCGGCGGCGTCGATGGGCGCAAACTAAAACTCATCTCTTATGACGACAGCTACGATCCGGCGAAAACGGAAGCCTGCTTCAACCGCTTGATGGAGCAGAAAGTTTTTGCGCTCGGTTTTTTCGTGGGCACTCCCACCGCCGTGAAGTACGTTCCCATGGCGGAGAGCAACAAGATCCCTCTAGTTGGGCTTTTCACCGGAGCCCAGACGCTGTACACGCCGCTGCGGCATTGGGTCGTAAACGTGCGCGCCTCCTATTTCGATGAAACGCGCGAACAAATCGATGGCATGTGGGGAACGCTAGGCTACAAGAAAATCGGCGTGATCTATCCCGAGGATGCCTTTGGCTCGGCAGTGCTCGAAGGCGTAAGGCAGCCCTGAAAGCCCATGGGTGCCGAGCCGGTCGCGGTCGGCTCGTACCAGCGGCAGACGGCTCAAGTAGGCGGCGCGATTGACACAGTGAAAGCGGCGAATCCAGATGCAGTTGTGGTGGTTGGGCCTTCCAATACCGTCGCACCGATCCTCCAGCAGTCGCACGCCAAGGGTTGGAAGCCGCTCTTCCTGACGGTCTCGTTCGTCGGCACGGACGAGCTGATCCGGGAAGCCGGCCCTGAGGCCGAGGGTATGGTGATCACCCAAGTCGTGCCGCCCTATTACTTGACCGATTTCAAGACCGTCGCCCTCTATCGCCGAACGCTGTCGAAATACTCCCCCTCTGTCCAGCCGAACTTCGTAAGCCTGGAAGGCTTCGTCGACGCCATGGTCCTGGTAGAAGGACTAAAAAAAGCGGGGAAAGATTTAACGCGCGAAGGCTTGATTCGCGGGATCGAGTCCATCCACGATCTCGACATCGGCCTCGGCCCGCTGCTCAAATTGGATTATTCCGCCAAGGATCACAAGGGCTTCGACCACGTTCTCCCCACGGTGATTCGTGGCGGCCGCGCCGTCCCCTTCACCGATTGGTCCACCGCCGCGCCGAAATAGCCTTCGAAGCGAGCCTCTCAGGCCGGGGCGGAAGGGCCCCCTGAACAGGCAGATCAGTTTCCGATTACGACTAACCAGGCAAGTGAAAGTGAATCAGCAAACACAACCGCGTTAATCAGGAACTTGAGAACCGCCGATTGGGAGCTTGACCGCATCTGCATTACAGGCGCCAGCGATGGCAAGTTCAAAAATAAATCTTTACTTCGCCTAGATTGCGGCGTATGGTCCCTTAAGCAATCAGGCATGGCAGCTGGATCCAGAGCTGTTGGCCCTTCTTTCAGGTCTTTACTCTCCCGCCTTACAGCGTCCTAAGTTAGCTTTGCCTCAATTTGCTAGGCCCTGCCATGCGACACCTCATTGAGAGAGGAAACAAAAAATGCGACTACTAAAGAGACTTTGCGTATGGGTACTTGCCGTAACGGTGCTTCTCTTGGTGTCATCAATTGTACGCGCGGATGACGTCACCGATTGGAACCAGCACATGCTTCGCGCCGGCATGGTCGGCGGAACTCCTGCGGTGGTGATGACCCGTGTTGCCGCCATCGTTCAGGCCTCGGTGTTCGATGCCGTCAACGGCGTTGACGGGAAGTACACGCCCGTCCACGTGGCGCCAGCTGCTCCAGCCGGAGCATCGCGTCGCGCCGCAGCCGTGCAAGCCGCCTACACCGCGCTGCTCGCCCTGTATCCCGCGCAAAAATCAACGTTCGACGCACGTCGTGCCGTCTCGCTGACCGTGATTGCCAGCGATCCGCATGAGACCGCCGCCGGTATTGCCGCCGGTATTGCGTGGGGCATCACCGCTGCTAACGGGATCCTTACATGGCGCGCCACGGATGGCTTCACGCCCGCGCCTCCTCCGTTCCTCGGCGGGAGCGCGGTGGGACAATGGCGGCCGACTCCGCCGGCGTTCGCTCCTGGCATTCAGCCGCAGTTTGCTTACATGACGCCGTGGGTTCTCAGCACGCAAGCGCAGTTTCGGCCCGGTCCCACGCCAGACCTGACCAGCGCTCAATATGCCACCGATTTCAACGAAATCAAGCTGAAGGGCCGAATTGATAGCACGGTCCGCACCGCCGATGAAACCATATACGGTTGGTTCTGGCAGATTGGCACTGCCACCTATCTTTGGAACCATACGGCCGACGTGCTCATTGAGCGGCGCGCTCGCGAAGACGACGATGACGACTCCGGCCCCTCGCGCGAGCACCGCTCCTCTTTGCTGGAGAGCGCGCGCATTCTCGCGCTGCTCGATTTGGCTATGGCCGACGCTGCCATCGCTTGCTGGGAGGCGAAATATCATTACGTCACCTGGCGCCCGGTAACCGCAATTCCTTTGGAGGCCTCCATCGGCAACCCCGGCATTACCGTGAATCCCGGCGATGCCACTTGGATGCCGCTGTTCGCCACGCCGGGGCATCCGGAGTACCCCTCGGCCCACGGTACGATAAGCGGCGCCGCGGCCACGGCCCTTGCTAGCGTCTTCGGTGACAAGACGCATTTCACGATGGACAACGATCTGGCGATCGGCGTCACGCGCTCCTTCCACAGCTTTTCGCAGGCACTCGAAGAAGTGAAGAACGCGCGTATCGTCGCCGGCATCCACTTCCGCTTCTCCACCGATGCGGGCTCCACAGTGGGCACCGAGGTCGCCAACTGGGTGCTCGACCACGCGCTGCTCCCGGTTCATTGAGGAGCTCGCGCAAGGCAGAAACGCTATTCCACGCGACCGTTCCGCTGCATGGTGTTGAGGCAATAAGAGTAACGACGACAAATTCGGCTTATTCACCGCGCGCAGGTGGACGGTAGTCGGATAGCGGAAAAGTCCCGTACCAGGACTCCACATGTCTGGTAAGCGCGTTACCGAGGCATGTGCGGGGAAGTCCCCAAATTAGAACGCTGGCAGCTCTAGCACCGCCCCGTTAGAGTGCTTCACGCCAGGAATATGGCCCGTGACTGTGACCCAGATTTTGGTGGCCGGGGCAACCTCCTCCAAGGCAGAGTAAGCGGTGGCAACGCCGTTAAGGTGAGCATTGCCCAGCGACGTTCCATCGGCCAGACGAACGTGGCGGACGGCAACGACTGTACCGTCCTGGCGCATGCGGACGATGGTGTTGTTTCCTCGGTTGGCCACGTAGAAGTCCGACCCTTCGTTCAGCGTGGTGTTGCTGGAGAAGTTGTTGTCGTCGGTCTCAACGATAACTGGAGCCAGGTCGATCGGCTCGTCGAAAGCCTCCGACCAGATATGGCGAACACCCGTCACTCGGAAGACCACGCCATCAGCAGTAATGTCGAGGACCACGATTCTGTTTTTGAATGGCTCGCTCACATACAGGACCATCGTGGGAGACCAGTTCAGAATCGCGCCCAGCCGCGGCGCGACACCCTGGTTTTGGTTCTCGTCGTCATCATCGTTCCAACGGCGGTCCATCAACGGGTTCACCGTGCCCGCCGGGGCTAAGCCGTCAAGCCCCTGCAGTGTGTGTTCCTGCACAATGCTGCCATCTGCTTCGATCACAGCGAAGACTGCTTTCTTGGAGCCGTCGGGAGAGGCACCAAGGAACGCCGTTCCCACCGCGCCAGTGTTGAGTCCCCCGGGAATAACCTGTGATGTAGAGGGCGGGAACGACCCACGGTTGGTTAGATTGCCCGCGTAGACGCCACCAATGTTCGCATTCGGCGCACCCGCCAGCCCCCATCCTTGGGGATCCAGAATCGTGGACGTGCCAATACCTTCAAGCCCGGTCGGGGCGTTGGCTGGCCACAAGCGCCCGAAGGCCCAGTTGATCGACAGGCCCAACGGATTGCTAGTCCCCGTAAAATCGGCCGTCTTTGCCGCCGGGTTTTTGATGTTGTTCAGGAATAAATTATTATTTGCCGTATACACCTGTATGCGTCCGTCCAGGGCTGATGCTTGTCCTCCAGCGGAAGCGAAATTTGGGGGAATCACTAGCGTGTCACCACGCGGGTCGACCGAGAGGAACGATCCTGGCAATTCGTCAGTCCTCGCTAGCGTTTCTCCAAAATTCGAGCTGCTCCCCACGAGGATGCGCACCGGATCCAACATCTGTCCGGGCTGCGTGAACGCGGCCAGCGCAGGCTTGTCATGGATCGGTCCGCCCGGCAAGAACTGGCCAACAGCGCTCACCGCTGACGCGCCGGGAATGCCCACAGCGACAATCCGTCCTCTCAGAGATTGCTTCTCGCTCTCATCGTCGGCCCTGCCAATCTCTAGGCCGCTGGCCGCCGCGACGGCAAGCAATCCGCCGATCAAAACGAAAACATTCCGACTGCCGGGTCTTTTCATGTGAATGGAACCCCCTTTCCGGTTAGTGATCACTTCGAGGGAAGCGTTGCAGCTGACATTTTTCTTTCAACGAATTCCCGGTGGATATCGGCGGCCTGGACATCCAGACCAGTCTTCGCGATACCTGCGCCCCTTGGGGCTCAACCTTGCGGCTCGAAGCTTTGCGGACCGCTTGAAATGCGCCGAGCCTGCTCTTGGCAGCCGTCTAAGACGATATGCGAAACGACATTTCCTGCATCAAAAACGATCGTTACAGATCCGGCTCGAGCGGCAGAATCCTCCAGATAGATGGGAAGGTCAAGAAGATTTTAGTGGATGACCAAGCAAAGGATTGGGAACGCATCGAATTCCGCAGCCACGTAGCGAACGATGGGCAGATGCTCGCGAGTCGGCTGTAGGTACTGTCCGAGCGCGGGTGCCCCTCGCAAGGTTGGCGTGTGGGGTTTTGACTCTTCCTGCCGCGAAAACAATACCATACTCAATGCTGGTCTCGAATATGGTATGATAGGGCATTATGAATGCTGCCCGGAAAATTACAGTAGAAGTCCCGCGGGCACTCCTGGAAAAGGCGCAGCAGGCTAGCGGTACTGGTGTCACCCAAACCGTCCGGACTGGCCTACAGTTGCTTGCGGCTTCGCGGACTTATGCTCGCCTGCGCAGACTCCGCGGGAAGGTTCGCTTCTCGCGCACCTTGGCAGAGCTGAAGGCCGACCGGTGATCGCTGCAGACACCAGTAGCTGGATTGCCTTTCTCGAAGGCAACACTGGTGACGATGTACAGCTGCTCGATCGTGCCTTGGAAGATGGCCAGGTTGTAATGGTGCCCGTTGTCCTCACCGAGCTCTTGAGCGACGCGAGCCTTCCTGCGCTGGTTGTCAAAACAATTTCAGACTTGCCTCTGCTCCAGCTTGCTTCTGGCTATTGGCAGCGGGCGGGCGCGTTGCGCGCAAAGGTGCTCGCAACGCGCCGCAAAGCCCGTCTTGGCGATGCCCTGATCGCCCAGAGCTGTATCGACCAAAGCATTCCTCTGATCACCCGCGACCGGGACTTCCGCGCGTTCGCCGCGGCCGCAAACCTCAACCTTCTATTTGGCATCGCTGCACGCCGGCCCTAACTTCGTCTACGATCTAGTAAGGAACAGGATGGCCTCAGTTGCTAGAGACGTGACTGGGGATAATCGGGATGATTTGGAAGTGATTCGTAATGGAAGACTAAAAAAGCGGGGAAGGATTTAACGCGCGAGGGATTGATTCGAGGGATCGAGTCCATCCATGGACTCGATCTTGGCCTCGGCCCGCTGAACTATTCCTCGAAAGAACACAAAGGTTTCGACCACGTGCTCCCTACGGTCATTCGGGGCGGCCGTGCCGTCCCCTTCACCGATTGGGCCACCGCCGCGCCGAAATAGCCTTCGCACCGGGCCTCTCAGGCCGGGGCGGAAGGGACTCCTAGAATGGGCCGCGGATCCGTTTCCGATCAGACAACTTACCGGGACTTAGTTGTCTGACGCGAAACAACTCGGCACTTCGTGCGTATAGTAGATTGCGGGTGTTCGGACAGAAGTCCTGTATTACCCGCAGGGTGGCACGATTTCCCGAAAGGAGTTTCATGAATAAAAGACTCGGTTTTGTGTTTGTTGCATTGATGGCAGTTCCCGTTGCTCTGCTCGGGCAGGAGAAACCTCCGGCGTCGTCCGCTCCACCGGCGCAGTCCGCTCCGCCCGCGAACCCGATTACCGCGAGCGAAAAAGGTTTTTACTCGTTTGTGAGCAGCGCGGTCGTCGGTGCGGCGCAGAAAATGCCGGAAGAAAACTACTCCTTCAAGCCGACACCGGAGGTTCGCGCTTTTGGCCAGCTCGTTGGCCATGTGGCCGACGCTTCGTACATGTTCTGCTCGCAAGCCATAGGTGAAGCA
>Ga0210399_10001871_pt1 | contig 16403 bp, 16 predicted proteins | sample IncBWC14MmetaG_FD_150865 | JGI IMG/M metagenome (GOLD analysis project Ga0210399, IMG submission 150865) | Forest soil microbial communities from Barre Woods Harvard Forest LTER site, Petersham, Massachusetts, United States - Inc-BW-C-14-M | ecosystem: Environmental > Terrestrial > Soil >...
GCGCATCGCAAAAAACCAGGCGCTCACCTTGAGTGGCGGCGAGAAACGTCGGCTTACCATTGCACGCTCGTTGGTCACCAAGCCGAAATTGCTCATGCTCGACGAGCCGTTTAGCGGCGTGGATCCGATCGCGGTTTATGATGTGCAGCAAATCATCGTGAACCTGCGCAAATTGGGCCTGGCCATTTTAATTACCGATCACAACGTGCGCGAGACTCTGTCGATCGTGGATCGAGCGTATTTGATTTTCGAGGGGCGAGTGGAGAGCGAAGGCACAAAAGACTTTCTTATTAGCGATCCAATCAGCCGCCAACTCTATCTCGGCGAACGCTTCAAGATGTAATTCTCGATCTTGAGGAAAAGGCCGGCGGAGCGCCCTCTCTAGGCGCGGTTGCACGGCGAACGGTGCAATTCCGTTGTAGCAAGCGCATCGCTTGCCGGGCGCAATGCGATGATTCATCGACGATATTGGAAATCGCGTCGTTCCGCGTTAGAAGTTAGGCGCTTATGGCGCCGCCAAGTGGGACTCAGACGATAACATCAACAAGCGATCAGCAGAAAAGCGTGCCGGTTATCACGGTGGAGAGCTTTTACAATCTGCATGCAGAAAAGTTGCAGATGAAGCTGGAAGGGCCGCGCGTGGGCTTTCATCGGAAAATCCGCGAGCCCACGATCAATCGTCCCGGTCTGGCACTCTCCGGGTTCTACACTTATTTTGCGGAGAAGCGCGTGCAGGTGCTGGGCGCCGCCGAGCATTCGTATTTGAAAAGCTTGACACCGAAAGTGCGTGCCCAGCGGTTTCGCGCGTTGTGTGCGCGCAAGATCCCGTGTCTGGTGATCTCGCGCGGTTTTCACCTTGCACCCGAATTGCTGGCAGTAACCGAAGAGGCAGAGATCGGGGTGTTCCGCACACCCATGATCACAATGAAGTTTATCAACGCGGCCACGATCGCCCTCGAGGTCGATTTTTCGCCAACGGTGACCGAGTTCGGCAGCATGGTCGATATTCTGGGCATCGGTGTTTTGATTCGCGGCCAAAGCGGCATCGGTAAGAGCGAATGCGTGCTGGGCTTGATTGAGCGCAGTCACAGCTTGGTGGCCGATGACGTGACACGTATCACCTCGCTGGAGGGCCGTGAGCTGATGGCGACCGCGCCGGAGCTGACGCGCAATCATATGGAAGTGCGCGGCATCGGTATCATCAACGTCGCAAATATTTTTGGGATCGGCAGCATCCGAATAGAAAAACGCCTCGACCTGGTCGTGACGTTAAAGGATTGGCATGAACTGGAAGAAGTGGATCGTATCGGACTCGACCAGGAATCTTATGAAATCCTCGGCTTGCAAGTGCCGCATGTCACCATTCCGGTGAAACCGGGCCGCGACATCGCACGTTTGATCGAAGTCGCAGCGATGGATCAAAAGCTGAAGGGCCTCGGCCAGAACAGCGCTGTTGAGTTCAACACCAAGCTGCTCAATTTGATGCAGCCAGGATCTACATAATGGGCTTGTTGAGCCGCAGAGCCAGCGCCACAGCGCGCAGCCAGAAGATCGTGAAGGACATCTCGATTGTGAATCGGCTCGGCCTCCATGCGCGCCCGGCGGCGATGTTCGTGCGCATCGCGAGCCGGTACCGGTCGGAGATTTGGGTGGCGAAGGAGGGGGAAGAAGTGAATGGGAAAAGCATTATGGGCTTGATGATGCTGGCAGCCGGGCAGGGATCGAAGCTGCGCATCCGCTGCGAAGGACCGGATGCCGATAAAGCCATCGAGGAACTCGAAGAATTAATCAACGCGCGCTTCAACGAAGATTGACTCCGAAAGCTTTCGCGAGTTGACATCCCCGTTATTCTCGCAGGTGCATGAGTGGCGATAAGACGGGGGAGGAAATTCAATTCCACGGTGCGGGCGTTTCGCCGGGAATTGCCCAAGGCGCGATTCACGTCGTGCGGGATGATCTCGACGACGTAGCGCGCTATCGCATCGAGCCTGCGCAAATCTCGAACGAGATTGGGCGCTTCGAAACCGCGCTCATTCAGACGCGGACGCAGATTCTCGAGATGCAGCAAAAGATCGCGGAATCCATCGGCGCAAAAGATGCAGGCATTTTCGATGCTCACCTTCTCGTCGTCGAGGATCGTACTTTGATCGACGAAGTGCTGCGCAAGCTCGAGGCTGATCTTTGCAATGTGGAGTGGGTATTTCAGGAAGTCGCCACCAATTACGCGGAGACGCTAAGCAAGATCGACGATCCCTATTTGCGGGAACGCGCCCTCGACATTGAGGACGTGACGCGGCGCGTCATCCGCAATCTTCAAGGCAAAGCGCCAAAAACGTTTCTCGCCCTGACGGAACCGCACATTCTGGTCGCGCACAATCTCACTCCATCGGATACGGCGACGATGAACAGGGAGCGGGTCCTCGGCATCGCCACCGATCTCGGGAGCCGCACCTCGCACACGGCGATCATGGCACGCTCGCTCAACATTCCCGCCATCGTCGGGTTGCACAACGTGACCGAAAAACTCGAAACCGGACAGCACGTGTTGCTCAACGGAACGGATGGCTTGCTGGTTGTCGATCCAACGCCGGAGACGCTTGCTCGGTACGGCGAGCTCGAATCGAAACGCGTCCAGATCACGAACCGACTCGCCAAATTACGCGAAACAAAATCAACTACACGCGACGGACGCCACATTGTTCTTTCCGCAAACATTGAGCTACCCGGCGATGTCGATGCAGTTGCAGCCAATGGCGCGGAGGGGATTGGGCTTTACCGAACGGAATTCCTTTATTTGAATCGCACTACTCTTCCCACCGAGGACGAGCAACACGAAACCTATCGGAAAGTGGCGGAGCGCGTTTCGCCCGATCCGCTCATTATCCGAACATTCGATCTCGGCGGCGACAAGCTCGCGTCCGGTGCGGCCGACGTTGGCGACGAGCTAAACCCTTTCCTGGGCTGGCGCGCGATTCGTTTTTGTCTCGAAAACATCGACATCTTTAAAACCCAATTGCGCGCTATCCTTCGGGCCAGCGCCGTCGGCAATGTGAAGATCATGTTCCCGATGATTTCCGGCGTGGGTGAATTGCGACGCGCGCTCTCCGTCCTGGCCGAATGCAAAGAGGAGCTGCGTCGCTCTGGATCGACATTTAGTGATACCACGGAAGTAGGCGCGATGATCGAAATTCCGAGCGCCGCCATCTCCGCCGACATCCTCGCGCGCGAAGTCGATTTCTTCAGCATCGGCACGAACGATTTGATTCAATATACTGTCGCGGTTGATCGCGTAAACGAACGAATCGCGCATCTCTATGAGCCGACCCATCCCGCGGTGCTCCGTTTACTCAAGATGGCCGCCGACGCCGCCCGTGCGAACGATATTTGGGTCGGTGTTTGTGGCGAGATGGCGGGTGATATTGCGCTCACTCCGCTTCTGCTCGGCCTCGGGATGGATGAATTAAGTGCGAGCGCGACGCTCGTTCCCCGCGTCAAGCGCGCGGTGCAAAGTCTGACGATCCCGGAATGCCGGCAGCTTGTCGATGAAGCGCTCGATCTGCAAACGCCCTCGGAAATTTTGGCGCGTTGTTTGGAGCTGGCGGGAAAACGCTACGGCGATTTGCTCGGCTGAGCCGGGTAATTGGTTAAATCGTGAAGCGAATCACGAATCACGAATGCTGACCTCTGGTGCTACTCCTCTTCGCTCAATCCCGTTTCCGGATCGGGCTTGAGTCCTTCTTCCTCCATTTTGCGCAGGACATCCTTCATGTCGTCCACTTCGTCCCATACTTCCTGGCTCACGTAAATGGGCGCTTTCTGTTGAGTGGCGATCGCGATGCAATCGCTTGGCCGCGCATCCAGCTCGATGATTTTTTTCTGCTGCAATTCGTTTTCCGCCCGAATGATGGCGCGCGCATAATACGTTGCGTTCTTCAGATCGTTAATAATGACCCGCTCGACTTTCGCGCCCAGAGCCGTCATCAAATGCCCGATGAGGTCGTGGGTCAGAGGACGCTCCTTGGAAATCTCGCGCATGAACATCGTGATCGCGCTGCCAACGGTTTGATCGACATAAATAATGAATACCTTGTCGTTGTTTCCCAGAAACACCGCGCACCCGCCACTGGTCGGCAAAACCGCGCGCACTTGCACTTCGATCACCGTTTTGTTCATCGGGGCAAACGGTACCCGGCCAATTACGAAAGACAAGCGGTGGAGGCTGTAGCGGCTCGCCGCGGCGCCCAGCTTCCTACGCGACAAAGCGGTGCCAGCGTCCCGGCGAAGGCAAAAGCTACAGATTGGCACGAAAATTTCTCTGAAGCAGGCTTGCATGTTCGTCGCGCTGATTCAATATGCGTTTGCGACTTGCTAGCGCGCGATGAATCGAGATGAAAACCGAGTGGGACGTTGAGTCTGCCATCGCCACTTACAACGTCGATCGGTGGGGCGGCGGTTATTTCACGATCAACAGCTCGGGCAACGTCGAGGCGCGACCGCTCCAGGAAAACGGCGGCTCCATCGACATCCTCGAAGTCGTGAACGAGGCGCGCGCCCGCGGTCTTGGTTTTCCGCTCGTCATCCGGTTTCAAGATTTGCTGCGTCATCGCGTCGAATCGGTCAACCGCGCGTTTCAAACCGCGATGAGTGAATTCGGCTATCGCAATGAGTATCGCGGAGTTTTTCCGATCAAGGTCAATCAGTTGCGCGAAGTGATCGAAGAAATTGTCGATGCCGGCCAGCAATTTCATTTCGGTCTCGAAGCCGGCAGCAAACCTGAACTGGTCGCGGCGCTCGCCATGCACAAGGACCCGGAGAGCCTGATCATTTGCAACGGCTACAAAGACCGCGCCTTTATTCGCATTGCGTTGCTCGGCCGCAAGCTGGGCAAGTCGGTCGTCATCGTCGTGGAAAAGCTCGAGGAGCTCGAGCAGACTATTCGCACTTCGAAAGAAGTCGGTGTCGAACCGCACATCGGCATTCGCGTCCGGCTGCACAGCAAAGGCTCCGGCAAATGGTCGCCCAGCGGTGGCGAGAACGCGAAATTCGGTCTCGACACCACGAATCTCGTCGCTGCAAGCCAGATATTAAAAGACGGGGGATGCGCACACTGTCTCAAACTCATTCATTTCCATGTCGGCTCGCAGGTGCCGGACATTTCGACGATCAGACGGGCGGTGCGCGAAGCAGCTCGCTACTACGCAAAGTTCGCCAAACTTGGACACGAACTTGGTTATCTGGACGTGGGCGGCGGTCTCGGCGTTGATTACGACGGCTCACGCAGCGATTTTGACAGCTCGACGAATTATTCGCTCCAGGAATACGCCAACGACGTCGTTTGGAACATCATGGACGTGTGCGATTCCGAAGGCGTTCCGCATCCGGCCATCGTCAGCGAAGGCGGGCGTGCGATTGTGGCACATCATTCCGTGCTCGTCATGGAGGCGTTCAGTTCCATCGAGCGGACCGCGCCGAAGCTCAAAGTCGAGGCGGCCGAGAAAGATAACAAACTCGTGCGCGACATTCTTGATGTGAAGCAACGGCTCAAGCGCGGCAACCGCATCGAGAGCCTGCACGACATCCAGCAGATCAAGGAAGAATCGCAGCAAATGTTCGACCTCGGTCTGCTCGATCTCGAATCGAAAGCAAAAATCGAGACCGTTTATTGGCAGCTCGCGCAGCAAATCGTCCATATGCACCGCGGCCTGCGCTATGTGCCGGAGGAAGTGAAGCAGCTAGAAACTTCACTCGGCGATCAATACATCTGTAACTTCTCCGTTTTTCAATCGCTGCTCGATCATTGGGCGCTCGGCCAATTGTTCCCCATCATGCCCATCCATCGCCTCACGACTCCGCCTGATCGCAACGGCATGATCGTGGATATTACCTGCGATTCCGACGGCAAAATCTCCAAATTTACCGACCTGCAGGACGTGCGTGAAACGCTCCCACTTCATCGCATCGCGCCCGGCGAAATCTATTACCTCGGCGTGTTCATGGTGGGCGCTTACCAGGACATCATGGGTGATCTGCACAATTTGTTTGGACGTGTGACCGAGGCGCACGTTTTTCTCGATCCGGACGAAGAAGCCGGTTGGTACATCGAAGAAGTTATCGAGGGCAGCACCATTGGCGAAGTGCTTTCCATGACGCAGTGGGACAAAGTCGAATTGATGCGGCTTCTAAAATCGCAGGTGGACGACGCCATCAAAACCGATCGCCTCAAACCGAACGACGCGATGAAGCTCCTTTCCGACTACGAGCGCCTCCTTCAGGAATACACTTACCTCTCGCTCAACGGCACCAAATCTCCACCGCAACCGGGCAACTGGTTGCCGCTAAGTTGATCAATTGTCGATCTTGAAGATGGCATTCTGACGGCAGGGAGGCTTCCAGCTTCTCTCCATTCAGGGAAGCTAACGGCGTTCCTACGAGATTGCGCATTTCCGATGGTATCCGATTGCTGCTCGGGATTCTGGAAAGGCCGGACCTCGATCATTCCAGTTCGATTCTATTTCAAGGTCGCGGACATGGAGCATACGCACAAGTTTTGGCATCGCGCGGAGTCGATTTCGAAACCAATCCAATGCTGGTCGCGCCGATGCGACGCACGATGGGACGTCCCTGCTTCTCGCTTTCCCGCAGCATTGGGCTGCCCTTGTATGGCACAGCTCCGCCCGTGGATTCGCCGCGGAACGCGGTCAAAGTGGCTATTGCGGCAAAAGGACGTAAACTATAGACATGTCTCAACACACTTTAGACCTCTCGAACATTTCCTCGGCAATCGGCGAAGCCATAGAAATATTCAATTTCTTTGAAAGAGGAAATCCCTCCGTCCAGAGGGTAAAAGGATTATCAAAGAAAATTTCTCATGATTTGTCCTCAGCAAGACAACGCTTCGATAAAATTATAGATGAAGCACGTCCAAATTAGGATACGACCCGGATTTGCGTGGACTTACGCTTACGCGCTTCTTGACGATATGTAGCCAGGATCGTTCGCCGATTCGACCGACTCGGCGAACCGATTACGTCGCGCATGTCATGCGGATCAGATATTTCAGCTTGGTTACGTTGACGACGCTGGGCTACGGCGACGTGCTTCGGCGCTCATCGGCTGCACGAACCATGGCCACGCTTGAAGCGGTCATGGGTCAGATTTACCTCGCGGTGCTCGTCGCACGATTCGTTGGGTTGCACATTGTTCATGCGAGCAAGCCGCGGACGCGGGACGACAGCTGAGGCCATTTCCGCAATCTTCGCTAGCCGAGCGAATCAATCATCAACGTGCTAAGGCGCGAGCAGGTAAATCGCAATTAACGCGAGGAGAAAATAGGGAACGAGGATGGCCGCTCCAGCGTAGTCCCTTGCCATTCGCTGACCAAAGAAGAGCGCTAAGATCGACATGGCGGCGAGGACCGCGCCGCAGAACGCGAGCGAGGAATTGCGAGAAAAGATTATCAGCCCACATCCAATCGCGCTCAACATTCCGGCTCCAATCTCGAGGATCGTGATCGCGGTTACCATTAGCGGAACAATTCCAGCCAGCGGAGTCTTGGCGAAATGTCCTTTCAACCATTCGAGGTTGCCCCGCCGGTCCACGACTTTGTCGATGCCCGACTGAAGGAAGAGGATTCCGAGAAACGCTGAGACCAGGGCTTGCAAGATATATGTCGCTCCCTCGGGCGTGTGCAGGTTTGGCATCCAGCTATTGTAGCACGATCGAGAGGACTGAAAGGAAGAACGAAACGGCCGCTGCGCAGTTCAGAAGCCTCGAACTGAGCGAGAATGCTCGCAAGCGAGAGGGTTGCGGCTAAAAATATCTAACATCTGTTAGCCGCTGTTGCACGTGCCCGTGGCGCAATTTCATATTCGAGTCACATCCGAAATCTGCCCGCGCTACAGAGCTCGAAAAAGAGCACATTCGGCATCGAGCGCTGCTGCGCGTTCATCCTTTCGCTCCCACTCAGTCGCAGGCTAGCCTCGCCAGTTTTGCCGTGCATCTCGTTCGCCCCACTCATTCGACTCTCCGTTTCGGTTTCAGCAGTCCATGCGACGCAGGCCTTCGGAAAGATCTGCTCGGCGTCGGCGTAAGAGTCTACTTCGTTCAAGCTGCAGCCGTTTGGAACATCGGCAAAACCGGCGGCCGCTCAAGATTGTTCGCGGCGATTCCTTCGAAGTGCGCGCGGATGCTGCGCAGTTCGGCAGTCACAAACGTATCGACAAAACCCAAGCGCCGGTCGAGCCAGGCAAACAACTTGTTCCTGATCTCGTAGTGAACTGCAAGCGTGACCTCCGTGCAGCTTGGTCGAATCTCAGCGAACTCAACGATTCCCATCAGGTTAATATTCCCGCCCACGGACTCAAACGTATACCGATCGGGAGATTCGCTCTCGACCGACAGAAGGACGGTGTGAGCCTCAAAACCGAGCGGACCGCGAAAGCTAAAACCAACGGTCTTAGATGAAGTCACGGTTGCCCTTGTAACCATAAGGAACTGCCGACGATACGATTGGATGCTGGCGAGACGGGCGTTGCATTCTGCCACCGGCTGGCTCATGTGTAGCGTTTTTTGTAAAAGCATAGATAGGAGTAGGTTTGTTGCTGTGAAATTTAAGCAATAGGGATGCAAGCGCGTCCTCCAAGGGAAGCGACTAGTGATTCACGATCTTCACACGTTTTCAGGATTGGTTGATCTTGCTGGCGACGAACTTTTCTAGCTTCGCAATGTCGGCAGCGAACTTACGAATGCCTTCCGCGGTTTTCTCCGTCGCCATCGCGTCTTGGTTGACGAGGTAGCGGAATTTCTTCTCGTCCAGCTCGCCGAGCCGTTTTACATCTGCGTTTTTTGCTTTTTCGGGGGTCAGTTTTCGCTCGACCGGCTCGTGCGACTCGGAAAGCTGCTTCATCAATTCCGGGCTGATGGTGAGGAGATCGCAGCCCGCGAGCTCGAGGATCTGGCCAACGTTGCGAAAACTTGCGCCCATCACTTCCGTCTCGTAACCGAACTTCTTGTAATACGTGTAAATTTCCTGCACCGATTGCACCCCGGGATCTTCCGCGCCCGAGTAATCGCGTTTGTTCGCGGCTTTGAACCAGTCGTAAATGCGGCCGACGAATGGCGAAATGAGTTGCACCTTCGCTTTGGCGGCACGCACCGCCTGGGGCAGTGAGAAGAGCAGCGTCATATTGCACTTGATGCCTTCCTTCTGTAGTTGCTCCGCCGCAGCAATTCCTTCCCACGTGGAAGCAATCTTGATGAGCACGCGCTCGCGCCCGATCCCCTTTTCCTCATAAAGTTTGACCAAGCGCCGCGCTTTCCTGATTGAACCTTCCACATCGAAAGAGTAACGGACATCGGTTTCGGTCGAGACCCGACCGGGCACAATTTCCAACATCGCGCAACCGAACCGCACCAAAAGGTGATCAATTATGTCCTCGATCTGTGCCGCGCCAGTGAGTCCCGACCTGCGGCGGTTGGTCAGCACTTCCTCGAGGAATTGACTGTAATTGTCCTTCTGCGTTGCCGCGTACACCAAGCTGGGATTCGTGGTGGCGTCCCTCGGCTTGAACTCGCGGATGCTTTCGAAGTCAGCAGTGTCCGCGACTACCGTCGTGAACTTCTTGATCTGTGCGAGCTGGTCCCGTTTCGTTTCAGTCCTCAGTCTGTCGGAAATGACCGTTGTCATTGCTGGATTCTCAGTGAGCCAACCTCTTATGCCGCTACGCGGTATTCGGGAAATGCATAAGCGACTTGTTGTGCATTATTTCGTGGCGTCGACTGAACCTTTTCAATCGAGTGTGTTAAAGCCCGGTAAGACCAAATCAGGTCTGTGCCCACTCGTGCCTTGGCCGCACCGCGATATTTTTTGGTTGCCCGATGTTGTAGGGCGTAAAGAGCGCCATTTTGAGTGATCGTGGGTTCCATAGGATTACAATTTGCCGTTTGCCGAATTAATAGACGTGGCGACGCCGGTCTTCGCGACAGGAGGCGGACTGCTTTCGAACTGAAGAGGACCTTGGGTTGTGAGATCGGATAGGGAATCGTATATTTTGAAACGCGCGGTAAACTTCGCGCCGTGACCTGATCCCTCGCTCTCCACCTCCAAGGTGCCGCCGTGCGCTTTTACTAAAGTACGCGCAATCGAAAGACCGAGACCGAGACCGCCGTAGCGTCGATGAATGGACGAATCCCCTTGCTCGAAGGGCGAAAAAATCCGCGAGAGTGCGTCTGCCGGGATGCCGATCCCGGTATCGCTCACTTCGATGACCAGCCTGCCGCTTTCCTCATTGCCCGTGACGATCGAAATCTTGCCGCCTTTCGGCGTGAACTTCAGCGCGTTGCCAATAAGATTCGACAGAATCTGTTCAAGCTTGCCCGAATCAGCTCGGATGTGGCTATGTTGAGCCTGCAACTGAAGGTCGATACCAATCCCTGCCCCTTTCTGGTGGCTCTCGAGATTCTTGAGTGCGAAGCGGATCACCTCGTGCGCGTCCACCTTCACGAGCTCCAGCCCCGAGGCCTCGTCCGCGATATGGGTGAATTCGAGCAACTCAGTGACTAGACGCACGAGACCTTGAACATTACGGCGGATGAATGCCAAGGCGGACTTATCGAACGGCGGTGGCAATTCCCCCTTGTCGGGCATGCCGACGGCACCGTGACCCACCTCGAGCACGTCGATCATTGAAGAAATGGCCGCGAGCGGAGTGCGCAGCTCGTGAGAGAACACAGCGATGACTTTCTCTCTTGCTCTGGCTGCGAGCTCGAGCGTATCGGCGTGGCTCTTGGACGCCGCCTGAAATTCAGCCCGCGCGCGGATATCGCGAATGTTGCATTGAATCACTTTGTCTGACCCGACAAAGTAAACATTACTGACAAACTCGACTTGGATCTGCTTTCCGGCTTTCGTCCGGAGCGGGTAGTTTTCGTACCGGATGTACTCCTCTGTTCGCAGCTTTTCGAAAGCGGCCTGATTCGCTGCGATGTCTTCGAACAGGCCGATCTCCCAGAGCTGGAGGCCGATTATGCTTTCGAACGGATAGTCCAGCAGATCGAGCAGAAATGGATTTACATCGATGATCTTACCGGTATTCGCGTCGAGAATCAGGATGCCATCCTGGGCGCTTTCGAATAACCGGCGGTAACGCAGCTCCGATACTTCCAGGGCGAGCTCCAGCGAGTTTCCTCTCCCGCTCGCCGGCATTAGGTTCGCTTGGCTTGTCAGCGTGTTTAATGTCATGGGTCGAGACTCGCGGTCATCGAGATGTTGGTTCTAAGCAGGCGCGCGATAGGACAGTTTGTTTTTGCCGCGATCGCCGCATCCATGAAGCGCGCTTGAGACGCGTCCGGAACGTTTGCACGGACGTCGAGTTGCATGTGCGTGACCGTCCAGCCCGCGGCCAAATCTTCCAGAGTGGCAGTCGCGGTGGTTTCGATACGCTCGGGGTGAAAACCGGAAAGACCGAGCTCATTGGACAGGGCCATTGAAAAACATCCGCCTAGCGATGCGGCTATGAGCTCGTCCGGATTGGTTCCGATGCCTTCGGCGAACGATTTTCGGTATGAGTACTGGGTTTTCGACAGGACGCCGCTTTCGGTGGTCAATTTCCCTTCCCCTCCATGAAGGGTGCCTTTCCAAACAGCTGAAGCGTTTCGGTTCATAAATCAGTGTCCAGCATTCCAAACATCTGCCGGCGTGCAGATCGATACGCCTCCGGTCGTTGTCCGGCCAATATCTTCTTGGTAGCACGTAATACTTTTCAAGTATGGCCGTCTGCCTGTGGGTGAGCGGTCTGTCATACTCGGAATTCCTTTTTTTTGCATTAACGTGCCGAGTCGGTATTTAGATGCCTTAGCCCCGATGGAACTTCGTCATCTACGCTACTTCGTCGCCGTGGCGGAGGCGCTTAGCTTCACAAAAGCGGCTGGAAAGCTGCACACCGCACAGCCGTCGCTCACGCGCCAAATCAAAGATTTGGAAGAGGAGCTCGGTGTCCAACTTCTGAACCGGACAAAGCAACAGGTCACGCTGACAGACGAGGGCCGTTCATTTTTCGCTGACGCCAAACGCCTTCTTGCTCTCGCAGCCGAAACGATCGAGTCGGTCCGGCGATTACAGAGCGGCGAGGTTCGCGCGCTCAATGTCGGTTACGTCAGCAATCTCTTTTACGATCTTCTGCCGAAGACTCTCGCTTCCTTCCATCAATCGTTTCCCGCCGTTTCGGTTAATCTCTTCGACCTGTCGTGCGGTGATCAGTTTCGCGCGCTTGAAGATGGCAAGCTCGATCTTGGCTTCGTTGGGTTACATGAGCCAATTGGGCGGCGCGGATTGGAATTCCGGACCATTGCGTCCTACAAAACCGTCGCCGCCTTGCCGAAAGACAATCCGCTGGCGGGCAAAACGACGGTCGAGCTGAAAGCTCTCGCGCCCATGTTTTTCATCGGAATGTCCGAAGCGAGTTATCCCGGGTATCGCGAGTGGCTAACCAAGACGTGTGACCGCGCGGGCTTTACCCCCAAGGTTTTGCAGGATGTTGAACTGGAACGGACAATGATCCACGCCGTAGCCGCAGGATTGGGTGTTGCTCTCGTACCAGAGCAATTAAAAAAACTCGAGCACGAGAATGTTGTGTTCCGGCCAGTCAATCCCACGGTCGGGACGGAAGGCTGTGTCGCATGGAAGAACGAGCATCCATCGGCTGCTCTGAAAGCGTACGTGCAGATCGTCGAGCAACTGGGCCGGAGCATCCGTTGAAGTGCGTTGGCCCTTGATCCCGATGATGCTGCGGCCCGATTGCGGTACTGCCTACGATCGGAGTCCGCCTGGCGCGCGACGGAAATTTCGCAAGGATTGCGCAGTTTACTTCTCGCCTGTCAGCGAGTCGCCTACACTTGACTTGAAAATCAATTGCCAAAACATTTCGGCCTCAAATCAAAGAAAAACAAAACGCCTGGCGACGAGCACTGTCTCGATTCGCCAGGCGCTGAATTGCTAGCTTGGTTCTAAAATTGCCAAGCAAAGCGGGCCGGATTAGTCGCGGTCCCGCGTCACGATTACCTTATCAACTACCATGTCGTCGCCCTCTTTGAGGTAGTGAACGCGAACCTTCGAATCTTTTTTGATTTGCGAAGCTTCGATAACCTTTCCATCTGAAGTCACGTAAGTGACGGTCTTGCCAAACTTGTACCGCACGGGTTGGTCCGCTTCAGTTTTTAGGAATAGGACGTGGCCTGGAGTGAACTCCGTGACGGTGCCCGTACTTTCGGTGGTCGTGGTCGTGGTTTCAGTCGCTCCATTGGTTCCCGTCGCAACGGTGGTGGAGGACGTGGATGTTTGCCCGTAAGCCACTAAACCCATAAGGGCTGTAGCAAACGTGACACTAAGGATTGCTTTAATCATAAGACTAACTTTCTATCTACTAAGTTGCTGCAGTGATCGCAGCTAAAGGCCATCCGGTTCGTACTTCCGACCTAAATCGGCGAAACCAGGTAGGTAAATGGATGCGGCAGGAACTGTGAATACGGCTCCCGTCCCGATCTAGCCAATACTTCGTAAGCTCGGCGTCATACTTTTCAGGTATGGTAGGCGCCTGTGTCCAGTCGATTCGTTTGAACCTCCTTATGCAGCCGTCCGACGTTAATTTAGTTATTTTAATGCTTTGGTCTTCGTCTCGAAGTGATAGGAAGTGTTGAAAACCATCTTTCCGTTCTCCGTAATAATTGAAAACGTGACCCTCCCCCGGTCACCTGATGGCGGTGTTGCCTTCCCAAGCACGATATGAGTTTTGCCGTCTTTGCGCGTGACGGCCTTACCGGTAAAGTCGATCGCTGTTCCCGCCTGGAGCTTCCGAACCGAATCATCGGATGCTGCCAGGACTAAAGTGCCTTTCTCACTCTTAAAAAAATACGGCCTCACCTTGAGTTGATAGTCCCCCACATAATTTCCGTTCCGATGCGTAAGCGGACTGACGATCAAGCTAACTTTCCCCAGGGCGACGGAAGTGGAGCTAGGATCAATAAACAGTCTGCGTGTGACTGCGTCCGATGTCTCTGTCGTCGAATTAGACTTCTCCGCCGCAATGCAACTCGTGACGCCCGGTATCAGAAAAACGAAAATCGCGATCGTCAGTCTCATGATCTGGGAGAGATGCAGCTTGTCGCAAAGGTGAGTCCCGTTAGAGCACCGACTTGGACTATGAGCCGAGCGGTTTTCACGTCTAACGAGGTCAAGACCAGTTGCGGCTCCTCCCCTTTCTCGCTGGACGTCCACTGACAACTTAACGCATTCATCACGTCTGCGGCCTCTCCCATACCGACATTCCCAAAAGACGCACGGCCATCCGTTCCCGATTGCCGAGGCGTGGCCGATGTGGCCTGGCGCGGACGATGGCTTCGCCGCGCGGTAATGGCCTCTGATCCAGTCTTCTCAGCCGCGCCGGGGAACCACCCATCGATAGCCCGTAGCCGCGACATCGTCGGCGACAAATTACCAACGGCTGGTTTAGACCTATCTACCGAATACTTTTTTCACTTCACCGACTTTCCGTTCCACTTTGCCGGCGACCTTTTCTGCCGTGCCACGGTCCCGTAAATCCGGATTTCCAATCGCTTTACCCGCCTCTTCTTTGACCTTGCCCGCAACTTCTTTTGCCGTGCCCTTTACTTTATCTGTTGTGCTTGAGTTCATAATATTGATTCGCCGTGTTTGTCGCCTACGGTTGGGTCTTTTCCGGCTGTTGTGTAAAGCGGAAAATAGTTTAGTGGTGGCAGCTGCTTGCTCAATGGAACCAGTGATTACGGCGATGCCTCAGCGAGGTCATACACTTCCGCAAGGGCGACGCCGGTACTGCCATTCTTGCCCGCTACAATCGCAGTGTAATTGCCGGGCGGCAGGTCCGTGACAATCGCCGATTCCAGGTCATTGGTTGGCGCAAGTCCCGTCGCCTGAATCTCTGCTTGCTGAAAGTCTTTCCAGTTGTCATCGAACGCGAGGAGCGTGCCATTACTGTCGTGCAGCGCGAGCGTCGGATCGGCCAGGACGTTGGCAACGCCCAGGCGCGCGAGCGAAGGCCCGATGGCTCGGATGATCACTCTTTCGCTGGCAGTTCCGTTACCGAGGATAAAGCCGGCAATCATGACCTCCTCGCCGGTCTGGACAAAGCCGCGGGTGCTGATGTTAGCCAGCCTCGAATCGGCGTCCGTGGCCAAGTCATACATTTCGGCTAGCCCGACGCCCGTTGTCCCATTCTTGCCGCGCAAAATCGCAGTGTAATTGCCGGGCGCCAGAGTTGCCACAATCGCCGATTCCAGGTCGTTGGTTGGCGCAAGTCCCGTCGCCTGAATCACTGCTTGCTGAGTGTCTTTCCAATTATCGTTCCTGGCGATGATTGCCCCGGTGTGATTGTGCAGTTCCAGGGTGGGATCGGCGAGGAAGTTTCGGATGCCGTGGCTCCGCAAGGAAGGCCCGATTCCACGCACGATTACTTTTTTAGCAGCATTGCCAGTGATGATAAAGCCGCTAATGGCGACGCTGTCGCCCGTCTGGACATCGGCTCGCGTGGATATGTTTAGCAGTTGCGCACGAGTCAATCCTGGGCTGATCACGCTGTTTGTATCAAGGGTTACAGCCCCTACCACTGCCAAAAGTCGGCCAGCCACAGAAGTGGTGCTGACCGCAGTGATAGAAGCATCAGCGAGGATGTTGCCGATGAAACTACTGCCACTGCCAAGGGTCGCGGAGGTCCCTACTTGAAAATAGATATTCCGTGGGTCGGCACCATTGATTAGGACAACCGAGGAGCTGCTGGGAGTAATCAGGGTGGTGCCAATTTGAATGACGAAGCGTGCGTTGGGATCATTCTGAGCATCGAATGTCAGGGCGCCACTTGACCATGTTGCCGCAACGTTATAACGATAAACGCCCGGCGTAAGCGTTTTGCCGCCGAGGTCTTGCCCGGTCAGGTTATTGGCGGGCGGAGAAGCCAGGCCGGCAAAGGCGGTGTAGGCGGTGGCCAAGTCAGCATGAGCCTGCATCGCCGTAGCGTCATTGGCGTGGAGTGAGCCGTTGGTGACGGCGCCTGGCGGGAAGCCGGTGATGGCCGAACCAGGGCTGACTCCGACGTTGCCGGAAATGTGACTGGCGCCGGTATTGGTCACGGTCGAAGCGCCCAGGACGGCGAAGCTCTCGGCTGATCCGAGGGATTGTGCCTTAGCTTGAGCTGTGAAAGTCGCCAGCGCGGCGAAGGCGAGGAAAAGTCCCGGGACGAGCCCAAAACGAAATGATTTAGTTCGATTATTCATGGTAAGATGCGGTATGGCACCATTCTATCGTATTTCGAAGGCAGCTTGGTCGTCTCTACAAAACTGCTAAATAGGGAAAAGCAATGCTCGGCCGCTGCGCTCCA
>Ga0210399_10001874_pt1 | contig 16399 bp, 10 predicted proteins | sample IncBWC14MmetaG_FD_150865 | JGI IMG/M metagenome (GOLD analysis project Ga0210399, IMG submission 150865) | Forest soil microbial communities from Barre Woods Harvard Forest LTER site, Petersham, Massachusetts, United States - Inc-BW-C-14-M | ecosystem: Environmental > Terrestrial > Soil >...
AGGTGAAATAGAGGCCGGAGCGCTCGCCGGCGCCGCAGGCCTCGAGATAGCGGCTGTTGTTCTCCATAAAGATCGCATAGTGGTCGAGCCGCTTCAGGCCGCGGTTGCGAAACAGGTGCGCCAGGGCGTTGCAGCGCGCCTCCAGCTCGCGGTAGGTGACGGCTTCGCCTGATCCCGCCATGATGAAAGCGGGTTGCAGCGGGCGCAGATGCGCATGCTTGCCGGTGTACATCGTCTCTCAATTCCCCTCATGCGGCCAGAACAAGAATCTCGCGCACCTGTGCGGGTGAATCGATTCGGCGCGGGTTGCGCGGGACCCAGGGTGTCCGCATCGATTGCCCGGCGATCTCATCGAAATGTTCAGGGCCAACGCGCACCTCCTTGAGGCTGCGGGGCAGGCCGAGGCCACGAATGAAATCGTCCAGCACGTCACCCAGGTCCTTGCCGGGATGACCCATGGCGGAAGCGACCAGCGCCTGCCGCTCGCTGTTCTCAACCCGGTTCCAACGCATCACCGCGGGCAGCATGACGCAGGAGGTCACGCCATGCGGCACGCCGAAGGCGGCCCCGAGCACATAGCCGATGCCATGGCTCGCCCCCATTGGCACGCCCGAGGCCAGCGGACCGGTCGACAGCCAGGTGCCGACCTGGCAATCCAGCCGTGCCGCGAGGTCAGTCGGATCGGCCTTGACCCGCGGCAAGCCGCGCGCCAGCATCGACAGGCCGTGCAGCGCCTGGGCATCGCCATAAGGCTGCGCCTCGCGCGAGCAGATACCCTCGACGCAATGGTCGACGGCGCGGATGCCGGTCGACAGGAACAGCCATTCCGGCGTGTGCACCGTGATCGCCGGATCGAGAATGACGGCGCGGGGGATCGTGAGCCTGTGGCTCAGCGCTTCCTTGACCCTGGTCTGCGTATTGGTGACGCCGGCAATGGCGCTGAACTCGCCGCCGGCGATCGTCGTCGGCACGCTGATCTGGCGCACGGCGGGCGGCCGCAGCGGCGGCGCGACACCCTTGACGACGCGAATATCGTCGATCGCCGCGACCGAGCGGATGTCGTTGGCGAGGCAAAGCTGCACCGCCTTGGCGCCATCGGTGATCGAGCCGCCGCCGACGGTGACGATCAGGTCGGCGCTTGCGGCGCGCGCCGCGTCAGCGGCTGCGATCACGGCCTCGCGCGGGGTGTGCGCGGGCATCGCGTCGAACAGCCCGGCGCAGCGCGCGCCGAGCGCCTTGCGGATCTTGTCGATTTCGTCGGTCTGCCGCTTGAGGGTGCCGGAGACCATCAGCAAGACGCTTTTGGCGCCCAGTCGCTCGGTCTGCGCAACGATCGCGTCCGCGGCGGGGTCGCCGAACACGACCTCGTCCATCGCGCCGAAAACGACACGCCCTCGCAGCACGCTGCTGTCCTCCCGGGGACATTCTTGTTGTTCGCTGTCGCCAGTCTAGCGAAGTTGGAGCCGCGCGTCATGCCTCAAGATGGCGCCGCATGGGGTGCGCACGGCGGAACGTGCGGCCGACCGTGATCCGTTCGGGCTCCTTGTGGCGATTTTCATACGAGAAAAACTGTCATGTCTCGTTGATAGGGCTATGCCCGGCATCAGCACTTGGCCAAACGGCGGCACCTGCCCAAACGGGCAGGTTCCAGTTTACGCGACGTTGTGCCACGTCAGGCGCCGCGCGCATGCAATTGCCGCACCGCAAGTGCATGATGCGGCGTTCGATGCATGACGATTTTGCTTGAGTTTGGCGCGGTGTTGATCAGACTGCCAGCCTTTCGCAGCTGCCTGATATAAGCCGAACCGGGTGCGGCACGGTTTAGAGGAGACGTCCTGTCCATGTCGGAGTCATCGGAGCCTTCTCGAGAACGTGGTTCAGCTGGTCTGCGCGCCGGTGGCATCGGCCTCGCGGCCGTGCTGCTCGCGGTCTCGCTGGCCGGATGCGGCCAGAGTCCTCCGGCCTCGCAGGCCGCGACCCCGCCGCCGCCCGTCACCACGGCGCAGCCGGTCAAGCGCACGGTCACGGACTGGGATGAATTCACCGGGCGGTTCGACGCGGTCCAGGAGGTGCAGGTCCGCCCACGCGTCGGCGGCTATGTCACCAGCGTCGAATTCAAGGACGGCGACATCGTCCGTGCGGGCGATCTGCTCTACGTGATCGATTCGCGCCCCTTCGAGGCGGTCGCCGAACAGGCCAACGGCCAGCTCTCGGATGCTCGCGCCAAGGTGGAGCTCGCCAAGCGCGAGCTCGACCGCTCGCTGAGCCTGACGCTGAACCAGACCGTCACCGAATCCACCGTCGACCAGCGCCGCCAGGCCCTGCAGGCCGCACATGCGGCGGAGATGCAGGCGGAAGGCTTGTTGAAGGCGGCCCAGCTCAATGTCGAGTTCACCCATGTGCTGGCGCCGATCGCGGGCCGGGTCAGCCGGCATCTGGTGACCCCGGGCAACCTCGTGCAGGGCAGCGATACCGGCACGTCGACGCTGCTCACCACCATCGTCTCGCTCGACCCGATCTACATCTATTTCGACGTCGACGAGGCGACCTATCAGAGGAACAACAGGCTCTGGTTCGAGGGTAAACGGCCGAGCTCCCGCGACACGCCAAATCCAATCCAGGTGACGCTGACCGGCGAGACCAAGCCGTCGCATGACGGCAAGATGGACTTTTTGGACAACCGCCTCGACCTGTCGACGGGAACGCTGCGCAGCCGCGCCATCGTTCCGAACAAGGATCTGTCGATCCTGCCCGGGCAGTTCGGCCGCGTCCGGCTGATCGGCAGCTCACCCTACGAGGCGGTGCTGATCCCCGACACCGCGATCGCGACCGATCAATCCCGCAAGATCGTGTTCGTGGTGAAGGACGACGACACGGTCGAGGCGAGGACGGTCACGCTCGGACCGCTCGACGAGGGCCTGCGCATCGTCCGCGAGGGGCTGAAGGCTGACGACCACGTCATCGTCGATGGCATCCAGCGGGCCCGCGTCGGCGCCAAGGTGACCCCGCATCAGGCTCAGAGCAAGTCATGAATCTCGGCCGTCTGTCCATCAACCAGCCGATTCTCGCGATGGTGCTGTCCATCGTGCTGCTGATCGTGGGCGCCATCGCCTACCAGACCCTGCCGGTCGCCGAATATCCCGAAGTGGTGCCGCCGACCGTGGTGGTCACGGCGCAATATCCGGGCGCCTCGGCGCAGACCATCTCCGACACCGTCGCTGCCCCCATCGAGCAGCAGATCAACGGCGTCGAGGACATGCTGTACATCTACAGCCAGGCGACCTCGAACGGCCAGCTCACCATCACCATCACCTTCAAGCTCGGCACCGACCTCGACAAGGCCCAGGTGCTGGTGCAGAACCGCGTCGCGATCGCGACACCGCAATTGCCCGACGAGGTGCAGCGCAACGGCGTTGTCACGCGCAAGAACTCGCCCGACATCCTGATGGTCGTGTTCATGCTGTCGCCCGACGACAGCCTCGACCAGCTCTACATCTCCAACTACGCGCTGCTGCAGGTCCGCGACCAGCTGCTGCGGCTCGACGGCATCGGCGACATCCAGATCTTTGGCGCGCGCGACTATTCGATGCGGCTGTGGCTCGATCCCGACAAGATCTCCAATCTCGGACTGACCGCGGGCGAGGTCGTGGCGGCGGTTCGGGCCCAGAACCTGCAGATCACCGGCGGCCTGCTCGCAGGTCCGCCGATCTCGGACCGCGCCTTCCAGCCGAACCTGACCTTCACCGGACGGCTGAAGGACATCTCGCAGTTCGAGGACATCGTGGTCAAGGCCGGCGAGGACGGCCGCACCGTGCGGCTGCGCGATGTGGCGCGGATCGAACTCGGCGCGCTGGATTATTCGACCAACAGTTTCATGCTGCGCAAGACCGCCGTGGCGATGCTGGTGACCCAGCGCCCCGGATCGAACGCGCTCGCCACGGCCAAGGGCATTTCCAGCACTATGGCGAAGCTGAAGGCGAGCTTCCCCAAAGGGCTCGACTACAACATCGGCTACAATCCGACCGAGTTCATCGCGCAGTCGATCAGCGAGCTGATCAAGACCATCTACGAAGCGATGGCTCTCGTCGTCATCGTAGTCCTGGTGTTTTTGCAGGGCTGGCGTCCGGCGATTATCCCGATCGCGGCGATTCCGGTGTCGCTGGTCGGGACCTTTGCCGCGATGGCCGCGCTCGGCTATGCCATCAACAACCTGACCCTGTTCGGGCTGGTGCTCGCGGTCGGCATCGTGGTCGACGACGCCATTGTCGTGGTGGAAAATGTCGAGCGGCATTTGCGCGCGGGCCTCGGCCGGCGCGATGCGGCGCTGAAGACCATGGAGGAGGTCGGCGGCGCGCTGGTGTCGATCGCGCTCGTGCTCTGCGCGGTGTTCGTACCGACGGCGTTTCTCGGCGGCATCTCCGGCCAGTTCTTCCAGCAGTTCGCGGTCACCATCGCGGTGGCCACCGCGATCTCCTGCTTCTGCTCGCTGACGCTGTCGCCGGCGCTGGCCTCGCAGATCCTCGTGGCGCACGAGGAGAGGCCGCCGCCGGCGGCGTGGAACCTGATCGGCCGTGCCTGGGAAGCGTTTGTCGGCGTGTTCAACCGCGGCTTTGACTGGCTGTCGAACTTCTATGCCGACACCGCTTCCTTCGTGATCCGGTACCGCGTCGTGATGCTGCTGCTTTATGTCGTGCTGATCGGCAGCGCGGGCTGGCTGATCGCCACCACGCCGCAGGGCTACATTCCGGCGCAGGACCGCGGCTATGTCATCATCTCGGCGCAATTGCCGGGAGCGGCCTCGCTGGCGCGCACCACCGAGATCGTGAAACAGATCCAGGACACCGCGCTCGAGACGCCAGGCATCATTCGCGTCGCCGCCTTCGCCGGCTTCTCGGGTGCGACGCGCACCCAGGCCTCCAACGCGGCGGCGCTGTTTCCGGTGTTCGAGGAGCCGGAGGTGCGGCTGAAGAAGGGGCTGACCGCGGCGGTCATCACCGCGAACCTGCGCAAGCGGCTGCTTGCGATCGAGGGCGCCTTTATCATCGTCATTCCGCCGCCGCCGATCCCGGGCATCGGCACTGGCGGCGGTTTTACCATGCGTATCCAGGACCGGCAGGGCCGCGGCGCAGAGCTGCTCGCGGCCGCGACCGACGAGCTTGTCGGCGCGGCGCGCAAGGCGCCGGGGCTGACCTCGGTGTTCTCGCCGTTCACCGCCAATACGCCGCAGGTGTTCGTCGATATCGACCGGATCAAGGCGCAGAAGCTCGGCGTTCCGATCCAGAGCGTCACCGACGCGATCGAGACCTATTTCGGCTCGACCTATGTCAACGACTTCAACATCCTCGGCCGTACCTATCACGTCACCGCGCAGGCCGACCTGCCGTTCCGCAAGGAACGCGCGGATCTCGCGCGGCTGCGCACGCGCAACGCGGCCGGCGACACGGTGATGCTCGGCAGCGTGGTGGATTTCCGCGACGTCTCAGGGCCTGACCGGGTCGCGCGCTACAATCTCTACACCGCCTCCGAGCTGCAGGGCGAGGCGCTGCCGGGTACCAGCTCGGCGACCGCGATCGAGACCATGAAGAAGCTCGCCGAGGAGACGCTGCCGAGCGGCTTCTCCTATGACTGGACTGACCTGTCGTACCAGCAGGTCAATGGCGCCGCTGCCGGCCTCTACGTGTTCCCGATCTGCGTGCTGTTCGTCTATCTGGTGCTGGCCGCGCAATATGGCAGCTGGACCCTGCCGTTTGCGGTGATCCTGATCGTGCCGATGTGCCTGCTGGCCGCGACGCTGGGCGTGCGGATCATGGGACAGGACGTCAACATCCTCACCCAGATCGGCTTCGTGGTGCTGATCGGCTTAGCTGCCAAGAACGCGATCCTGATCGTGGAGTTCGCCCGCGACATCGAGCTCGAGGGCCACAAACGGCTGGACGCGGTGATCGAGGCCTGCCGCCTCAGGTTGCGGCCGATCCTGATGACGTCGTTCGCGTTCATCCTCGGCGTGCTGCCGCTCGTGATCTCCGCGGGCTCGGGGTCCGAGATGCGGCAGGCGGTCGGGGTCGCGGTGTTCTTCGGCATGCTCGGGGTGACGCTGTTCGGGCTGCTGTTCACGCCGATCTTCTATGTCGTGGTGCGCAATCTTGCCGACGGCGGGCAGCGCAAGCCCGCCGAGGTCAAAGCCGCGGCCGAATGAGACCCGCGCTTATCGCGCCCTTGCTTTCCATACTATTGGCTGAGCCGGAATGGGTGGGCAGGCGGCGGGTTATTCAATATCATCCGACACGTTTCAGGACGGGATTGCTGGGAGGCACATGATGAAATCCGGTTTGTTGGCTCTTGTGGCGGCGGCGGGCATTGGCTTGCTGGCTCAGCCGGCGGCGGCACAGGTCAAGATCGGGATCTTGAACGATCAGTCCGGCGTCTACGCCGATTACGGCGGAAAATATTCGATTGAGGCCGCCAAGATGGCGATCGAGGATTTTGGCGGCGAGGTGCTTGGCCAGAAGATCGAGATGGTGACGGCCGACCACCAGAACAAACCGGATCTCGCCACCGCCATCGCACGGCGCTGGTATGACGCCGAAGGCGTCGACATGATCACCGAGCTGACGACGTCCTCGGTTGCGCTCGCGGTGCAGGAACTGTCGAAGGAAAAGAAGAAGATCGACATCGTGGTGGGAGCAGCGACCTCGCGCATTTCGGGCGATGCCTGCACGCCCTACAGCTTCCATTGGGCCTACGACACCCGCGCGCTCGCCGTCGGCACCGGCGGGGCGCTGGTGGAATCCGGCGGCGACACCTGGTTCTTCCTGACCGCCGATTACGCCTTCGGCTACGCGCTCGAAAAGGACACCTCCAACATCGTCACCTCGAAGGGCGGCAAGGTGCTGGGCTCGGTGCGCGTGCCCTTGAACTCGTCCGACTTCTCGTCCTTCCTGCTGCAGGCGCAGAGCTCGAAGGCGAAGATCGTGGGGCTGGCCAATGCCGGCCTCGACACCACCAACTCGATCAAGCAGGCCGCCGAGTTCGGCATCGTCAAGGGCGGCCAGAAGCTCGCGGGCCTGTTGATGACGCTGTCGGAGGTCAATGGCCTCGGGCTCGAGGCGGCGCAGGGCCTGATCCTCACCGAGGGATTCTACTGGGACCATGATGACAAGACGCGCGCCTTTGGCGAGCGCTTCATCCAGCGCACCGGCCACATGCCGAGCATGATCCACGCCGGCACCTATTCGGCTGTCCTGAGCTACCTGAAGGCGGTGAAGGCGGCCGGCACCAAGGATACCGAGGCGGTGGCGAAGAAGCTGAAGGAGCTGCCGGTCGACGACGCCTTCGCGCAAGGCAAGGTCTTGGAGAACGGCCGCATGGTGCATGACCTCTATCTGTTCGAGGTCAAGAAGCCATCGGAGTCCAAGAAGCCCTGGGACTATTACAAGCAGCTCGCGGTGATCCCCGGTGACAAGGCGTTCTTCTCCGCCAAGGACAGCGGCTGCCCGCTGACGAAGTAGCGTCCCATACACCGCTGTCGTGCCCGCCTTGTGCGCAATTGCGCACTGGCGCGGGGACCCATAACCACAGGCCGATGTTGTCATGAGCAGGCGTCCGCCAGTCTGCCCGATTGAGGCATCACGCGGTATCGGTCCCGGCTCGGCGCTCACTCAGAGCGGCGCAATGCGCCGCTCGAGTTCGCTTGGCCGGGACCACAAGTGAGTTTGTGGTGCGCGCTCACCCATGTACCAGCCGCCACAGGATCATGCCCAACGAGCCCAACAGCAGCACGCCGGTCGCACCAGCCTGGATACCAAAACCCCGGCTGCGTTTTTCGGCGGCTTCGGCATAGCCGGTCATGTAGAGGATGCGGCCCGCGATCCAGACCAGGCCGAGGACGGCCGCGACCGCATCGCTGACATAGATCGCAAACAGCCACAGCGACGGCAAAAACATCGGCAGCCATTCCAGCGTGTTCATCTGCACGCGGAACACGCGCTCGAAATCGGGATTGCCGGAGATGGTCGGCGCCTTGATGCCGTATTTGACGCGCGCCCGGGCCACGCCAAGGCAGGTGGTGAAATAGAACATGAGTGCCAGCAGCGTGACGAGCGCGGTGAAGTGATACATCGTTTAGTCCCCTCTAAAGCCGACAGGTCATCCCAGCCGGATCGTCCGCGAAAGCGGACGCTCCGCTATTCCAGAGACGCCAACGCGATACGGAGAAGCCGCGGCGTACTGGATCGCCCGGTCCCGCCAGCGCCAAAGGCTTCGGCTGGGCCCCGATCTCGAGGGCGCGCCGGAGCTTCAGCGGAGGCGGCAGGCTGGGCGATGACCCCCTTTTGGTCTAATACCCGGTCATCTCCAGATAGCCAACGCCGCTGTGGCTGCCGGAAAAGACGATCGGTCCCTCCCAATAGGGGAAACTGGTCCTCATAAAGCTCAGCGGATTGAGCGGCACGCAATCGATCGCGAGCGACAGCGACGAGATCGCCACCTGCCACCCGCCCGGGATTTTTCGGCCGGCGACGTCGATCGTGGCTTTCGGTGTCATGGTGACATCGGTCGACGCGAGCAGCCGTGTCGGGCCTTCGCGAAGAATCCAGTTGCCGGAAATGGAATGGTTGCCGTCCTTCTGACGCATCCGGTACAGCATCAGCTTTTGCCCGGACTCGACGTGCAGCGCGAACCAGTCCCATCCCGTCTGGTCGGAGGCGAGCGGCTGGCTGCTCCATTCGCGGTCCATCCAGGCCTGTCCTGACACCTCGACCGGCTTGCCCTCTATGGCGATGTGTCCGCGCGCGGTGAAGAACGGCTGGCTGTAGTAATACGACGCCTGTTCGCGCTCCGATTTGCGGCTGTAGCCGGCGTCGCCCTGCAGCACCAGGGGATGATCGCTATCGAGCGTGAGATCGTAGCTGAAATCCGCGGCCTGGGCCTTCAACGTGAGTGGTGCGATCTTCTGATCGTCCGTCGCCACGGTGCCCTGCATCTGCCACGCATCGATCCAGGCCGCGAACGGCTTTGCCATGACGCCGGCCTGGCCAATGCCGCCGCGCGCAAAAATTTCGTGGAAGCGATGTGTGTCGGCGCGGGTCACCGCCGCATGTCCCATCCAGACCTGCTGATTGGCCCAGCCCTCCGATTGCGGCCCCGGGCGCATCGCCTGGCGGAACAGCGTCCATTGCAACCCGCAAGGGGTGCCCGCCGCATCGACGAGGTTCGCTGTCAGGTACCACCACTCGATGCGGTAGTCCGGATGCGCGCCATGATCGGCCGGAAACGAAAAGCTCCTGCCCGGCGTCACCTTCGCATAACCTTCGGCGCTCTCGCCCAGCCCGGCAAAGCCTTGCGCGAACGCTTGCTCGCGCGACAGGCCGAGCAGCGCGAGCCCGCCGGCAACGACGCGACGCGATAGTCTGACATCAGCGCTCATTGGCAAAGATCCTCACCAGGGTCGCCGGCTGCATGCGGGCGAGCCGCAGCACCGGCAACAGCGATGCGAGCAGCGATGCCGCCATCGCCACCACCACCAGCTTGAGGAGCTGCAGCGGAAACACATGGAACGGCAGCCGCCAGCCGAACGCCTTGACGTTGACGATGGCGATCAGGCACCAGGCCACCAGCAGGCCGACCGGCAGCGCGACCAGCGCGGTGATCAGCGCCACCGACATCGTCTTCAGCAATTCGAGTCCGGCGAGACGCGAGCGTGTGACGCCCATGGCCCAGAGCGGCGCGAGCTGCGGCAGCCGCGAATTGGCGAGCGTCAACAGGCTGGTCAGCAGTGCGACGCCGGCGACGCCGAGTGTGAAGGCATTGAGCGCCGCGGTGACCGCAAAGGTCCGGTCGAAGACTCTTAGCGATTCGGCCTTCACACTGGCCTGGTCGACGAGGTTGCGGCCATCGAGACCGAACCGCGCCTGAAGCTCACCCATCAAGGCCGGCATATCGGCACGGTCGACGCGAAGTGCCATCCGCGTCTGCGGCGTCGCGGGGAAGTGGCGCAGCAGCGCCGCGGCATTGACGGTCGCTTGGGCTTTGGGATTGCCGTAATCGGCGTAGATGGCGACCACATGAACGCGCCAGTTCCCGCCCGGCGCCGGCACGTCGATGTCGTCGCCGATCGCAAGGTTTTGCCGCCGTGACAGCTGCTCGCTGATGAAGCCGGCATCGCCGGATGGAAGCCTGTCCCAGGCATCGTCGGTCGCCTGCAACAGCGGCCAGTGATCCCGATAGGTGGCGTGATCGGGCAGGCCCAGGATCTCGACCGGCATGCCCTTGATCTCCGTCTCCGCCCGGCCGCCCTGCAGGATCGCCTGCACGTCCGCGCGCCCGCGCAGAAAGTCGCGGATGTCGCGTGCCTGCGCATTGTCGGCGGCGCTGATATAGATGTCCGCCGCGAGTCGTCCCTGAAGCCAGCTGACGAAGGTCCGGCCAAAACTTTCCACCATGGTGCCGACGCCGACATTGACCGCGAGCGCCATCAAGAGCGCCATCAGCGCCAGCGACAGTCCCGAAATCTGCTGGCGGCCGTCGGCCCAGAACCAATTTGCGATGGCGTGACGTGCGCCACGCTGGCCGATGCGCAGCACGAGCTCCAGCAGGGCCGGCAGCAGCAGCGCGGCACCGAGCAGCAGCGCGGCCAGCAGCGCAAATCCCGACATCAGCGAGTTGCCGTACCATAACAGCCATCCGGCCGCGGCAAAGGCGGCGCTCGCAATCGCGCCTTGCACCTTGAGCGTGCGGTGCTGCGCCTCCTGCCAGGCGCGTGGCTGCGCGGTGGCCAATAGTGGCAAGCGGATCGCCTTGACGAAGCTCGTGGCCGCCGCCGCGAGCGCGCCGGCGACGCTCATGGCAAGGCCCGCGATCCACCATTCGCCTTTGAGTGTGAGCTGGCCGGGCACCGGCGCGCCATAGAGCCCGCGCAGCGAGGCGGCGACATCGGGCAACAGGCTTGCCGCTATGACATAGCCGCAGATCATCCCGAGCACGCCTGCGATCAGCGCCAGCGACACCAGTTCGGCCACCATCACGGCGTTCAGTGCGCGCGCCGAGACACCGCAGGCGCGCAGCGTGCGCAAGGTCGGCCGGCGCTGCTCGAACGCGAGGCCGATCGCCGAGTTGACGATGAACAGGCCGACCAGGAACGACAGCAGGCCGAAGGCCGTGAGATTCAGGTGGAAGCTGTCGGTCAGGCGTTCGAGGTCGGTCTCCGTGTCGGGCTCGACGAGGCTGAGCTTGTCGCCAACCACGGCGTCGAGGGCCGCGCGCGGTCCGTTCGCCTTGCCGATCAAGAGGCGTGACACCTGCCCGGGACGGCTCAAAAGTTCCTGTGCGCGGCCGATATCGACGATGAGCACGTCGGGGACGAGTTGCGGCTGCAGATGCAGTGGCGGCAGCGCGGCGCCGCCGGCCGTTTCCGGCGTGGCACTTTCGGCAAGATTGAGATCGTGCAGCGTTTCCGGCGCGATCAACGTCTGGCCGGGCGGCGCGACAAAGGCCTCGACGCCGGCGCGGGCGATCGTCGGCGCCTCGCCGACCTCGGCCGGCAGCGTCACCGGATCGATGCCGAGCAGGCGCAACGCGTGTCCGTCGACCTGGACGCGACCTTCGAGCACGGGTGACACCGGCCAGCCGGCGCGGCGCAGATCGACGAACAGCTTTTGCGAAAACGTGCCGCCGCGCGGCGTCACCAGCATGGCGGTGCGCGTGCCGCCGAACACCGCGGCCGCGCGGTCATAGGCGACGCGGGCCTGCTGGTTCAGCGCCTGTACGCCGCTCCACAAGGCGGTCGCCGACATCAGCCCGACCAGCAGCGTTGCGAGCTGCATCGGATGCCGCCGCCAATGGCTGAGCAGCACCGCGAGAATCCAGACCAGCCGCGTCATGCGATCACTCCTGCGTGAAGCGTGACCTGGCGGTCGAGCATCGCGGCGAGACGGGCGCTGTGCGTGACCATCAGAAAACCGCAACCGGTTCGCGTGACGAGATCGTTGGTCAGCGCGATGACGTCGTCGGCGGTCGCCTCGTCGAGATTGCCGGTCGGCTCGTCCGCGAGCAGGAACTGTGGCTTGATGGCGAGTGCGCGGCCGATCGCGACGCGCTGCTGCTGGCCACCGGAAAGCTGTTCGGGATAACGCTTGAGGAGGCCGGCGAGTCCGAGGCGCTCTGCGAGTTCGGCCTGCCATTTGGCATCATGACGGCCGGCGATGCGGGACTGGAAGGCGAGATTGTCATCGACGGTCAGGCTCGAGATCAGGTTGAACTGCTGGAACACCAGCCCAAGCCGGTCGCGCCGCAGGGCGGCACGACCTGCGTCGGGAAGCTTGCTGATGACATCGCCATCGAGCTGGATCTCGCCCGAATCGGCCGCGTCGAGTCCGGCGATCAGGTGCAGCAGCGTGCTCTTGCCGCTGCCGGACTCGCCCGACAGCGCGACGCGTTCGCCTGCGGCGACGTCGAGATTGACGGCGCGCAACACGCTGATTTGCTCGCCGGCCGAGCGGTAGGTCTTGGTCAGATTGCGGACGCGGAGCACGTTTGAATTGCCGTCATTGCGCCCATCTTTTATCAAGCTGGTGTGCCGGATCTGACATTCTCTACAGTATCACGGCCTCTACAGTATCACGGCGAAATCTTACAGCGAATGTCAGACCCGAGCCACACTAGCATCTCGATTCTGCTGGTGTCCCTTGGCGCTGACAATCGCATTCCTTCCGGGCGGCACGTTTGCAGATGTTGGCGTCAAAGGACCATTCGCCAACTTGATCGAGCAAGTGGAGCTTTGGATTCGCATCACGACAAATTGCGGCAAGCGGGGGTAGCGAACGGCAAATCCGCTCCACTAGCTCCGTAAGATCACGTGGCAAAAGCCCGTTGCATCGTGCGATGGCCGGCAGGTAGCATGTTCTGGCCGCCTCACGCCGGCTAACGAAATAATAGGGAAGGGATCATGGCCGCACAATCGACGCCCCAACCGACGCCGAAAGGCGCCTGGAAGATCACGTTCCTGTTGTTTCTGTTCATGCTGGTCAATTTCGCCGACAAGATCGTCGTCGGCCTCGCCGGCGTGCCGATCATGACTGACCTGAAGCTCGAGCCGGAACAATTCGGCCTGCTCGGATCGTCGTTCTTCTTCCTGTTTTCGATTTCGGCCATCGTGGTCGGCTTCGTGGTCAACCGCGTCGCGACGCGCTGGGTGCTGCTCGTGCTTGCGGTGATCTGGTCGCTGGCGCAATTCCCGATGATCGGCAGTGTCGGACTGACCATGTTTCTGATCTGCCGCATCATTCTCGGCGCGGGCGAAGGCCCGGCCGCTGCCGTTGCCGCGCATGCGATCTACAAGTGGTTCCCGGACGAAAAGCGCACCATGCCGACCGCGATCCTGTCGCAAGGCGCGGCGTTCGGGGTGATCGTCGCTGTCCCGGCGCTGAACTGGGTCATCGTCAGCTATAGTTGGCATCATGCCTTCGGCGCGCTCGGCCTGATTGGGCTGCTATGGGCCGTTGCCTGGCTGATGCTTGGCAGGGAGGGGCCGCTGGTCGAGGCCAGCACGCCCTCCGTCGCCGATGTGCGGGTGCCGTATTTCCGGCTCCTGACCTCGCGCACCTTCATCGGCTGCTGCGCCGCGAGCTTTGGCGCCTATTGGGCGCTGTCGCTCGGCCTGACCTGGTTCACGCCCTTCATCATCAAGGGGCTCGGCTTCTCGCAAACGGACGCCGGCTGGATCTCGATCCTGCCCTGGATCTTTGGCGCTTGCGTCGTCCTGATCACCGGCTGGGCGTCACAGGCCTTGGTGGCGCGCGGCGTCTCGACACGTGTCGCGCGTGGCGTTCTTGGCGCTACGCCGCTCATTGTTGGTGGTGCAATCATGGCGATGCTAGCCCATGTCGAAGGCGCCGGCATGCGCGTCGCGCTGCTGGTGGTCGGTGGCGGCCTGACCGGCTCGATCTATGTCGTGTGCGGGCCGATGCTCAGCGAGTTCACGCCAGTCTCGCAGCGCGGTGCGATCCTCGCGATCTATGGCGCGATCTATACGCTTGCTGGAATCATCGCGCCCTACGTGATGGGCAGCGTCATCCAGCATTCGGTGTCGATGCTTGACGGCTATCTCACCGGCTACACCATTAACGCAGCGACGATGGTCGCGTCGGGCGTGCTCGGCCTGCTGCTGCTGTGGCCGAACACGGAGCGCGCGCGGCTGATTGCCGATCGGGCAGAAGCGCCCGAGTTTCTGGGACGACCGGCGGAGTAGAACAAGTAGGGTGGGCAAGCGACTTGTCCGCCGAAGCTCGAAAAGCGGAAGCGAGCCCACCGTAGAGGATCACACTTGCGGAGCGATGCTGGGCACGGCGCAAGTGCGCCTTTGCCCACCCTACGGCAGCCTCTAATGCGCCGCCGTTGCGCCGCGCACCAGCCGGCCCGGGCGCGCGCCGGTGGCGCGGCCGTCGCGCTGGATCACGACACCCGAAACGATGGTCGCCTCATAGCCGTCGACCTGCTGCAACAGCCGCCGGCCACCGACCGGCAGGTCGTAATGTACTTTTGGCGGATGCAGATGCAGGCGGTCGTAGTCGATGACGTTGATGTCAGCCTTGGTGCCCGGCGCAATGAGCCCGCGGTCGGTGAGGCCGACCGAGAGCGCCGTCTTGCGCGACTGCGCCGCGACCACGAAGGGGATCGTGAGCTTTTCGCCGCGCGAGCGATCGCGGGTCCAGTGCGTCAACAGATAGGTCGGGAAACTCGCATCGCAGATGATGCCGCAATGCGCGCCGCCGTCGGAGAGTCCGGGCACGGAGCGCGGATCGGAGAGCATCTCGCGTGTCGCGTCGAGATTGCCGTCGGCATAGTTCAGGAACGGCACATAGAGCATGCCCCGGCCGTTATCCGAGAGCATCGCGTCATAAGCCAGTTCCTCGGGCCATCGCCCCTCGCGACTGGCGCGCGCGCCCAACGCATTCTCGGGCGGCTGCTCGTAGTCCGGGGGATCGCCGAGCAGATACATCTTGTCGTAGTTCGGGCGGAAGAACAGCGGATCGTCGGTCGTGCTCGGCGTCTCCGACAGAATCGCGGCGCGGACCTCGGGCTGATGCAACTGCGCCAGGCGTCTGGCCAGCGGCAGATGTGCGATCGCCTTGTAGCTCGGATGGGTCTGGAACGGATTGCGCGACAGTTCGAGCCCGAGCAGCAGCCCGACGGGGCGCGCAGCGATCTGCGCCGTGATCGACAGCCCGCGGCCTGCCGCCTCGTTGATGATGTCGAGCGTCTGGCGCCAGCGCTTTGGCGCGCGGTCGTTCTGGGTGATCGAGAACGTGATCGGGCATCTCGTGTTGTCGGCGACGCGCAGCATCATGGCCAGGTCTTCGTCGAGCGTCGAGAGATCGAGCACGAATTGCAGCACGCTGCGCCCGGCGCCTTGCATGGCACCGGCGATCGCGGTCAATTCGTCCTCGCCGGCCTTCAAGGTCGGCGTGAAGTCGCCGGTCGACGTGCGGTGGTTCAGCGTGCGCGAGGTCGAGAAGCCGAGCGCGCCCGATCGCACCGCGTCGGCTGCGAGCTGCGCCATGGCCGCATTGTCCTCCGGCGTCGAGGGATCGCGCCGCGCACCGCGCTCGCCCATGACGTAGACGCGAAGAGCGGCGTGCGGCAATTGCGCGCCGATGTCGATGTCGAAGGCGCGCTTGCCGAGCCAGCCCATGTAATCCGGAAAACTTTCCCATTCCCAGGGAATGCCGGCCGACAGCACCGGTTCTGGAATGTCCTCGACGCCTTCCATCAGCTGGATCAGGCGCTGATGATCGCTCACGCGGCACGGCGCGAAGCCGACGCCGCAATTGCCCATGATCGCGGTGGTCACGCCGTTCTGCGACGAGGGCGTGATGTCCTGGCTCCAGGTTACCTGGCCGTCGTAATGGGTGTGGACGTCGACGAAGCCTGGCGTGACCAGTCTGCCCTTGGCGTCGAGCTCGTCCTGGCCCTTGCCCAAACCCTTGCCGACCTCGGTGATTCGGCCGTCCTTGATTGCGACATCCGCCTCGAACAAGTCGCCGCCGCTGCCATCGGCAATCGTGCCGCCGCGGATCACGAGGTCCGGATTGTCCGTCATGGCGTTCATCCCATTGGTTATGATTGGCAGCATCATCCGGCGTCGCCGAATGCTGTCAACCAGCGGGATGTGAGGCTCAGCAATGCATCGGCGCGTCCGCTCTGTCTCCTCATCCTGTGAGGAGTGGCGTCTTGCACGTCTCGAAGGATGAGGCCGCCGATGATTCGGGGCCTCATGGTTCGAGACGGCGCAAAGAGCGCCTCCTCACCATGAGGGGCTGACGCAGTGTTCTCAGGCCTTCGGGCGGCGCTCGGTGATCGGCGCAAGCAGCACGGTCAGAACCATGAACGCGGCGGAGATGCCAAA
>Ga0210399_10001877_pt1 | contig 16394 bp, 16 predicted proteins | sample IncBWC14MmetaG_FD_150865 | JGI IMG/M metagenome (GOLD analysis project Ga0210399, IMG submission 150865) | Forest soil microbial communities from Barre Woods Harvard Forest LTER site, Petersham, Massachusetts, United States - Inc-BW-C-14-M | ecosystem: Environmental > Terrestrial > Soil >...
AGTTTGCAACCCCCAAGCTGTTAACCGAAGGGTTGCTAGTTCGAATCTAGCCCGGGGAGCCAAATCTTTCATCCTTCCCTTTCGTTTCACAGCCGAAAATCTAGGTTCTTCGCTTTTCAAGGAAAAAGAGACAAAGTGCCTCTACGACTCACCAATCGACGCGTCGGATTCCAAACACCACATCGAAATGTCGGTCTCGGCTCAAAAGTGGAAGATCATGTTGCCGACAAAGCGCCGCGATCCACAGGTCATTGGTCGGAATGGGCTTTCCCGCTTGCCTAAGCTCAACGCTGATAGCAGCGTAGTGATGTGTTGATTGCTCGTTAATGTCCAACACGGAGCAGTCGTTGATTAGACTGTCCAACCAGCGTCGATACCTAGCCCTATGGCGCGATTGGGCTATTCCGTATCGATACTCGCCGATCACCACTACCGGTAGCACCAACTGCTGGACGTCAGCCAAGACCACCATGACACCTGGATGTTCCTCTGCGGCCGCAGAAAGAGCACTCGTGTCTAAGATCAATCTCGTGTCTCCATGGCCCACATTTCCGGATCGACCTCTTCAAACGCCTCCTCGATTACTTTATTAATCCGCACCGTCTCCTTGCGCAGGTCCTTCAGCTTGCCCATGTGTTTCATCCAGGGCTTTTGGCCAACCGCGTGAGCAGTCTTTAATTTATCCTCGACAGCCTCCGTGACAAACTGTCGTAGAGGTATGCCTTGCTGGGCCGCCTTCGATTTTGCTCTGCGGAAGATCAGGTCGGGAATTTCCAAAGTAGTCTTCATGAATTCCATAGTCCCATATTTATGGGAGATGGGTCAAACTATGTTCTCGGAGCCTGCAACGCGAAGGTGAAGCAGCTTAGCCGATAAGGCGCGCTCGATAGCGAAACGGTAGAGATAGTGCCGGGAGATGGAGCGCACTCGGTTGCCTAAAAGTTGCCCAACTGAGGGTCGGGATTTAAGGTGGTCCGGTCGTAAGCGACACCGAATAAGGCATTTAGAGTTTTGCAGCCCCGGCTGTTAACCGAAGGGTTGCTAGTTCGAATCTAGCCGGGGAGCCATTTTTCCTCTTGAAGCAGAATCACCGACGTAACAAGTTAAAAATGTGTGCTGTAAGTGAAATACAATGCGACTTCGGCCTCGCAGTGGAAAGTGCCAACCCGACGTCCAGCGCAACTTGCAAAGGATCAACCAGTTCCAAACAACGATTGCCTCATCCCAATTCGGACACTGGCAGTGCGCGGAATCCACTGCTGAGTGGAAAACTATTGGGGGTGCGAGAGATAACCGCACCCCCAGTCACTCGCGACCTACCTACAACTGTGCGCGCGAAATTGAGGTTTACCGTATCATCGTCACCCGGAAGTTCGGTCCACTTCGCTTCGAAAAGGTCCAACTGTCCGCCGATATCAACAACGAAGTCCACTTCGCGTGTACGGTCACGCCAGAAGAATAGACTGCCGACACGTCCGGCGCGGCGTTCTTGACTACGCAGTTGAGCAAAAACAAACGTTTCCCAGATGGCGCCCGCCGCAGGTGATTGGTGGAGAGCATCTTCAGTACGGATGTTCAATAGAGCGCAAAGCAGGCCGGTGTCTGCTAAGTAGAGTTTAGGGCTCTTGACGATCGACTTGGTACGGTTTGAGAACCATGGTTCAAGGAGCACCACCTGCCCCGAAGCCTCGAGTGTAGATAACCAATGATTTGCCGTGGAAGGAGCGATACCGACGTCACGCGCGAGATCAGCTTTGTTTAGCAAGTTTGCAGAACGCAAGGCACAAGCGCGTAGAAAACGCTCGAAGTCTCGCAGGTTACCAACGTTGGCCAGTGACCGCACGTCACGTTCCAGGTAGGTGGCAAGATAGGAGTTATAGAAGGCAACCTGGTCAATGTCCGGGTTCGCGTGCAGCTCGGGAAAACCGCCCCGAACGATCGTCGTCTCGATCGTAGTTGATGGCCTTATGGAGTGAATCTCGCCAAAGGAAAGCGTCTCGAGTTCCCTAATATCCGCCCTCCCGGCCAGAGATTCAGACACACTCTTCATCAATGTAAATTTCTGTGAACCTGTAAGCAGGAACTGGCCGTTGCGGGCGCGACTCGCGTCCACAACCACCTTGAGATGCCGGAATAGGCGTGGAGCGTACTGCACCTCGTCAATGATCACTGGCGATGGGTGGCGACTGAGGAAGTTTTGTGGTTCCTTTTCCGCTTGTTCTGCTTCGGTCGGCAGGTCCAGCGAGACAAACCCATACTTCGGAAATAGCCGCAGCAGGGTGGAAGTCTTGCCGGTCTGGCGCGCTCCTGTGAGCACCACGACGGGACGGGTGCGGACAGATCGTTGCAGCCTAGGTTCAATGTCCCGTGGTATCCACACGTTTATAATATACGATAGAATCACATATTTTGCAATGCCTTTACACGAACGGGACAAAACAACGCAGAAACACAGAAAGCACCGGGTCTCATTTCACGAGGCCGCTACAGTTTTGCCGATCCGCCGGTGATCAGCCGACCGCCTTCCAATAAAACTCTTTGTCATATGGTGCTAGAGGAACTCCATTCAGGCGTTTCCGGCACAACCCTTCATATGGACTTCAATTTCTCTTCGACATACAGCGAGAGTTCAATCATGCGCTCCACTACTTGTTCAACCGGCAGACCCGCAAAGTTCTTGAGCACCAGCTCCTTGACATAGAGCCGCACAAGGTAACGCAGCTGGAGCGCGCGACTGCGCGTGGCGAAAACAAAATCACGATGCCCGCTATTCACGACGATCAGGTTGCGCCCATCATCAAATCGCGAGCGCCACAGTTCTCCGCCAGCCCGTTCAAACGTGTAGCCCGGCAAGCCGCGTGCATTGACGACCGCCGGGCCTATGGCCGCGTCAAGGCTATCGGTAACCGTGATCAGCGCCTCGGCACTACAACGCAAGTCGCGCTGTGAGACGGCGACGGACAAACGCACGAGAACCGGCGACGAGGGAGCCTCGAAGCTCACTTCTTGATCGGACGTGGACGATAGAGTGCCACCCCCTTCGACGATCTTCCAGGCAAATGTTAAGTCCTGCTCGACTCGCCGGCGCGAACGATCCCGGGGCAGTGCGCGCAAGCGGCGGCTTTGGTTCACTGTCAAGGTGCTTCCCGCTGGTGAAATCACGACGGTGTACAGAGGCCCCGCATGGTCGAAGAATTGGCGCTGGGTAGATTCGCCTCCGCTCGGTTCCGGAACGCCCCCCGCTTCCTCTGCACTTGGGGCTTCTACGCCTCGCTCCGGTGGGACTTCGGTACCGACCGATTGCGGCGAGCGCGACTGGATGTCAAACCAGTCGTATTCCTCGCGCGGCAAGACCAGCATGGCCTCGCGAAACGCACGTTGGATGGCACGTAGGGATTCCCTGTTTGCCTGTTCTTCCTCGGCCCGGCACTGTGCGTCGATGAGGTTATTAAGGTGTGCTTCCAGCGGGACTAAAGCTTCCAAGAACGCCCCATAGCGTTCATCGTGCACGATCCCGGAACGCGTGCTGGGAGTGAGGCTAAGGTAGGGCACGTCGATCAGGCCCTGCAAGTAACGAGAACTCCACGGCGGGCGCTCCAAACCGGGCAGCGTTCCGATATCGGCGATCACCCGCGTACCATCTCGGGTAAGGGCGACCCGGGAGTCCTCGGCCGGCTCCGTAAGGTACAATTCGGCATACGCCTCGCCGAATGGCGACCGAATCGTCGGCAGTTGGTGGAGCAAGCGGCCTTCGAACTGTCGCGGCTCGACTTGGTACTGCTTGCGCGCAAGTTTATCGATCACCGTTACACGAACTTGCGTATTGCGAATACGGTCGCGCAGCTCTGAGGCCAGATACCACTGGATTTTCTCGCCGCTTAATCCGCGAATGCCCTCGAGCAAGGGCCTGATCTTGAGTTCGGTGCCCCGCTCAGCAAAGAGCACCCGTCGAAGCTTCACGGTGTAGCGAGGATCCCCTTTGCTCATAACCATCTGATAAGTTCGCTGATCGGCACCGGACGAAGTCATCGTGAGCGTGTCGCCCACGGTCCAGAAGCTCAAAAGACCGATGCCAAATTCTCCTTGTAAGCCGCCTCCAGCGCCGTCTGCTTTCAAGCGTCGCTTGACCGAGTCGCAGATATGAGTTGCCACGTACTTGAAATCAGGCAGCCCGTCGAGATCGCGCGGGACACCGTCGCCATCGTCCTTGACCGATAGATAGTGCTCGCCTTGCTCGCGGCCGCGCGTGATGGTAATGATCTTGGCATGCGCATCGATGCTGTTTTCGACCAGCTCCGCGATGGCCTTGAGTGGATTGCTTTGCGAGAGTGCGATGATACGGATAGCATTCCAATCATCGCCGATCCGCAATTTGCCTTTTTCTGATTCCTTCGACTTGGCTACGTTTGTCTTCGACACAGCGGCAGCGAACTCCTCGGGTTTGACTGCAAGGCAGGGAGCGGCGGTCTCAGCCTGCCATGAACCAGCTACTATATCGAGGGCTTTGGCTGTCGGGCAAGGTCGGCTCGGTAGCGGGCAGGCACGTCAACTAAGTAGGAATGCGCTCCAATTCATCACGGATGATTGCGCCGTTCGTCTACTATCCACGTGGTTGATCTCTACCAGCTTCGATTACCGCCGCTCCGAGCTGCCAGGTGAACACAGGTTGGTGTCATACCAGTGTCATGCGAATTGTGATGAATGGCGGCGAATGACGATGAAAACTGAAAGGAGAAGGTGAATCTTAGTTAGTCCCATTTGATCAGAACTTGCTGAATCCCCTCGATTGTCTCGGCTCCGGCAAATTGTGATTAAGTTGGTCTCAAGGCTGTTAGCCGAAGGGTTGCTAGCTCGAATCTAGCCCGGGGAGCCGAACTTCTCAATCAGTTAGCAAGTTGCCGCAACGGTTGTGTTAGGGGAGTGTGCCCAGTTTTGCCCCATCTTCCTGAATTCCCGCCTCTTTTAGCGCGTTGACGGCCAGCCTCTCTGCGCTCAGTCTGATGCGCCCGTAACGCCTCGACAAGCGCACTGTTGGAGATGGACTCCATCCCATGATCCGACTGAAAAGGGTATGCCTGCCTCAGAGCCGCCTTGCTCAATTTTTCGCTCCGTTTAGAAAGAACAACATTGTCACCGGCGTTATTCCTTGGTTTCGCCATGCGTGCCGAGTACCATTCTGGACGACGACATCGCCCGTCTTGAGATGAACGGTTTTTCCCTCATCCAGTTCGAGCCATATCTGGCCTTCGAACACGACAGCGTAATCCACTGTATTTGTCTTGTGCATGGCTCGGTCTTCTTCTTCGAAATGGTCCGCAAGCCCCCTCAGCCGGCTCAGAGCCTCCTTATGCGCGGCATTGCCGTCAAAAGAGGGATCTTTGAAAACGGAACCGGGCGGAAAGGTAACGATATGAAAGCTGGTCCCTCCCGGGCCAGGAACGACGGACTCAGGGTAGCTATCCATCTTTTGTTGCTGACTCAGGTCGGGAATGGATAAATTCGCCCAGACGAGACGATGGATGTAGCCTGGCACAGTCTCGAAATTGTAGTCTTCCAGCAACTCGTTACTCTGGATAACAGACTTACCTTGCACTTCCGCGGTGACCACGCGACGGTAGCCCGCCTTTTTATTTTCGGCTTTCACGTTTCCTTCCTCCTTCGCTATTTCCTTGCGGCTACCGCCGGGAATTTTTCCCCGAACATGAGCAGTCCGCTTTTCGACTGCTGTCCCGTAGCCTGGTCTTGAATCAGATCCCGATGCTCTACAAGGATTTCATCCTTGATTCGAAGAATGTCCGCTGCAATCCGTTGCTGTCCGAATCCCGAAAATCGCGTGCACCATCACGAAACCTCCCTCAGCCACGATCGTTCCCGGCGCGTACTTCAACGTTGGCGGAAGGCTCTTAATAAGATTGCAAAGACCCTCGCGGCTAGGTGCAATATGAGGGCTATGTTGAATGTAATTCGAAGACCAGAACCGTTCCGCGGCTGCGTAGTCGCGCTTGTTGAACAGGGTTTCGAACGCTTCAAGAACTATTTGTCTTATTCTTTGCTGCTGTTGATTCGCCCATTTCGCCTCTCTTTACTGTTCAGGACTGCTGCTGCATCGAATCGTTGAACTGGGTTACAAGCACCCCTTCGTTTGGACCCGGGTTGTTGCGGAGAGGCTTAGCCCGCTCCACCAAGACTTCCCGTGCATCCGTCCCAAGAACGTCGATGGTCTCCTTGATGAATTCGGCAAGCGGCATCGCCCGCCGTTCATTGTTGCTGCCCATCAGGTCGGTCTGGACCCAGGGGGGAGCGATCTCGAGCACGTTGACAGTCGTGTTCTTGAGTTTGTAGCGTTGCGAAAGAACATAGGAATGCAACGCTGCTTTCGTCGATGAGTACACGGCGGTCATGGCCAATGGAACATATCCGAGCACCGAAGTGTTGTAGATGATCGTTGCCGCCGGTTGCTTTTTCAGGTGTTCGATGAACGCCGAGGTCACGCGGATGGTCCCGAGTAGATTGGTGTTTACGGTGGAGACCAGCACACCGTCGTCGATAACGCCCGCCGCATCGTCAATTTGCATGACGCCGGCGTTGTTGATCAGGACGTTGAGCTTCGGATACTGCGCGATGAGCTTGTTTGCCACCGAGGCGATGCTCTTTGGGTCTTGAAGATCCAGCTCGACCGAGGCCATTCCAGGATTCGCCTTCGTGGTTGCTTCCAGGTGCGATTTCCGGCGACCGGAAATGATGACCTGGTTTCCGCGTTCGTGCAGTGCCTCCGCGAGGCCGCGTCCGATCCCCGAACCACCACCGGTGATGAAAATCGTGTTTCCAGTGAGAATCATGGATTGTTTCCTTTCCGTCAGACGGCACCCGACTGCATCCACTCGATGCCAATGCTGCGGTATTAATGAACCGCTCAGTTCAGTATGATGCGCGAAATCCTTTCTGGTTGCAAGGATATTGTACCGAACAGTTCAATACGTCATAATTGAAGGCATGGGGCGGCCAAAGAACTTCAGCCGGGAAGGCGTTCTGGAGAAGGCGTTGCCGGTCTTCTGGAAACACGGCTTCGCGGATACCAGCCTTCAGGACTTGGAAAAGGCTACGGGTGTAAACAAGTCCGGCCTCTATGCCGAGTTCGCGGACAAGGGAGATCTGTATTTGGAGAGTTTGCGATACTACTTGAGAAAACAGCAGAAGGAAGAGTTACTGACCGCCAACCCGCTCGGCTGGAACAACATCGAGCGCTTTCTGAAACTCGCACCCTGCAGCTTGGAGGGTCAGAAAGGCTGCTTCTCGGTCAATTCCATGAACCAGTTCGCGGTGCTCCCACGCACGGCGCAACAAATCGTTTCGAAGAGCTACGGTTTTCTCAAAGATCTGATCGTGAGAAATATCGAAGCCGAGAAACCCGAGATGAAACCATCTGTACTCGCAGAGATGATCTTGACCTTCTTCACCGGCATCAGCATGGAGCAGCACCTGAGAGTCAGCAAGGCGTCCATGAACCGAAAGGTGGACGACTTCATGAAGGCCATCCGCAAGCTGTGAATCCGCAGTTCAGCGGGACAACTTCGCCACGAATCGGTCCGCCCGGAACTCCTCTGGTCATAAGGCCGGAAGAGAATTGGCTTAAAGGCCCACGCCTATCCCAATTGTGTTTAGTGCTGCCACCGGCCAGCCCAAACTCGCACTACGAATGGCGCTGAGATCTTCTTAAAGGAGACGGAATGTGCCCAATATTGTATGTGCGGGCTGGAGTTTATTCCGCCCACAGTCGGAGCAGCAATGGGTTTCTCACGTCTGCGCCCACGCCTGTCTCCCGGAGGATGGGCACCAGACTGGCGAGGACGATGCAGACCATCATTAGCTCTGATCGGACGCGACGCTTAAGGCGCCACTTGCACGCTCGCTTCGCCGGTTACTAATTGGATCGGGCGCTGCTGCGAATCCTTGGCGCTCACCTGTACAATCGCCAGGGAGCTCGTGCCTGGCGCAAGCCCTTTGATCACGATGCCGATAATCGTGCCCGTGCCGCTCGCCCCTGCCGTGTTTGGTTGACGAGTTGCCGAAATGATGGCCTGACCATGCTCATTGTCCACTTTCTGTACGATAGCGATCTGTTGATCCCCAGCCTGGAGGAAGCCTCCATGCCGCACTTCTTCCACACTGATCATGGCGGGGTTGTACTGCAGCAGGAACGGGATGGAAAATAGGTCGCTAACATTATCCACCACTACGCCGACCGTCATGGTCTGGCCCATTTTCAAAGATAGACTCGGGGGTTCAAAGCGAACCTGCGCGGGCTTTCCGGATTGATCCGAACCCCGCGGAGCCTGTGCATTGGTCTGAGCAGCTGATACTTGAACATTCGTCGGCTGAGAGGCCGCCGGTGACTGCTGTTGGGGCGCTCGCATTTCGCTCGCTCGCTTGATCTGAACATTCGTCTCGGAACCGGCATACGACGCCTTCAAGTTAGACTTCGTCCATTCCGGCATGCGTACAATATGTGGCGTCAAGATCATCAGGATCTCGTCATCATCGGAGCTTCGATTATCGTCAGAGAACAGGTGCTTAAGGATGGGAACATGCGCGAGGCCCGGCCAGCCATTAATCTGTTTCATGTCCGACTTCGTGACCAAGCCGGCTAGCATGCTCGATTCGCCTTCCTTCAGGCGAATTTCATGTGCAATCTTACGCTGGCTGATGACAGGCTGCTGGATACCGCCGATTGTGACCTGGTTAGAGACGGAGGATACCTCAACTTGCAACTTTAAACTGACGTCGCGGTTTGGGTGAACACGCGGAGTAACCTCGATGTTGACACCGACATCGATGTACTGGAATTGTGTGTTGACAAGAGGATTCACGAAACCCGCGCCGGCAGTCGAACCCACACCGACTCCAGCCTGGAAGCTGCCGGTTGCCACGGGGACCCGGTCGCCGATATTCAACTTTGCCGGCTGCCCTTCCAGGGAACGAACTTCCGGGTTTTGAATGACCCGCGTAGTGGAATCGCTCAGCAGGAAGTTCGCGGTGGCGCTCGGAAGGGTAAGTACAAGATCATTCTGATTGAGGTGTGTTAGCTGGTTCAGCGTGACTGTACCCGCAGCCGAGTTATTCGAATTGTTGGAGCCATTGTTATTGTTATTGTTGTTGGTCGTCGAATTGGGATTGATGGCGATGCTGGCTGATTGTCCCGGCAAAATGCCGAGGTCGCGCATGCGGTCGGTGCGCGCTTCCAACACTTCCACTTGAATGATGACTTCCGGTTTGGCTTTGTCGATATCCTTGATGAATTTCTCTGCGAGGGCCAATTGGTCCGGCGTTGCGCGGATCACGATGGCATTCTGAGCGTTCAATTGCTGGATGCGTTTCAGATCCAGAAGTTGGCGCAATCCGGTGACAATTTCAGTCAGGTCCTGCGCTTGCGCTGTATTGGAGAGATAGAATGTGCGCATGAACTGCTCTTCATAATCACGGCGCTTTTGCGCCTGGTCGGGGATCACCAGGATAATGTTCTCTGATATGGGCGTCGAAAAAGCCTTACTCTCGATGCAGACGATGTCCAGAGCCTGTTCCAGAGTGACGTCATTCAGTTCCACAGAAATGCGCCGTGCCGGAAAATCGGGATCGTAGATGACCGTGAGCCCGGCAAGCTTGCCGATCGTGTCGAAGACGACCTTCACGTCATTAGTCATTTTTAGGTTGATGGGCGCTCGAGAGAACGGCTTGAGCTGCGGAGGAGTTGAAGCGAGCTCCGCCTCGTCGTTATCGGTCGGAGGCTCGGAAGTCGCATTTGCCTTACGCTCCCTATCGTCGATCATCTCGATCGTCTTTCGCAGTTCCTGCTCGGCCACTACGCTCGATGGGTCCATGAGGGCCGCCTTCTGAAACTCGCTGGCGGCGTTTTCCAGGTCGCCCTCTTCGCGGAGTTTTAGCCCGTTCTTTGTGTGCAACTGGCCCGCGCCAAAACGTGCCTGATCGAACTTGATCTTGTACTCGGCGTTCCCGGGATCGGTTTTGAGAGCCTTTTGGTAATATTCAAATGCTGCGTCGTAATCCTGGAGATCTTGGGCTTTGCGCCCGTGGTTGAAATCAGTTTTGCCTTTCGGGCAGCCCGCCACCGCCAGGCCGATCCCGGCAAACAGAATGATTTTCCCCCATTGGTGCATCTTTCCTCCTCGGACGCCTTTGATTAAGAACCTGTGGAAGTCCGACTCAGTTGAAGAAGGAGCGCATTGCTTTGCGGCCCTTGTGGGCGTGGCCACGAGTCGATTAATCCCTTTGGCCGTTACGTCCCACGTAATCCAGTGCAGATCCGAGACGAAAATCGAGTAGTGCGCCGAAACTATGAACAGCGTATTCGGCGTGGCGACGGCAAATCCATTTATCGTTGATTACGTCAGGTGCGCGAGCCTGTGGTCACTCTGTAGTTACTCGAGATGCTGAGATCCTCCCACTGTTTGTAAGACGGAAGAATTTGCAGAAAGTGTTTTTTTCACTTGTGCTGCAGGCTCGCTTCAAAGCAGGTGCGGCAGCAGGGGTTAGAATTAACGTCGCGCTCAGCGTGGAGACTAACAAACCAACACCGATCAACACCGCCTTTGGCAACGTCACGTTACGATTCCTTATTGGCATGTGCATTTTTCTCCTTGCATTTCTTGCCTAATCACCACGGCCATCCCGGCGCACTGCAACGAAAGTGTGAGCGTCACTAGAATACCGGCTGCGCCTGCTTGTCGAGCAAAGATCACCAGCACGAAGCACACATTTCGCTTGAGGTTCTAGTGAACTGAGACATTCCCGCGTTTACCCAGCTCGTTTCTCTTCAGAAAGAATGAGCCGGCAAACATAAGTGCCGAGGCCACGGACAGCAGCCAGTACACCTCTATGTAGGAGAGAACCGCAGCTTGGGCCTGAACCATTGCGTACAGCCGGCCCATTGCCTGTTGCTGGGCGGCGTGAAGGCTTAAGCCTGCCCGCGTCAGGCGCATTGCAAGAGCTGTGACAGAAGCGTGAAACGGGCCAGAAGCTGTGTATTCGGCCAGGACGGATTGATGATACTGACTGCGCCGAGCAATGAGGGTTGTAACGGCGGATGTCCCGATACTCTGACCCATGTTGCGCATGAAATTCATAAGCCCGGCGGCCGCGTTGGTTTTTTCCGCTGGCAGACCGACGTAACCGGCAAGCGTGAGGGGGACGAATAGAAAGGCCACGGGAATGTACTGCCACACACGTAATAAGGTCGCCGAGCGGAAACTCATAAGCAGATCAACCTGTTTGCTTGAAATATACATACTGACCGCCAGACCTATCCAACCGAAGGCGATGATGTGACGCGCTTGGAATCGGGTGGTGAGCTTGCCAACCATCGGGAGCACAACCAGTACGACGAGGGCGCCGGCCGAAAGTACCATCCCTGCTTTTTGTGCTGGATATCCCATAAGAGTCTGCAGGAGTTGTGGCATGAGCACCGTAGAGCTGAATAGTGCCGCACCCAACATCAGGAACATCAGATTGGTTGTTGCGACGTTAAAGTTCTTGAACAAACGCACATCCACGATGGGCTCTTTCTGAAAGTATTCCCAAATGACAAGAGCAGCAAGACCCGCGGCGGCGATTACAATCAACGTGGTAATGAAATTAGATCCGAACCAGTCGTCTTCCTGTCCCTTGTCGAGAGCGATCTGCAACGCGCCGACGCCCAAGGTCAAGAGAGAAAATCCGATGAAGTCGAAGCCGGATAGCTGCTTCTTCAGGCGAGCTAGATAAGGTGGGTCTTCCACAAGCTGGTAGACGAGAACGAGTGCCAGCGCGCCAACGGGAACGTTGATGTAGAAAATCCAGCGCCAGGAGTAATTGTCCGTGATCCAGCCTCCCAGCGTCGGACCAATCGCGGGTGCGCAGATGGCGGTGACTCCATACAGCGCAAAAGCCAGCCCTCGTTTCTCTGGAGGAAACGTATCGCCCAGGATGGCCTGTGCCATCGGCTGCAAGCCTCCTCCGAATGCGCCTTGCAAGACTCGAAACAAAAGCAGAAGTCCCAGATTGGGCGCGATCCCACACAGGAGTGAACTGGCGGTGAACGACACAATGCACGTCAGGAAAAACCGCTTCCGCCCAAGCCATCCGACTAGCCATCCACTTATTGGCAGAACGATTGCGTTCGACACAAGATAGCTCGTCAACACCCACGTGCTCTCGTCGTTGCTGGCCCCCAGATTGCCCGCGATGTGGGGCAAGGCCACATTGGCGATGCTGGTATCGAGCACTTCCATGAACGCGGCCAACGAAACCGCGGCCGCAATGATCCACGGGTTGCCTTTGGGTTGCCAGATATTCTCTAGCGCGACGCTAGATCCTGCGTCGCTCATCGGACCCTCCCATTGGGTTCAATGGATAAGCCCGCTGTCAACCGCCGCAGACGACGCGTCCAAATGACTCTGACGTTCGGCGAGCTGGCATTTGACCGAATCGGTCTCCAGTTGCGCAAATTCACGCCTTCTACCCTGTTTCTTTCGTGGTTCGCGTAACAAACGCGTTTCTTCTCAGTTCCGCTTCCGCCTGGAGCCAATCACCCAGTTCATTGCCGCTGCGGCGGTCACGCGCAAGATAAAGTTCATATGCACGGCGCCTGATTTCTCCGTCGCTTGGAGCGCCGTTCGAAGAGGTATTTGCTGCGAGAGGCTCGCTAGGGATTGCGTGAAGCCCTAAAATTTCATTTCTCTTGGCTTTCAAGGTCATACGCGACTCCTTTCTTTTCGCCGTTGAATTCCTCCAGGTCCCGGAACTCGTGACCTTCCTGACGGTATCGCCGGTTCAGAAGCGAACCGCGATACCGTCGGAGGTCCGGGCGGAGTTCGTTGTAGACATGCTTGGCCCGACGAATTGCTCTACCAGGTGGATGTTTTCGTCGGGCAACCGATTCAATGACGATGCCGGGGCCCGTTGAGGCCGCCGGGCCCCGTGAAACACAGAAATCCCAAAATCGCCAAAACCGCGGCGAGCAGAAGCGTCAACATCAGAGCCTCCCTTCATCCCTCATCAGCCGTACGCGCCGCGATCGGCCTGATTTTGCGAGATACATCTCGAGTTACCGATCGCCCGTGAGGTATCCCTTCCAAACGTCCAAGCCGATCCGACAAAGTGCTCAAGTCTTTTTCGCAACCTCTTTCGCCCTTGGAATATTCGAGCCTTTACCGCTCCAACGGACATCCCCATGATTCGAGCCGTCTCTTCCGTCGATCGCTCGTCAAGATCACGCAACTGTATGGCTCGCCGTGTTCTGCGCGGCAACTCATTCAGCGCAAAGGACAGCATTCGTCTCCACTCTCGTTTTGAGTAAGCAGCTTCGGGATCCGGAGCTGAATCTGGGATCTCCAGCGGAGTTACGGTTTCCGCATTCTTGTTCAGGTCGTCGATCGACACTTCGCGCGTATTGCCACTTTTCCGATGCAACATTTGCGCTTCGTTGATTGCGACGCGCGTTAACCACGTGGAAAAAGAGGATCTCCCTTCAAATTGGTGCAGGTGGAGGAAGGCCTTTTGAAAGCTCTGCTGCACGATATCCTCGGCGTCCTGCCGAACACGGGTGCGACGCAACGCGATGGCGAGAATCCTTTGCTGGTGACGCGCGATCAGTACTTCAAACGCCTGGGCATTCCCGCTTTTAGCGGCAGCAATCAAAGCGGACTCATCCCCTTCTGCGCCAGTGCGGACAGGAGGGACAGCTTGTGCTCGTTTGTCGAAACCTCCTACGAGTGGCGGCACAGTGTCCCTCCGGGTCCGTACGTAAAATCAGATATGCTTGTGTTCAATGGTTCGTTTTGATTCACGTGAGTTCCGCATTCTTGTTTCGCGTTTGTTTTTCCAACTTCTGGCTTTTCGAGCATTGATGGTGAGCAGGCGATGGCACTCGCCAGGTGCGCGGCAAACAAACAAAGAAACCAAATGAACGGGCCATGTCTTGCGCCGGCTTTCAGTTGTTCAAGCACGTGCTTGGTATAGATACCGGTGGCGATAAATTGCGCGCCCTCCTTTGACATAGCGCGCAAGAGCCGTAGCCCGCTGTTGTCCATGAGCGTAACCCCACGAAGATCGACAGTGCATGTTCGTCCATTCTGCGAACGATGCCTGTTTTTCCAGCATGTCTTCAGCTCGCCGACCCACGGTTGCACCAAACGACCTTCGAGAGTCCACCTTTGCTCCGTAGCCGTCTCGGCGATCGTGATTCGCAACAATTGCGTGGCTCGCTTTCTTCGCCCAATGGCGGGGTCCCTTCGTCCACCGGGCGGTTTGACCAGTCAATTTCAAGTGCTTCCCCAAGACTGGACCTTTACCCTCGGGGCATCGTTCGCAACCGCTTGCGCATGTGGACTTGCGACCCGCCTCTTTCGAAGTGCACCTCGTCCATATACGCTTTCATCAGCAGAATTCCACGCCCGTGCTCGGAAAGGGGGCCCGAAATGAGTCCGTTGTCTTCTGTCCTCCCGAAGTCAAATCCTTTTCCCTGATCCGTCACGACGATGGATATTTCCTTGTCTGGCCAGCAGCGGCACCGGATGTGCACTTTCGCTTCTGGATGTTCGCGATTGCCGTGCACGACGGCATTACCCAGAGCCTCGCGGAGCGCCAGTTCGACACCGAACTCTTCTCCCGGAACACAATGCGAACCCTCAATCAGCAACATCAGACGCTCCACCAGCGGTGAGATGGCTGGAACCTTGCTTGGCATCCAGGAATCAATTTCCAGGACGGAAGAAGAAATGGAATTTCTTCGTGAGAACCGCGTTTGAGAATCCGCGGCTCCATTCAGGCTTCGCATCTCTCGCATGACGAACCCTCATTCTCAGGAGAAATGCAGCCTGAAGGCCAAAGTCCGGAGGGATCCGAAAGTCACTGAACTTACTGATTTGTACTGGGATGACGAGCCGCTAGGCGATTCCTTAGATCACGCTGCCGACGTGGCAGTGCCGGATTTGCGGTAGCGTGCCAGTTTTGTGGCACACGGGAAAAACCCAGGAACGGTGAACGGTTTTCAATTTATCAGGGTGAAACTGCGGGTGCAGCCAGTCAGGCCGGGCGGCGGGCGATTCCGAGTTTGCGAATTCTCTGCTGCAGGGTGGAGCGCTTCATTCCAAGCTGCGTCGCGGCGCCTTTCGGGCCCGCCACAACCCAGTTGCTCTGCTCTAGCGCCTTGAGGATCTGCTGACGTTCGGATTGCTCCAGAACCTCATGAAGCGCCCCATTCGTTGGCGATTTCGTAGAAATGCTTTTTTCTATCTCACGGCCGGCCTTAGGAAAATTCAGATCAGCCAGATCGACGCTTAGAGCAGTGCTTGTAGAGACAATGACGGCGCGCTCGATCACATTCTGCAGTTCTCGTATGTTTCCCGGCCAATGGTATCGGCATAGGGCATCCATCGTTGCCGATGGAATTGTTTCAATCACCTTGTTCATGCGCCTGGAGAATTGTTGCGCGAAGTGCCGCGCGAGGAGCGGAATATCCCCTTCGCGCTCTCGCAAGGGCGGCACGTGGACGGGAAAGACATCGAGGCGAAAAAACAGATCGGAGCGGAATTTCTGCTCGCTCACCATCGCTTCCAGGTTGCGGTTCGTCGCGGCAATCAAACGTGCGTCTGTCTGGAGCGTCCGCGAGCTTCCCAGTCGTTCGAATTCCCTCTCTTGCAGCACGCGGAGCAGTTTGGTCTGCAGTTCGAGAGGTACCTCCCCGATCTCATCCAGAAAGATCGTGCCGCCGCTGGCCACTTCGAAACGGCCGAGGCGCTGCGCGATCGCTCCCGTGAACGCGCCTTTTTCGTGTCCGAACAGCTCACTTTCCAGCAAGCCCGTCGGAATGGCCGCGCAGTTGAGCTTGACGAAGGGCTTTGAGCGCCGTGGGCTCAGATCATGAATGGCTCGCGCAATCAGTTCCTTGCCCGTGCCCGTCTCTCCATAAATCAGCACCGTCGACTCGGTCGGCGCAACAGTTTCCACTCGCTTGAGGACCTTGCGCAGGGAAGCGCTGTTTCCCACGATCTGGGCAAAATTCATTTCGCTACGGATTTCATCTTCGAGATACAGCTTCTCCTGCGCCAACTTGTCCTTCAGCTCTCGAATCTCCCCAAAGGCAAGCGCATTCTCCACGGCTATGGCAACCTGATTCGCGATTTGGCACAGAAACTTGATATCGTCGCCGGCAAACGCATTGTCCTGGTATTTGACCACACCGAATGCCCCCAGCACGCGGCCCCGGCTAACAAGAGGAAGGACGCACACCGTTCCAACTTCGGCTTGCGAGGTGTCCTTCATCCCCAGTCGCCTGGCCTCCTGGACGCTGCCGCACCAAAGTTTGCCGGTGCGAAAAACCGTTCCAGAGACATCTTTGTCAA
>Ga0210399_10001885_pt1 | contig 16345 bp, 6 predicted proteins | sample IncBWC14MmetaG_FD_150865 | JGI IMG/M metagenome (GOLD analysis project Ga0210399, IMG submission 150865) | Forest soil microbial communities from Barre Woods Harvard Forest LTER site, Petersham, Massachusetts, United States - Inc-BW-C-14-M | ecosystem: Environmental > Terrestrial > Soil >...
GTGAGGGATTGCGGCGGTAGGCAAATCTCCACGCTCATAATCCGTTGGTCCTAGGTTCGAATCCTAGCGGGCCCACCAACATTTTCAATTCCCACTACAGAGATGCAATTGGACGCCGGTTCGTTCCTGTGGCGTTAGCGCGGCGAAGCTTTCGCGCCGGAGCGCTGGCCGGCTGCGGGCGATTGCGGCGGGCCGGGAGGATTGTCGGGAACTGTGTAAGGCGTGCCATCGTGCAGGAAGAGGCGCGAGGCTTCTTCGCGATTGAAGGGGCGGGCGCCGCGGCGGCCGAAGACGGCGATTTGATTGCCGCTTTCGTCCACGGCGCGATCGCGGTCAATGCCCTTCGAAACGGCGAGCGCCGGACCGCTGGTGCGGTACGTGGCGATTAATTTGGGCGTGGGGCGCGGACTGAAGCCGTAAGAGTTGGACGAATCTTCCGGCGACAATATTTGCAGCACGCGTAGACCGTTGCGGCCATCGGCGACAAAGGCGAACGCGCTCGCGTCCACCATTCCGATTTTGATGTCCTGCGCGTCGATGATTTTGCCATCGGCGGTGAACAATTGATCGAGGCGTGGCTGTTCCGGCTTTTCGACGTCTATAATCGCCACCCCCTCTTTGCCATCCGCAACGTAAGCGTAGGTGCGTGCGACGTAGATATTTCGCGCGGCGGCAAGGGGCACTGCGGCGTTGGCGACCGTGCGCGGATGGTCCAGCGCGGAGACGTCGAGAACTTTCAGGCCATCGCGATCGACCACGAACGCGTAGTGAAATTGAATCGCGATTCCGCGCGGCTCGTGCAGGTCCGGCGCGCCGATTTGGGCTGTGACGCGCGGCTTCAGCGGATCATTCAGGTCTACGACCACCAGGCCGCGATCGCAGAGCATGTAAGCATACGTCCCTGCGATAGTGATGCGGCGCGCGCCGTTGAGAATTCCGTCCGGATTGAACGCTACCGCCCGCTTCAGGAAATTATTGCGTGGGTCGCCATCGAGCAGCGTGCTGACTCCGGGCGATTTGCTTTTGGGATCCGGATCGCCGACGACCACGAGACCTTCATATTTGTCCGCAACATATAAGTAAGCGTAGAGCGGATGAATGGCCTGCTCTTCGTTTACTGGGTTGCGCGCGCGCGCGGGATCGAGCGCTTGCGTCGAAGGGCTGGCGACGGCCGTCGCGTATTTCGTGCTGACGTAAAAGCGCTGGCCCAGCGGAGAAACCGGAGCCGTGATGGTGCGCTCGGAGAAATTCTTGTTGTCAACGTTGGCCACGTCGTACACGCGGAAGCCGCCCTTGCCGAGCGCGGCGTAGAGATATTCGCCGCGCAGCTGCAGGTCCAAAACGTTTCCGACGTGGTGGTAGGCTTCCTGCAATTCGCGGCCGCGCGCCACGTGCTGTTGATAATCTTGCGGATACGCGACGCGCTGCAAATAGCTGCCGATGATCGCGGGCGGCTCATCGTGTTCGGCGACGGCCACGGCATCGAATCCCTTCGCGCCATCGGCGACGTAAATATAACGTCCCATGAAATTCAGCAGATTTGTGCCCTGCAGCAGGACTTGCGCCATCCAGGCGTTATTGTCCTTGCGATCGGAAATGTGGCAATCGTCACAGGCCTTGGTTTCCTTGGCGCGCACGGTGTGCGGAACGAAAGTGCTGAACGCCGTGCCGCTGAGTCCTTCGGCGGAAACGGTCTGCTGCATGTAGTAAATCCAATCGCGATTCTGATTTTGCGAGCTGACCAAAATCGCGCAGGACGAGCGGGCCGGCGCGACGCGATGACCGGTGACGGTGCCGTCGATTCCGAGCATGAAGCCGTCGTCGCGCAGAACCTGAAAATTGTAAGCGGTCCAGTTGCGCGTGAGCAGGCCTTCGTTGTGCAGCATGGGCTTGCGCTGATTGGCCGTCATGGAAAGATGGCAGCCAAAACAATTCGGCGTCCACGAGGTGTGGCAGGCATAGCAGGTCATACGGCGATTCGCGTGCGCGAGTTGCGCTGAATCGGCGGGCACGTCGCCCCAGGATCTTCCGTCGGTGCGAATGGTTTTGGCCCAGCGCGATTTTTCGCTGTAGTGCGGATTGCCGGGAGTGATCGTGTCCAGGGTCTGCACGACTTCCCATTCCTTGTCCTGTTCCACCATGCTGCGCTGGAATAATCTGCCGTCGCGAAATTCGAAGCGGCGCGTGTTCCAGGGAGTGCGCAGCGCGTCGAGGTGTGTGCCGCCCGCGGGGGATGCCGCGCCGGAAGAAATTAGCGGCGCGCGGGCGTCAATCGTGCCGTGACAATCCACGCAGTCGAGTTCGACGGCGGCGCGAGGCTCGGCGTAGAGTTTGCCGTTGCCATGGGAATCCTGCTCGAAGTGGCAGTCAACGCAGTGCATGCCCTTCTCGAGGTGAATGTCCGCAAGGTGCACGGCTTTCTTGAATTTATCGGGATCTTTGGGGCTGACAATTTTATTTTCGGCGTCGAGCAGGTTGCCCTGGCGGTCGCGCTTGTAAACGGCGCGAAAAACCCAGCCATGGCTGTGAAAATCGGCGAACTGAGTCTGGTCGAGTTGCGCGTTGAACTCCGGGCTGCCCAGTTTTTCGAGGAATTTTGGATCGGACCAAAGGCCGCGCGGGGCAGCGCCCTCCGGATTGCGCAATGCGACCTGGTATTTTTCTTCTTCCGTCGGATTGTGCTGCTGGCGCGGATACATCGCGGCGCCGTCGGCTTCGTTGTCCCACCAGGTGTAACCGAAATACGTGGTCTCCATGTTGGTTCCGGGATGGACATGGCAGACCATGCACGCGCTCGAAGGGATCGCGCGCGTGAAAGTATGGCGAATGGGATGGCCAGATTCGTTCCTCGGAATTGTTGGATCCGAAGTGACGGTTTGTCCGAGATTGCCATACTTCGCGTAGGGACCTGAGTGATCAAAGGAGCGGTCGTTCGCATACACGACATGGCATGCGGAACACCCGCTGGCGCGATAGTCGCCAGGATGGTCATTCGTGCCCGGCAGGGACATCAACGGATCGAGGAGACGCGTTTTCTGCAACCCTAGGAACACGGGATCGGTTCGCAGATCCGTGCCGAAGCCGCGGAAGCCAAGCTTGTCATCCGGCCTTCCCGATTCTTCTTCTCGGTCGGGATTGCCAATTTCAGCTTTCTTTTCGCCGCCACGCTCGAACACGCGCAGCACATTGCCGGGCTGCGAAACTTCCCATCGCTGAAGCGGAGTGAGTTCAGAAAGCACGCCCTTCGTGCGGGTCTCTTCCGGGGTGGGCGGCGGCACTGTGTGCAGCGCCTGAGGGACACCGTCGGCAGAGTAGCTTTCGCCGAAGCGCGCATTCTTCAGTGGGAATGCGCCGTTGTTGTAAAGCGCCGCTTCCCAAAGGAAAGCGCCGGTCGTCATCATACTGGTTTGGACCCGCCAGACTTCGTTCACATGGCAGCCAGACTGGCCGCACGTTTGGTGAGCAACACGCAAGTCCCCTGGATTAATGAAGCGAATGTAGTCGTAGTTTTCCTTGAGCCACTTGGTTGCCGGACGTATGAGATTGGCAGAAGTGCGCGCAAATTCGGGCAGGGCCGACTTGGGGTGCGCTTTCTCCTTCGCCTCCTGATACTTCTCTGAATCCGGAGCCATGCCGGAAGCGACGCTGATCGTCGAATCTCCACCGTGACAATCAATGCAGGCAAGGCGCACAGTCCGTGTGGGGTGCATGGTCGGCTCGTCTGTCCTTGTGTGGCAGCTCACGCACCCAGTGTTCTTGCGCTCAACCTCCGCCTGCGATTGCCCCTCTGGACTTGCCTGCATGGCACGCGGCTGCTGTCCCTGTTGTTCTTGATGTAGATTTTTTGACCGCGTCTCGGCCACAAGAACCAGGCACACACCGAAGAACAATGCGATAACGGGAAAATGGTGCAGCTTACGCCACCAGTTCAGCTTCCGATTCAATCCTGCTGGATCATCCAAGCCGGGCAAACGGCTCATTTCGTGCCTCTCCGTTCCCGAGCCTTGAAATCAAGGCCAAGAGTCAGAATGTGAAACGCAGATCCGCGAAAAGCGAAAACAAGGTCTGGCCTCCGTAAATGTCGCGGAAGCCCTGCCCCGGCGTGAGGCCCGAGGCACCGAAAGTAAAGACGACGTTCTCCGTCAGCGGCGGCCGGTACCGAAATCCGATGCTGTAGTCGTAGCCGATTGAGCGATGGATATTATGCTCGAAAAGCAGCATCTCAAGCGGCTCCGTGCGCACGAATTGCAAGTAATTCAGGTTGATGAACGTGCGCAGCTTCGGGGTCAAGTCAAAATTCGTTCCCACATTCGCAAGAAAGATGCCGGGATTGACAAAATTCGCCTGGCCTTCGTCCTTGCTCGAACGCAAGTCCGGCAAAATGCTGTTCGCCGGCGCAAGGGTTATGCCGGTTCCAGTGAGCCGAATGCTTTCGCGGTTCCACAGACTGAACATTCCGCCGGCAAATTCCGGAAAATCTTCGATGGAGTCGAATCCTCGGGCGGTGCCGCCGCGCGGATTCGCTGAGCCGGAGGCGTACAGTGCAGAGACCTTGAAGCGCGCCCAGTCTTTGTCGTAGGAGAGCTCGGCGGCTGCGAATTGCGCGTTAATGGTGACGGGCCTGCCGGCGATGCCGTTGAACGTGTCGTTGCCAAGGGCTTGATAGAAGGCGTTTGTGACATTCAGGCGGCCGATATGGCCGTTGCCTGTCCATCCGAGGTAGGCGGCATGGATGGAATGAGCGTGGACTGTCCCTCCCGAAACGACCGAGCCGATGGGCGCAGGGCGCACGAGGAAACCGTTGTCATCGAAATGAAGGCCGCCATCGTCTTTGTTGTAGTGAACGCTGAGTTGCGCCGTGTATCCCGGAAAGAGGAAATCCTGTCGGTACACATTGGCGACGACCACTTGCTGATGGCGCTGGGCGAACGAATTCAAGCCGCTGTTGGTGTTTTTCTCGAGAAAGTTAAAGTAGGCTGCGTTGTATTGAATCTTGTTGGAATCCAGATTGCCGAAAATTCGCAGGCCTGGCTGCTCTTCAACGAACAAGAAGCCGCGGAAATCGCTGTTGAATTGCTGAATGCCTGCGCGGAGAGAGATGAAATCGAAGTTCGGGCTGAGGTCGGCGAGCTTGACCTCGGCGAAAGCCTCCTGCAAGCCGATATGTGAATCGAGCCGCGTGGTCCCCGCGCGGACATCAATATTGACGATACCAAGCTCGCGAACGGAGAGGTAGTTGAGGCTGATCACCGGCGTCACGCGGATCTGCCAGTCAACCGGGCGGAACGCAGTGTCGCCATGAAACAGGTTGAAGGAAAACAAGAAAACCTGATCCAGAAAAGCTTGCTGGCCGTGGCCGAAGAACCCGGGTTCACCGGGTTGGGCCGTGCTGACGTCGCTCGGGGTCGGAACCTTTCGCCCATCGAAAAACGTGTCGCTCACAGCCGTGAAATTGAAAAATATTTGGTTACCGATGACAGGATAATCACCTTTGAGCTTGTTCCGGTCAAAGGGATCCCAGAGTCGGCCGCGGACGTAGGGATATTCTCCGCCGATGCCATAGCGATCCCAACTTGGCAATGTAATTCCCCAGCGGTCCGGAACCGGCTGAAAAACCTTTTCCATTGGTGGCGGGGGGGCGGACGGAGCCATTTCCGCAGGGGGCGGCTGCTCGACCCTCCCTAATACACCCGAATATGGAGCGTCGGCCTGCGGAGCTCGGCCTTCGGAAGCGGGACTCGGCTGATTCACCACCGGGATCCGCGGCAGGCTCGGCTCCCCGGTGGATGGAGGAGCGGAAGTCGGGGTAAGTTGGACCTCAAGATCGATCACCTGACCCGGCGCGAGTTGTCCCACCGGCTCGCTGTAAGTCTCGAATCCTTCTTGCATCACCCGCAGCCCGTAGCGAGCGGCCGGAACATCGATCAGACGGAATACGCCGTCTGCGTTCGCTACGGCGGTGCATTTCTTGCAGACTGCGTTCGTTGACAGATCGGTGAGAGTAACTGTCGCGCCGGGAATGGCCCGGTGATTTTTGTCGCGGACCGTTCCTTCGATCGAGCCGGTCTGAACTTTTTTTGGGTGGGCAATCTGCTGCTGCGGCGTATCGCAGAATCGCTGGTAGTCTGGGGCGATTGTGCCATTCGTCGCGGTCGCGCTCAGCGTCGTCACGGAAAACGCGAGACAAACGCCCACCTGCAGGCTCAAGTAAGCGAGAATTTTGAGCGGCACCCGATTCCTTGGGATGGCTGATGCGGGGAGCACCCTCGTATCCGCGAACCACCGTTCGAACTTGTGAGTGAATCGATGCGCTCGCTTTGCTATCACAGTCGCTTTCGGCGGAGCAAGTGTTTTCGCAGGGCCCTTCCGGAAGCGTTTCACATCGCGGAGTTCTTTTACCCGCTCCTACCCTCCTTGAGGAGGCCGCCAGGCAAATCGTTGAGAGTCCGCCTGAGTTGTGTTAGAAAGTCTCCTATCGCTGATGGGTTCCGCGTTCCCTCAAGATTCCAAGCCCGCAAATTCACGATATGCAGCCGTGTGTATTTTTCTCTGCATTGCGACGGCCGCGTGCGGGGGCGGCGGGACATCTGGCAGCGGGAGTGGAGGTGGAGGAGGCGGCGGTGGAGCAGGCACAACGGACGTCGGCTCGGGGCTTTTCTGCCCGATTGAGAATTTCCCTCAACCGCCGGCGGGGGCGGCTTCGCTCACTTCGAGCGACGTAAACATGATTGTGCAGGCAGCCGCGACGACGGGGAATACGGACTCGCTGACGATTGCGGTCGTGGATCGTTTGGGCATGATCCTGGCGGTTTGGCAGGGGCCGAATGCCCCTGCGCAATCGGTGAGCAACTTCGGGAATGCAGTTAACACGACAGACCTGGCCGTTTCGCTCGCGCGCACGGCAGCTTATTTCAGCAACGACCAGGGGACACTTTCCTCGCGCACCGTGCGGTTCATTAGCGGGATCCATTTCCCGCCAGGGATACAGAACACTCCGAACGCAGATTTGTACGGAATTGAAAACACGAATCGAGGTTGCCCGCTTTCGTCGAACTATTTGCCCGGCCAGAATATCCCACTGCCCATTCTTACGGACCTCGTGACACCGAGCCATCTGGGCATTATCACAGGTAAAGCGGATATGAAAGATCACGCCGGAAAAGACACAAAAGCAATTGCCGACGTGAACCCGGGCGGCGTGCCGATTTTCAAGACAGACTTGGCAACGGGCGGCGTGCACGCAGTGGGCGGGATTGGCGTAGCGGGAGTCCCGAGCGATGTTGCCGAATATATCGCGTTTCAGGCCGCCGGCGGAACAAGTGGGACTGCAGACGGAATCGGATTCCCTTTCCCACTGCCCAACCCTGGTGTCGTCGTCATCGGCGGCATCTCGCTACCGTTCGTGGATCAGATGACGGCGCCGGCGGACCTGATTCCGCCCGATCCTGTTTTTGATTTGAGCCGCTACGTTGTGATGCCCCAGGCAAGCAATGGACCCCCTCCAGACGGATATTTGGTGGGACCTTCAGCCGGACCTGTGGGGGGGCTGACGGCGGCGCAGGTAACTGCAATCATCACTAACGCCGTAGGCACAGCATGCCAGACACGCGGCGTGATTCGGCTGCCGATTGGTTCGCGCGCGCGGATGGTGATCGCAGTCTCGGATCTCGACGGAACAATCATCGGCCTCTTCCGTATGCATGACTCGACGATCTTCAGCGTTGACGTGGCAGCGACGAAGGCGCGCAACGTCATTTACTTCAGCGGCCCGAATCGGAGCACCGCGGACCTGCCCGGCGTCCCAATGGGCACTGCCGTGACGAATCGCACCATAGGGTTTGGCGCCCAACCATTTTATCCACCAGGAATCGACGGCTCGTCGGTCGGACCGTTCTTCAATTTGTTCCTTCACGATACGGCGACCCCCTGCACAGAAGGCGCGCACGTCGCATCCGGCATGATGGGACCTCATTTCAATCAGAGCGGGATCGTTTTCTTCCCGGGCTCGGTGCCGCTGTACATAAATGGACAGCTCGTGGGCGGATTGGGAGTCAGCGGCGACGGCGTGGACCAAGATGACTTCGTTACTGCGGGCGGGATGGTGGGATTTGAAGCGCCCGCAGATATTCGGGCTGACCAGATTTTCGATGAGTCCGTGCGTTTGCCCTATTTGAAATTCCCTCGAAATCCCACCGACTAGATCTCGGCGGGCTAGCAAAAATAATAGAGCTTTTCGGGTTACGCCGGCTCATTCCATCTGCTGCTTTCCACGGAAGAGCGCCGCTTTCATTTCGGGGGTCTTTCCGGATTGGAGATTAATATGCACGCCGTTCCGCACGCGCTCGATCTGCGACATGCCGCTAGGACGGGACCGCTTGCGCTTCAACTTGGTAACAGGCCTTTCTGCGAGCAACGTCTAATTAGCCTCCGGGACAGATGAAGAGCTTTCTCCGTCCCAATCGAGTAAATCCATCGAATGGAAAATCGGTTCGATCCGGCGTGAGCGCCCGCGCCAAATTTCGGTGGAAATGGCTAACAAGTCTGCTCTGCCGCTAAGGCTCACGAACATCGCTTGCGGTCCACATTATTTCGAAGTACCTTTTGCTGACTGCTGGTTTTATGCGAGTTTCCGGAGGGTTTCTCTTGGGTTACGAACCGATGGTAATTGACACTTCCGGGATCGTTCTGGACCGCGAACTCGTCGAACTCGAAGAACAGCTAGCCCGAAACGCACACGAAAACTGGGCACGGTTGCGGATGGCAGAAGGCTGGCGACTCGGTCCCGAGCGAAACGACCTGCGGAAAGAGCACCCGAATCTTGTTTCGTTTGATCAGCTTCCAGAATCAGAAAGGGAGTATGACCGCCAAGCTGCGATGCAAACAATTAAAACCTTGTTGGCAAAAGGCTACGTCATTCAGCGAGCCAAGAGTTGTCCCGCCTCGCCCGAGGTGGCTACGGCTGTCGCTCCCGAGCCAAAGCCCACGGATGTCCTGCGATTGCTGAGCGCTCCCACAAAACTGGATCTTGCTCTGGCACAAGCCCTCTGGCGGACCCGCGATGCCGCAACATGGGACTCTGGTGCTGAAACTTACAGATTTCTCGGCGAGAGGATACTCAAGTTGGGCGAACCTTTGGTGGCTTATGATGTCATTGCCGAGGGCACGAAAGCCTTTCCGCGAGATGTGCGCCTCCAGCAGCTCTTTGCATTGGCCTTGGCGCGTAGCGGAGCAGCAGGTTCCGCGAACACTGTGCTCATGGGGCTTTATGAGGCTGGTTACCGAGATGAAGAGACGGTCGGCATGTTGGCCAGCTCCTTTAAGAATCTCGCGTATGAGTCAGCCAGCCCGGGTGAAACAAATCGGCACCTGCGTCGCGCGTATGACCTCTACACGCAATCATACCGCGCTACTGGCGGCTACTGGAGCGCTATTAACGCAGCGACGCTCGCGGTCGTATTGGGTGATAGGCAGGTCGCGACCACTCTCGCCCGAAGCCTGCAGGAAGAGTGCAACCCCAAGCTAATACAAGCGGAGGTCGGCTCGCCAGAACGATACTGGCTCATTTCTACGTTGGGAGAAGCTGCGCTCTTGTTAGAAGACTGGCCTGCGGCGAAAGATTGGTACGGCCGTGCCTTCGCGGAAGGTCTTGGTGATTGGGGAAGTCTGGCGACCACTCGTCGTAATGCCCGCCTGCTCGTAAAGCATCTAGGTGGGCACTCAGACTGGCTGGAGAAAATATTTCAATTTCCCAATGTTGTGGTATTTGCCGGGCACATGATCGACCGCCCAGACAGGGAAGCACCTAGATTCCCCGCGCAGATCGAACCGGCCGTCAAAAATGCCATTCGGGACCGTATCAATAAACTCGACGCTGGTTTTGGTTACGCTTCTGCCGCTTGCGGGGCTGACATCCTTTTTCATGAAGTCATGCTGGAGAAAAAAGCTGAAAGTCATGTAGTCCTCCCATATGAGAAGGAACTGTTCCTAAGAGACAGCGTGGACGGTATTTCAAGCGAAGTTTGGCGCAGACGTTTCGACAAGGTGATGGAGCAAGCAGTTGATGTGCAAGAAATCTCAAAGCAATGCAAAACGCACAGTCTTTCGTACGAATTCGCCAACCAGATTCTGCACGGCGTTGCGACCATCCGCGCGCAACAGCTCGAAACCAGACTCATACCGCTGGCGGTGTGGGATGGGCGCGAAGGCGATGGACGATCCGGCACGGCAAGCACAGTGCAACGCTGGCGGGAGGCGGGACTTAAAGTTGAGATCATCAACCTACAGGAGATTCTCGTTCGGGAATGCCCAGAACTAGCGACGTATGCAGGTACCGATAGGACCTCATTCCGTCCGAAGGAGTTTGCACCTGGATCCACTTCTGAAATCCTGGCATTGCTTTTCGCAGATGCAGAAGGCTTCAGCAAACTTAGCGACGATGAAGTTCCGCTCTTCGTCGAACACTTTTTGGGCCTCGTTGGTGAATTGATGTCTCGTTTCACATATAAACCGCTGACGAAAAACACTTGGGGGGATGGCCTTTACTTCGTCTTCTCAGACGTGCTAGCCGCCGGGTTGTTCGCTCTCGACCTGCGCGATTCTGTTCGTGGTACGGATTGGTCTAGCAAGGGTCTGCCTGATCTACACGTTCGGATCGGTCTGCATGCAGGCCCGGTACACGCCTGCATCGATCCGGTAACACAACAAGTAAACTATATTGGAACTCATGTGAGCCGGGCCGCCCGCATCGAGCCCATCACTCCAAGCGGTCAAGTCTATTCGAGCCAATCGTTCGCCGCATTAGCGGCGGCGCAGGGAATTCAAGAGTTTCGCTGCGATTACGTCGGCCAAACTTCGTTAGCGAAGCAATATGGCACGTTTCCGACTTATGTCGTGCTTCGTCGCCACACCGCAGTTAACAAAAGTGCGCACTGTAACACTTTAGGTTGAAACAGCTTGCCAATTAATATCGCTTACGCTATAAAACCGCGCAGGTCGCGGCATTTCCCGTTAAGTAAAGAAGTGCATGAGCGCAAGCCGAACGTTTTTCGGCCGCCTGCTTCCGTGCTCTTGTGACTAGCTAGGTCTCGCGGACACTTTCCAGCGGCGGCCAGAGGCATTGGAATGAACTTCGAAGGTGACGCGTTTATTAGCTATGCGCACCTGGATAACGTGGAGTTGATCGAGGGCAACAAGGGGTGGGTGACGAACCTGCACCGCGCCCTTGAAGTGCGGGTGGCGCAACTGTTAGGCAAGCCGCCGCATATTTGGCGGGATCCCAAACTTACCGGTAATGACGTGTTCGAGGAGACGCTTGTAGACCGGCTCCGTAGAGTCGCGTCTCTCATCTCGGTGGTTTCTCCGCGTTATGTCAAATCTGAGTGGGCTCGCAGGGAAATTGCGGAATTCTGCAAAGCAGCTGAGGAGCAGGGAGGTGTCCGTTTCCGCGACAAAGCGCGCATCTTTAAGGTATTGAAGACGCCCGTACCCGTCGCGGGACACCCTCCTGAATTACAATCTCTGCTCGGCTACGAGTTCTTCAGGGTTGATCCGGACACCGGAAGAATTCATGAGTTGGACGAGGTGTTTGGACCCGAAGCGCAAAGGGAGTTCTGGATTAGATTGGACGACCTTGCGCACGATGTCTGCTGCATGATCGAGATGCTGGAAGCATCTCAAGCCGCCGCCTGTCCCATCGATACAATTGATGCCGTGACCATCTTTTTGGCTGAAACCACGCCAGACCTCCGAGAGCAACGCGAGGCTATCAAGCGAGACCTGCAGCAACACGGGTATACGGTGGTCCCTGCCCGTAATTTGCCCTTGATTGCGTCCGACTTGAAGAAGGCAATCCGCGATGATCTCGCTCGTTGCCGGATGTCGATTCACCTCGTAGGCAAAAGCTGCAGCTTTGTTCCAGAGGCCAGTGCACAATCTCTGCTGGAGATTCAGAACGACCTTGCAATCGAAAGAGGTAATCAAGGCGGCTTTTCCCGCCTGCTATGGATTCCTCCAGGTTTGCAGGTCGAGGATGAACGACAACGCAGCGTAATTGAACAGCTTCGAATGGACCCTCGAATCCACAATGGCGCCGACCTTTTGGAAACTCCGTTGGAGGATCTACGCACCGTCATACAAGGCCGACTCAAGCACGCTACCGTGCTCGCGACGGGGTCGAGTAAACAGACAGTCACAGGCAAGAATCTCGTCCAGCTATACTTGATTTACGATCAACGGGACACGGACGCTGCGAGTGCGTGGGCAGACTTCCTCTTCGAGAAAGAATTCGAAGTGATCCGTCCTGTGTTCGAAGGCGATGAAGCGGAAATACGGGAATATCACGAAGAAAATCTGCGGAGCTGCGACGCCGCGTTGATCTTGCACGGGACAGCTAGTGAATGCTGGCTGCGGCGTAAACTACGCGAGCTTCAAAAGAGCGCCGGATATGGTCGTACCAAGGGTGCGCCAGTCATCGCAATTTCACTTATTCCGCCTGGAACCCCTGAAAAGGAACGATTTCGAACTCATGAGGCTATGTTAATTCCTCAGTTGACCGGTTTTTCGCCTGATGCCCTGCAGCCGTTTATCTCTCTTCTGAAAGCGTGAGGTAGGAGGCCAGGGCTAATGCCACCTGGAGTCTCCTTCAATCCATTTCCAGGCCTCCGTCCGTTCGAACCCGACGAAGACCACCTTTTCTTTGGCCGGGAAAAAGAAATCGACGATCTGTTGCGACGACTCCGCTCCTCCCGATTCTTGTCGGTCGTCGGCACTTCCGGAAGCGGGAAGTCATCGCTCGTCCACTCCGGCCTCATCCCATCCCTTCACAGCGGATTCATGGTCACCGCTGGTTCCAACTGGCGAGTGGCTACGTTTCGACCGGGCGAAGATCCTATCGGCCACCTCGCGCAAGCTCTCAACACGCCGGATGTGCTAGGGACAACAGGAGAACTCGCAAGTACAAATCAGGTGCTTCTGGAGGCAACGCTTCGCCGCGGTACTCTTGGCCTGGTGTCTGCGGTGCGCCAGGCAGGGATTCCAACCCGAGACAATGTCCTTATTGTTGTCGATCAATTCGAGGAGTTATTCCGCTTCCGGCGAAGTCGCCCCCTGGAGAACTCCAGGGGCGAGGCGGCTGCATTCGTCAAGCTGATACTCGAAGCGGCACAGCAGGAAGATGCGCCGATCTTCGTCGTGGTGACGATGCGGTCCGACTTCATCGGGGACTGCATGGAATTTTCAGGCCTGCCTGAGGCCATCAACGCTGGCCAGTACCTTGTACCACGGATGACTCGCGACGAGCTCCGCTCAGCTATTACAGGTCCCGTGGCCGTAGGAGGAGGGGCAATCGCGCCGCGCCTGGTCCTTCGGCTGCTTAACGACGTCGGGAATGACCACGACCAACTCCCGGTGCTGCAGCACGCCTTGATGCGAACGTGGGACTACTGGCAAAGCCATGGCCGGAGTGACGAGCCGATTGACATCGCGGATTACGAAGCTGTCGGAACGATGAAGAATGCGCTTTCGGCGCATGCCGAGGAGGCGTATCAGGAAACCGGTTCGGACAACAGCCGAAAGATCGTGGAGCGAATGTTCAAATCCCTCACTGACACGTTTTCAGATCCACGCGGAGTGAGGCGGCCGACATCGGTTCAGGAGCTAATTGCGATCTGCGAAGCGCCGGAATCGGACGTAATCCAGGTGGTCGAAATTTTCCGTCGTCCCGGCCGGACTTTTCTGATGCCCCCGTCGAAAGTGCGCTTGGATTCACGATCGATCATCGATTTATCGCACGAGAGCTTGATGCGGTGCTGGACTCGATTGATCACTTGGGCGGATGAAGAGAAGCTGTCGGCAACCCGATACGTTCGTCTTTCGCAGGCTGCTGCTTGGTTCGAAGAGGGCACGACCGGATTATGGCGCAATCCGGAGCTCGAAATCGGGCTGAGATGGAAACGGCAAAACAACCCCACTCAAGCTTGGGCCGATCGATACAACTCACAATTCGCTCGGGCAATGGACTTCCTCCATCGCAGTGAGGAGGAACGAGATCGCATCGAGGCTGAAAAAGAGAAAGAGCGCAAAGGCAAGCTGGTTCTAGCTTGGACCGTCGCGAGCGCTCTCGGAGTCCTACTGCTAATCGCACTCTCTCTCTACTTTTTAGCCCAGCGGGAAACCGCTCGCGCCGAGAGCAACCTCCAATTAGCCAAAAAAGCGGTGGATGAAAGTTTGTCTTCAGCTGGTCGTCAGCAGGCCCGCGAGGCCCCCGACCCGCCGCAACTCGAGCGGTTTCGCAACGATTTGTTAATCAAGGCCGAACAATTCTATTCAAATTTTCTTGCCAAACAGAGCGGGAACGATCCTGAATTTCGCGCCGAAACGGGTTTAGTACATTCCAAGTTGGGAGACATCAATCGCCTGCTCGAGAAGCATGAAGACGCGGAGGTGCAATATAAGTATGCCATCGGCGCATTCGAGGATCTTCAACGAGAGGCGCCCGACAATCGTGAATACCGTCAGGCGCTCGCATACGCACATAACTGGCTGGGGGAAGCGCTGAGGCTTTGGTCCGAAAAAACGCATAACCAGCCGGAACGGCGCTCCGAAGCAGAAAAGGAATACAACAGCGCTTTGAGCCTTCAACACCGTTTGCACGAGGAGTTACCGCAAAATGCCAAGTATCAGCAGGAGTTGGCCCGCACGTATTACAACCGAGGCATCCTTCATTTCGACGCAGGAGACCCGAAAGCATCCGAATCGGACTTCGCTGAGGCGATTCAATTACTTGAGCCTTTATTGAGGAATGAACAGGTGGATTCAGAGCCAGAGAAAGAGGGAAATCCGCCTGCTCACGATTTGTCACACGCATATAACGATCTCGGCACGTTGCTGAGAGCTGAAGGGCAGTTGGTGAGAGCGCAGGACTTCTCCGAGCGCGCGATTGGCATCCAAAAGGAGCTGGCGACCCAAAATCCGGACAATTGGGAATATCGGATTGAACTCGCACAGTACTACAACAACCTTGCGTTCTTGCTCGCTGAGAAGGGCGACATTGAAATGGCAAAACAAGCGAATCATTCAGCCCTCGACAGTATCGAAGACCTAGCCACGCCTTCGGCGTTGATGGAGAACGAACGAGCCAAAGCTCACATGCTGTATTTCATATTAGGTCCATCGCCGCATCCCGAGTTCCATGTCCTGTACGAGTACCTGGGGGACGAATACGTCAGTCTCGCCCGGGAGTACTTCAACTCTGGCTCGCCGGACTCCGCAAGGCTAGCCATCGAAGCGTTAGCACGCGTCTTACCTCAGATAGCCGAGCCGGACCGAACCAGGCTCGCAAAATCTCACCGTGAATTACAAAAAGAATTGCAAGAAAGCACAAAAAAGACTAAATAGTGCAGCGCGTGCTTACTATTTTAGGAGTACACAATGAAAAGAGCGGTGCCATTTCTCGCGTGCCTCCTTCTTCCGTGGACACTCCTTGCTCAGGGTAATCACTTCACCGCCGCGACGACCCAAGAAGTGCCTACCGTCGCACAGGCGAATGTCCCATCAGGAAACGACGATGGTTCCTCGGTTGAGCCAGCCACAAGAATTGATGTCGCGGCGAACCAAGATCTGAATACATCACAGCAGCCCAACGCTAAGCCGAACTCTTCCAGCACGCCTCGCGGCGAATCCACACCAAAGATTCCCGGAAGCATGGTGGGCTACATCGATAACCCCATTCCAGAATCTGAAGTTCGAATCCGATTTGATGCTGGCTTTCATGATAATGCTCCGGATCGTGCTGAATTTTTCTACGCACAATGCGGCTGCAATGGTGGCGACGCTCCTGGCCCCAAGCCAGGCCTTGTGGCCGACTTGAATTTCCAGCAACTTTACTTACGCGCGGAATACGCTCCGATCAGCCGCTTTTCGATTTTCACCGAAGTGCCAGTGCGCTGGATTCAGCCCCAAGTCTTCGTAGCTGGCACTGGAACGTTTCCAAACCAAGCTGGTCTCAGCGACGTGCTTGCCGGATTCAAATTCGCTGCGGTCGCATCCTCAAGCCAATACCTCACGTTTCAATTTCAGGCGTCCTTCCCTTCGGGCGATGCCTCCAAAGGGCTGGGCACTAATCATTACAGTGTCGAGCCAGAACTTCTCTACTACCAAAGGATTTCTGATCGGGTCGCGCTCGAGGCTATGGTAGGAGACACGCATCCCATAGGGGGCTCCACCGCACTCGTCCATGGCGTAACAACTAGCTTCGCAGGCGACGTATTCTCTTACGGTGTTGGACCCAGTTATGCCCTCTATAAAGGTGAGCGCGTCCAATTCGTTCCCGTGATCGAGTTAGTTGGCT
>Ga0210399_10001887_pt1 | contig 16330 bp, 13 predicted proteins | sample IncBWC14MmetaG_FD_150865 | JGI IMG/M metagenome (GOLD analysis project Ga0210399, IMG submission 150865) | Forest soil microbial communities from Barre Woods Harvard Forest LTER site, Petersham, Massachusetts, United States - Inc-BW-C-14-M | ecosystem: Environmental > Terrestrial > Soil >...
CGTGCTCTTGGCCGACGGCTCGCGCGAGCGCATCCGCGACCTGGTGGGAACGACCCCCGAGGTCCTGGCCCTGGAGGGGGAGGGGGTCGTCCGCGCCCGGAGCGACAAGATCTGGAGGGTGGGCCGGCGCCCGGTCTTTGACGTGGAGCTGGCCAGCGGGCGCAGGGTCCAGGCCACGGCCCGCCACCGCCTCTTCGGGGCCCGGGGTTGGGTGCGCGTGGGGAGCCTGGTGCCCGGTGACCGCCTCGCCATTGCGCCCGAGACCCCACCGCGGCCGAAGGCGTCGGGCCTCCCGCCCGCGCTCCGCGGCCCGTGGTGGGACCGGGTGCTCTCGGTCCGGCCCGCGGGCGAGGTGGAGGTCTTCGATCTCACCGTGCCCGGCCCGGAGTCCTGGCTGGCGGACGGCATCGTGAGTCACAACTCGGGAGCCCTCGAGCAGGACGCCGACCTCGTGATGTTCATTTACCGCGAAGAAGAGTACAAGGCCTCGGAGGAGAACCGGGGCATCGCCGAGATCATCATCGGCAAGCAGCGCAACGGGCCCACGGGGACGCTGAAGCTGGCCTTCATCAAGGAGTTCACGCGCTTCGAGAACTACGAGTGGCGGCCGTCCTCCTGAGCCCGCCCTCGCGGCCCGGCCCCCCCTCGGGTCCCCCCGCTCGCTGGGGGCGGGACGCCCCCGCCCCCGCGCGGCGCCCCTGTTCCCGGTGCCGGTGGTGACGTCCGAAGCACAGCTCTCTCGCCTGCGGTCGGCGTGGGCGCGGGTGGACCTTCAGCGTCTGCGCGCGAACTACCGCGCGGTGGCGGGTTTCTCTTCGGTCCCCCTCATGCCCGTGGTCAAGGCGGACGCCTACGGGCACGGGGCGGTGGCCATGGCCCGCGCCTTCGAGGCCCTTGGCCCGCCCATGCTCGCGGTGGCTTATCCCGAGGAGGGCGCGGTCCTCCGGGCCGCGGGCGTGCGCCTGCCCATCGTCCTCCTCTCGCCCTTCGGCCGTGGCCAGGGGCCGATGGTGGTGGAGCAGAACCTCACCCCCGCCATCACCACCCCCGGGAATCTGGAGGAGATCCTGGCCGTCGCCAAAACCGCGGGGCGCCGGCTGCCCGTCCACGTGAAGATCGACACCGGCATGAACCGACTCGGGTTCGACGACGCCGGGTTCCTGGCCGCCGCCCGGCGCCTCGCCGATTCCGGCCGCATCGAGGTGGAAGGAGCCATGACCCACCTCGCATCCGCGGACGAAGACCCCGAGGTCACGGCGGCCCAGCTCGATCGTTTCGACGCCGCCCTCGAGGCCCTGGCCGCGGCCGGCATCCGCCCCCCGTGGGTCCACGCCGTGAACAGCGCCGGCCTCCTCGAGCTCCGCCCCACCCACACCGTTGCCCGCTGCGGGCTGCTCCTCTTCGGCCTCCGCCCCCGGCCGATTGCGCCCGAGCTCATGGTGAGGCCGGTGATGACGGTATCGGCGTCCCTGGCCCGGGTGGTCGAGGTGCCGGCGGGGACGCCGGTGTCCTACGGGGGCCGGTGGGTCGCGGGGCGGGCCTCCCGGATCGGAACCTTGCCCATCGGGTACGCGGACGGGGTCCCCCGTACGGAGGCCATGCGGGAGCGGGGCTACTTGGCTGTCCGGGGCCGCCCTGCGCCCGTGGCCGGGAGCGTGTGCATGGACCTGACCATGGTGGACCTCACCGATCACCCCGAGGTGGGAGACTCGGAGGAGGCGGTGCTGTTCGGCGACTCGCCCACCGCCTGGGACGTGGCGGACTGGGCGGGCACGACCGCCTGGCAGGTCCTGACCGCGGTTGGGGGGCGCGTGCCCCGCGTCTATGTGGAGGACGGCCGCGTGGTGGAGCTGGACTCGCCCTACTTGTGACCCAGGAAGCGCCGAGGGATCGCCCGCGGGGAGAACGTCCCGCGCGTGCTCGAGAGCGTCCTTGACGAAGCTCCGGCTCGTCTTCGCCTGCCAGGCCTGCGGCTTCGAGAGCTCGAAGTGGCTGGGGCGCTGCCCGGAGTGCGGGGAGTGGAACAGCTTCCTGGAGGAGCGGCAGGAAACCACGCCCGCGGCCAAGGGCCGCCCGGCCTCCCCGGGGATCGCGGGGCGGCCCAAGCCCTACGCGACCGTGGACGGGAGCGACGCCGACCGCATCCCCTCCGGCCTCGACGAGTTCGACCGCGTGCTCGGGGGCGGGCTCGTGCCCGGCTCTCTGGTCCTCATCGGGGGCGAGCCCGGCATCGGCAAGAGCACGCTCCTGCTTCAAGTGGCCCACCTGCTGGGCCGCTCCCACGGCTCCGTGCTCTACGTCTCCGGCGAGGAGTCCGAGCGTCAGATCAAGCTAAGGGGGGAGCGCCTGGGGATCGCGGGGAGCGGGCTCTTCCTGATGGGCGAGACCGCCCTCGAGCGCATCCTGGAGGAGGTGGACGCGCTCAAGCCCGCCTTCCTGATCGTGGACTCGGTACAGACCGTCTACTCCGCCAAGTTTCCCTCCGCCCCCGGCAGCATCAGCCAGGTGCGGGAGGTGGCGACCCAGCTCCTTTTCCTGGCCAAGGGGCGCGGGATCACCAGTTTCCTCATCGGCCATGTGACCAAGGACGGCAGCCTGGCTGGGCCCAAATCCCTCGAACACATCGTGGACACCGTCCTCTACTTCGAGGGGGAGAAGAGGCAGCACCACCGGATCGTGCGGGCGGTCAAGAACCGCTTCGGCGCGGTCTCGGAGATGGGCGTCTTCGAGATGACGGGAACAGGCCTGCAGCCGGTCGCCAACCCCTCCGCCCTCTTCCTGGCCGAGCGCCTCGCGGGATCCCCGGGCTCGGCGGTGGTGGCGACCATGGAGGGGTCCCGGCCCTTGCTGGTGGAGGTCCAGGCCCTCGTCTCGCCCACCTCCTTCGGCACCCCGCGCCGGATGTCCCTGGGCATCGACCCCAACCGCACCTCGCTCTTGCTGGCCGTCCTCGAGAAGCGCGTCGGGCTCGAACTGCTGAGCGATGACGTGTTCGTGAGCGTGGCGGGGGGCCTGGAAGTGGGGGAGCCCGCGGCCGATCTGGGGGTGGCGGCGGCGGTGGCCTCCTCCTTTCGGAACCGGCCCCTGCCCGCCCGCACCGCGGTCTTCGGCGAGGTCGGCCTGGCCGGCGAAGTGCGGAGCGCGGGCCAGGCCAACCTGAGGATCCGCGAGGCGGCCCAGATGGGTTTCACGCGTTGCCTCCTTCCCGCCCGCAACCTTCCCCTGGGAAGCTCCCCCGGCGAGGACTCGATCGAGCTCGTGGGCGTGGAGACGCTCTCCCAGGCCCTGTCGCGCCTCCTCGACGAGCCCGGGGGGTGAGCCCCCCGCGCCGACCCGTTTCGTCCTGGGCGGCAAAGGTCTATCATGGGCATCGATCGGGACGCTTCATATGATCGGCGTCTATCATTCCGGGGGTTTTCGGACGGGATCCCCAGAGGTTCGTCCATGTGGCTCATCCTCTTTAGGCTGTTCGTGGTGGCCCTCCTGGCCCACGCCGGTTGGTTCTACACCCCCATCCCCGGCCAGCCCCTAGCCGGCGTCACCCTCGGACTCATCGCGGCCGTGGGTCTCATCACCCTCGAGGTGAAGCTGCGCAACGTCCCCGCCCATCGCCTGGTGGGCTCCTTGGTGGGAGGGGTGACCGGTCTCTTCGGAGCCCGGCTCGTATGGGGGGCGATGGAGGGCCTGGACCTGGTAGCCGAGCACTTCATCCACGCCCTCCTCATCGTGTTCCTCGTCTACATGGGGATCGTCATCGGGGGGCGCAAGGGGGAGTGGTTCGAGCCCGCCCGCATCATCGCCGCTTTCAAGGACTCCTCTCGCCTCCACCAATACAAGGTCCTCGACACCTCCGTGATCATCGACGGTCGCATCGCCGACATCTGTGAGACCGGCTTCCTGGAAGGCACCCTCGTCGTCCCCCAGTTCGTGCTCCGGGAGCTCCAGCAGGTGGCCGACTCCTCGGATTCCCTGAAGCGCAACCGCGGCCGGCGGGGCCTGGACATCCTGCAGAAGGTCCAAAAGATGTCGAACGTCCAGGTGCAGATCGTGGAGACCGACTTTCCGGAGATCCGGGAGGTGGACCTCAAGCTGATCGAGCTGGCCCGTCGCATGAGCGGGAAGATCGTGACCAACGACTTCAACCTGAACAAGGTGGCCCAGCTGCGCGGGGTGGCCGTGCTCAACATCAACGAGCTGGCCAACTCCCTGAAGCCGGTCGTGCTGCCGGGCGAGGTTCTGCGCGTCTTCATCATTAAAGAAGGCAAAGAGGCCGGCCAGGGGGTGGCCTACCTGGACGACGGGACCATGGTGGTGGTGGACCAGGCCAAGAAGGCCATGGGCCGGACCATCGAGGTCACGGTAACGAGCGTGCTGCAGACCACCCCGGGCAAGATGATCTTCTGCCGCTGGGCGGAGGCCCCCGCCCAAGGGGAGGACAGCGGCCGCTTCCGATCTCCCGATCGGCGGGAGGCCCGCAACGGGCGCGACTATCGGGGCGACCGGCGGGACGAACGGTTCGCGCCCCCGGAACGCGCGCCGGGAACGTCGGCCCCCGAGGGACAGGCCGTGGATCCGGCGCGCTCCTCCCCCGAGCCGGCCCCCGCGGGTGACGCCCCCGCGGGCAAGGTCGACTGAGCCGCGACCGCGGCGGTGAGGGCCCTTCTCGCGGTCCCCATCATCGCCCTCTGCACATTGGCCTTCGGCGCTGCCGCCGTGGTGGGCGGTCTCTGCGACCGCAGCGGCCGCCTCGGCCGCGGACTGGCCCGCTCCTGGGCCCGGATCATCCTGAGGGCCCTGGGCGTCCGGGTGGAGGTGGCGGGGAGCGAGAACGTCCCGCCCGGTCCCGCGGTCTATGCCGCCAACCACGGCAGCGCCCTCGACATCCCCATCCTGTTCGGCTACCTGCCCGTGGACTTCCGCATCATCCACAAGCGCTCGCTCTATTTCATCCCCATCCTCGGCTGGGCCCTCTACCTGGGCGGCCACATCGGGATCGATCGCGCCAAGGCCTTCCGGGCCCGCAAGAGCCTGGGGGCGGCCGCGGAAAGGATCCGCCGGGGCACGAGTGTCGCCGTCTTCCCCGAGGGAACGCGCAGCCCCGACGGCCGCGTCCGCCCGTTCAAGCGGGGTAGCTTCGTGCTGGCCGCGGAGGCGGAGGTGCCCGTGGTTCCGGTGTCGCTCCTGGGCGTGAAGCGGGTGGTGCCGCACGGCATCCGGACGCTGCGCCCGGGCACGGTCCAGCTGACGATCCATCCCGCGATCCCCTTGGCCGGGCGGCCCCAGGATGCCGAGGCCCTGGCCGAGGAGGTGCGTCGGATCGTGGGAGGCGGGGAGGCATGAGGCGATGAAGCGGGGCGGCCTGGCGAGCGCGCTGGTCGCGCTCATTCTCTCGGGGGGGCGGGTGAGCCCCGCCCCCGCGCCCGACGCCCTCGCGTCCGCGATCGACCGCATCCTCGACCGCCCCGCCCTCGCCCCCGCATTCTGGGGGATCGAGGTGCGCAGCCTGAAGACGGGGAAGCTCGTCTACGCGCGGAATGCCGAGAAGAATTTCCAGCCCGCCTCCACCCTCAAGCTCGTCACGACCGCGGCCGCCCTCGACGCCTTCGGCCCCGAAGCCCGCCTGCGCACGACCGTGGAGACCGTCGGGCGCCTCGACGGCGGGGGCCGCATCCTGGGTGACGTGTATCTGGTGGGGCGGGGCGATCCCGCCCTCTCCGGCCGCTTCAGCCCGGGGGGGCCGACGGCCGCCTTCGAGGAGTTGGCGGAGGGCCTGCGGGCGGCCGGAGTGCGGCGGATCGAAGGGCGGCTCGTGGGTCACGAGGGGGCCTTCAAGGGGGACCGCCGGGGGGCGGACTGGGGTTGGGAGGACCTCGTATGGTGGTACGGGTCGGAGGTCTCGGCCCTCTCCCTGAACGACGGCTGCGCCCAGATCACGGTGGCGGCCGGTGAGCGCGCGGGGGACCCCGTGGTTCTCGAGCGCAGCCCCCTCTCGGCGTACTACCGCGTGATCTCGACCGCCACCACCTCCCCCGCGGGGACCAAGAGCGACCTCACCCTCGTCCGGGATCCCGGCACAAACACCATCCGCATGTCGGGGACGCATCCCTTGGCCGGACCGCCCTGGGAAGGCTGGGTGGCCCTCGAGGACCCCGCCCGCTACGCGACCACGGTCTTCGCGGAGATCCTGGAGGCCAAGGGGATCCGCGTGATGGGCGCTCTCGACACCTTCTCCGGCCCCCTGCCGGAGGGCCTCCACGTCCTCGCCGCCCACGACAGCCCGCCCCTGGCGGAGATCCTGAAGGTCGTCAACAAGGAGAGCCACAACCTGCGGGCGGAGATCCTGTTGCGCCTCCTGGGTCTGCGGGTGAAGGGGGAGGGTACGGTCGCCGCCGGCCAGGAGGCGGTAAAGGATTTTCTGGAGAGGCTGGGCGTGCGGACGGACGCCTGGAAGCTCAAGGACGGCTCCGGGCTCTCGCGGTCCGACGTCCTCAGCCCCCATGGCCTCGTCGGCCTCCTCGCGGCCATGGACCGCCATCCCTACGCCCAGGCCTTTCGAGAATCGCTGGCGGTAGCGGGCGTCGACGGGACCCTGAAGAGCCGGATGAGGGGAACGGCGGCCCAGGGTCGTCTTGCCGCCAAGACAGGGACCTTGCACCTCGCCCAGGCCTTGGCCGGCTACGCGAGCACGAGCGGGGGCGACCGGCTGGCCTTCGCCCTCCTGGTCAACCACCACCCCGAGCCCAGAGAGGCGATGGCGGCCCTCGACGAGATAGCGGCCCGGCTCGTCGGCCCCTAACCTCCTCCGGCTCAATCGGACCTCGCCCGGCCCCGCCTCGTGTGATGCTAGGGAGGCGGAGGAGGACCAGGACCTCGACCGGGTACGCCCTCTCCCGGAACTCGGGAGCGACACAGGAGACGCCCGCGGATGGAAGGAATACCCTTCGACCTGACGATCGACGCCGAGCTCGAGGGACGGGTCCGACTCGGCATCCTCACCCTGCACGGGGTCGCCGTCCACGACGCGGACGCCGCGCTGGCCGCCGAGGTCGACGCCTACTGCTCGGAGCTGAAGGCCCGATATGGGGGAGGGGCCAGCAGCGAGGTCCCGGGTGCGGGCGACGCCCGCGCGCTCTACAAGGCGCTCGGCCTCGATCCCACCAAGACCCGCCCTTCGAACGAAGCTCTTCTGCGGCGCGCCCTCAAGGGGGAGGGCCTCTTCCGGATCAACACCCTGGTCGACGCCATGAACCTCTGCTCCCTGCGCTACCAGCTCCCCTTCGGCCTCTACGACCTGGACCAGATCCGGCCTCCCGTGCGCCTGCGCCGCGGTGCGGCCGGCGAGGTTTACGAGGGCATTCGCAAGGGGGCGGTGAACGTGGAAGGGCGGCCGGTCCTGGTGGACGCGCAGGGACCCTTCGGGAACCCCACCTCCGACTCGGCTCGCACCATGATTACCCTGGCCACCCGCAACGCGCTCGTCACCGTGTACGCGCCCGCCGCCTACAGCGGGGCCCGCCTCACCGCCGCCCTTGACGGCACCCGCGACGCCCTCCACCGCTTCTGCGGGGGCGCGCCCGCCGCCCCGCGGATCCTGCCCCCGGGCTAGCGTGGCGGGAGCGCTCGAGACCGCGGCCGCCGTGCTGTCCGCCGAGGAGCCCATCCTGGCCGGTCTGTCCGCCGCCCAGCGGGAGGCGGTGGGCCACGGGGAAGGGCCGCTCCTCATCGTCGCCGGCGCGGGCACGGGCAAGACCACCGTCCTCACCCGTCGCATCGCCTACCTCATCGCCAGCAAACGGGCCCGCCCCGAGGAGATCCTGGCCCTGACCTTCACCGAGAAGGCGGCCCTGGAGATGGCGGAGCGTGTCGACCAGCTCATCCCCTACGGCTACGCGGAGACCTGGATCTCCACCTTCCACGCCTTCGGCGACCACGTCCTGCGGGAGGGGGCGCTGGAGGCGGGGTTGAACCCGGAGTTCCGCGTGCTGACCCGGCCCGAGCAGATCATCTTCCTGCGCGAGCGGCTCTGGCGCCTGCCCTTGAAGCGCTTCTTGCCCCTGGGCGAGCCCACCCGGCACCTGTCCGCGCTCCTGACCCTGGTGAGCCGGGCGAAGGACGAGGACGTGTCTCCGGCCGAGTACGCGGCGTGGGCAGAGAAGGAGGCGGCCACGGCTACCACCGAGGAGGGCGGGGACGAGGCCGATCGCCACCTTGAGCTGGCCGCCTTCTACCAGGCCTGTCAGGCCCTGATGGCCGAGGCCGGGCTGGTGGACTTCGGCGACCAGATCCACCGCACCCTGGCCCTCCTGCGCGAGCGCCCCGCCCTCCTCGCGAAGCTGCGCGGCCGCTTTCGCTACGTGCTGGTGGACGAGTTCCAAGACACCAACCACGCCCAGCTCGAGCTGATCCGGCTGCTCGCCGGCCAGGGCTCGCCCAACATCACGGTTGTGGGCGACGACGACCAGGCCATATACCGCTGGCGGGGCGCGGCCGCCGCCAACCTGCTCGCCTTCCGCTCCCTCTTCCCGGGCGCGAGGCAGGTGGTCCTCCGCGAGAACTACCGGTCGACCCAGGCCATCCTGGACGCGGCCGGCCGCCTCATCGCCTACAACAACCCCTACCGCCTAGAGGTCGTGGCGGGGATCGACAAGCGCCTACGCGCGGAGCGCAGCGCGGGGCGGCCCGTGCGGCATCGGCACTTCGATACCGTCTCCGCGGAGGCGGACGGGGTGGCGGCGATGGTGGCGGAGTTTCTGGAGGAGGGGCGGCGGCCCCGCGACATCGCCCTGCTCGTGCGCAGCAACGGCGACGCCGACCCCTTCCTGCCCGCCCTCAACCTCAGGGCCATCCCCCATCGCTTCAGCGGCAGCCGGGGCCTCTACGCGCGGGAGGAGGTGCGGCTTCTCGTCTGCTTCCTCCGGGCCCTGGCCAATCCTGAGGACTCGGTCTCCCTCTTCTATCTGGCCGCCTCTGAGCTGTACGCCCTCCCCCCCGTCGACCTCCTCCGCCTGAACCGCTACGCCACCAAGAAGAGCCGGCCCCTCCTCGAGGTCCTGCGGGGCCTGCCCGCAAACGAGGACCTCCTGGGCGTGGGCGAGGAGGCGCGGCAGGCCGCGGGCCGGGTTCTCGAAGACCTGGGGCGCGCGGCCGGTGACGTGCCGAACCTTCGTACGGGGGAGGTGCTCTACCGCTTCTTGCAATCCTCCGGCCTGCTCGCCCGCCTCTCCCGCGAGGCCACGGCGGAGGGGGAGACCCGGGTCCGCAACATCGCCCGCTTCTTCGAGGGGGTGAAGGCCTACGCCGATCTGGCCGAGCACGACCGCGTCCCCAACTTCGTGGCCCACCTGGACCTCCTGCGCGAGGCGGGGGACGACCCCGCGGTGGCGGAGGCCGATCCCGACGAGGACGCCGTCCACGTCCTCACCGTGCACAAGGCCAAGGGGCTGGAGTTCCCGGTCGTGTTCCTGGTTGGCTGCGCGGAGTGGCGGTTCCCCCTGAGGCCCCGGCCGGGGCCGCTGGAGTTGCCGGGGGCGCTGGTCAAGGAGACTCTGGCCGGGGGAGACCCCCACCTGCAGGAGGAGCGGCGCCTGTTCTACGTGGCCATGACCCGGGCCAAGGACGAGCTCGTCATCACCTCCGCCGCCGACTACGGCACGTCGCGTCCGCGCAAGCGCTCGCGCTTCCTGGTGGAAGCGCTCGACCTCCCTTCGCCCGCGCCCGCGCCCCGTCGGACCCGGGCTACGGAGGCCCTGGCCCGTCACCAGAGGGCCCCGGAAGCGACCCCCGACCCGGGCGCGGCGCCCCGCGAGGATGAGGTGCTCCGCCTCTCCTTCCGTCAGATCGATGACTACGAGACCTGCCCGCTCAAGTACCGATACATCCACCGGCTGCGGGTGCCCGTGCTCGCCCACCACCGCGTGCTCTTCGGCAGCGCCGTCCACAAGGCGGTGCAGGAGCACTTCCGGGCGCGGGTGGAGGGCCGGCCCTTCTCCGCCGACGCGCTCGTGGAGGCCTTCCGGCGGGTCTGGGTCTCCGAGGGCTTTCTCTCCCGCGAGCACGAGGAGCGGAGCCTGCGGGCGGGCGAGGAGATGCTGCGCCGCTTCCATGCGGAGGAGGCCGCCGACCCCCTGCATCCCACGGGGGTGGAGAAAGACTTTGCCTTCTACCTCGAACCCGAGGGCGGGGCCCCTTTCTGGGCCAAGGTGGCGGGCCGCTACGACCTGGTGGTGGAGGGGGCCAAGGGGATCACGATCCTGGACTTCAAGACGGGGGCCGTGGGCGACCAAGAGAAGGCCCAGGAGCGGGCCCGGGAGAGCCTCCAGCTCGACATCTACGCGCTCGCCCACCTCCGGACGACCGGTCGTCTCCCCGAGAGGGTGGAGCTGCGCTTCCTGGAATCGGGCCAGCGGGGAGGGAAGACGCCGACCCGGGAGGAGGCGGCCGCGACCGAAGCCCGGATCCGGGCTTCGGCCGCGCTCATCCGGGAGAACGCTTTCCCTGCCCGGCCGTCCTACATGGCTTGCGGGCAGTGTCCCTTCCGGGAGATCTGCCCCCACACCGCGCGCGGGCCCGAGGCCGAGCACGACCCGTCGACGGCGACCCCCGAGTTGGCTTAGCATCGCGCCAGGGAAGGGGGCGGCTTGCGAACCCCGTCCATCCCCGTTGAGGAAGAAGCGCACGGACAGCTTGAGGGTGGAGTGATGGAGAAGCGGATTGGTTTTGCCGGGCTCGGACTCATGGGCAGCCGCATGGCCCGATGCCTGCTGGACAAGGGCTTGCCCCTCTCGGTGTGGAGCCGGACTCCCGAGCGGTGCGAGCCCCTGGCCAAGGCGGGAGCCCGGGTGGCCCGGAGTCCCCGCGATCTGGCCGAGCACTCGGAGGTGGTGGTCGCGTGCGTGGCCGACCCCGCGGCGGTGGAGAGGGTGGTGTTCGCGGAAGACGGGGTGCTCGGCGCGGCGCGTCCCGGCTTCCGCTACCTCGAGACCTCGACCATCTCCCCGGAGCTGTCCCGGCGGGTCGCGGAGGCGCTCCGCGCACGGGGAGCCGATGCCCTGGAGGCCCCGGTCACAGGGTCCAAGCTGGGTGCGGAGAAGGGAACGCTGCTCTTCATGACGGGGGGCCGCCGGGAGGTGCACGAGGAGCTGATGCCGGTGATGATGGCCATGGGCAGCAAGGCCATCTACTGCGGCGAGACCGGTCAAGCCTCGGTGGTCAAGCTCATTGGCAACACCCTTATCTCCTTCATGCTCGAGGGCTTGTGCGAGGGCATCCTCCTCGCCCGCAAGGCCGGGGTCTCGATCGAGACCCTGATCGAGGTTGTGATGGCCTCTGGCTACTCCTCCCCCTACTACGCCTTCAAGGGCGGCGCCATCGCCCGGCGCGACTTCGACACTCATTTCTCGATAGATCTCCTGGTCAAGGACCAGACCCTGATGCTGGCCGAGGCCGCCTCCCAGCGCCTGCCCCTCCCCGGCCTGGCCGCCATCCGGGAGGTCTTCCAGGCCGCCCGCGCCCAGGGTTATGGGCAGGAGGACATCGGGGCGGTCGTCAAGGCCCTGGAGAGGGCGGCCGGAGACTGAGCTTTCCGTTTCCGGCTGGACCCCTCCCGGCACCCGGGTGTGCCATCCTGTCCCCGTGATGGAACTCTTGGGGTTCGCGCTCCTGGCCGTCGCGATCGTGGCCGTGGCCGTGCTTCTCGCCCGGCGCGAGCCGCGGACCGCGCCCGCCCTCGACGCCGTGGCCCGGAGCCTGGCCCAGCTCCAGAGCGAGCTCGTTCGCGTGGGCCGCGCCCAGGAGGAGCTCAAGAGCGAGATGCACCGCGGGCGGGAAGCCTCTCTGCGCGAGATCGCGGACGCGACCCAGGGAATCCGCGGTGAGATCGGCCAGGCGCATCGCGCCCTGGCCGAGGTGAAGGCCTTGGAGCAGGGGCGAGCGCGGCAGATGGACGAGGCGGCGGAGAGCCTCCGGCGCCTGGAAGCGGTGGTGGCCGGCTCCGGCTCCCGGGGGGCCGCGGGCGAGAACATCCTGGCCCGCGCCTTCGCCAACCTTCCCCCCGACTTGCTCGCCTGCAACGTGGCCTTCGGCAGCAAGGTCGTGGAGTATGCGCTCAGGCTGCCGGGCGGCCGATTCCTTCCCATCGACAGCAAGTGGACGAGCGCGGCCAGCCTGGAGCGGCTGGCGGAGGCCGACGATCCCCAGGAGCGTCGAAGGCTCGGCGAGCAGGTGGCCCGGGACGTGCGCGGCCGCATCCGCGAGATGGGCAAGTACCTGGACCCCGAGCGCACCCTGTCCCTCGCGCTCCTGGCCGTCCCCGACGCCGTTTACGCGGCCGCGCCCGAGGCCCACGGCGATGGCTATCGTGAGGGTGTGCTCGTCGTGCCCTACTCGCTCGCCCTCCCTTACGTGCTCGCCCTCTATCGACTCACCCTTCGCTTCGGATCGGTGGTGGACACCGATCAGCTCTCGGCGCGGCTGCGGGCCCTCGACGAGTCTCTCCGGAGGATCGACGAGGAAGTGGAGGGGCGGCTCTCCCGGGGCCTCGTCCAGGTGGAGAACGCCCGCGAGGCGCTGCGGGACCACGTGGGCGAGGCCCAGCGCACGTGCGCGCGCCTTCTCCGCACGACCGAGCCCGAGAGCCTGGCCGTCCTCCCTGCCGTCGACGCCCCCTCCGGGAGTTTGACCGTCACTTAAGGAGCGGATACGCTGAGAGTTGCACCTCTCTCCGGGGAGAGGCGCCACTTATGGAAGCCCTCGCCATCCTGGTGGCTGCCGGGCGCGGGGAGCGCTTGGGGGCCGGCGGCCCCAAGGCCTTCCGACGCTTGGGCGGGCAGCCGCTGCTCCTGAAAGCCGCCCTCGCCTTCGAAGCCGCGCCTTCGGTGGGCGCCCTCGTGGCCGTGGTGCCCGAGAGCGAGGTCGAGACGGCGCGGGACCTGCTCCGGGCCCTCCGCAAGCTGCGCGCGGTGGTGGGGGGCGGCGCCCGGCGCCAGGACTCGGTGCTCCAGGGGATGAAGCAGGCGCCCGACGGCTTCGACGGCGTGGTGCTGATCCACGACGCCGCCCGCCCCTTCGTGGACGTGCCCTTGATCGACGCGGTGGCGAGGGCGGCGGAGGAGAGCGGAGCCGCCCTGCCCGTGCTCGGGATGGTGGACACGATGAAGCGGATCCGCGGCGGGCGGGTGGTTGAGACCCTGGACCGATCCGAGCTGGGGGCCGCCCAGACGCCCCAGGGCTTCCGCTTCGCCCTGCTCACCCGCGCCTACGCGGAGGCATTCCGGGACCGGGTCACCCTGACCGATGAGGCCATGGCGGTGGAGCGCCTGGGGTTGGCGGTGGCCACGGTGGCGGGGTCGGCTTTGAACCGCAAGATCACGACCCCCGAAGACATGCTCTGGGCCGAGGGCGTCATCGCGCAGGCGGGGGCCCGAGCGTGAGCGACTACCGGGTGGGCAACGGCTTCGACGCCCATCGATTGACGCGGGGCCGGCCGTTGGTCCTGGGCGGCGTGCACGTGGAGCACGACCGCGGCCTCGAGGGGCACTCCGACGGCGACTGCCTCATCCATGCCCTGTGCGACGCGCTTCTGGGCGCGGCGGCGGCGGGGGACATGGGCCGGCACTTCCCGAGCAGCGATCGCCGTTGGAAGGGGGCTTCGAGCCTGATCTTTCTCGAGGAGGTCGCGCGCCTAGTCGGGGAGCGCGGCTACCGGATCGAGAACGTGGACGTCACCGTCATCGCCCAGGCCCCCGCCCTCGCCCCCCACACGGAGGCGATGCGGCAGGCGCTCAGCCGCTGCCTCGGCATCGGCCTGGAGGGGGTCTCCGTCAAGGCCAAGAGCACGGATGGCCTCGGCGCCCTGGGCCGGGAGGAGGGCGTCGCGGCCCAGGCCACCGTGCTTCTCCGGAAGGGGGCTTGACCGTGCGCGTTCGCGTGGCAGCGGCGCTTCTGGCTTTCTCGGCCGCCTCGAGCGCGGGGGCGTCGACCGGAAAAGAGGGCAAACTCTCGGCGCTGCCCAAGGAGCAGCGGCCGCTCCTTATTGTTATGAACGAGGTGGTGGACGGGCTCATCCCCAAGATCCTGGCCGCGCCCTCCCCGACCGCCCAGCGGATCACCGTCGGGGGCGGGCTTCTGGGCCTCGGCCCCTTCGAGCCCCGGGGGGGCAGCGACGGTGGCCTGAAGGCCCCTCCCCGGAACCTCTATCCCCGGGCCGGTTTCGGCAACAGCCTAAACGCGGACCCCGTCACCGGACAGAACTCTCTGACCCATAACCCATGAACCTCATTTGTGGCATCAACCCTGTTCTCGAGGCCCTGAGCGCGGGCACCCGGCACTTCGATCGTCTGCTCGTGGTCAAGGGTCTGCGCAGCCGCCGAGTCTCCGAGGCCATCGGCCGGGCTAGCCAGATGGCGATCCCCTTGCGCTTCGAGACCCGGGAGACCCTGGACCGCATGGCGCCCGGCGTCCCCCACCAGGGGCTGATCGCCGTTGTCTCCGCCAAGCCCTCGGTCGATCTGCCCAGCCTGCTGCAGGCGGTGCGGGATCCCGCCCTCCTGGTCGTGCTCGACGGCGTCGAGGACCCCCGGAACCTGGGTGCGATCCTCCGCACCGCGGAAGCAGCGGGCGCGGACGGCGTGCTTCTCCCCGAGCGCCACAGCGCCGGCCTATCGGAGACCGTGAACCGGGCCTCGGCCGGGGCCCTGGAGCACGTGCGGGTGGCCCGGATTGGCAACGTCGTTCAGGCCCTCTTGAGCCTCAAGGAACGCGGGATCTGGGTGGTGGGCTTCGACGCTGCGGGCACGGAGCGCTGGGACAGCGTGGATTTCCGCCGGCCCATTGCCCTCGTGCTGGGGGGAGAAGGCAAGGGCATGCGGCGGCTCGTGCGGGAGCACTGCGATCACCTCGTGGGTCTGCCCCTCTTCGGCCACGTCTCGTCCCTCAACGTGAGCGTGGCCGCGGGCATCGCGCTCTACGAAGTGATCAGGCAACGGGGCTCGGTGCCGAGCCACGTTCGCCCCATACCGATCCGACCCCCCTCCGCCCTCGCCCAGATCGTGGGTCCGGGGCCGGAGGACGCCGAGCACGACCCCGGCGCCCTCGGCTACGGCCTGAAGCCGGCAGAAGCGGACGGAGATGGGGAGGGCGAGGGCGAGGAGTCGAGCGAAGAGGACCGCGGGGGGGTCGTGGAGCTGCACGAGGAGGCGGCCTGGGCCGGGCCGACGATGCTGAAGCCGGTCGGCTTCCGGCGGGGCCGGCCCCAGGGGCGTCGCCCACCCGACCGCGCGGTGCGGACGGGCGCCGGCGGCCCGCCGCCCCCGGGGGGAAGGCGGGGGGGGCACCACCGCCGGGGCCGCCCGGGTCCCCCCGGTGCCCCCCGGCCGGCGGGGCCGGGTCCTGGTCCCACGGGGGGGCCACCCGGGCCGGGTCCGCAGGGCCCGCCCGGTCCCGGGAACACGGCCCCCGGCGGGGGGGGAAGCGGCCGCCGCCGCCGGCGGCGTCGGCGCCGGCGGTGAGGGCCGGCCCCGGGAGGCCTCTGCGCTTCCACCCGCGGCGGGCGGCCCCGGCATTCTGCTTGCATCAGCTGGACTCGTTTGGTAAAGTTGGGGTTTGTCGCTGGCGTAGCTCAGCGGTAGAGCGGCTGATTTGTAATCAGCGGGTCGGGGGTTCAATTCCCTCCGCCAGCTCCAGCCGCTGGAGCTGCTGGAGAGCCGTCCGCGTGGAGGATGGTGAGCCCCAAGAGCCAGCGGCCCTCGAGCCTGGGCGAGGGTTCGGGACGAAAAGGGGAGGTAGCGAAGCGGTCAAACGCATCAGACTGTAAATCTGACGCCCCTAGGGCTACGAAGGTTCGAATCCTTCCCTCCCCACCATCCGTCGTGGTGGTCGGCTCGAGAAGGACGCCGGGCGTCGTCGAGGCGGGTGTAGCTCAGCTGGTAGAGCTCCAGCCTTCCAAGCTGGATGTCGCGGGTTCGAATCCCGTCGCCCGCTCCACCGGCGGTGGGGGTCGAGGGGGACGGGCGGGGGGTTCCGGGGGACGGGGTCGAGGGTTCACCAGTTCGAGGAAGGACGACGCCCACGTAGCTCAGTCGGTAGAGCGCGTCCTTGGTAAGGACGAGGTCACCAGTTCAATCCTGGTCGTGGGCTCCACCAGCGGCGCGGGCCTTGCGCCCCCGAGCGAAGCGTGGGGATCCCGGCCGCGATAGAGAGAAGACCGAGGGAACAGCATGTCCAAGGAGAAGTTTGACAGGTCGAAGCCGCACGTGAACGTGGGGACGATTGGGCACGTGGACCACGGGAAGACGTCGTTGACGGCGGCGATCACGAAGGTGTTGTCGGCCCTGAA
>Ga0210399_10001889_pt1 | contig 16329 bp, 23 predicted proteins | sample IncBWC14MmetaG_FD_150865 | JGI IMG/M metagenome (GOLD analysis project Ga0210399, IMG submission 150865) | Forest soil microbial communities from Barre Woods Harvard Forest LTER site, Petersham, Massachusetts, United States - Inc-BW-C-14-M | ecosystem: Environmental > Terrestrial > Soil >...
TAATCGCATCGCGCGGTTACCGTACACGACATGAGGCGCGACGGGCTCGCCGTTTGCGGACGTGGTTCTGCGCGGGATCACAGGCGTGCCGGGCTTGCACTATGGTTCGCCAGGAATGAGGCGCACCCGCTCGGAAACTCAATGGCCAGGTCAATTCGGAGATCACGATAGTCAACTGCCCACGGCCAACCAGGAATGGCGTGTGCCCGGTGTGGGTGTAGGTTGCTCGGCTCAGAACTGATCGACCGGTCGGACCAAGAAGCCAAGTGAGCGGCGCCAGGCGTTGCTCGTGTCGGTCGAGGGCTCACAAGTAGCTTAACCACCAATCCTTGCGGCACTGCTTGAATCTGGCGAACCAGACACAGGGACCGTACAGTGTGGCGATGGTTGCAGCCCACATGAAATAAACAAATGGGAGGTCGTGACCGTATCCCGGCGGGATAGGACCGAAGATCGCTCCGTGAAACAGCCATTGCACGGGTTGGTGAAGCACCAACGCCAGGGCGACAGCCAACCCGTGAATGACGTACAGATGCAGGATGTAGAAGAACATCGGGACACGCCCGAAGGTTAAGAGGGGCTTCCAGACCAGGCGGAGACGGTCTGAGTCGAGGAAGGCGAGCAACAGCAGGGAAGGGCCAAGCGTCATTAGGAGAAACTGCAGGGACGGTGGGTATTTCTCCGTGTCAAGAAAGAGGATCACTGTCTTTTCGAGGGTGGGTTGCAGGTGCCAAGTGCCCGGCGAAACAACGCCTGCGCCATCGGGGGGATTCCCGTAGAGGTTAGTGATCCGAAGCAGCACGAATGCGAGTGTCATTCCGGCGCCAAGCAAGCCAATAGCTCTCTTGCGAGCCGTTCTCTCTCGCCTCAGGACTTCGCCTAGCGCAAAGCCCCCGCTCATAACTGCAAACCAAGGAACCAGGGGAAAGAGCACAAAGTTGTGGAAGTGGTCAGCAATTGTAAGGGGTCCCGACACGTGGAGGAGCGACCAGAGCCACCCCCAGGACCCGAGGGATTCAGGTCGAAGCGTGTCCGTTACGTCGTGCGTGACAACTACCGCCACAGATAGAATGGCCAACCATCGGGCGGGAAGACGGACGAGTTGAGACAGGACCAGCATGGAAGTGCCCAGGCACCAGATCACGCCAAAGAAACCCCAGGGAGCAAGGAATGTCCAGGCTGTCCCAATGATCGTGAACTCCAAGACGATCAACCAAGCGCCCCGGCTCAATAGAAAGCGCCGCAGGTCGGCACTGGATCTGCGCTGCCCGTAGAAGAACGCTCCCGTTCCCGCCAGGAAAAAGAACAACGGCGCGCAGAAATGCGTGATCCACCGAGTGAAGAACAGAGCGTAGTAGGTCTTCTCCAGGTTCTCTGGAGGGAAGGTGAGCTTGCTGAAAAAGTCACGGGCATGGTCGAGCGCCATGATGACCATCACCAGGCCTCGGAGAATATCGACTGATTCCAGCCGATGGACGATTACGCCTGACGATGGTGCTGAGGGCATGAATTCCTGCAGTCATTGAGTGAGGAGGCAGAGCGCCGTGGCGACAGCGGTTTGCAGTCGCACGTTCGGAAGGCGCTCAGTATCTGGGTCTGGCGGGCAGGGTCTCCCACCCGCCTTATCGACTCGCCGCATCGGCAAGACTGCGCTAAGGCCGTGCGCCGATCATTCAACGGGAGGGCCTCACTAAACTTTCGTATCATCGGCCGGAGTCCATGTGCCACCCGGGATGCACCCAGCGGCCGTCGCGGTAAACGAAGACCTCGGTAGCGCGCCCGGTCGATTTCTCATGGCCCTTCGTCGACTCGATCTCGAGGTCGTAGGCGGAATAGAGGATGGCGACGTCGCCGAACCGTTGGACCTCTGTCCGAGGGAACATCAAGCGGACAAGCGTGCGGCCGCTCCTTGCGAAGTTACTCGCGGACTGAAGGACCGCGGCGCAGTCCTGCCAAGTCTCTTCTCCGGCGTTGATCGCGAGGACGTCGTCGGAGATTAGGTGCCGCAAGAGAGAATGATCGTTCGCGAACCAGGCCTGCCACACCCGCTCGCGCGCCGCCAAGACGTCGGCTGTCGCGAAAGGGGGACAGACGTTCGGAGTGAGAGGGGGAGAGGCCGACTGCCACCCTGCGCCAAAGACGGCCCGCGAGAAATCACGCCGCATAGGACCGCCTGTGGGCTCCCGACACTGGAAACGTTGCTGGGTCCGCCGCCAGAAACACAAGCGCTACCGTACGTGAGATGAGGGGCGAGCGGCTCGCCGGTTTCGGACGCGTTTCTGCTCGGGGACACAGGTGCGGGCGTTCTCGCTGGTTCGCCACCATGCGGCGGCAGGTCAACCTCACGAGAGGGCATATCGAGAGAATCGTGATGACTGATCCCGGCCCAGACAGCGAAGAGGGATTTCGGTGAATCGTGATCACACGGGGATATCGAGGGTGTCGCAGGCTCTGCGCGGCCAGCTCGCCGCCAGCACGGTCAATGGGGTGGACCCAGCTTCTAGTCGCAAACCGCTCAGTTCTTGAGGGTTGGGAGACTGGCGCCCACTGTCGCAACCAAGCCAGACATAAGATCCTCCGCTAGCTCCTGCGCCTCGTTAGCGATCAGTTTGAGATCCTTCTGGATCTTCCTGACAAGGGTTGTTGGGAGAAGGTCGACATTGGCGCTGGTCGGCGTATCTGTCGGCGGTGGGAAGGGTGGAAGAGATGTCACCTGGGTCTCTCCTCACCCGCCATTTCACTCGCGGCGTCCGGGTCCCTTGAAGCGGGGGTCTGCGCCGGCCGGTGCGGGCGCCCGTGCCCATTTTCCGGAGTGTTTCCTTGCGCCTCCTTCCTTACACGGGCAGACCCTGACAAGGAAGGCACTGGGGCTGGCCCGAGATGCGCTTCGGGTCCCGCCTCAGTGTTCGTAGCAGGGGGGAGATTGGTCTTGGGCCGTGCACCCGCAGGACGAAACATGAGACGTCAGCCGCTCCCCCGGTCGTCCTTATGCACGAAGAAGCAGACGATCAACCACACCCGTTGGTCGTCTACGGGCCGCAGAATCCGAGACCTCGCGAGCATGCCGAAGGCTTCCCTCGGTTCGACGGAGCACCAACCAACTGGCCGGTCGTCGAGGTAGGCAAGAAGTCCGGGTACGCGGCCACGCGAAAGAAGGCGCCTGAGGGCTCGGCGTTTGCCGTCGCCCTTTTGTTGCTCGTAGGCAGATCGAGACAACCGCGGAGTCATGCACCAGCAACCCCCGCACGCACCCCGTGGTCCGAACAACGACACAAGATCTGACCACCGACCAGCCGTGAGAGGACGTATGCGGATAGCTTCCCCGTCCGCGGATGACTGAGGCCTCATGCTGCCATGGGCAGTTCAAACAGGGACCTAGAATGTCCTAGGAATGCCATTCCGCCCTTGTGGCCCGTGGGTGGCGGCAACCGACGCAGGCGTCGCTGTGGGCAGGCCGGCACTGGCCTGGGCGCCTAACCGGGACAACGAGGTTCATTGACATAACATGCCTACAGTCAGCTTGGAGTCTGGACCCCGAGGCACAGAAAGGCCTGCACTTTCTTGCGATGTCTCAGTTCGAAGCTTCCTGCGGTGGCCAGGAGCGACCCCCTCCGGCCCACGCCGGAAACGCGTGCATTGGCGTGAGCGCGGCCGAAAGGGAGACTGTGCTCCGGTTGAGGAAAAGCGAAAGAGGCGTCACCTGGATCCCATTCACGGCCGCCATTTCTGTCGGGGCGCCCAAGCCCCATGATGCAAAGCCTTGACCGTCCAGGCTTCTGTTGCTCCCTATTGGGGTTCCGAGGACGTGCGGTCGTGCACGGTGAGCCACCCTTCCGGGAGCTTGCGCATTATGAGCGTGTAGAGGCCGCCCCGGGTCTTGCCATCTTTGGTGGTGACCCGATACCTCCCCCAAACCAAGGCTGCATCGTTGCCCAGCACAACGATCTCCACCTCCGCTAACTCTAAAACGCCCATTTCTTTCCCTCCGGGGGCATTGAAGGCCTGGTGGTAGTAGTCGAGGAGAGATTGCCAACCCCGCACAATCTTGTTGTTTGCCACGTAAACAAGATCGGGCGATTGCCAGTAGCCGGCCATGAAACCCTCGACGTCGCCGCGATTCCAAGCGCCGATCTGCCTATCCAGCACAGCCTGGATGTCTCCTTTGGGATCGGCTACGCGATCGTTTGCACTAACGGTTAGGGGTAACAGAAGAGCAGAGCCAACGACCATGCCGCATAGTCTCATATAGCCTCCGGGGCCGCGCCAAACGCTAGACCCATGTCTTGCACCGCTCCTGGTACACATGCGAGACATACGTTAAGCTAACGGCGGCATGTATTAAAGTGATATATTTGCATGAGTAAAATGAACCCGCTGCATAGCGTCGCGCGGCTCACACGCGACGACTTGGATCTCGCGCTGGCCATCACCGAGGAAGGGACGGTGTCGCGGGCAGCGATGCGACTCCATCTATCGCAGTCTGCTTTGAGCCACCGCTTGCGCGCACTCGAAGAGCGGGTCGGCGCAGCCCTGTTTCGCCGCACCTCGCGGCGCATGGTGGGGACCGCGGTGGGTGAGAGGCTCGTGGAACGCGCTCGGACCATTTGCGCTGAGTTCCAGTCTTCTGAAGAGGCGCTGGCGGGATTGATCCACAACCGGAAGAAGATCATAAGGCTGGCGACCGAGTGTTATACGAGCTTCCACTGGCTCCCGGCCCTGGTCCGCAGGATGGCAAGGGTATTGCGAGACGTGGAGTTGCGCATCGTTATCGAGGCGACAAGGAGATCGAAGATCGCGTTGGCGTCCGGCGAAACCGACGCCGTCATTCTGCAGTCGGCGGGAGAAGACCACCGGTTCACGTACTGGGCGCTATTTCGCGATGAGCTGGTGCTGGTGGTCGGCTCCCAGCATCAGCTAGCAAAACGGCGATCTGTCCAACCCCGCGACCTGGCCCAAGAGAAGCTGCTCTTGCATCAGATTCCTAACGGGCGGCAGCCCGCAGTCGATGGATTCTTGCTGCCTGCGAAAGTACAGCCGAAGGAGGTCGTGGAAGTTCAGCTTACGGAAGCGATTGTCGAGATGGTACGCGCCGGAATGGGTGTCACGGTGTTGGCGCGCTGGTTGGCCGAGCCCTATGTTGGCGGCGGGGCACTCGCGACGGTGCGCCTCGGGACGCAAGGGCTGTGGCGCGACTGGAGGCTGGCGACGCTGCGCGAACACGCGCTCCTGCCAACAATCGGACAGCTATCCAAGGTGTTGTCTTCTCTCCTGCGAGCCCGCATCTCATCGAGATCGCGCATTGTGCAACGATAGGGAAGTGCGGGGCGCCCCTGCGCTTCCGTCGGACGAAGAACAACCCGGCCGTCCCGCTCAACGACACAGAGTACAGCACCCTGAACTTTGTTGTATGTATGTTGGTTCAGCCTGAAACGACCACAAAGCGCCCTCCGCCAGCGAGAATAACCTGCAACTGGTTTCACAAAGGCAATCAGGTTGGCTGGTCCCCGCAGAACGAAACTGGCTAGGGAAAGGAATCAACCACGGCCCCGACCCTTGCACGCACGCGCCCTGCACCAGTGGGACACGTTGCGCGGTTCCTCCGAAGTACTCCCTGAAGTTGCAGTCCAACGTCCATATGGCCGACGATCCGCCAGCAATGGGACCGGAACCGCCCGACAACTGAGTACCGGTGCGGTTCACCAGGCAGGCTGGGAACAGACGCAAACGAACGGCTTCAGACTCGCTTCGCTGAAAGCCATGCGGCCGCAGTCAAACACACTGTAATCACGATTGAAAACACGATGGGGAGGGTAAAGAAGTATCTCCAGCTCACAACCGTGATGGCGGCAAAACAAAGAGCGAGAGCCCACACAGTGACGCGCATGACCCCCAAAGTCTCTGCCGGAAGGCCACCTAGCTGCCACGCTAGTACCGCCGAGAATAGGAAAAACACGCCGACGAAGAATCCAGCCCCGACAAAGATGTCCCAATATGTCCGGCTGAACCCCTGGACGTCAAAGTGAGTTGACTGCATTGAGCCAAGGAGCGTATCAACTCCCCATGTGGGATCGGACTGGCGAAAACTAAGTGTATGTCCGAAGGCAAAGAGCAGCAGAAGAACAGCTGCGATTCGATAAAACAGAGAAGCCTTCATGTCTTGCCTCCAAAGATAACGGCGGCAACGTACCAGAGTGCCCGCCCCGCATGTGCAACTTAGTAGGACTTCTCCGTTGCTTCTTCATGGCGGAACTTGTTCATTACCTACTGGGAGAACGGCTTCTCCATTTCCAACTGAAGCGGAATAGATGCGCGACTCCGAATTGGCCAGTTCCGACACTTTCGTCCATCCCGACTCACGGTATTCGAGCAGACCGTGGTGGACGTGAGCATCAAGTTCCACATGGTATGGCTCAACGCCGATGCTCTTAACGCTTCGCCGCTTTCATGAGCCCCACAGGAAGGCCCTCGAGATCGAGGATGATCGCCATTTCGTCGCCACCAGGAAGCACTTGGGGCGCCACCAAGATGACCCCGCCCAAGTCCTTCGCGCGAGCCACGTATTCGGGCAGCTTGTCGACGTCGACGAAGAGTTGAACCAGTGGCCGCCCGTCAGGCGCAGCCGGCCAAAAGCCCCCCGCAATGCCGCGGTCGGAACGGGTGTCCGCCGTCCTGTAGCGGAACTCATTGTCGGCGCTGATCTTCCAGTCGAAGAGGTTCGCGTAGAACTGCGACAAGCGCGTCGGGTCTCGAGCGATGATCTGCCAATGCGTCACGGGTCTACCCATTGGACTGTTACTCCTTTCGTTCGAAGTGGGGTCAAGGGAAAGAGTGCGATCTCGAGATGATAGACCTCGTCGCGGTCGGAGGCGTCGGACTCGCGAAATCCGATCAAGTCTCGGCGAAAGCGCTCGATCCTATCCGTCGCGAGGTGGGCGCGCCCTGTGCTGACAGCCACGGTGGTTGCGGGTTGGATGAAAGGTGCCGGCTTCCTGAAGAACGCTGAGACGCTGCTGACTCGTGTGGTGCAGCCTCCCGGTAGCTGGAGCATGGGCCACCTCGGGCACGGCGGTGATCTAACCGAGGTGCTCAAGAAGGAACTCGCGGCCCAGAAGCGGAGGATGGGCCAACTCGAGAAGTCTTTCTGACGGCCTGATCGCCATCCGTAAAGGCCACCGCGCGTATCGTCCAGCCCTCAGGGCACTGATTGGGCAGTCTGACCGAGTTCTTGAGTTCACCCAACACGTTGCGAGAGGTTGTCGAGAACCTCAATTAAGGACCTCCGATACGAGCAAGGGGCGGCCGTCACCGAGGGCTGCTTCGCGAGCAGGTTCCAGAACCAGAGTCACTTCATTTGCTCTTTTCGGCGAGCTTATGGCGTCTCACCATCTTGGTACTTCAATGCACGGGGCCCCTTCCGAACAGAACGCCGCAGCCCAAGACGCTTCAGTTTCTCGCTCAGGGTGGTTGGAAGAACACCGAGGGCCTTGGCTGCCAGAACCTGATTCATGCCGCAGGCTTCAAGGGCGGAGATGATTAGCTCTCGCTCGTAGTCCTGGACCCGGGTCATGAGGTCTCTTGTGAGAAGCTCGTTCTGGGGACCGACGAATTGACGCTCAGACGCTTCGAGTCGGCGTTTCAAGTTCGCGGCCAAATCCGTGACCGAGGTGTTGACTTCCTCGACCGCCAGCGCAAGCCGTTTGATCCTTCGGTTCAACCTGTCCGGCAGGGTATCGAGGGCCACTTTCGGCCGCCGGGTACGGTTGTGGCGGGAGGCTGCAAGGGGGGACACGACGAGTTCTCGCTCGTTTTGTCGGAGGCCCGATCTTAGATCCTCCGCTAGCTCCTGCACCTCGCTGGCGATCTGTTTGAGATCCTTCTGGATCTTCTTACCAAGCGTCCTTGGGAGCAAGTCTAAAGGGGCGAGGGGCGGGGTGTCTGTCGGTGGTGCGAAAGGTGGAACAGATATCACCTGGATCCTCCACACTCGCCATTTCTCGCGGCGTCTAGACTCCTTGAAGCCGGCGTGTGCCCAGGCCCGCGCAGCACAGGGCCGGATACCGGAGCTTGTAGCTCTTCATTACTACTGGCGAGCCCAAAGCCGGCTCCAAGGACGCGCATGGCCGCCTCGATATTGGCTACAGGCGTTCACGAGGGCCGTGTAAGGTCGCGCAGACCGGGGGCGTGCTTCCCCCGCCCGTTGGCTGGTCACGAGCATGTCTGTACGAAGGATCTCGTCGACGCGGGCGCGGATGCCATCGCGGTCTGCCCGCTGGCGCTCGCCGAAGGCCGTAAGGGCTCTTGGGCACCCGGGACGACCCCTACAAACGTCACGCCCACGACGGACACAGGTAGCTCCATCGGGACCACACGCCGTACTGGATAGAATCAGGACCATTTCGGGCGCGGAAAAGCGTGCACTTTCTTGCGCTTTTTGCGGTTGGAGGGTCCCCTGGCCTGACATGCCTCCTTAACGAGATGAATGAGCGGGGGCGGCATCATTTCCAGACACCCAGGATTCCGCCCATCAGCATGAAGGCCACTGTATGGTAGCCAGCGTCAATCAAGTAGAGCTTCAAGGATCGCTGCGCAAACACGTACGTGACCCCCAATCCTGTGGCGACCCATCCCACGCCGGCCAGGGCGCCGGCCGTGACGCCCCAGATGACGTCCCGCTTGCCATCGGCCAGGAAGAAGGCGAGGTTCAAGGCCATGACAAGAGTCAGGGCGAGGGCGATTCCGAAAGTAGGGGCATTCGCTCCCTTTTGAGGGTCAGCCTCACTCCAACCCATCTCCCGAATCCAGGACCGCCCGAAGAGGACGGGTGAGTACCACAGCCAGCCCAAAAGGAAGGGGACGAGCGTGGCCACGGCGACGGCGGCGAAGTTGATGTGGTGGGCAGGGCTCATGCTTGCACCTCGTTCGGTTCGGCGGCAGCATAGGCTGTCGTGGCCCAGCCCTGAACAACGATATGGACGAAGCCGGAGAAACACTCCCCGAAACGGGACGACAGGCCGCCGAAACGGTCATCGATGATCGGGTGGTGCGTGCCGTGGGGATCCCCGCCTTTGGCCTGTCCATCTCCCATTTCGTCGATCTCTATGGTCCCTACGGGCCGGCCAACCCGATGCATTGGGTCGGCGCCCTTTGGTTCGTGCTCCTCTCTGCCGTCATCTGGCACGCCAACCGGTGGCTGCTGTTCCGGCAGCGTGAGCACGTCGACTGGTTCGGCCAGCGGCTGGCGAAGATCTTTCTCCTCCTGGTCGGCATCGTCTTCGGCACCATCCCGCCCACCGTGGCCATGCTCTCGCTCTGGTACTCCGTAGCCCTGGGTGCGGTCGATTGGAACGCGGTCCGAACCGTGACCCTCATCAACGTGATCTGCGTGCTCTTCGTGACCCACGTCTACGAGACCGTGTTCCTGATCAAGGCGCGGGAAACCGACCTCTTGGAGTTCGAGCGACTCACGAGAGGCCGCGCGGAGGCTGAGCTCGCAGCTCTGAAGGCGCAGGTCGACCCGCACTTCCTCTTCAACGCTCTGAACACCCTCGGCTACCTGATCGACGAGGATCCCGCGCGGGCACGGGGCTTCAACGAGGCCTTGGCCCGGGTCTACCGCTACATCCTGGCCAGCCAGAAAAGGCACCTCGTCCTGCTCTCCGAGGAAATGGGCTTTTTCGAAGACTATGCCGCGCTCCTGCGGCTCCGTTTCGGGGGCGCGATCGACATCGTCCGCGAGGACGGCCGGCAGAATCTCGATCGTTGGGTGCTTCCGCCGATCTCCCTCCAGCTGCTGTTGGAGAACGCGGTCAAGCACAATGAGTTCAGCCGCTCCTCCCCGCTGATGGTCCGTATCGAGGTGGGCCGCGGCGAGGTGGCGGTCGAAAACTCGTTGCGCCCGCGGCCGGGCAGGGACGCCGGCGCGGGCGTTGGCCTACGGAATCTTGCTGAGCGCTATCGCCTCGCCAGCCACCGGGACATTGAAGTGTCGTCGGGTCCGGAGTTCTTCCGGGTTCGGTTGCCACTCCTCGCTGCATGAGCCTGCGGGTCGTCGTCCTCGAGGACGAGCCTCTGGCAGTGGCGCAGATCGAGCGCGCCCTGAAGCGCTGGGACCCGGAGGTGCGAATACTCGGGGTGGCCGATTCGGTCCGGCGCGGTGTGGAAATCCTACGGCGCGGGCCAGAACCTGATCTGATCCTCGCCGACATCCGGCTCTCCGATGGACTCGTCCTGAGCCTCTTCGACCAGCTGCCGGTTCGCTGTCCGGTGATCTTCACCACGGCTTATGACGCCTACCTGATGGAGGCCCTGGAGTGCAATGCCATCGACTACGTGCTCAAGCCGGTGTCGCCGGAGCGCCTCGGCCTGGCTCTCGAAAAGTACGTGCGGCTCTCGGAGCACTTCGGTGCCCGGCTCGCGGCGCTGGCCGCGACCCTGAAGCTCCCTCAAGAGCAGGCGAGCGCCCGACGAATTCTGGCCCGCGAGGGGGCAGCCTTCGTGGCCGTGCCGGTCGAACGAATCGCTTGGTTCACGAGCGAACACAAGCTCACGATCCTGGTTGAGCGCGACGGCAAGAGACGAATCGTCGACGACGCGCTGGCGCAGCTCGAAACGAGGCTGGGCCCGAACGCATTCTTCCGGCTGAACCGTCGCTACCTCGCTCATTTGACCGCGATCACCCGGTTCCGGAGCATCGGCAAGGGCCGCGTCGAGGTGACTCTATGCCCAGCCCCCGAAGAGGAGGTGGTCGTGAGCCAGGAGAACGCCGCCGACTTCCGGAAGTGGGCGGCGGGCGAGATCTCCGGGTGAACCCGGTCTGTCGCAACTCAAGGCCCGCCCTCTCGCAGTTTCATAGAGGTGCGTTTCGTCGACTCACATCCTGAGGGGTGGGTCGCCAGCGTCAATGCGGCCAGACAATTTCGATATTGCCCAGAAGGTCAAACAACAAGTGCTGCTGTCGCGCAGCACCAAAAACGGTTCTTCCGCTTTCTAGGTGCCGCTCCCCCGGCATCCCCTGACACCCCCTTGGGGGTACCTCGGCGTTCCAGAGTCGCGACCGCAGAGCTCCGTTCGCGAGGGGACACCGATTCCGCCCACTCCCCGCCCTCCGCACGAACGGGTTGTTCTATGCGACCACGAGGGGTTCGAACGGCATCACGCGAGCCTTCAGCAGTTCGAACCCGGCCCGGCCGTACATCTGGCGCTTGATCGCCTTGAGTCGGTTGATCTACCCCTCCACTGGCCCGTTGCTCCACGGTGTCTCGATGGCCAGCTCGACCGCGCCGTAGTCGCGGCGAAGGTGTCACGCGTACTTCGCCGGGAACGGAAAGGGGGACTCCTCTGCGGTCGTCATCCACTCCGACAAACGCCGCGCGTGCCGGCGATCCAAGTATGTCTGCTGCGCCCCACCCATCCTGGGCCTGGGTTGTGCCAAGAGGGCTACCACGCGTGCGGGCGAGAAGGAGGTCATGTCAGAAGACGGGTGGTCCCCCTGGTCCTGCAGGAGCAGAGCCAGATCCCGTCGGCGGTTGCTCCGGATGCGCCTTTCGGGAAACGCGCTGGCGTGGAGCTACAGAGCCACCGTGTCGGTAGACATTCCAACTCTCCGCGCAATCTGCAGCTGAGTCTGACCCTGGCGGTGAGCATCCACGACCGCCACGTAGCGCTGGTAGCGTGCCTCACGGCAACGCCGGCGCCGGCCCCGCATCCAGGGCGTCTCCTTCAAGCGGGGCCCTCGACCCTCGCCAAGTTCCGACCGAGCTCGTACCTGGAGTTGTCGGACGTCCTGTTCCATCGCCTCGCCGGGATTGTTCAGGAACGAGTTTTCCGCGGTTTAGCAGCACGGCGACAGCCACGCTTGACGGCGATCGGCACGCGCGGCTGTTTGCGACGCCACGGAAGTCACGCCGGTTACGGGGTTCGTCGGAAGCTTCTTTGCCGGTTCGCCGGGCTACATGCATCGACCTGGGATCCAATGTCCAGCCGCATCGCGAGTTAGGTTATTGCAGCTCCCCGACATGCACTGAGAATTGTGCGAGCACGGATCGCCGCTTGCGCCTTGTCCTCCTCGTGGCATGCACTGGTTGGTATTGCCGGTGTTGAACCCGCGATCACAGTATCCTGAGGCGCACTCGCCGTTATTCGAACATGGCTGCCCCAGGCCACTTGGGGCACCGCAGCGGCCAGGAATCCAGCTCCCATCCGGCCCAGTGGTGAGGCTTGCGCAGACGAGCGGCGCCGCGCACTGTGCGTCGTTAGTGCAAGGGTCATTGTTTGCGCCAGTTTCTCTGGTGGGCATGCACAGATGTGTGTTTTGAGTATTGGGCCATCCGGTATCACAGAATCCTGAGGTGCAAGCGCCGTTACTCAAACATGGCTCCCCGAGGTTACTCGGTGGCCGACAGGACATGACGGTGGACTCGATATGTTGGTCGCGGCTTCGCCAGAAAACGCAAGTCGTTCCATTTGGACAAGTCCGAACCTGTCCTTGAGTTCTGTCTCCACACCATGGCAGTGGAGGATTACATGTGCTGGAGGTGGGTCCCCAACTACCATCGGCCCGGCAGGTACGAGTCGCGGAACCGATTTGTGCTGGGTCACTGGGAGGACAGGAAAGCGTTTCTGTCGCCCCGACGCTAAAGGTTGTTCCGCCGGTGCCTGTGCATGTCGGTGGCGGTGGCATACATGTGCTGGAGGTGGGTCCCCAACTACCATCGGCTCGGCAGGTACGAGTCGCGGAACCGATTTGGCCGGGAGGACAGGGAAGCGTTTCTGTCCCCCCGACGCTAAAGGTTGTTCCGCCGGTGCCTGTGCATGTCGATGGCGGTGAGACACATCCGTTGATGTTAGGTGTCCAATCGCCGCATAAGCAGATATGAAACACGGAACCGACTTGTCCGGCAGGGCAGAAGTCGAGATTTTCTCGCTGACCATTACTATATGGTTGTCCGTTGAATCCAGCGCAGGTCGGGTCCCCTTGAAACTGAAACGTGGCACCTAAGACCACGCCAGCCGGATTGCATTGATATTGATCTGTTGGGCAAACGGAGGGGTCGGCGTAGGGCAGATTGGTCGCCTTAACTGTGAGTTTATTTGGGCGGACATTCAAAAGGGACGAACCGTAAAGGAACGAAGGAGGAACCTTGAAGGTGTTAAGACCAGACTCGGTCGTGCTCGTGGAGTCCGGTACGAAGTTGCCGTTAAGCCATACTTCGGCGGCATTATCTACAGCGACGGAAATGATTCCTCCTTTGGGAGGCTCACAAAGATAGAACTCTGTTTCGAACTTGAACTCCTGGAAAGCCGCAGGAGATGAGGCGCCGGTCAGCACTTGTTTGGAGGCTGAATCAGTTTTCGGAGACCAAATCCAACTGGCACCTGCTGGGAGACTAGATAAGTTGGCGGTCCAAGCAGCACGCGCATATCCGTACAATGTTGCCGCTGGAGTCGCCCCCACCCCACAATTAGGCGGATTCATTCTATCAAGACAGACATTCTGAGCCAAACCTAGCCATCCTCCATTGGTACAATCTCGAGCAGCTTCTAGCCAGGCGCGAGGGTGAGGGCATTCGAAGACATTCCAGCTGGTATCCGAGACGACCGTGACTGATCCCGCTAAGGAATTTACAGGCAATGCAAGCGAGAGTAGCGAAGGTGCCAAAAGTAACGCCTTCATCACCATGAGTGAGCGCTTCATGGTCTCACTTCCTTCCCGTTCTTTTGGCACTTCCCTAACGCCTTGGCGATGAGCCGCCCCGTCCTTGTCGCTTCTCGCTCCCCGGGGCGCTTCCGCTCGAAGCTGTTCCCGTATTGGTAGCCTGTGGGTTCACAGGCCGCACAGCGTTCGTATTGAACCAGAGCGCGCCCTACCACAACCCTTGACTGCGAACGAACACTCGTGTGTTGCGGACCATTCCCTCGATCGGCTTGCCTTCGCGGGTCCCCTTGAGGTCAACGAGCAGCGAGCAGACCGCAAGGTCGGTAACTGAGAACTTCCATTTCGTGCGCTTCGACTCTCTGGTTCGTGATCTCGGGAGCACCGAGGTCATCGAGGTAGCGGCTCTTGTCAACGACCTTCCCGCTGGCGCGCCGGAACTGGAGGCCTTCTGCCAGGTGAGTCTTGAAGAACCCGACGTCGATCATCAACTCGGCCGGGACAAACTCCTTGTTCAATCTAGTCAACTCCGCGGCGATTCCCGACATTTCGTAACCGCCTTTCGAGCCTCAATCGGCGGTGATTTGAAGAGGCCCGGGTGATGCCGGCCAAAAACCCGGACCTGACATGGCCAGCCAGATGGTGGCAACTCCGACCCGGGGGAGCACCAGGGTTGCGCGTCGGCATCTCCTGCTGATGGTTGCGGCCGGAACTTACACCTCGGAACGGATAGAGGTCAAGCTATTTCTAGCTGCTCTTTCCTTTGGCTGTATCTATAGGGGAGCAGTGGGATTTGAGGCCCTTCTTCCCCGTCCACCATGGTGCTGGTCAGCCGCTGCCAGTCTAAACCGTAACTCTTGACGGCCCGACTCCGGAATGGGATGCTCCGAGGTGTCCAGGCTATACGCCGGTCGCTCGGATCGATCGCGCGCGTTGGAGCGGCTGGCTCCCGCTGTCGCCCTGCATTGAAATCAGCAGGGCAACAAAGAAGTGAGCCCGCTTTCCGCGACCGAGGCCAGGCAGCTCAGGACACACCCCCAGGTTCTTACCGATCTCCACCAGGCTAAGACGCCGTGAGCTTGCCACGCGCCCAGCCCATCCGCACGAAGCCGGGGTTGCCCAGCCCCATGCCTTGCTGTCGGATTCAAGGGCTGTGCGACACCTGCGGCTACACGACCTCGACGCCTAATAGCCTGGTCAGGGTCACAAACAAGGCCGATCGCTACCTTCTCGCCTCATACCGCATCGCCACCGCCCCCGAGCCGAACTCCAGCCGGCTCACGAGCTTCAAGTCGACCCACTTCGATAGCCCCGCGAACAACGTCGGCCCGTGACCAGTCAGCCTGGGGTGCACCACGATCTCGTACTCATCGATCAATCCCAGCTCCGCCAACGCCAGCGGGAGCTTCACGCCTCCCACGAGCAGTCCCTTACCCGACTCCAGCTTGAGCTGCTGAACGGCCTTACCCAGATCCCCGCGCACGAGCTCCGCGTTCCAATCGACCCGCTCCAGGGTGCTCGACACGACGTACTTCTTTGCCGCGTCGATCGTCCGGGCAAAAGGCTGCATCCAATCGGGCATCGCTTCCGATGCCGGCGGCCGCCACGCAGCCTCCATCATTTCGTAGGTCACCCGGCCGAAGAGGAGGGCATCGGCCTGCGCGATGTTCTCCATCGCGTGGCGATGCAAGTCCTCATCCGCGATCATTGCATGATGATCGCAGCACCCGTCCAATGTGACGTTGATGGAATACCGAAGGGGTCGCATTTACGTAAGAGTACAGGCGATGGGTAGACTTAGACTAGCAAAGCTTTCCCGGCCCCCCGGGTCTCGCTGTCGCGGAGCTTGGCAGCGCCATGCGTCAAAGCTTGCGCAGCTGGGCACGGGTGACCACCGGCAGGCGCACCAGAACGGCGGGGAAGCCGTTGTAAATGGGGTTCGGTGAAGAACCGCAGCGGGTCGCCGGCGAGCAGAGCCGCCTTCTCCGCGAGGTCGCGAACCCGCACGGCGAGGACGTCGGCCCTCGGCACGCGCGACTTCTTGGGTTCCACGCGCTCGACCCATACCCACGCGAAGCCTTTCAACTTGCCCTTGTTCTCGACGCTGAAAGCAAATCCGTCGGACGTCGTCCTGATCGGCCATCTGCACTGCTCCCCATGAAGTCGCCGGGCAGGTTAGAAGCGTTCCGCTTCGTGTCCGTAAATGAGTTTTGCGCTCGGATAAGCCTTCGCGAAGGCACGCAGCTCTTCTAAGCTGACATAGCCGCGTGCGGTTCCCGCGCTATTCCAACCACGTGGCGCGACGGCGGCCTTGAACGCCCAGGCGAAGTGGCTCGCATCGCCGGTCAATAGAACTGGCATGGTGCCGTTGATCAGATACGCTATGTCGTCGTCCGTGTGGCCGGGTACTGAGATCGCCCAAAAGGATCCGTCTCCAAACAGATCCACACTCGGCCCGAGAGGCGCCATTCTGGGCGCGGCCGCCAAATCGATCGCTGAAAACTTCGACTTGCCTGAAAAGTGGTTCGCGACGGCGGCTCGCGCTAAAAAGCCTGCCTCAGCCTTGCCGAAAATGAACTCGGTCTGGGGCCCGAGTGCGGGAACGCCCCCGGTGTGATCGGGATGGAAATGCGTGAAAAACACCGCCTTCGGGTGAACGTGCAGGCGCGCGAGCTGTG